>MKWU01007113.1_pt1 | contig 10925 bp, 8 predicted proteins | sample 809101 | NCBI WGS metagenome assembly MKWU01 (sample SAMN05860141, study PRJNA318959) | sponge metagenome | host: Aplysina aerophoba | place: Slovenia: Piran, Adriatic Sea, Gulf of Piran | collected 2013-05-07
CGCGGATGGCCTCGAGCACGGCATCGGGATCTAAGCTGCCGGCCTTCTGCGCGCCGTGCAGATAGACCTGAACGATTGGCATGTAGAGCCAGTCGATCCCGGTCATCGGCGCGTTCACGTCTTCCGGCGCCCCGTCGCCGAAGCGCGCCTGCCAGTCTTCGACGAACTGGCTCTGCATTGAGGGGTTGCCCCACCAGGGGTCGTCCATGGTGGGATAGCTGTCATAGCCGCCGACCTTCGCGGCCCACTCCGGCGGCACCTTCTGCAGCACCGATTCCCATTCGATGTAGTTTGCATTGATGGGTCCCTCGAAGCCCTGCAGATAGAGCTGCTCCATCACGAGCGGGATGAAATCGGGCCAGGTGATATTGAGCGCCACGGCATCCGGCTTGGCCGCGAGCAGCGCGGTGACCACCGGCGCGAAGTCGGTGGTCTCGGGAGAGAAATGCTCGTCGTAGACGATCTCCCAACCCGCCGCCTTGGCCGCGCCGACTTCCCAGGCCTGGCCGACGAACGTCACCGCATCCTCCTGGGCGATGACCCCGTAGGTCTTGAGCTCGGGATAGACGTTCTTGATGTAGAGCGGGCGCATCATTTCGCCGCGTGGGAACGAGTCCTCGCCCGCGATTACGTAGGGGCGGTTGGGGTTGATGTCGGTGGAGGCCAGCGGCGCATAGAACACGCCATTGTCCATCAAGAACGGAATTTGGGAGTCCCCGGTCGTGCCGCCGACACCCAGGACCATCTCAACTTCGTTCTCGAACACAAGCTGCTTCGCACCCTGAAGCGCCTTGCTTGGAACGAATTCGTTGTCGAACTGGTGAATCTCAATCATGTGGCGCGTGTCACCGACCAGGAGCCCGCCTTCCGAGTTGATCCAATCGGCCAGAATCTTCAGGCCGGTAAGCCCGGGGAGACCCCAGCCCGCAACCGGGCCGGACAACGGCGCATTGAAGCCGATGCCGATGGGATCACCCGTGCTCTCGTCTGATTTCGCGTCGGATATCGTGCCGAACGCGAGTGCGCCCGCAACAGCGAGCATTCCAGCCGACCGAAGGGTCGATCTTGCCAGCAACTTCATGGTGCCTCCCTTTCGCCATTCAGGTACGTAATTTTTGTTCAATTCTTGGTACCCACTCAGCATATCCACGGGGGACTCACGGTTCAAGGCGACCCGACGTCATGTGGGGATGTTGGCTCTGATGCCGATCGGGTCGCGATCAGCCCCAACCGGAGCCTTGCGGGCGAGCGCGAGCGTTCGCGCTCGGGCCAATTCTCGCCAGTAGACTTCCGAGTCCCAGGTCTCGGCACCGTCCGCCCATCACTATTCTCTGCATCCACGACCTGGAATCCGGCTCGGTGCCCGCAAATTCGACCCGATGCTGTCCCCAAGCATCCCCGCCTTCTTGATTGCCGTCGCCGTCGCGGCGCTAAGCCGCGGCGCTAAGCCGCGGCGTCGCCAACCCCACATCCGCCCCGCACTCACGTGGGGCAACATTGCAGCATTGAGAACAATCCGTTACCCGAAAGGCAAAAAATATGCTCATTTTCAATGCGCTACCTCTCCATACCGGCATTACACAAGATTAGAAGTGGCGGAGGGATGTCTGCCATTTTCGTATTTCGTCCCGTTCCGAGATGTTTCAATAACCATTTGAATCAACGCGTTTGTTGGAACACCCCTGTCTTGCACCGTTCCGCCCCGTCCCGCATAATCCCGCTCCTAATAGGGGGTAGGAAAGAGGGTGTTCAGTATGGCGGACGGTCGAAAACCAAAGGGCAAGCACCCCGAGAAGAGACTGACTTCGGCCTTCGTGCGCAAGGCCTCGAAGCCCGGCCGCTACTACGACGGCAACGGGCTTTTCCTGAAGGTCGACCCCTCGGGCGCCAAGCGCTGGGGGCAGAGGCTCGTGATCCACGGTCGCCAACGCACGCTCGGGCTGGGTGGATGTTCGCTCGTCTCTCTCGCAGAAGCTCGGGAGGCCGCGCTGGAGAACCGCAAGATCGCGCGTGCCGGTGGCGACCCTCTCACTCAGCGCCGACGTACGACCGCCATCCCGACCTTCGAGGCTGCGACCTCAACCGTCATCGATCTTCACAGGCACGGATGGCGAAACGAGAAGCATGCCGCCCAGTGGGGAGCCACGCTGCGCGACTACGTGTACCCGCGCTTCGGTCAGCGCTCCGTCGCGGACATCACGACAGCCGACGTCATGTCCGTCCTCATGCCGATCTGGAACGAGAAGCCGGAGACGGCGCGCCGTGTGCGCCAGCGCATCTCGACGGTGATGAAGTGGGCGGTGGCGCAAGGCTACCGGGCGGACAACCCTGCGGGCGACGCCATCGGCGCGGCACTTCCCAAGCACAACGGCAAGACCAAGCGTCATCATCGGGCTTTGCCACATGGCGAGGTCGCGGCTGCCATCAAGAAGGTGCGTGAGTCCAACGCCGGGAGGTCCGCAAAGCTGGCCTTCGAGTACTTGGTGCTGACGGCCAGGCGCTCAGGCGAGGTCAGGCTCGCCACCTGGGACGAGATCGACATGGAGACGGCGACCTGGACCGTGCCGGCGGCGCGCATGAAGGCCGGGCGCGAACATCGGGTGCCGCTCTGCGACCGCGCCATGGCGATCCTGGACGAGGCACGGGCGATCGCTGACGGAAGCGGTCTCATCTTCCCCGGCACGCGCACCGGCAAGCCGCTGTCGGACATGACGTTGTCCAAGCTCATGCGCGATCTAAGCCTCGATGGTGTGCCCCACGGCTTTCGGTCGAGCTTCCGCGACTGGGCAAGCGAACTCACCCACACCCCGCGCGACGTGATGGAAGCGGCCCTGGCCCACACGGTGCGCGACAAGGTCGAGGCCGCGTACAATCGAACCGACCTGTTCGAGCGTCGCCGCACGCTCATGGATCAATGGGCCTCTTACCTGGACGGCGCGGCCGGCGCCGTCGTGCCGATGGTGCGTCGCGGCGCATGACACTTCACGACTCGCTCCCCGGTTGGTCACAGAAAACCTAACCGAGAACTTTCTCGCTATTCGCGGTCCAATATTCGGGGGGCAGGTCACACGCGCTCGCTCACCAGCGGTCCGAGTTCCCCCGCGATATAGTCGGCGTTGTCGAGGTGGATGCCGGCCTTGCGCACCGTGCGCCAGCCGCCGTCGGCCGGCTCCGCAAGCAGGGCTTCCAGTGCGCGCTCGCCACGGAGTCGGCGCACCGGGTGGGGCCATGAGGTGTCGTTGAGCTTGGAACGTTGCCCCCCCCAAGAATCGCACGCAGTCAATAGGTTACTGTGCCGATCGGCGTTGAACCTACGAACCGAACAACACAGTGTCAGCTTCTTTCGCGTCACGACGGATAGATATCGCGGCGCAAGGTCTCGGCGATCGAAGCCACCAAGGGGCCGATCGCCTCGTGCCGAGCAAGGTCGGGCTCAATCTCCCGGACTGCGGCCTCCAATCCGGCCAGTTGCGGCGGAACGGGCCGGTCGGTGACGTCAAGAGCGCGCAGGGCGATCGGCGCAAGGCTGGCAAGCGCCATGTCGAGACAACGCCCGGCGCGGTCCTGCTTGGACCACGCCATGAACACGGGACTGGAAACGTCGTTCTGACCGAAACCGCCGGACTCACTGCCGGGAAGCAACGTAACTTGGGCGTAGAGACGGGCCTCCTCCTCGTATCCGGTCTGGGCCATCGGCAAGTAGCCCATATAGGCGCGCCGGGCGTCACTCCCTGCTTCGGGTGAGTTCAGCTGATCGGGAAGCAGCGAGACGCCGCCATCCAGGAGTTTCGCCCCCTGTCGTTCGGCAAGAACACAGAGGTTGGCATACGTGGCGGTCAAGGCGTCCATGGCGAGCACCGCGTGGGGGTTGTGATAGCCACCGTTTGATATGAAGCAGCCGAAGGGATGGTCTTCGTCGATGGCGTCGGTCCACACCGGGTTGTCCGTCACCGCCTGGAGCGATTCCGCGGCGACCTCTGCGACCATGGTCTGAGCGCGCCGGGCCTGGCCCAGCATCCGCGGCACGATGCGATAGCTTACGGGTGCCTGATAGGGGCGCCGATTTCCGCCGTGGCCGTTGCCGACCAGATCGCGAAGACGCCGAAGCGCCCAGCCGTCGTGGGGATTGTTCCAGTAATCGTCCAGCGCGACATCGAGATGGCTCAACGGCGCGTTGAAGGCCTCGAATGACAACGCAAATATTCGTGCCGCCAGATCGAGGCGCCCGTCGGCGACAAGTGCCGCATCGGTGACAAGGCTTGTGGCCGACGGTGACCCGTTGATCAGGCACAGCACGTCCTTGGCAGCCGGTTGCATCCTCGTCGCCAGACCGTTGAACAGGTGGCTCAGCGAAAGGATCTCGCCCGCTCCACCCTGGCCCTGCGCCGGGACCGCCGGCAACCTGTTCTCGGCCAGCATAGCGGCGACACCCTGGGCGATCTCGGGCGATACCGCGGCATGGCCTTCCACGAAGTTGGTCAGTCGCGCGAGCACGATTGTGCGGACGATGCGTTCGGGCAGAGGATCGCCCCAGGATGCGGCGATACGCGCCATCGACAGGTTGGCCCACCGCTCGCGTTCCTCGGACGTGAGCTTCTTCCGGGCTTGATGGCCGACGCCCGATGTCACGCCATAGATCGTGACCTCGGGATCATGCTCGAGAATGCGTTCCAGCCGCTGCCGCCCCTGCCGCATCGCCGCGAGCGCCCTGGCGCCGAGTTCGACGCCTTCGCCCTCCCATGCCACCCGCCGGGCGGCCTCGAGCGTGAAATCGGCCCGGGTTTCCACGAGTACCGTCATGATCCAGTGCCCTGTCGGTTGAAGCGCCTCATGTCGGTCGGTGCGCAGGTTTGGCGTCGAGCACGGGGCTCATCCGTCGAGAAAGGGCAGGTTCAGCCTGTGCTCGCTAGCGCAGGCAATGGCCTCTTCGTAGCCGGCGTCGGCGTGGCGCATGACGCCGCTTGCCGGGTCGTTCCACAGCACCCGACCGACACGCGCTGCCGCTTCGTCAGTCCCGTCGCAGACCAGCACCATGCCGGCATGCTGGGAATAGCCGATGCCGACGCCGCCGCCATGGTGCAGGCTGACCCAGGTCGCGCCCGACGCCGTGTTGAGCATCGCGTTGAGCATGGGCCAGTCCGAGACCGCGTCGGAGCCGTCGATCATGCCTTCGGTTTCGCGGTTGGGGCTCGCGACCGATCCGCTGTCGAGATGGTCCCGGCCGATCACCACCGGCGCCCTCAACTCGCCTTTTGCGACCATCTCGTTGAAGGCGAGGCCGAGGCGGTGCCGGTCGCCCAGCCCGACCCAGCAGATGCGCGAGGGCAGGCCCTGGAAGCGGATACGGCGACGCGCCATGTCCAGCCAGTTGTGCAGGTGCGGATTGTCCGGCATGAGCTCCTTGACCTTCTCGTCAGTCCGGTAGATGTCCTCCGGATCGCCGGATAGTGCTGCCCAGCGGAACGGCCCGATGCCGCGGCAGAAGAGCGGGCGGATATAGGCAGGCACGAAGCCCGGAAAGTCGAAGGCGTTGTGGACGCCCACCTCCTGCGCCATCTGGCGGATATTGTTGCCGTAATCGAGGGTCGGCACGCCCTGCTCCCAGAAATCGAGCATGGCGCGGACCTGGACGGCCATGGACTGCTTGGCGGCGTGCATCGTGCCGTCGGGATCGCGTTCGCGCCGCTCCTCCCATTCGGCGAGCGACCAGCCGGCCGGTAAATAGCCGTTCAGCGGATCGTGGGCGCTGGTCTGGTCGGTCACGACATCGGGCCGCACGCCGCGCCGCACCAGTTCCGGATAGACCTCGGCGGCATTGCCGAGCAGGCCGACCGACACAGCTTCCTTCCGCCCGCAGGCGTCGTCGATCATTGCCAGCGCCTCATCCAGATCGGTCGTCTGCCGGTCGAGATAGCCGGTCTTCAGCCGCATCTCGATCCGGCTCGGCTGGCATTCAACCGAGAGCAGGGAGGCGCCGGCCATGGTTGCCGCCATCGGTTGCGCGCCGCCCATGCCGCCCAGGCCGCCGGTCAGTATCCAGCGGCCCGAAAGGTCACCGCCGTAATGCTGCCGGCCGACCTCGACGAAGGTCTCGTAAGTGCCCTGAACGATGCCCTGGCTGCCGATGTAGATCCAGGAGCCGGCCGTCATCTGGCCGAACATCATCAGGCCGGCGCGGTCGAGCTCGTTGAATGTCTCGAGCGTTGCCCAATGGGGCACGATGTTGGAATTGGCGATCAGCACGCGGGGCGCATCGGCATGGGTGCGAAAGACGCCGACCGGCTTGCCCGACTGGACCAGCAGCGTTTCGTCGGCTTCCAGCTCCCGCAACGCCGCGACGATCCCGTCGTAGCTCTCCCAGTTGCGCGCCGCCCGGCCGATACCGCCATAGACCACCAGCTCCTGCGGTTTCTCGGCGACCTGAGCGTCCAGATTGTTCATCAGCATGCGCATCGGCGCTTCGGTCAGCCAGCTCTTGCAGCTCAATTGGTCGCCGTGGGGCGCGCGGATTTCGCGCGTGTTGTCGAGGCGGATGTTCCCGGCCGGCCGCTCGGTCACGGCATATCCTCCGGTTTGGGAGATCGCGGCAGACCGGCATCGTGGGCGAAGCGGGTCGCCAGGTAGAAGCGGTCGCCCGGATGGGTCAGCCAGGCGCGCGAGGCGACCCGGCCGCCGGACCAGGTGCGCCGGTGCAACAGCAGGCAGGGCTGATGCCGGTCGATACCGAGCAATGCCTGTTCCACCGGGCCGGGCAGCACGGCCTCGAGCCGGTGTTCGACCTCGCTCAAGGGTGCGGCGTGCATCAGGTATTCGTTCGGGGTCTGCCGCGTGAGATCGACACCGAGATAGTCCGGCGCCGCCGCCGGATTGACCCACCGATCCTCCAACTGGAACGGCGCGCCGTCGAGGCGGTGGACCAGCCGGCTGTGAAACAGGTCGTCGCCCGGCTCCGCCTCCAGCTCTTCGGCGACGTCTGCCGCCGGCAGGCTGCGCTCATGCAAGACGACGTCGCAGCCATAGGTGCCGCGGCTGCGGATGACGTCGGCGATATTGCGGATTTCCAGCAGGTCGAGGCGGGTGCGGCGGTCGGCCACGAATGTCCCCTGCCCCTGGACCCGGCGCAGCCAGCCATCGTCCTTCAGCTCGCGCAGGGCGCGGTGCACGGTCATCCGGCTGGCGCCGGACAGCCGGACCAGTTCGCTCTCCGACGGGATGCGATGATCGACCGGCCAGTCCCCGATCAGGATCGAGTGGCGGACATAGTCCTTGACCTGCTGGTAGAGCGGCGTCGAGCCGGCCTCGTCGGAGGGCAGCGTGGGCACGGAGTCGCTCATCCCGCCACCGCCGGGCAGGTATCGGCCACGGCCTGGTTCTCGCACGCGGTCCCGCCACCGGCGAGGCGGGTCGAGACACCGGTCATGGAGAACAGCATATCCATCGCCAGGGCCCTACCCCGCCCGCCTGTTGCCGGAGGCCCGCCGCCTGAGCGTCTTGCCAGCGGGAACCAAGTTATATATACAAGTTTAGGGCAAGTTGTACATACAAGTCAACGGCTCCGTGGAGCGACATTGGCCGGATCGCGAGGCCGGCGACGACACCCCCTGTGGTCGAGCGCATGAACACCTACCGCTTCACGCCATATCGGTTCGCCCCGGGAGACGCGCCGCTGCTGATGAGCATTCCCCATGTGGGGACCGCCATCCCGGCGGCAGTGGAAGCGCGCATGACCGAGCGGGCGCTGATGCGGCCGGATACCGACTGGCATCTCGACCGGCTCTACGATTTCGCCAACGAACTCGGCATCCCGACCCTGCAGGCGATCTGGTCGCGCTATGTCGTGGATCTGAACCGGCCGCCGGACGATGCGCCGCTTTATCCCGGCCGGCCATCGACCGGCCTGCTGCCGCAGCAGGATTTCGCCGGCAATCCGCTCTACCATCCAGGCGCGGCGCCGGATGACGAAGAGCGGGCGGACCGCGTGCGGACCTGTTGGCTGCCTTACCACCAGCGTCTCGAACGGGAGTTGGCGTCTATCCACCGCAAGAACGGCATCGCCATCCTGTTCGACTGCCATTCGATCCTGTCGGAGGTGCCGCGGCTGTTCGAGGGCAAGCTGCCCGACTTCAACCTGGGCACCGCGCACGGCGCCGCGTGCCATCCCGGCCTGCGGCTGCGGCTGGCCGAGGCCCTAGGCAGCTACGGCGAAGATCGGCTGGCCGTCGACGGCCGCTTCACCGGCGGCTTCATCACGCGCCGCTACGGCGACCCGAACAACGGCATTCATGCCTTTCAGCTCGAGCTGTCCATGGCGACCTACTGCGGGGAGCTTCCGCCCTGGAACTATGAACCGGACAAGGCCGCCGACGTGCGGCCCGCCTTGCGCGCGATGCTGGAGGCGACGCTCACCTGGGCGCGGGAGCACGCCCAGTGAGCCGGCTATGCGGCGTCGGAGAGGCCGTTGCCCGCCACGAGCGCGCCGTTCTTCACCACCGCCCGGCACGGGTTGAAGCCGGCAGGGTAGGCCAGTTCGCCGGGGCTGCCGATGTCCCACAGGGCAAAGTCGGCCGCCTTGCCAGTTTCCAGCGTGCCGATCCGGTCCTGGAGGCCGAGCGCACGCGCCGCGTCGCGAGTCACCCCGGCCAGCGCCTCCGCAGGCGTCATGCGGAACAGGGTGCAGGCCATGTTCATCGTCAGGAGCAGGGAGGTGACAGGCGAGCTGCCAGGGTTGCAGTCGGTCGCCACCGCGATGGGCACGCCGTGCCGGCGGAACAGGTCGATTGGCGGCAGCTGCGTCTCGCGGAGGAAATAGAAGGCGCCGGGCAGTACGACCCCCACAGTCCCGGCACGCGCCAGGGCGCGCACGCCGTCCTCGCCGACATATTCCAGATGATCGGCCGACAGGCCGTCGTATTCCGCCACCAGCGCCGCGCCGCCGAGGTCGCTCAGTTGTTCGGCATGCAGCTTGACCGGCAGGCCATGATCGTGCGCTGCCCGGAAGACCCGCTCCGTCTGTGCGCGCGTAAAGCCGATCGATTCGCAGAACGCGTCCACCGCGTCGGCCTCGCCGGCATCGGCAACCGCCGGGACCATCTCGCCGCAGACCAGATCGATGTAGCCGTCGGCGTCGCCCGCGTACTCCGGCGGCAAGGCATGGGCGCCGAGGAAGGTCGTCGCCGCATCGACCGGCAGATGATCGGGGATGCGCCGGGCGGCCTGCAGCATTCGGCGCTCGGTTGCCGTGTCGAGGCCGTAGCCCGACTTGATCTCGATGGTCGTCACGCCCTCCCGGAGGAGCGAGCGGACGCGCGGCAGGGCGCTCTCGACCAGTGCGTCAACCGAGGCCTGCCGGGTCGCCCGCACGGTGGACACGATGCCGCCGCCGGCCCGGGCAATCTCCTCGTAGGTCGCGCCGTTCAGCCGCTGTTCGAATTCGGCGGCCCGGTTGCCGCCATAGACGACATGGGTGTGGCAGTCGATCAACCCCGGCGTGATCCAAGAGCGGCCGGCGTCATGAACCGGCACACCCTCGGCCTGCGACCGATCCAGCTCAGCCGCCGGGCCAACCCAGGCGATAACCCCGCCGGCCACGGCGATCGCCCCGTCCGCCACAGCGCCGTACGGGTCTTCGCCGGCCGGCGCCATGGTCGCAATCCGGGCATTGGTCCACAGGCTGTCCCAGGCGCTCATGATCGGGCCTCGCAATCCCCTGCGCTACGGAATGTCTCGGGAGTGTATTGCCGCGTCATGGAAATTGCTGCCCCATTCGCCGGGCGCACAGCACCGACGCTGCCATGACCGGCACGGCAGCCCGGCTCTGGTGCCCGCTCTGCCTGTTGCCGACCGGCTGGGCGGAACAAGTACTTCTGCATCTGGACGACACGGGAACGATCCGGCGGATCGAATCCGGCGCACCCGCTGCCGGCCATTCCCGGCTTCCGGGCGTGGTGATTCCCGGCATGCCGAACCTGCACAGCCACGCCTTCCAACGGGCGATGGCCGGGCTCACCGAACGGGGCGGAGGCTCAGCGCAGGCTGATTTCTGGTCGTGGCGCCAGACCATGTACAGCTTCGTGAGTCGCCTGACGCCGGAGCAGGTCGAGGCGATCGCCGCGCATCTCTACGTCGAGATGGTGAAGGCCGGCTACACCGGCGTGGCGGAGTTCCACTATCTTCACAACCCGCCGGGAGGCGGACGCTACGGCGATGTTGCGGAGCTGGCCCGGCGTGTCGCCGCGGGCGCGGCCGCCGCCGGCATCCGCCTGACGCTGTCGCCGGTGCTCTACCGGGAAGGCGGTTTTGGCGGTGCTCCGCTCAGCGGCGCCCAGCAGCGGTTTCGGCTGGAGACTGACGAATGGGCCGAAATGATCGCTGCGCTGGCCGGAGCGTCCCCCACGCAAACCGCAGGCGCGGCTCTGCACAGCCTGCGCGCCGTCTTGCCGGCGGATATCGCGGACGCGCTCGCGGCCTACGACGCGACTTGTCCCGAAGGACCGGTTCACATCCACATCGCCGAGCAGGAACGGGAAGTCGCGGAGTGCCTCGCCTGGTCCGGCCGGCGCCCGGTCGAGTGGCTGCTCGATTATGCTCCGGTCGACCGTCGCTGGACTCTGGTCCACGCCACCCACATGACCGCCGAAGAGAACAAGCGCGCCGCTGCAACGGGCGCGATCGCCGGCCTGTGCCCAACCACCGAAGCCAATCTCGGCGATGGCGTGTTCGCCCTGCCGGACTGGCTGGCGGAGGGGGGCACGTTCGGCGTCGGCAGCGACAGCAACGTCTCGCTCGATCCGCGGGAGGAGCTGCGCTGGCTGGAATATGCCCAGCGCCTGGTCCTGAAGCGCCGGCTGGTGGCGCACGACGCAGCGCCGCCCTGTTCCGACGATGCGGCGGCATCGCGCCTGTCTCTGGGCGCGGCGCTCTGGCTC
>MKWU01007114.1_pt1 | contig 10925 bp, 10 predicted proteins | sample 809101 | NCBI WGS metagenome assembly MKWU01 (sample SAMN05860141, study PRJNA318959) | sponge metagenome | host: Aplysina aerophoba | place: Slovenia: Piran, Adriatic Sea, Gulf of Piran | collected 2013-05-07
TACCGCGACCTTACCTTCAAATTCACTCATTTTGTTCTCCTCATAGAGGTTTCAGTACATTTCCTGAAAACAGTTATATCCAGAAAGTTCATTTGGAACACTTCTAACTCAAGAATTAGTTGGACTGTTTGGTCAACCAATCAATTCTCTTACTAAAGGAAACGGGAGGCACCATAAATATACGCAAGCTCGCAAGAGGTATGCCAATATGGATCGTCATTGAACCCTTACTGAGAACCAATTCACGGTTGGTTTCCTCGTCGACGCTTGGAATCCAGCTATCCAATCGCCTAAGCTACTCAAGTTCGCCACCGGTACGAGAGACTAACGATGATGCGACGATGCCACACTCAACGTTCAAGGAGCGCAATCGGCGCAGGAGAACCGGGCCGCAGTCTAGCTTCGTAATCAAACCGCAGATGCGGCCATTTTCGATTGTGAGGTGGTCCTGCAGGCGGTTCGTAGTGGCACTCGAGTGTTGAATTTTTCCATGCTCCTGAATGATCAGCGGCCTGGTGGTAGGTGTAGGTGGCATAGTGTAGCCTCGGTCACCGAACCCCTGTACACATTGAGGCCAATCTCGGTAGCAGGACATCTTTCCGTGTTAGATGTCCGATCGGACACCAAGTTGCTTGTTTATTTATGGTTCCCGCTTCTCTACTGGGTGGAGTTAATGACCAAGGTAAACGATACCGCCTTGATAGGTTTCGTTTCGACGAAAGGTCGATAATAAGCTAGTTTCGTTTAGCTTGAACCACTACTCAACAGTAATTCAACTAAAGGACTTAATTGTTCTGCATTTGAAAAATAACCTTTGTAGCCGATCCAATCATCCTTTTCCTCTGAGGTCGCACTTTTCCAATCACGAGGATCCAAGTCATCTGTTTCTGGTGGTAATACCTCGCGAAAATCACGTACTTGAAGACCGTAATGTTGTCTGGCTCGAATCGCATTGAATCGAAATTGGATAGCCCGTAGATCCGTACTGTCAAAAATATCAAACATCAAAATCGCCTTGTTAAAATCAGGATCTTTAGGTATCAATCTCATGTTTCTACCACCTTGCGATAGTTTCAACACCGGTAAAGCGATATTCTTCAATTCCATATATAGAGTGTAACATTCTCTTTCACGTAAATGTTCATAAATCTCACCCATACTAATCGTAGTAGATGTTCTTTTTGATTTTCCCTTCTTTGTAGCAATTTCAGGTTCAATCTGATAGACTTGTGCAAAATAACTTTTTCCTTCGTCTGTCTGAAAGTAATTAAACGTAGCGGCGTTTATAGGAACTTCCATATCAGACAAATATTGAACTATTTGTTCTGTTTGTGAATCAATCTCGTTCGCTACGATTATAGAACGATGAGAGTTATTTAGACTCTCAGGAAGATCCTCTTCAAATCTAGTTTTAAACGCCTCTTCTATGGAGCTGCTTTGGAAGTAACGTTCAGTAATTTTCTGAATTTCAGGATACGTTAGGTTCTTAACCCAATAAGCGTACTCCAATGCTTGACTAACAACTTCTCGTGGGGTTTTATCTTTTTTAAGTTCGACAATAACCAATTCTCCATTATTATCAATACAAAGAATATCGATCCATTTGCCGTAAGCAGTTTCTACCTGTTTGCCTATCACTAATAAATCAGGGGCCAAAATTGATATATCTTTTACAAGTAGATCTTCTAAATCTTTTTCTAACTTAACTAATCCTAAATCTATTTCGGATGGAATGTTGTTGTCCGATATTTCCCATAACCGTATTTTTTGTGGCATATTAGGACAAACCTTTCTCAATAAATGAACGTTGAACTAGGCATTGATAAAAGCGACCTGGCAGACAGACGCCAATGATTTGATTGCCGCCATCCTCTTAACCTGATTGTCCCTCTACATCCTGTTACGTAATCACTATTCTAATTAGCCACAAGTGATGGCCACTAAAAGAGGCATCTTGAGTTGATTGACCTTGGAAACGTGGACTGGGCAATTTCATTTACGTTAAGAGCATGAAATCAACATTCTTTATATCAACATGAACTAATTTCCAAATTGGTGTTCTAAACATCTAATATTTAAAGACTGATTTCGATTTAATTCACACGTCATGGACATTTCCAGAGCTAGTTGCCCAAATTGCGACAAGCAAATGGCAGTTACACAAGTAGTCTGCTCAACATGCAGTATTCAGATCCAGGGATCATTTGAGCTTCCACACCTAGCTCAACTCACTGAAGAAGACCAGAATTTCGTGATCGCGTTTATTCAGTTCCATGGCTCAATCAAGCAAACCGGTGAATATCTAGGGATCAGCTATCCCACTGTGAAGAACCGTCTAACGGCAATTGCTGCGCAATTACCAAGTGTCACAGATAACCTATCCGATAACACTTCAACCCATTCGAGCGCGATTCTTTCGCGGCTTGATGACGGAACAATTTCTGTTCAAGAAGCGATTGAACGTTTGGAACAATGATTCCAAGTCTTCTGCTCATTCGAATTCGTGGCAAGAAATCCTTCTGGATTCCAATACCTCTATTCCTGTTTTGGCCCTTCATTCCTCTCATTTGGATTGTTGCAAAGCTCGTCTACTTTTTGATTCCGAGTACGCGATACCGAGCAACAAGCGTGATCGTAGGTTTAGGAGCATTTATGGCATTACGAGGATTTAGGCTCGCCATCGGTGAACGTGAAAGCGGATTTAACTTAGCCATCTACTGATTGGGATCGCAAACCTTGAGAAACTCTACTCGAAACCTACACATGACCCTCCCTTCCCGCTCTAATTTGAGGACTTAACAATGACTGAACGATCTGATACTGGACGAGTGTTACAGATGTTGGCAAACGGCAAAGTGAGTGTCGAAGAGGCGCAAGCTCTCCTCGATAAACTCAACGCACCGACACCGCCGACACCACCTACGCCCCCTGTACCATCCACGAATAAGAAGCCCAAGCTGCTTCATGTCGAGGTGAGAGGCGAGGACACCGAATCGGTTTCTATTAAGGTGCCACTCAAATTACTCAGACTTGCTGGTACGTTTCCCGGCAATTTACCCAATGGGGTGAACACTCACTTAGAAGGTGCGGGAATAAATCTGGCGAACATGAATGAACTCAGTGATGAGGAGTTCTACGAAGCATTTGCAGATCTTTCCATAGATGTCGACGTTCCTGACGAAAAAACATATGTGAGAGTGTACTGCCAATAGCAGTTTCGCAATGGACAACCACCTCTAGTGGTAGCGAGTTCCCTCGTATTGGTAGTGAACTAGAGTACGATAGATTCACCGATCTTGAAGTAAGTTCACCATATGAAAATAGTCAACTGTGAAACTTTCGTAGTTCAAACTCCGCGTCCTCATAGAGGAGGCCGCGTGTGGGTATTTGTCAAACTGACAACCGATAATGGCATCAGCGGCATCGGCGAGGTGTACAAAGTTCCCTTTCACCCTCGTACTGTCGCACTGATGATTAAAGATACCTGCGAGACTTATGTCATTGATCAGGATCCGTTTCAAATTGAACGCCTCTGGCGTTCAATTTATTACGGAGAAGGTTATGAGTCCCATGATCACCACCAACATCCAGATCATACGGTGGCGGGTATTCTCAGCGCAATCGAGATGGCATGCTGGGATATTTTGGGTAAGGCACTCGAGCAACCGACTTACAACCTACTAGGAGGCAGATATCACGAGAAACTTCGTTCTTACACATATCTGTATCCGGCACCTAACGATACCAGTCGCAAGTCCCCACACACCGATCCCGAAGCTGCCTCAAAAAGCGCAGCTGCTCATGTGGCAGACGGATTCACGGCCTTGAAATTCGATCCGTTAATCGACGTGATGGGGGCAGAAGATCCTCGTGAACCTCCTTTAGAACGGTTAGACAACGCGACAGAGGTGGTCCGAGCAGTCCGCGAAACCGTGGGTAACAAGGCCGATATTCTCATTGGGACTCATGGCCAATCGACAACTTCTGGAACGATTCGTTTTGCTAAGAGAATAGAGCAGTTCGATCCACTATGGTTCGAAGAACCTGTACCGCCAGAGAATCGCGACGAAATGGCGCGAGTTGCTCGTATGACTTCCATTCCAGTCGCTAGTGGTGAACGACTGGCAACAAAGTTTGAGTTTCGAGAGCTTCTAGAAAAACAGGCAGCCGTCATCCTACAAATGGCACTAGGAAGAGTAGGAGGAATTCTCGAAGCACGCAAAATCGCTGGTATGGCCGAGGCATACTATGCGCAAATTGCTCCCCACCTGTATTGTGGCCCTATCGAAGCCGCTGCCAATATCCAAGTGGATACGTGCAGTCCTAACTTCCTGATTCAAGAGAGTATTGGCATGTTTGACGGCTTCCATGGTGAAATATTGAAAAAACCAATTCAATGGGACGACGGCTACATCATTCCACCAACTGAACCAGGACTTGGTGTCGAGTTAAACGAAAATGTCGTGAAACAGCATTTGATGTCAGATACCTGACACACTATCTATATAGAATTTTCTCCCCCTTCTAACTACGACTGGATTGCCTTTTGGCAGTAGCTTCGATTCCAAACCAAGATCCGCGTATCTATGTGGAAGATACGGATCTTGATCTTCCTAAAGTACTCGATAATCGCACTCGCTACCTTTACTTTAAGAAAGTTGCACAAGGTGGCACATGCGTCATAAGTTCATGTTTCGATATGCACTTACGGCGAACTATCGCTTACAAAGCTCTGCGGAAAGAACTCGCGGATGATTTAGCGGAGCAAAAGCGCTTTGTGCGGGAAGCGCGGGTAACTGCGATGCTCCAGCACCCGAATACGATCCCAACTTACGAGTTAGGTCGCGATGGGTCCAGGCATGTCTACTTCACCATGAAGTTAGTACACGGTCGTACGTTGCGAGCGATATTAGATGACTGCATGAAGCAGAACTCACACAATGTCTCGCATTATTCATTGCAACGTCTGATATATATCCTCTCCCAGACTGGGCATGCACTTCACTATGCTCATAACCATGGCGTGATTCACCGAGACATCAAGCCTGAGAACATTCTCATCGGGTCATATGGCGAAGTACTGGTGCTGGATTGGGGTATGGCAAAAGTTTGGTCAAAAGATCCCGATAAAGTTCACACGGAGACATTCTCGAAGTTCAAACGAGGAAACCCGATCTCAGCCGACGGCATCCTACAAACCGAACTTCAGAACTTGCATGGGACACCACCCTATGTATCCCCAGAGCAACTTGAGCGTGAACCTAACCTGGATCACACAACGGATGTCTACAGTTTTGGTGCATTGCTATACGAGATTCTGAGTCTAACCCGCATGATTCCTGGAGATACCGTGAATCAGGTGCTTGATTTCATCCGTAACAACGAAATTGCATCGCCTGTAGAAAAGACAGAACTGGAGCTTCCAGAGGAACTCGTAAATCTCTGTATGCGATGTGTGGACAGAGACCCAGCAAATCGACCGCAATCCTTAGAGAACATCATCACGCGTTTGGAAAATTGGCTGAATCTCAAGGAGACTAGCGAAATGGCCGGAAACTAGACCAGTCTACCAGATTCTACATATTCAATTGAGGAGAGTCCATCTTGTCTCCTAACGTGCTAACTTCCAATCAAATAAGCTTCTACGGCAAACATGGCTATCTGCATCTGAAGAGTGTCTACGATGACGCTGAATTGCAATCCATGACCGACGATCTCGACTGGCAAATTGATGAATGGGCTGGCACAGGACCGGGATGGAGTGGTAATTGGCGGCAGGCATATATGTCACCCGATATAGAAAAACGATCCAAACTCACCGCACTACATGACCTACACAGATACTCCAAAGCTTGGTGCGATGCGGTGACCCATCCTACGCTCACTGGTGCGATAGCTGACCTAATCGGGCCTAATGTAGAACTACACCATACCACTCTTCACGCTAAACCACCAGAGACGGGACACCCATTTCCAATGCATCAAGATTGGCCGTTCTATCGTCATAGTAACGGTAGCTACATTGACTGCTTAGTTCATCTAGACGATACTTCAGATCAAAATGGGTGTATTCGATTTCTCGACAGGTCACATCGTTACGGTGCACTTCAACATGTCCTCCAGTTCCAAGATGGCAGTCCCTGTACACCGCACCTACCGACCGAAGACTGGCATCTTGAAGATACCGATCCGGTCCCGGCCAAACGAGGAGATGTGGTCTTATTCAATATTCACACCATCCACGGTTCAAGAATCAATCAGACGAATGAGATTAGAAGACTGGTTCGAGTTGGCTATCGCGATCCTACTAACAAACAGCTCGGCGGTCAATCAATGAGTCGACCTGGACTGATGGTCTGGGGTCGTCGCCCACGACTCAATGGACAGGTACCCTACTCAACAGAAGTGTGAAAATCCTTAGCGTACGCGAACCCGATCCCTCAAGCAACCCTGTGAGGACATCAACGGTTCACACAAAATTTTTGGGCGGACCCGGAAGCAGATAGGCCGCACACCGGTTCACACCGATGGACCATCGCTTCAAATTCGGATCAATGCAGTTGGCGAGTGCAACGAGTCAAGATTGGAACAATTGAGTTGATTGGACTCATCGGGAGGTATCTAACAACGATTAATAGAACATTCTCTTTCCTATTGGTTGTCCTCTGCTTAGGCGGTGTGCAGCTGGGGATTTCTGGAGAGACCTTTCAGCATGAGAACCACCCGCCTCTACCTAACGGGTGGGACAGCTACGATCCGTACTTTGATGCAGTATCAGAGAATACTGCGGATCTGTGGGATCGCGGCTACCGGTGTGAGGAATCTACTGTGACCGACTGTCTGCCATCGCTGGACAACCATTTTGAGACAGAGCCTGTTTGGGTTTCAAGCCAACTGCAGAATCGCATTTTCGGATACATCGGAGAGCTTAGCGATCCGGTGCTCAATGACCGTAACAAGGTCGTGCGATACGGCTATGACGACTATCTTGCACAACCGTTGCCACTATGGAAAGACATCTTTGATGGCCAGGCCGTCAACCGCGTTCAAACGATCATACGCGTTCTGCAGGATGCACAGTGCAATTCTTTGGCATCATCTTCAACCAGCAGTATAGAAGCTGATCTCGAGCACTATTGCGAAGCGGAGGAGCTGTTTAAGTACGCCATGGTGCTGGATGCCTGCGTGACGAGCAAAGTTCGGTTATCCGAAATCAGGGACGATAAATTGGTATCGATATACACAACGCCGTATTCGCACGACAGAGCCGGTGCTTTGGTCAAGAAAGCGCTTTTTCGAGAAACCTGGATTTACAATAAATGTCAGCATATTCCCCTAAATGTGGTTACCGACTCCGGTCTGGTCCCGCTATCGCTTGAACAACCCGTTGAGGAGATTGTTGAAGTTGTGCAGAATGTCCACGACATTGCGTTGAAAATCGCCGCCAAGGCTGGAAATTTGTGGGCTCTAAGGAGCTATCTACCCCAAGGTGAGAGTCTGGCTTACTGGCAGGATTTATATGCCGTCAAGCCCTCGCTTACACATCGGTATCTGGCTGCACTCGGATCTGGATTGACGATAGACGAACGTTTCCAACACGCCCATAAGGCGTATGCGCTATTGCAGGATCAGGATGTTGATCTTCCCATTTATATCCTCCAAATACCCGGGCTGATGGATGCGGCTGGTTGGGACTGGACCTTGGTCGAGCGAGATGAGGAAGCACCGATGACGTTTCCAAAGATAGAGACTGATTCCTTGTCGAGGAATGTGGAATAGCAATAGGGGACACTGTTTCGGTCTCGGGTATCGACTGGCTCATGGAAGTTTCGAGAGAAATGAACATTGATGCAGGCGGGTATAACCCGCCTGATCGAGTCTTACAGGACAGTTTCAACCCCTCAATGACTACTTTCCTTCCACCGATGAATCCGAAATTCTGAACGTCAAAACTACAATCGATCACTCTCTTGACATCAATAAAAACTTGATGTACAAAAACGATCGTATTACACGACATTCTTCATACTTCAGAAGAATCTTAAGTGCGACTTGGGAAGTTGACTCTTGTGGGCGTACCATTGACTCTCAGTACCTTGATTTACGATAGTAGCAAAGCGCACGATCTTTTCGGATGTCAAACTATTTATGGCTGGGTGTCCATATGCGGTTTGATTTGGGACCCTTTGGTCCATGAATGGAAATACGGATGCGCGTACTACCTTGTGCCAATCGGTGTCGAGTGTTTTCCATACCCCACGCCCACCTCACAGAAACAGCACAAGAACGAGACGAAAGGGTATTGTTAGAAAAGGCATCATGTCTCCGCAGTGCTGTTAACCAGGCCGTAGCTGAATGCCTTTTCGCTGACCTATCCTTCCCTTGGCCAAACCTAAGCACAAGCAGTGCATGAAAAACTATTATCCTGAAACCAACAGACATCTCAGTGTTTTGACGAGGGACCAAACTACTCTAGGTACCGAGGAAATGAGAGAGACAGAGAGTGCTTTTTAGCCGACACCATACGCACATGAGAAAATCCATTGGGAAGATTGGGACGACAATAACGTTCATGACATTCCTCATAACGATGTTGGAACACGAGCGGCAAAGATCGTTAAGGAGTCGTCGACATTCCTCGCAAGCTGTTCCATCGATTGGACGCAACAACAGAGTATTGTCTATGTGTTTTAACCGATTTTTGTTGGTTGTTTGGCAGGCGTTGTTTACAACGACCGCAGTATTAGGGCATGGTCTCGCCTGGGAAGAGCATTCCAAGGATTCCGTCGTCGGGCACAAATTCGAGCCTGAAGAAGCGCTCGTCATCCTTGACTTGCTAGAAGAATGTCCCATACTGGATGCAATCATTCAAGCCCCGAGCAATTCATGCATGGACCGATTGGCCGAACATTTCTCAGATCAGCCCGTATGGCAACAATCCATGGTTTATTACCCCGTACTGGACAAGTTCTTTACTGCGGGATCCGAGATCAACCGCAGGCCACACGAACTTGCGTTTTCGAAAGCCGACATCACCGGTGATGTCCCGGTCTGGAGCGACATATTTGACAACAAGCAAGAGTACCGAGCACTGACCTTGGAGCGGACTTTTCAAGATTCAACCTGTACCCAGCTGGCCCAACGAGGGCCGATTCAGGCAGATGCTTATCTGGCGAATCGATGCGAATCAAGAGAATTGGTGAAATATGTGATTTACCTTGATGCTTGCCTGACAGGCATAGGCCGCGTCAATGAGCTACTCAACCCGAGGCAAATACCGATCCGACCCCATGAAACACGCTACGAAGAAGTCATGGAACGTTGGGACAGGTTGCCCAAGAACGAACGTTTGGTAGCCCAGATTCCGCTAAGCGAATCGATGCTGCATGCGGTCTGGGTGCGTCATTCCTGTTCACACATGCCATCAGTGGCATATGACGACGGCCTGCAACCGTACGAGTGGGATCTTGTTGGTGCAACGGTCACGGAGTATGCCGCCAAACTACAAAACACTCACGATACCGCCATGGCCATCGCTGCCAGATCCGGTGATCCATGGGCCATTCAGGGATTCTATGTACGCGACTTAAGATTCGATATGGACTATTGGCAATCGCTGCAGACCATAAATCCATCCTTGTTTCATCGATGGATGGCACAGGCGGGTGTGTCCTACTCTTTTACCGATAAGCAAAGGTCCATGCACGCACTGAAAGCATATCAACTGGAAAAGCACCTACTTGATGATTTGGATGTGGAAAAATATCTTGGAAGGTATGGGTATGGAGGGCTATCTGGTGCTCGAGAGATCATGCAGTTGGAAGATACCCCGGTGCTTGACGATCAACTACCCTATCCATGGGAGTGATTAGGGATATACGCTCGCGTGACCATCCCCCATCAAAATTTTTAGTCCCTATCTTCTGGGACATTAGCCAAGCGGTCTTCTGTGTCATGCCTAGCTCCCGGTGCGGTTCCATACTAGAAACACCTTTTAGGCTGGTTGTCATCATGTAAATACCAATAGCTCAAGTATGTAAAGGGAGTTTGCTATGGTGCATGATGGTTTCAGTCTTGACGCTGAAGTCTCGTCGACAAGATCGACAGTGGTAGGGCAATGGCTTTTCATTCTTACATGCTACGGTATCCATTGAACCACAATGAGGACAGTTTCTACCATGTTTCCAGCTTGATTCCTTGAACCACTTCCTAGCCGCTGATTCGTCGGGAAACATCTCGAATAATTCCACAATACTTAGCCCCTTTCAATCTCATCTACTCGGCGCTTTTTACCCATACACAAATACCCTTAAAACCCTTATGCTATCTATGTTTACTATGTGTATTTTTAGTCAGATAATCAGCAATTCAGAAGGACTAAGAGTTAGATTTTGGAAAATACCTTGTGTAGTCATATCAATAAGCCCCTAATAAATCACCAATCTAATGAATCTGATCGAACCAATTGAGCTAACTATTGAAGACTCCAATGAACCCGGGCTAAGAATCCCACAAGGTCTGTGGACTCTCCTTAACGCTGCGCGAGACGGTAATCTTGCAGTAGTCGACAGGATACTAACTGCACGACCTGACGTCGTTGACATGCAGTTTTGGTATACGTCACCGCTGCAACTGGCGGTACGCGGCGGACATTTCAACGTCGTCAAGTATCTCGTTGACAAAGATGCCGATATTGCCAATCAGTTGACATTACACGGAGAAGAATCTCTGCTACAAATGGCCGAAGACCGAGAGTACGACGACATCGTGAGCTATCTCAGACCATTGTTTCGCGAGGTGCTGAATTCAGAAGGAGATTCAGTTTCAATCCACCAAGCCTGCGAGGAAGGAGACATCGATAAGGTTCGACAGGAACTTGATGCTGATCCTGAATTACTAGAACGGGGTGATTCTGTCGGCCGTAA
>MKWU01007115.1_pt1 | contig 10925 bp, 14 predicted proteins | sample 809101 | NCBI WGS metagenome assembly MKWU01 (sample SAMN05860141, study PRJNA318959) | sponge metagenome | host: Aplysina aerophoba | place: Slovenia: Piran, Adriatic Sea, Gulf of Piran | collected 2013-05-07
CCTCACTGCTCCTCTCACTGTCCTTCCAGCTCATCCCACACCTACACCCCTGACCCTTCCCTCACTGCCCTTCCCCATCACCCCACCCCCACCCCTCCACGCCTTACCACTCCCCTTGCTGTCCTCCTCCCCTCCCTCCGTGTGTTCCCTGTCGTCCAGAGCGGCCCTCGCTCTCAGCACTCAGCTCCAGGGCTGCCCAGACGTCTGGCTGCCTTTGCTCACTGGAGAGGTGGTTGGTGTTCTACAGAAGCAGGCGAGGGCATGTCCTGCTGGCGAAAGAAAACCCCTGGTGGAACGACACTGCACAGGGCTGAGGATGCTGTACCGCGATGCTTTCAGACCTCTCCCAGCAAAGGCCAAAGGGCGTAAGGAGCTGGTGAGTGCTGCATTCATAGTCACCCACGACAATCCCACCCCACCCACATGCAATCACCATGACAACCACCTCCCACCCACGTACAATCGCCATCACATACACAGCGTACTCCAGCACACACATACTGTATACCTAATACTGAATACTGAATATTGAATAACTGAATATTGAAAGGTATATTTAATACTGTTTATTGAATACTGTATATTGAATACTGTATGTACCATGTACCTTTTCATTTCACTTCTTGACGTTGTCACTTTTTCTCTGACATTGTCACTGTAGCTCATGACGTTGTCCCTTCCCTTTTTAACTGAGTCTGTCAGTAAACACTTCATCTGTCATTGTTTGCAGCTCCACAAGTACAGTCTGGATGTATCAAGAAAATGGCCGCCTGTTCACAGTTGCCTGTTTGCCCAGGACATGAATCTTGTTTGCTACCATGGCAACCCTGCCACCAACAGCCAAGCAAAGGACCTTGCTGGTTTGACCCTTCTAGCCAATCGTCCCATTCCTCCGTCAGGACTCTCCTTCTACTACGAGTGCCACGTCTGCAGTCTGGGTGCAGCGAAGGAGTCTGACGCGGCTGTAGCCCTCACCGTGGGCCTCACTCCCCCTCCACCCACAAGCAAGCCATCAGGGAACACGAGTGGCTTCAACCTTCCACAGGGAGCGTGTGGAGCCCGCAGGTCAGTGCTGTGGGGTGCTGTGGGGTGCTGTGCACCTTCTTGGTGTGGGTCAGTGCTGTGGGGTGCTGTGCACCTTCTTGGTGTGGCCTTTAACTGGATCAAAGTCAAAATTTAAAGCCACCATGTCATGAGTGTTGTTAAGGATACAGTCTATTCACACTTTATTTTCAAATGGCCTCTTCACTTACGTAACCATCTATTGTCTTATTGTGTATTGTGTATTGTCTGTCTGTCTCTGTCTGTGCGTATGTATGTATGCATGTATGTATGTATGCATGTATGTATGTATGTATGTATGTATGTATGTATGTATGTATGTCACAAACTTAAACTTGTAGTCAACTGTGATTTTATTTAATTGTAAAGTACTTGCTTCCATTTATGTGCTTTAGATTTGATGTATGATTCTAATTGATTTTTAGCTACAGCTGCACTGTTTTGTTGTACAAATTTCACTGACCTTTGCTCTTGCTTGCTTCAGCACTGGCTGCATCTTCAAAGTTGCCAGCAGTGAAGAATCATCTTGGGAGCAGTCCAGGTTCTCTGACACCCCCCTTGAGGTGAAAGACGTACTGGGTTGTGGATGGGTGAGGATGGAGGAGGAGAGTTGTGAGCATAAGGTTTTCTTCACACTCAACGGCAAGAAGATTGGAGAGTTCAAACCAACAAGTGTTGCCATGGTACCCTTCATCCAATTGGAAAGAAAGGTAAGCCAGTGTTGGCAGTTGGTGCTAGCACACAAGGTGGTGGGCGTTATATGACATATTGTACACTGGAGGTCAAGCAGTCTGAGGTACCATGTTGATGGACTGAGTACTGTTGCAGTGTGTGGGCTGTTGTGTACTATGTGCATGGTGTCAAGATGTGTGTGAGGCATGGTGTGTTGTGAGGTGGTGTGGTGTTGCGAGGTGTTGTGCTGTGTGGTGTGGTGTGGTGTGGTAGTAGCACATTCCTTGCTGCAGGATGTGAAAGTCCTAGTCAACTTTGGGGACTATCATTTCATTTTTGCTGAGGGGCGTGTCCTGAGAGAAGGAGCAGACAAGTCAGCTGCTGTTGACATCAGTGTGATGAATCGTGAACTTCCGTTCCCACCCACCGACTCGGAAGATGAGGACCACGCCCCTCTGCCTTCCCCACCTTTACCCCCAGCCCCCCCGGATGCTGGGACAGAGGGTGGTGCACCCTCCGCTGATGGTAAGGCAGGAGTGGAGGGCGTGGACGGGAGAAGTGAAGTGCAGAAGGTTGAGACTGCACCACCTGGACCGCCAGTCAAGGTTGTGACCGGCAGTGCTACTGCGCTCAGTGAGCCAGCACCACCACAGACACTCAGTGTGTGTCGGTGCACATGTGCACACACGACACACACACAAACGCACATAGACTGTACCTTGCCCCACCCCCATCCTTGCAGACTACACAAAGAGCGTAGTGAACAATCTCAATTGCCCTTTGAGCTTTAATGGAATGTCAGAGACCACATCCCAGGGGAAGGAGCCCAATGAACGGGACGTTGTCGAGGAGACAGTCACGAAACGCCCTGGGAAAGAGGAGGACCCACACGATCTGCTGGTACAGGCGTGGGAGACCAAGGTGTTCCCCATCATTCGCCAACGCTTCAGGAATGAGCAGGAGAGGAAAGAGGGAACGGAGCAGATCAAGGGGGCACTTCGTATTGGTGAGCAACGTAGTACTGAGAGCCTGAGGATGGGAGCTGCCAGAACGACTGAATTTGTGACCTTTCAGGCTAGAGTGATACGAATAAACCCACGAACCACGTACTGTGTGTAGCCGCTGAGGATGTTGCTCACGATTGCACTTCTGGCGTAACTTGTGCACACCGTGTGGATTGCTGCTCAAATTGAACTCTCACATCTGCATAAGCCCTTCTGTATCTGCCTTCTTCCCTCCCTGTCCAGGAATGGAGGACATTGCCCGACAGACAGTGGAGTTCTTGTACGAGGACGTCGGGCGCCTCCCGAAGGAGCTGCTCTTCCCAACGCTTGAAGATGCTAAACTGATGGCTGAGAAGCTATCTGCAGACAAGCTAGCAGTGGGCCAGCTTGTCATCATCTCGGAGAAGATTCCGGTTGCCAACTGCGGTGTGCGGCTGATGCAGAAGACGGTGGGGGTGATGGGCGTGGTTCTTGAGCTGGACGAGAAGACACAAATGGCTCGCGTGGAGTGCTACATTCCCAGCGATGCTGTCCTGGTGGGCTACTGGTACCCCATTGCGTACTTGGAGAAGCCACCACTGGGCCACTCCAACTCACCCATTCTGCAAGCTGCCGATGCAATGCAGATACATGCCCATAGGTACAGTATTAAATGGCACAATTCTCGCACTGCTGTATAGAGCTTAGTACACTGTCAGCATAGACCTCTACTTGCGATTGCCATTATGTGCAGCAATGTAGTGAGTAGTCCTTCCACCGCTCTACCCCTCCCCCTCCTCCTCCTCCTCTCCTCCCCCTCCTCAGACAACTTCTCGTCTGTGAAGCAACCCTTGTGAGACTGTACTGCAGAGAGGTGGTGCTGGGGGTGGGGGTGGCGAGTCCTGATGCACACCAGCTGCAGCTCCTGTCAGAGGAGTGCTTCATCGACCACCTCCCGTCCACTGTCTACCTGGAGCAGCATGTCGGAGACAGCACAGGCAGGCTCCAGGGGTCACCACTGCATCACTTCTTCAATGACCCAGGCCGTGTTGAGGCGGGCGTGATGGAGGCAATGGAGAGAGGAGAGGAAGGGGAGAAGGTGGTTTTGAAGGTGCTGGGCAGCGTGTGCGAGAGCACTGCTGGTTTTGGAGCCATCTCATTCAAACTGAAGGAGGAAGAGATTGGCTGTGAGGTGTTTTTTCCGGAATCATCCTTTGTCCTTGCATCGTGTGTGCCCGAGAGCAGATCTTCCGCCTTGCCCAGGTGAATCTAACTAGCTTTCATGCAGGCACACGCCGATGTAGCTTAGGCATAGGTACACTTGAACATGTCTATGGACTATGCTAGAGTTCCTAATTTGCAAACTTTCATTTTCAGTGCTAGTTGGCAATCTCCTGCGCACATTCAGTAGGCTTGAATTATGTTGCCATGTGCAGTCCACACCCTTGGAGCTTTGCCTGAGCTTTGTATGAAGTCTGCCTGAAGTTCACACGTAGTACGTATCCCCAGTGTATCGGCATGTACCACATCAAACGATGCATGTACCACATCAAACGATGCATGTACCACATCGCCAGTTCAAACACCTGCATAGCTCTCTCTCCACTTTGCCCTGCTACCAATTGTGGTGTAAGATCTGTTCCGTATGTGCCCATTGCCCTGCTACCAATTGTGGTGTAAGATCTGTTCCGTATGTGCCCAGTATGGTTGTATGTGTGGGAATGGCTGTCCTGATGCGCAATGAGCTGCAACTGTGTGCTCTCTTGTGTAGAGAGCTGGAGGAGAAGGCGTGGGCCAGAGTGTCCTGGTACCGCGGCAGCAGAGGAAAGCATGGCAGGTTGAAGTTGAGGGAGGTACTGACTTTCCCCAAATGCAAGCAGGCAGTTAAGTTTCCGCCCACTTTGTTGCCTAGCAACAAGGTCCATGTCCAGGTGCCAGGTAGCAGTGATCTGGCTTCCACCTTCACCCTTCACCTGCACGGCGTGCCGAGGACCCTCCCCCTGGTGCTGGCTGTTGTCGAGTGTGTGCTGAAACAAGGCAGGAACGGAGCCATCCTTAGTGCCTGCCTGCAGACCCTCAGCAGTTTGCTGGAGCGCTTCTCCCTCCCATCGCTCCTGAAGGAGACCCTTTTCCGCCAGTTAGCGATGGTGGTTACCGCCATACCAGGGAAGGTGGAGTTCTCTGTAGACCTCCACAGAGCACTGGTCGCTGAGTTTCAAGAGGTCTATGAGGCAGAGGTGAAGGGCTTTGTGGGGAGTGAGGGGCTAGTGACCTTCCCCCCAGCAGAATCCATTGCCGGAAGAGGCAGGGGACGATTCACCACGTACCTGCAGGCTCTCTTTGAGCTGTGCCACGCTGCACTGGATCTCCACCCCCTCCTATCCCCAGTGGAGACAGCCCCGCCCCCTCCTGGTGGTGGGAGAGTTAGTGCATACGAGAAGCCGTCACGCAAGGTGTCCCGTCCCATCGCACTGAAGTGCCTCAGCTGTGACGCACAACCCCCACTTCCTCCACCAACTGCTGACACTAACTGGATTAGTGTTATCCACGAGGCTTTGGTGGCAGTTGAATGTGTGGTCAACTCAGGGATGATCTCCCTCCATCATGTGGAAGACGGCTTATTAATCAATCCTCAGTCACGCCTTTTGGTGATTACAGGGCTGTCCCCCACAGAAGAAGTTCAGAAGTTGCTGAGGGACATTTGTGATAAGTATGGTGGCTTGTACCAGGGCACGATGTTCGTACAAGAAAGGGGCGTGGTTCTGGAGGTAGCTTTTGGCAGCAAGACACGCCTCCTGAGCAGCAAGATCTGGGAGAACAATGCCCTGAAGGCAATGATTGAGGCGCAGGCAAAGGAAGTGCTTCCAGAGCCTCCACTGAACCAAGATAGCTCCTCTCAACAACCGAAGGAAGAAGGCTCAACTCAGCCTGAAGAGAAGAATGAGCCAGCTGCTCCCCCCGCCAAGGTGGAGGTCAAGCTGAAGGTGTTTGCAGTCAGCAGTGACTTGACCTGCGAGGATGAGGAGGGGTCGGCCATTTTGCAGGCATTCCTAACGTTCCTCCTCTCACGCGACCGTATTGCAAAGCTGCAAAGCGAGGCTAGAGAAGGCAGGATGGGGTTGGTGTCGCAGCTGGTGAAGGCGACAACAATGGAGGAAGTCACTAGTCTCTCTGACGAGGAGTTTGTGACGAAGGTACTGGAGCGAGACGTGACTGACGTGTGGAAGAGCTTGCTTGCGTGTGGCATTGACTTCCACTTCAACAAGTGAGTCAGGAGTGTGCTGCAGTGCCCTTGTGCCTGTGGGTGGGGCTGCATGGCGGTCAGACCAGTGGAGTGCACCTGCCTGTCTGGGGGCAGTGTGCTAGTGCCCAACAACCATCAACTGACATGTGTCCTTCACTCCAGTTCAGTGGCAAATAACTCACGCATGTTCGGGTATGGTAGTAAGCAATGCGGCAGTGTGTGGTGTATTGTCATTAACACAGCCAGGGTGTACTGTCCTCGCCACCATGCCTCTCGCTTCGTCCTCCCCTTAAGATGCTACAGCCTCAGTCTGTGTGGCACCCTACCCCAGGCGAGGGCCTTAGTCCACTACCTTGATGGCATCAGCAGGCGTGTCAGCGTGCACCCGGTAGAGATGGAGCCGTGGGATGTATACATCACAGAGGGGGCTTTGGTCGACCCAAAGCTCCACCCACTTGAAGGTGTGGTTGTATGTGGTGTGTAATGTGTTTATTACTGCCCATATGTCCTGTGTTGTCTCACTTGCATTGTGTTTGAACAACACATCTGCTTGCACACCGACTGTTCCTAGGCCTCTCGCTGGAAGACATACGAGCACTGTTCCTTGCCCTGCGCTGGCTGAACAAGGAGGCACTCTCCATCCTTCCCCTCCTTGACCTGCGAAGCAGTGCTGCTGACGCACACACCTTGCTCCAGCAGATCTCCCCCATTCTCTTCTATGACACGAAGATCACCTTCCTCCATCGCGTAATCAACGCGTCTGCACAACGGCCACCCGACCAGGCACCCCCGGAAATCAAGCTAAACCCTCTGGAGGTCATCACTACTAGTGAGTCAGTCGTCATGACAACGACCGTGACAGGGTGACGGAGGGTAGGAAGTGGCCGTAACTCTACTGGCTTGTTCTGAGTGGGAATTGCTGCTCCTCCACTTGGTGCATTGCGTGCCACAATGGCAGTCAGCTTGTACTGCATGGCAAGCAACAATCGTTTCTTTCCTTGTAAGCCATATCACCCTCCCATCCCTTCTCTCAGACCCAACTCAGACGGCACGGGAGACTCACTTCTGCCAGACAGCTCAGCAGCTGCTTGGCATCGCCTCCACCCAGCTCCGAGTCCAGCTTGCTGCTGGCGGTGACCCCACCTACGCCTTCAATGTCAAGATGGTGGGGGAAGAGGTGATGGGGACCAGTGGGTCCTTCCGTCACTTCCTGTGGCAGGTCATCACGGAGCTGCAGTCCAACCGCCTCCAGCTCCTCATGCCTTGCCCCAGCAGTGCAGCCGGAGTGAACAAGGTGTGATATTGTCACCTGCTTCGCTTGTAATGTCACCTCCAATTTTCCGTCAACTTCTACCTCTCGTGTTACATGCACACTGGCGCCTGCTACCACACAGCTTATGGCTCATCTTTGGCTCACATTCCATTCCACCTTTCACCTTCTAAATGTGTACCTGTCACCTTCCACCCTTTCACACTGCATACACACACTTATCTTTGACCCCTCTCACCTCTAATCCCTCAGGTAGCACTTGCCACCTTAATCATTCACCAGCACACCACACCTCATACCTCTCACCTCTTACTTCCGTCTCACATTCACACTCTAAAGACCACTTGACCTCTCTATAGTGGACACCTTGGGACCCAGCTGGCTGGCTGTATAGAGAGGTGTACCTAATCAGAAGTAGATTTGTACACAGCTCTATGTGGTTGGAACTGCAGACATTGTCCTCATTAGAGAGGTGGACCCTATTCAGTGTCCTTTATAGAGAGGTTCCACTGTATTCATCCACTACCTTGAACTAATCATTTTCCTATTCTTGCTCTGCACAATCTCATTCAGGACAAGTTTGTCCTGGTCCCTGGCCCTTTCACGGCATCAGTGGAGAGACTGCTCATCTTCTTTGGACAGGTAGGGAGGGTCTAGCGGGACATACGCCTGTTAGTGGACAAGTAGGGAGGGTCTAGCGGGACATACGTATGCCTGTTAGTGGACAGGTAGGGAGGGTCTAGCGAGACATACATACGCCTGTTAGTGGACAGGTAGGGAGGGTCTAGCGAGACATACATACGCCTGTTAGTGGACAGGTAGGGAGGGTCTAGCGGGACATACATCTGTTAGTGGACAGGTAGGGAGGGTCTAGCAGGACATACATCTGTTAGTGGACAGGTAGGGAGGGTCTAGCAGGACATACGTACGCCTGTTAGTGGACAGGTAGGGAGGGTCTAGTGGGACATACGTCTGTTAGTGGACAGGTAGGGAGGGTCTAGCGGGACATACATCTGTTAGTGGACAGGTAGGGAGGGTCTAGCGGGACATACATCTGTTAGTGGACAGGTAGGGAGGGTATAGTTAGTGGTGACCACGTGGTGCTGTCCACCCCCAGCTACTGGGCATTGTCCTGCGAGCCGACATCCCCATCCCCCTGGACCTCCTCCCCTGTGTGTGGAAGAGCTTGTTGGGGGTCTCTCTAAATGAGGAGAAGGACCTGAAGGAAGCCGATGTACTGATATACACCTTCACACAGAACATACTGCAGGTGGGCGGGAAGGTGGGCGGGGAGGTGGGCGGAGGAGGTTGGGGAGGGCAGGGAGGTACCATTTGAAGTGTCCATATTGTGTGCCAATCCTCTGGAATGCAGGCATCATCTGAAGACGACCTGAATTCCATTCTGAGTTCTCATGATGGGAGTGAGACCTACTTCACTACACACACCTTAGCAGGAGGAGACACAGTACAACTTTGTCCTGGTGGGGACGAGAAGACAGTCACGTGAGAACACATGACACTACACGCCTACTTCAACACTGCTCTGCCTACCCCTCACTAAAGCTGTGTGCCCTTTCCTCTGACTCTTCATCATTTCCCTTCTCTCCTACAGAATGTCCAACAAGGATGAGTTTGCTTGTTTAGTGCGGGAAGCACGGCTTACCGAACTTGCTTGCAGGCGACGTGTTGACCTGATCCGAGTCGGTCTGTCTGCAGTGGTTCCCCTAGAGTGCCTGCAGCTGCTCACACCAGACGACCTGGCACTGCGCATGTGTGGTCTACCATACATCAATGTTGACTTTCTGAAGGTGGGAAGAAAGAGGGGGAGGAGAGGAAGTGAAGTCATTTTGAGTTACTGTAATAGTTTGAAGTTTTTGTAGGCGTGAGCGGTTTCTTTAAGTAAGAACTAACGAGGCGGTAAATGTGCCGTTCCAATCTGACTGAAGTGTGGTTTGTGCAGATTCACACCATCTACCAAAGGGGACTGTCTGAGGACGACCCTCATGTGAAATACTTCTGGGCAGCATTAGGACAGCTTTCAGAAGTAAGTCGATACACATGCATTTTATGCTCGGTGTAACTGGAGCTGCCTTCTTCCCCATTCAATGTGCTCTGCTCCATCCACTTGTTCAAAGGATGATCTGAGGAAGTTTGCCAAGTTTGCATGCAACCAGGAGCGCATTCCCTGGACCAATCCAAATAGGGACGAGGTGTCAGGGGGCGTAGTCCATGTCCCACCGTACCCAATGATAATTGCTCCTGCACAAGGGACAGGTTGGTCTTGACACATGTACAGTATACAGGGGAACCTCTCTATATAAGGGCCACCATGGGACCCAGCTGGCTGTCCTTAATTCAGAGGTAGATTTGTACACAGCTCTATGTGGTTGGAACTGCAGTCAGTGTCCTCATTAGAGAGGTCTCACTTATTCAGAGTCTCCTTTATGGAGAGGTTCCGCTGTGTGTGCATGAAGGCATGTCACTGCGGTAACACTATGGTAGTTGTCATAATAGTATTCATAGTTTGTATTCCCTAGCCCTATCTCTGTTTCTGGATTCTTCCTCACCCCCTGCCCCTCCCATCCGACCAGGCCCCCCCAACAAGCGCTTCATTCGAGCAGAGACTTGTATGTTCATGGTGAAGCTGCCCCGCTACACCTCGCAGGAGGTGATGTCGGCCATGTTGCAGCAGGCCATCCACTGCCGCGAGGACCCCCTCATTGGCTGAACCAGATGAGCAAGTATACACACGATACCCCCGTGTACCATACTGTCACTAGTCAACAACAAATAGTAACTATTTAAATGATTGAGCCATATGTACGTATCTATTATGCACACAAGTTTGATCCGTGCACTTTACAGAACGTTTTATTTTGCCCAGTGTACATACAACATTAAATTACAAATTAATATGGTTACCCATTAATATAGAAACAATGTGCGTAATTGTATCAAGACATGAAGTTAATTAAAACTATACAAAAATAAATACATAACTACATATTATACAAATGGCAAGTACACACAGTTTGTGTCAAGGGACCGGCCTCATGGGGACCAATTAAAACTCTATGCAGACTGCTCTGCAATCAGTGCTGTATTTATAGTAAAGATTGATACAAGTGCCCTTAATTAGTTACATCCTGTGGGTGGGGGGGCAACAAAGTGTGCGTGCATGCCTCCATGACTGAGTGTGATGTGCTGTTGCTAGGCAACTAGGGGGTGTGGCCTGTGGATAGTTGACTGGAGGTGTGATTAGTGGGTAGTTGTGCATCAGGAGGGTGATAGGGCACACTCGGTAGATGGTCGTCGTGTGGTGCATGGTTAGTGGACAGCTCGACATGAGAAGGGTGGTCAAGATCTTGGCTCGCACTTCTTCGCAGTTCAAGCTCCTTCTTGCGCATTCTCCGTTTAGTCTCAGTTTTTTCTTCCTCTATCCGCAAGGCTGCCTCCTGTTTGACATACTCCCTCTCTAACTCCCGTGAGGACACGTTAAACGCGAACATCTGTGGTAGTGCAAGAGCAAAAAGGTAGGAGGTTCTGGATGAATCAAGGGAGGGAGGAGGACACAGACTAACGAACCACTGGGATGAGGATCTCTTCGTGTGTCTCTTGGACTGACAAGTTTCGAAACTTCTGGTTGATGTCATAGAACCTGAAGCAATCACACCGAACACAGTGATGACATACG
>MKWU01007116.1_pt1 | contig 10922 bp, 5 predicted proteins | sample 809101 | NCBI WGS metagenome assembly MKWU01 (sample SAMN05860141, study PRJNA318959) | sponge metagenome | host: Aplysina aerophoba | place: Slovenia: Piran, Adriatic Sea, Gulf of Piran | collected 2013-05-07
GTGTGCGTGCGTGGATGCGTGTTGCGTGTGTGGACACCATGTACATGTTGTGATAACTGGTCCGTATCTGCAGGGTTTGTGTCTGTCAATATGTGTATCTATGCTTAACTTCTATTGTGCATGTGACACAATTTCATATGTTGCAATTACGTGATGTGTGTCTCTGTCTTGTTAGCTGATTTCAAGCACCTTGCAATGGCTGCAACTGGCATCGCTCTAGATGACCATCTTGTCAAAGTGGTGTTTGCAATCTTTGATGAAAATAGTAAGTACAGAAGATTGCTACAAAGATGATTGTTAATTGAAGAGTAATACTGTTATTTGATCATAACAGCAATGTCAATGCTCTCTGTTTTATCCCCTCTCCATCTGCGTGGCCTGTGATCTCTCCCCTCATGCTCTTGTGCTTTGGACGTCATCCTCCTTCACTCCCCTTCGCCCTGCACACTTGTGTGCACTGAATACTAGATGATGGTGAGCTCAGCCACAAGGAGTTTGTGGAAGTGATGAAGCAGCGAGGAAGCAGAGGGCTTGCAAAGGTGCCTATGAATATTATGCACAGTTTTAGTGCATATATTTCAACTCTTGAGTACGTAGCAGTGGAACACCTTGCTTTTTGTGTGCAATTTGGTATATTTCAGCTCCTGTGTAGTGGTAGAAAACATTGCTTTGTTAGTTTTGCACTGCTAAAAGACACTGCACTCTCCCCTTGTCTTCCCTGTGCCTTCAGAGCAAAGATCTTGGCTTTATCAAGCTGTTCAATGCCGTGAGTGGGTGTGCTGCGAAAGTTGTAGGAGAGAGACTGCGCCAGCGAAGCACGGCATGATGTTCAGTGTGTGACTTGCAGTAAAGTGCATTGTGTTGTAATAGTCGTTTTGACTGTGTAGGTGTTTCTTGTGTACAAATGGTATGTAATGTTCAATATACATAGTCGTTCATTCGTTTCATTCATTCAGTCGTGGTAGTCAGTCCCTTCTCTAATGTGCCAGAAATCATTGGTGGAGTCTAAGAATAGGCAAGACTTGTGCACATTATGAAACCCGCACCTATGAGTTTCACGAAGCTTGTGTTAGCTACATACGTACATATGCATATGCCATATATTGAACAAAGGCATACGTACGCACATGAGAATGATTGATCAGAATCTTTTGGCATATAGCACATAGGAATAATATATGGAGAACACTGTAGCCCAGTGTAAGAGTAAGTGCCTTAAGGCAGATGCGAATGTGTGTTTCCTGTACTGGACATTTTGTGCAGCAGTTCGTACCCCTACCGTAGCAATAGCAACCTAAGATGGCAATCTGAAGACTTTCATTGCAAGAGACCAATCGGAGCCGCAACAACCAGTGCAATTTAATCATAGCGATTTCGTAAACGTTCATTCAGCTGTATGTATGTACGTATGTATGTATGTACGTGCACTTATTATACATGTTGGATAGTTGCCATTGAGTTCCCTTGGTACTGGTGGCATGCTAGCAGTTCGATAATAACCAGTACCATTCCTTCCAACTGGTGTGGTTCAATTTTACAGTGAAGAAACCACCAACGCAGGTTGTTTCCTTTCTGCAGACATTATTAATGGTGTCCTTGGCAGCTGCCTTAGGGTTCCTTACATCGAAAGGAGAGGCAACTCCCTCTACGTAGTCCAGCTCACATTAATATCACAAAAGTGGTTATCACAAACAGCGTCTAAATTCATACAATTATCATCTTTGCAGTTAACATAGCCAATCTTAACCACTTAAAAGTGGTGGGTGGGGCTGCATTCCGCTAGTGGAGCTGCACTGGCATAGTTCAACAGTCTGTGTTGTGACAGTGTACGTATGTACATCTTGGTGCACTGGCATTGGCAGGATCTGGAAAAAGTGACCACCCATGATAACATCTCAAGATGCTAATGGAATCTGACTTATTCCAGTTTGTGAGTGTGAGGGTATGTTGTTCGGCCGGTCAATGAAGGTGGGTGCATCCACACCCATTCCTTTTCAACTGTCATGGAGCTGAAGACAATTAGAGCACCTAGAGGACCGTCTCTCCTCTGTCCACCATTGTGTGTGTGGTACCAGTGAGTGCCTGTCTGGTCTAAAATGAACTTGTAAAAGTTGGTGTAAGAAGTGATGGGACATTATGTCAACAGGATGACTCCATTTATCCATGGAGTCCTGAGACCATGCTCCCCGTGCAGTTGACACAATGATCCTACAGTTTATATTGTAAGGAGTGCTGCTTGCTGCTGAAACATGGCGCTGGGTTCAGCCACACAAGTGCATGAACTGATTTTGTATGTGCTTTCATTATACCGAGACTCTGAATCCCCTGTTCTTTAACATCTGTAACTTCTGGTCTTTGCTTCAGTACAGCCTTCTGTGTACAGGTTGAAAGTGAGTGTGCTCTAGTGGCACTGGACTGGTAAGTTTCCAACAAGGTATTGTCTTGAGTACATACATAAGAAAAACGTGATAGATTTTACCAGTATACTTGCATGTCCAACAGTAATTTTATTCAGTTAGATAATTTACTCCCCTAGTTTTCTTCTTTTTCATCATGATCATCTGTCCTCTCACCTGCTGTCACTATTAGCACCATTGGCATCTTTGTTGTCTTTATGAGGTGATTCACCTTCTGTTTTTTACCAGCCTCTGCCAGTTGTTGCCTTGTACCAGCCGCTGCCAGTTGTTGCTGACATTAATGTTACAGCACGGAATAAGGTCATTAAACTGTCTGTCTACAGAGTATGATGATATCATGTCGCTTGATGTAATTAACTTTGTATGACTTGTATAAGGTCTCAGTTTGTTGTGGGAGTGCAGCCTAGAGTGTTGTTTGATTCTCTTTTCCCATATAAGGCAATTAGTAGTGGACTGAAGCCCATCCAAAGTATGTGGTCAGCCTTATTCTGCGTTGGTCACATACTGATTTTATTTCCCACATGAATACTCTATTCCCTTCAGGATAGTCTGGACTGCTAGACCCACCATTTGGCGCCACTACAGGACAGCTCAGCATGCCCAGTTGTGGGTGTTGGGAAGAATATGGTTAGTTTTGTGTTTATATATACTTGCGTGTCAGTCCTTCAATTTGGTCCCTCGTTATCATTTCTTCCTACTTCAAAATGCAACTATAGTTCAGGTGTGGATGATGGTGTGCTTTTACGTACTTCAACAGCCTGTACGTAATTAGCCAAAACATTTTACAAGGTAAGTGTACATATGTTGCAAAGTTAGCAAGCAACAACTAAAACAGTACGTAGGAAGACAACCAGCCTGCTCCCTGTATCTTTCTGTTGTCAAAGTATTCTTCATTGGCGAATAGACCTTAATGCATTAACATATATGTATGTAGCTAAATCAATCCATCAAGCAACTGGTTGCAGGACGTTTGGGCACGTGGGCCTTGTCAACTGCATAAACAACATGCAGTTGACAAAGGCCTACAGTACATGGCCGAAATGTCCTGAAATCAGTTGCTGTTGATGGATTGATCATGCTACATACGCACGCACTTCAAGCTCTCTTTGCCAGCTGTCACACAACATAGCAATGAGCCTCTAAGATCATGTTCTTGATTAAATGGCTTCCTCATGGCTTCCTCATTGCTAGGGACAAGGGGACAACCGGGCAAACCAAACAAGTGTGGGTAGTGCAGGGCAATCTGTGTACATGCAACTGTGTGACACCACACTGCTCTGTGAACTGTGGCAACTAGTGTATGAGGTAACCATGGATGGGAGATTTCAGTAGAGCTCTACAAAGTGTACCAGGTGATGTTCGTGTTATAGCTAAATTAATCTTTTGTTGCTAAGGCATCTTTTCTGAGAAAGGGTAGTTCTCGAATACCAGCTTCAAAACAGGGTTTTCAATACCAGCTTCAAAACAGGGTTTTCAACCCTATTTTGAAGCTGGTATTCGAGAACTACCCTTTCTCATGCCCGAGCCAGCTGAGAAGCCCTCACTTCATTGGCATCTTTTCTCCTTGCTAGCTTGTAGGTGAATCAATTCCATTAGTTACTTTCATCAAGCCACACTAACAGCAGTTCCTTGGTTTCAGCACATCATCTCTACTTAGTCCACTCCTGGCAAGATGCTCAATACCACTTTAATCAGCAGATTGTGTAAACGTATATGTGATTCACGCTCGAAAGCCCCTTCTCCTGTACCCCCTATTCTCATATGTATATGACAATATATAAAATTGAAACGTTGTGACCTTGAGTCTGTGTTCTTATCAATTGCTATAGATATAGGCCATGGGTGGACTGTGTAGGCAGTGTGCAAAATTGCAAGCACTTGGAACATGAACCCAATTGACTGAGGCAGTTGTCCCCTTGGTTGCCAAGTGGAATGTACTGGAGGTATTCAGGGCTATATGCGTATATAATATGCTAGCCTGTCTCAGTAAACCATTGAAGTTGAAACTTGCATTGTAGAGTGCACATAGTGTTTAGCCGAGGTTGCCACACACCTGGTGTGGGTCAGTCCAACAATGTAGATGTCGACTCAATCAGATCGGTATTATCTCGGTATTATCTCGTACTCTCCTGCCTGTACAGCATGTGTACTTGCATAGAATGCCCACTCCACCTCTAACATTGCTCTTTGATGTACATTGTGTATATTCTAGCTGCAGCGACTGGCAGCACCAACTGCAGAATGGATATGTACTCCCTTCCAATCTACATGCATGCATACAATTGCAAGCATTTAAGAGAACAAGTGGCTTATGTTGCATTTGACACACTGTGTACAACTGAGTACTTCTTAACAACACTTAGACTGTGATTGTGCTTGGTGCTCTCCTGTGCTTCTGTGCAGTATTTTATATATAAGATATGATGTTATTTCCCATTTTGCTTTACGAGCTACGTAGCTATAGGTTGTGCGATAAGTACTTTACATTCCATTAACTGTGTATACTATACAATACATGTGTCAGTGGTGCAACTTCATAAGTAGTTGAATCACTGATGCCCCGAAACAAAGTAATATACTGGCTGGGATACTGATGAAGGAGCTAGACAGACGTCTGGTAAACGTTTACATAACAAGATGACTGTCTGGACTGGAGGTGTGTATCACCAGTGCTGCCATTCATCAAGGAAGTTGCTTGGCCAGTAGTATTGATAACAGAGTAGGGTCACACCAGTTTCCTTGAGAACCCAACTTATCAAAATGTCACGTTAATAACTGTAAAATTTAATTTATTAAACACGACACTTCAGTAGTTAATCAATAATTACTTAATTTGAGTTGGTCAGCATTGCTCCACCTTGCATGTCTAATGTTTGTAGACACTAGCCAAATGGGACCGGAACTGTTTTCCAGTGTTTTGGTAGCTTGCACCATAGTATAGAATATCTATGCTTGCACCTACCGTCATCAATGAGAAATGGAACACGTACTGTGTACAAAACCGTTGTCATCTCTTAAACACCTAGCTGCTCACTTTTCAAGTGTGTTGCACTTTGTGTTGTGACACGGATTCATTTTGAAAACATGATGTTCCTTTTATCCATGCACTGGTTGAACAGCAATGTATACACTTTAAGTGTCATCATCCACTGCAAGTGAGTTATTCTAATTTATTTTCCATTAGCTATAGTAGTGGTTTGAACTGTGCAAGAGCGTCTAGTGTATTCCTTGTAGTTTAAACTGTCCATTATGTAAGTTAGTGACATAACTTTCATATTGACATTAACAGTCCACTTTCTTTACATTTACATAGGCGATGCCCTCCCCAACACTAGTTTCTTCTGGGATTCTAGCGATGGTGTTACAGCACATTGATGCCATATTGAAAGACATTGGACACTCTCCTCTCATTATGGGTGTGACGTCTGTGGCATAATTATGTCATTCTGCCAGTGTCCAACCAAGGACGTCCAACTGACAGGAAAGCTGCACACCTCTGTGACTACAGTGAGTTGTGTCAGAAAGTTTCAACAAGGAAGCTGTTTGAGGTTAAATGGCTACACACAACCAATGTGCTTAGAAGGCATTGAGTTGGACCGCTGTTTCCATGGGTCCCTCATTAACACATGCTACTTTCTCATTAAAATCATAGCCAGAAGATACCTATGATAGAATCGATATACTGTACTGGTATTCTTGTTGGGCACACTAGCCAAAACAATCACAAACAAATCAGACATTTTGGCAACCTACGTCTGCCTTCATCAGTGAATAATGGCACTACAAGCGAGGGTGTATAAATACAGACAGTCACCTGAGGCCTAGGTGCATACCAGAAGTAAAAAAAAAACAGCGGGAATAAGAATAAAAATATTCGTTTGTGATTGTCTGACTAGTGTTCACGACAAGAATACCATGAGTTTACCTAGCCACTCAGGCCTTTACCGATATACTGTACTGCCAGACAATGTGTGAAGAATGTAACAAGAGTTACTGAGTGGCTGGGAAAATCATTCATGGTTGTAATCTTGTAAATGTTGTAAATCGCTTTCCATGTCGGCTGGCGTCACGAAGATTACAAGCAATGTAACAAGAGTGCTGTGGTGGTAGGCAAGCATTTGTCTGTGTGACTGTGATTGTACCTGTGTACATTCCATTTGTGTGTAGCATAATAGAGTGTTAGGTTTGCTTTAATGTATATGACCTAGGCATGGGGTGTGGAGTGACAATCTTGAGCACACCCACTAGGACGCATTGCTGCAGTTACCTTCCTTGAAATGTGATCTTGATGGTGGTCTGAGTTACACATCATATTCAATTTCTTATCTGTCGTAACATTAGTGAAGGCATACTTCAGTCATTTTATACATATCTCTGTGACTTCAAGTGGTACTACTGCTTTATCTGTTGCTAATCTGTGTGTATGACCGTATAGTGTGTGTATACTTGCGTACCTACATATCTCTCTGTGCTGTTGTGATCAAAGCAGAGAATACTGTGCCCTTGACCCCATTTCACTTGTTACTTCAATATGTTGGCAGTTGCACAATGCATGTATCAATCACTGCATGAGATGAGATGTTGGGAACTAGGATAGTAATCTCTTAGCCGAAATGACCTCACCTATGTTTTATGTGTTCCCATAGAGGTTGGAACTGTTGATGTACTCTTATCGCTGTGTGTGACGTTATCTATCTCTTCTTGTAAATGTGTGTGGCTTCCACACTATTAAGAGATCTCTAAGTGACCAAGTGGGGCACAGGACAGTGCAGAATACCAATTTCTGTGTCAGGTTCCTCTGACATTCTCTAAATCATCCTGTGTGTGTGTGTGTGTGTGTGTGCAAGTGTGCGTGTGTGTGAGTTTGGTGTGTGTGTGTGTTTGCGTGCTTGTGCATGTGTGTGTGTGTTCGTGCGTGCGTGCGTGTGTGTGCACATGGGTGTGCGTGTGTGTGAGTTTAGAGTGTGTGTGTGTATGCGTGCACGTGTGTATGTGTGTGTGTGGAGGGGGGGATAGTATGTTGCCAGTGATTATAGGATAGAGTTAGTATTTATCAATTCATTCTTACCGTAGTAAACACGTAAACCACAAGTCTACTTGCTGTGAGCCAAGTATAGTGGTAACTTAATTGTGAACAGGAAAGGAGCATTGGGTATATATGTATGTATATGAGATGTGAAGAACAGCATGTGAGGTGTGCATGTGGCTAAGTTTAGGATTTATAGCACTTGCCAGAAATGTCTAGCACAATTACAGAGTGTGAGTGTGGTTTCTAAGCATTCTCTATGGCTACCTTCTCCATCCTACGTACTTCCTGCCTTATTAGAATATATGGAAGTCCAGTGGACAAGATGAAATTAATAGCATCTGTGGTAATTTTAAAAGAAAACCTTCTAGAGATATAATTGGAGAGTGGGCAACAAGGCGAGGGGATCGCCTCCAGTCTGTTTTAGCACTGCAGACTGATTCGGGGCATTAGTACGCCTGTCAGGTACCTTCTTACAGTGTGGTATTGTACTAACTCCCTGGCAACCTACTATTGTGTCAATTTGCAGACTTGCCTCCCTGCGTGCCGTAGTTGCAATGAAGTGTTGAACAAGTACATAGACAGCCGGTCAGCCCTACCCATCCCCATCAGTATGCCACGATGAACCCCATGGAACTAAACAGCTGTCATTGGTTCCTCTATCCTTCATTTGGTAGGATGGCAGTCAGTTATTCCTGGTCAATATGTATGTATGTCCCTTAAACTGCCCCAGCTGGTACTGTTTCAGTCTAGACATAGTGACATCATGGTGTGTAGAAGGAACGTAAGAGACTAGCTAGCAGGTTCATGCAAACTGCAACTTGCCCCCGTTCCCCAGCTCTCTACTGAGAATCTCTTGGCAACCTTGCGATAAGAGGCTGCCTTATTGGTGGTGTTACTGGGATGGGGCAAGGCATCTGTTTGGCTTCATGCATTGGTTTGGTTTCTGTAGTCCTTTGGTACTGGCGGTTCCTGTTGCAGATCTAACTTGTACATTATAATATTATGTCAACAGTCACTTTAGCATTAGTAGAGTCTGCATGGACAATTTGGACCAAACTAGACATTCATGCATGCACAATGTGGTGTAATTAGCATTGGTGAGTGTGTATTATGCTAGTACAGATTGATAAATTAGCGCTACCATGCCTAGGAATGACCATATTCCATTGCACAGGCAGGTCCTTACTTCATTGTCTATAAATACTGCATGGAAAACCCAAGGCAAGGTTTTCAACCCTGTTTTGAAGCTGGTATTAGAGAACTACCCTTTCTCATGCCTGAGCCAGCTGAGAAGCCTTCACTGCATGGAAACCCAACGTAGAAAAATGTCAGGAGCGTGGAGGGTACCTATGCCATGACATTGACCTAGGTCACCATTTACCAGCTAGCTTCTAGGCACATTGAATACGTTCTCACGATCCCTACATCTCCATGGCAACCTTATTTTGATGTGCTGGGTTACTATGTCAGACAAGCTACGGTGACCTTTGTTACTGAAGCTATTGCACTGCAGTCTGAAGTTCAGTGTACCCACTCACATGGCCTCAACTTTACTCTATTGGGTTCAGACAGCTTACTTTTACAATAATGCAGTAACTCATGCATGCATAGGAAATTGAATGCCATGCAAGAGTGCCTGTTGTCATGCAATCTTCATTCAAATGTGTGTCAGGTAGTATTACCTGTAGTATATCAGTAATAGAGATATAAGTATCATAATTATAACACAAATGTAACATCGAGACAGCGGCCAATGACTAATTAGGAATGCTTTCACTCAGTTGTTGGCAAGCAGTTCCTACTGCAGCTACAGTACAAGTGTGCAATTTCAACTGCAAGTGTCGTCTGTCAGGAAACACCCCCAGCAAATGCTCCATGCTCCGATAATGGTGTAACATGTCTACTAATTTAATAAGCTGGCTCAGAGCCCTGAATGACTGCAATAATTTGAAGCCTGGATTGTCACTTATTGCCCATGTTATTGAACTGGCTGTCATCCCTTTCACAGCTCAGTGAACTGATAAAGATGAAAGGTTTGCTTATGTACCTCTGCATAGACGTGTCAAATTGCTGGATCACCACTGTACTGGCAGGCCTGGGGTCTATTGTCAGTATCAATAGACTTTGGCTAACATTCTCATTACAACTGGCCTGAGGTTGAGGCTCCACATTACACAAATACTGTATGTCTAACACCAGTCACCCTGATTGGGTTGTGTTTTATGTGTCTTTATGTGCCTGCATGCACTAAAATTAATTACATTTCAAAGCTTCATGTTCTGGATTGACAGAGACAAGTTTAGCTGTTTGCGACCATCTCAGCACTGAGACAGTACACAGTAATCCAATATTATGGCTTCCTGAAGATCAAAGAGCTGGACCAATGTGACAGCTTTAAGTTAAGTGATTCAATCACCTGAGTACCACTCTCGATCCTCTAAACTTTATTCAGTAATTTACACTTTCATCTAATCGTATTAAAATGCTTGTTTTGAAGTCAAGGGGTCCTCTGACCATACCTCTTCACTGCTTCATGGAGTCTGTCCACATTCTGACCCAGGACTTCTGCCTGGGTGATCTCCAAGTGACCTTCACAGTGTCATACACAATCACACATCATAAATTTCCATAGAAGGAAACGCTCAGGCTTCCCCTGAACCCACATTATGCAGCTTCCATCACTACCTTATTTAGGGGGTGATATGAACATTCATGGGAGGATAGGGGAGGGTGGGTTTAGTGACCTCAATCACCTGTTTAAATTACACTGTCACACGAAAGTGTCCTGTGCCTTGGAAGTTTGAACTAAAAAGGCGCTTGATAGTGATAGGCGTAGTGGTCTTTGTGGCTTCGCTTCATGCATTCGTCTACTAGTCAAAGTAAGATCACTTCCTTCCACTCTCTAAATGCTTCCAGAGGAGCTTTGAACAGTACCATAATAAGCACTTCAATTCGAATATGCCTGCCTAGTCTAAGCTAGACATGTGTCATTATAGCGGATGATTGACACCTGGTTTGATCACTCACTCCACTCACGAGTGTGAGAAGGACAAAGAGGAGCAGAAGACGTAGATGCATTGGTTTGGCTTCAAGTGGGCTGTGCTTTCTGGAAAGCTACGGTAGTGGTCACTCAGGACAGATCTACGGCTCATCCAAGTAAGAACCACTACAATTCCGATGTAAGCTTACTTTTGTGATGAGCTGCTTAGTACTCTAGTTATACTGGGAATGTATGCTGAATTTGTGTGTAGTACTGCTTGTTCGGTCGCGTACCATCACGTGGATTGAACCTCCACTGATTCAGTGCTAGTGTTGAGGGCTGTTAGCACTTCTTCATATATCTAGGATTATGCACATCTTGTTTATCTTGGTTCTTTGGGGAAAACTAAACTGAGCAGGAAAAAACTGCATTGCCTGTTTTGTATCCTAAGGGTTGCCTTTGAAGAACAGAGTAGTGTCATGGCTAATGCATGGTG
>MKWU01007117.1_pt1 | contig 10920 bp, 6 predicted proteins | sample 809101 | NCBI WGS metagenome assembly MKWU01 (sample SAMN05860141, study PRJNA318959) | sponge metagenome | host: Aplysina aerophoba | place: Slovenia: Piran, Adriatic Sea, Gulf of Piran | collected 2013-05-07
AAAGGCAGTTCTGTTGCACGATTCAAACAGATAAGCGTCCCGCCATCCTCCACAAACGTTCGCAAGTTCGCCAACCCTTCAGTACCGATGCCACCGGTGTATTCTGGCGGTAATTTTCCTGCCGCATGTCCATTGAGAATACCCGAAGCACCCAGATCCGGCAAAATGATAGCATCGTACCGCGTTGCCAAATCCCCCGCACGAATTTCTGCATTCGTGAGACTGTTATAATTGAAATCGTGTGTATCCAAAACCCAGCGCGTCCACCCTTCGTCCATGTTCGCTGTCCACGGTTTATAGAGACCGAGGCGCGGGGCTTGCACGCTTGTGAATGTCCGACTGATTGTGTCTTCATCAAGAGACGCGTCGGTGTGGATATGGATACCGTATTCCGAAGCAAATGCTGCTATCTCTCTGACCTGCTGTAGTGGCGGTTCCACTGTCTTTATCAGAATAGTCCCGCGTGGTAATGTTTTACCGGCAAGTTCTACATCCCGTCGCGCCCAGTGGAGTTTATATTTGGGACTGTTGTCGGCGAGTCTCGCATTGAATAGATGATTGAGGACAATCGTTTCGACGTTCGTTCGGTTCTCGAACAGGTAACCTGTCGGTTCAGGGGCACCATCCAGTGTGCCTTGCATCGCTGTCAGTGTCGGCAGCTGCGTTAAATCCGCCTCAAACGGATGTACAACTGCAATTGTTCTGACTCCCATCTGTAACGGCAGTGTCCAACCCGCGATGTCGTAAGGTCGTTCCGGCGGTGATTCAGGAGATGGACGGCGTTCTGGGTAGCGTTGCACCTCAAGCAGATCCTTCGCATGTGCCCGAAACGGTTGAGACATTAAAACAACATAAGTGTCCGCAGGGTATTCTACACCGTCAGCGATAAACGGCGCGTTTGCCTGATGAATCTGTACGCCGCCGCGTTTCAAAATATCCAGCATCTTGAGCGTTGTGTGGATATCGCGTTGTTCAGTCGGGATGAGGAACGCGCGGGGTGGTTCATTCTGTCCTTTTGCGATTGCATCGAGACCCATCTTGTAAAAGTTTGTTTTCAGTGTTACCCGATGCTCAACGACAAAATCAAGAATTGAGAGAGCCGCCGCCTTCTCATAGTCTACAATGTTGCGCAATCGCCACCACCCTCCGGGCCACGGTTCAGGAAAATTAGTCCGAAGCGCGTATTGATCCAGCCCACGTCGATAGCCTTTTAAGGTGTGATGCGGTTGGAAGATTGGCGTTGCGATTTCGACTCGCGCCGCTTCTGTCAAGATACCTACCATGTTGTGACGATACGGCACCGTCCGAAACCCGCCGTGCCACCATGTATCGTAGACGGCACTTGAAAGCACGCCTGTAAACCCATCGCTTGTCAAGTCGAAGGCGAGTTGCGCACCAATGAGTGAAAGCGTCCGCTGTAAAAGCGGCGGGATATTCGGATTGACCGGTTCAAAATATGGCGGGATCACAAACCGAGGACCGCGGTAGCTCATCTCATGCACGTCGTAGACAACTTCTGGAAACCACTCTTCATAAAGCACTCGCGTCAGCAACTGCGTTTCTATCTGGGTCAACATAAACCAGTCGCGATTGTTATCATGTCCTGTATATTTATGATACAACCACGGGATTTCCGACCCTTCGTGAGGGGTGCCGACAGTGCGGTTGTACCAATCCACTACGATGTTTAACCCGTCGGGGTTTGCGGAAGGAATCAGCAGGATTATCACATTTTCAAGAATCTTTTTGATTTCTGGTGTCTCGTCTGTCGCAAATTGATGTGCAAGTTCCATTGACATCTGTGAGGAGGCTATCTCTGTGGAATGAAGATTACAATTAATCAGCACAACGGCTTTACCTTCTTGCGCGAAGGCATCCAGTTCTTCGCTACCTTTGGTAGGGAGTGCTAACTCTTTCTGGATCTGCTGATAGCGTGCCAAATTCTCCAAGTTCTCCGGTGCGGAAATCAGCAGCATGAGGAGATCATTATCTTCGGTTGTTTTTCCGAGTTCTTCCACCAAAACCCGATCCGAGTTTGCTGCGACATGACGCATATAATCAGAAACAGGTTTCCAACCTGCTACTTGATAATCCGAACCGACCTGAAATCCGAGCACCTCTTCTGGTGTCATCAGCTGCGCGGAGGCTGGTGCTTGTAGCAAAGCCGTGCAGATGATCAACGCACCGAGTATACCCCATAGTTTTGGCGTTCTAATTACCTGAAAGTCTGCTTTTCGTTGGTGAGATGGAGATAGGCCATTGACACAAAGCGCGCGAAGAAAAATCATGGAAATTCCCTTCCTATAGGCACAAGATTCTGAATTTTTTCAATCTTAGTATAATCAAAACCGGCGCGTCTGTCAACTCTATTCCATTAGCAGATGACTGATAACTGAATGTCTCCGCGAAACCCAAAATCTACATTTGACTTTTTTATAATTTTGTGGTATTGTTATAGTGGAATATTCTAAAATCACAATATACCGTGGCGCGCAGTTAAAAATGTGTATTACAAAGCGCACACTCATATTCAGGAGATCCGTAGTATAAAAGTCAGGAGGAAAGTAGATCATAATGAAAAAGATTGTAAGCATTCCACTCGTTGTTTTGTTGCTCACGGGTTTTGGATGTGAAACAAAACAGAAGGGACCGAGCAACTTATCTGTAGGTAAGAGCAAATTAATTAACAGCGGAAACGCCTTGGAAGCCGTGGGACACCTTGAGAAAGCAGAAGAGGAGGAAGTTAATAAACTCGAACCTCGCGCACTACTCGTTATCGCTTATTCATACGGGGTTTCCACGGAAGATGCTGACCGTGCTGGCGAGGGAGCGAAGTTCAAAAACCAACGGAGTCAGCGGATTGAAGCACTTACAGCGGCTGAGATGAAACACATTCTGCAAGTACTCAGTCAACCTTCAGCAGGACAAGTCCGAAAATCAGGCTTACAAGCACTCGTGGATAAGGGACATGAGACAGCAGTCTTAGTTCTTGACAGTCTTGCTAAGGGAAGGTATCCGTCACTTCACGCCGATTTTACGCAGATGTTGGTTGATATGGGAGTTGATGAGTTGGATCTCATTTTAGCCAGACTTACCGATGAAACAACCACATCCACTCTCAAAGGTCAATTGGTTCAGGTATTGGCTGAAATCGGCGACGTGAAAGCCATCGATGCATTGAAAACTGTTCAAACCGGAGCAACTATAGACCCTGGACTCGCGATGCAGATTAACACGACGCTTTATCAGCTCGGGGAGGAATCGTATAAGAAAGAGATCATCGCTGGTATCAGTCATAGTGATGTCGAGGTACGCCGTGCCGCCGCGAAAGCAATGGTGGATATCAACGGAATATCGCCGAAAACACTCATCGCAGGGCTAAAAGATGAGGACTCCGAGGTTGTCACATCGCTTGTCGAGGCACTCGCAGTCCACAAAGATGTCGCTGCTGTTGACGAACTGATGAATATCCTCACCGGTGAATTGAACAAAGACCCGAAGCAGGCAGCGATTGAAACCCTTGACGTTTATGGACAGAATAAACTCGCCAGAGGCTTGGCAAAAAGTGCCACTGCGCTACTTATTGGCGGGACCGTTAGCGATCCAGACAACCGTTATTATCTTGTGCAGCTGCTCCGGAGAGAGCCATTTAAAAAACAGATTAAAGCATTAAAAACGATCGAAGATCTTGGGTCCAAGCTTCATGAGTACCACGAGAAAAAGGAGCAAGAGGATCTCGTCAAAATTCCGCTCGCACAACTCCTTAATGAAGTGCAGTGATAGGACTTACGCAATTTTCTTACAGGTTGCTACTATTACACGCCGCTGGCGAGGTTTGAAACCTCGCCAGCGAGGAAGCTGCGTAAATCCTAAGTGATCTAAAATTCGTCTTGTTAAAGAAAAACTACGATCCACTATTGGGAAGTTGGCTGCTACGACAGGATGAACGGTCCTTTGATGAGAAAATTGAACTGCTTTGCAAACTACGGCTTAAATTGTTGACATAAAAGTGTATTTATTTTAGAATATTCTTTACATCAGTACTTATCCCGATCTGTAACCACTATTCGGTAGATGTGCAATATAGAAAAGATACGGAGAACCTGTAAGCTGCGTCCTATAATTTGATGGAACCGAGCCACGCGAAATGGTGTTAGGTTGGCTCTTTTTATCTGCTTACAGGTTTGCAGTTGAATGATGCGTGCCTTTCATGATCTTCTTGACCGATGGACGCGATACGCATCACGGACGGGTGAGTCTAATTGAGATTCCAGGAGGAAAAGAAAAACGGAACATGAAGAAAACTTTGATGATATTACTGCTTATAGGGGTTGTGAGCATCGGTTGTCAGGAACAGGTCATCACCCAACTTGAAGTCGGCAGAAGTAAATTGCTAAACGCAGGGCTCACGCTGGAAGCCGTTGGGCACCTTGAACGTGCGGAACAGGAGGAGCAAAACAAGGTCGAACCTCGTGCCCTGCTCCTTATTGCTTATAGCAATGCGCTTTCATCCGACGCTGCGAAGGTCCATAAAACGGAAGCCAGGTACAAAACTGAGCGTGACCGACGCATTGGCGAATTGGGTGAATTTGAGATGAAGAAAATCCTGCAAATCCTCGATGAACGCCACAGGATACAGAAGGATGCCATGCAAATCCTTATTGATAAAGGCGCACCAGCCGTGCCTTTCGTTTTGGAGGACCTTGTTAAAAACCGGTATCGCCATGTCCACGGCGACTTCATTCATATCTTGCAAGAAATCGGCAGCCCAGGTCTTAACGACATCTTGGAGGCAGCTGGCGATAGCAACACACCATCTGCCGTGAAGATTCAGCTGGTCCGTATCGTAGGAGATATCGGGGACGCGTCTGCCGGTGCGAAATTAAAAACGCTCCAAAATTCAACCACTGATGAAGGGTTGAAGATGGAAATTAACACCGCACTCTACATGCTCGGTGACGAAGGCTCGGAAGGAAAAATTGTTGAGGGTTTGACGGATAGTAACGTGGTTGTCCGACGCGCTGCCGCAAAATCTATGGTATTCCTCAAAGAACACCCCACAACTAAGATGATTGCTGCGCTTGAAGATTCCGATGATGCCGTACGTCGGGACGTTGCTATAGCACTGCGGATGTATCCTGATGCAGGTGCTGTTGACAATCTCCTCGCAATGCTGACCAGCGGCTCGGGGCCCGATGCTAAGCAAGCCGCTATGGATACCTTGAAACACTATGCCGATGAAGGAATCGTTGACGGGTTAGCTGCCCGTTTAATAGAGTTATTGGCAAACCCGAAGGTCGTTGATCACGAGGATAGACTCCGCATCGTGCAACTTCTTAAGAAACCTGCCCTGATTAAGCAGGTTAAAGAAGCTGACCAGTACGACAATCTACCTCATAAGATTTATCTTTACTACGAGGAAAAAGAAACCAACGATATGGTGAAAGATGAACTCAATCAACTGCTCCTTGTACTCGAATAGATAACTGAGGCATAAAATTGGTGAGTGCTGAAGTGTCTAACGGTGGTGAGTGATTGGGTCCAGTCAAATGCTAAAACTCTGTGACCGAATAGGGGAAGGTGATTAACGGCTATGCAGAATTATCCCGCTGACATCAAGATTACCAAAATTGAGCAGGTTACAGTCGAAATCGACCAATCCGCAATCGGTTGCAACTCTGGTGCGAAAGAGATAAAACAGCCGGATCCGAATGGGAAATGGCGTGAACGCATTATTCGCATCTATACCAACGATGGAACTCTTGGATGGGGGGCTGGCAGTTGGCAGACAACGTCCGCTGGAGATGCCGAAGCCGTACTCAATCGAAACCCATTTGACCTATTAAATCCTGAAGTTGGCGTTGTTGAAGAATTCCGCGGACTTGAAAATGCGCTATGGGATACTATTGGCAGAATCCTCGGTAAGCCTGCCTATCAACTCATCGGTAGTGATGTCGCTTCAAATGGATTGCCCGCTTACGATAGCACTATCTACTTCAACGATCTTCTCTATGAGACGAAGGCAGAAGGTCTCAAACGGATTGAAGATGATGTCAAGAGCAGCCTCGCCAATGGGTTTACTGCATGTAAGATGAAAATCGGTCGCGGTAACCATCTGATGGAGCGTAAAGCCGGTTTACAACGGGATATTGAACTCGTCCAACTTGCACGTAGCACAGCGGGTGAAGGTTTCAATATCCTCGTTGATGCAAATAACGCTTATACTTATGACGAAGTTATTACTTTTCTCAATGAAACCAGCAATTGCGATGTCTTTTGGATTGAGGAGATGTTTGAAGAAGACGTTGAATTGTATCGCAACCTAAAAGCCTTTATCCAAGAAAAAGGTCTAAAAACATTGATTGCTGATGGCGAAACCCGCACCCGCGAACCCCTTGAATTCTACGACCCGTTCTTTGAAGCCGGTGTGATTGATGTTATCCAGCACGATATGAAAGGCTTAGGTGTTACCGGTTGGCGACGGTTGGCGGATATGGCAGCTGCTCACGATGTCCAATGCGCACCGCATAACTGGGGTTCTCTACTCGGCTTCTTTCTCAGCCTCCAATTCGCAAAGACGATTCCGCATTTCCTCTACGGCGAAGTCGCGACCCTCACCAGCGATGTCATTGATACCTCTGGCTACGGTTTCACCGATGGCACGTTTACCGTGCCGGATACGCCTGGACTCGGTTTGGAACTCAATCAAGACGTTTATGATGCCCGATACGCCGGAAAAGAGGATTGGCAGATCTCCTAAGTCTTTATCCACTCTCCTAAGTAGGTGTGGGTTGTAACGGCACCGGATCCCTTAACCCTGTCTTTCATCGGTTATCAACGCTTTCACCATAGGACTATTTCAGTCCCATAGAAGTGGCAGCTATGTAGGGGGCAATTTTTCCCTGAAGACTCCGCTTTTATATGGTATAATTAAATGCAATTGATGGCCCTATTTTGTAGATTGTGTTTGCTAAGTCGGGTAGCTCCCCAAAAAAAATCTCGGTGCGATGAGCAGAGGCGTAGACGGCTCTGTCACTGCTTGCAGCGAGCGGTATATAATACCAATTCCAATTAATGATTCCTCTTAAAAGAATCTACTGTTTTTAGTTATGCCCGGTGCGGTTAGGAAACCGCACCTACCGAGGTTTGGGTAAAAGGTGCGGTTAATGCAGTATAAACTTTTAGACATGGTATAAAAAGAAAAAGGAGAGATATATCGTGTATATCAAAAGATTTGCGTTTTTAATTTTGCCTTGTTTTATCTTGGCATCTTTTTATTTTCCTAAAGTTCTGGCACAGGATATAATCGTTGAGGATATAGAGGTCATTGATCTCGAATCGAGGAGTGTTGTCGGCGATTACGTTGTGGGCGAGGCGGGACTTGAGGTGGGTAGCGTCTATCTCATTGACAGAGATTATTTCGTCAAGGATATGTCAAAAGAGCTTGAAGGCGCAACGTTTATCATGACAGCAATGGACGATGAAGGCTCTAAGGGTGTTGATTTCATCACATTTAGCGTTAAAGTGCCTGTAGTCGTTTGGTTAGCGACTGACAAAAGATGGGGGAATCCCCCAAAATGGGCCTCAGATGGTGAAGGATGGACAGAGCAGCCTGATTATTTCGTCCAAACCAATGAAGAGGATACGGATATTTTTGTCCTTTGGAACAAGGCGTTTCCCGCAGGGGACATATCTCTGAGTGGGAACAACGATCCACCTGCGAACTTGGCTCCCATGTACTGGGTATTCTTGACGCGTGGTGCCGGAGCGGCTGCTGTGGAGGCAACGGACAAGCTCACGACGACATGGGGTAAATTAAAGAGCGATCACTAAAGAAGATGACTTTCAACCACTGCTTTAGTGCCAAACACACTAAGCGCGCCAAAGTTTGGGTTTCTTATATTCGTTGGCGAAGTTTCCTACTTTGCCAAGTTTCTAACTTGACCGGGTGAAGGCAATGAAAAAAATTCTCGTTGCAATGAGCGGTGGCGTAGACAGTTCTGTCACTGCTGCCATGATGATTGACGCAGGTTATGATGTCACCGGCATCACTATGCGTCTCGGCGCGCCCGATACCATTGAGGTCGAACCGGAGCGTCCGAACTGCTGTTCGCTTGAAGGCATTGAGGACGCGCGTCGCGTCGCTACGCAACTCGGTATCCCTTTCTACGGTGTGAATTACGAGGACGCTTTCCGAGAGCAGATCATCGACTATTTCGTGGAAGAATATCTCGTCGGCAGAACACCCAGCCCTTGTATGGTATGTAACCGAGAACTCAAGTTTGGTAGACTTCTCGACCTTGCCAAAACATTGGAATGCGATGCCATCGCCACGGGGCATTATGCCCGCGTTGAGCAAGATCCAGAAACCGGACGCTATCTCTTACGCAAAGCACTTGATGTTAGTAAAGATCAGTCGTATTTCCTCGCCGCGCTCACACAGGAGCAGTTGCGCTGTGCCATGATGCCCCTTGGTGAATATACGAAAGCCGAAGTCCGAGACCTTGCCCGAAAGTATGAGTTGCGCACCGCTGAGAAAATTGAGAGCCAAGAACTCTGCTTCGTTGCCGACACCAATTATAGACGCTTCCTCCAAGACAGGGTCCCTGAGAAAATTGAGGGCGGCGATATTGTGGATGGTGAAGGCAATGTCCTCGGCAAGCATGGCGGTGTGCCGTTTTATACCGTCGGACAGCGGCGCGGGTTAGGCATTGCTGTCGGCAAACCGCTCTATGTGACGCAGCTCAACGCAGCAGAGAAAACCGTTGTTGTCGGTGAATCCGATGCCCTTCTTGAGGATACGATGCACGTTGAGCGCATCAATCTCATCGCTATTGAGAAAATGACGGAACCGATCCGTGCGCACGTCAAAATCCGCTCCCGCGACAATGGCGGTCCCGCGACCATCACCCCGATCAGCGACACGAAAGCAGTCGTGAAGTTTGACGAACCGCGTCGCGCAATTACACCCGGTCAAGCCACTGTCTTTTATGATGGCGAATACGTTCTCGGTGGTGGTTGGATTGTTGACCCTCGCGACACCACAAGCGTTCAATAAATGACCTCAAGACTCCTCTGCCTCCTCGGTCCCACAGCAGTCGGTAAAACAGAGATAGCGATTCAACTCGCACAACGCCTCAATGCCGAAATCATCTCCGTCGATTCCCGACAAATCTATCGACAGATGGACATCGGGACCGCCAAGCCTACCCATGAAGAACGGCAGGCAGCACGGCACCACCTCATAGACTGTGTAGACATTTCCCAACCCTTTTCTGTTGCCGATTATCAATCCCTTGCAGACACAGCGATCGCCGATATCCAAAACCGGGGCAAACAGGTGATCTTCGTCGGTGGTGCGGGCCTCTACTTTCGAGCAGTTGTTGACGGTTTGTTTGAAGGACCCGATGCTGATACCGTACTTCGAGAGCGACTTGAGCAGGAAGCAGCACAACACGGGGTCGATGTCCTCCACGAAAGGCTCCGTGCCTGCGATCCAGCGTCTGCGGAACGGATTCACCCGAACAATCTCGTCCGTATCATCCGTGCTTTGGAAGTTTATGAGTTGACAGGAACTCCTATGTCCGAACACCAGCAGCAATGGCATCAAGAGAACCAGCGGTATCCGTTTATCGCCTTCTGCCTGACGATGCCGCGCGCCCTGCTCTACCGTCGTATTGAACGACGCGTGGACGTAATGCTTGCGAACGGATTGATTGCCGAAGTGGAATCTCTGTTAGCAGCGGGTTATGCGCGTGATAGTGTTGCGCTCCGAAGTTTTGGTTATAAAGAGTTGATCGCGTATCTTGATGGGCATTGTACATATCTGGAAGCGGTTGAACAGTTGAAGCAGAACACCCGTCGCTTTGCCAAACGGCAGTTAACGTGGTTCCGCAAAGATACGCGTATTGAATGGGTGGATCGAAACTCGACACCGGATATTGTCGCGCACCTGTTAGAGAAAATTGGGGGTATGTCGTAGGTCGCGGTTATTGGTTATCGGATACTGAAAACTAAATTCCTTGTTGATTTCATCAGCCAGATATAATACAATATTGCGTTGATACACTTCGCGGACAGGAGGCGGAAATGAGACGTTTTTGGACACAAGGTCCCGTCAATGCGCAAGAGCACTACGTTGTTTCACGTTCTGATGAGATCGCCGATTTAATCAAACGCGTTGAAGAGGGCAAATATATCGTCTTGTTCGCACCACGTCAAACGGGCAAAACTACCTTCTTTCAAGATGCCTTAGCAGCACTTATAGCTCGTTCAACGTCAGTTGAGCAGACTATAGACTATTTTCCGATTCAACTGAACTTTGATGTCTGTAAAAACCTTACCTTGTCTACTTTCTATGAATATCTCTATGAACAGATGCGTGAAGAGATAGAAGCCGTTTTCCAAGGACGTGGATGTGTCCCCTCTGAGGCTTTACGTGGATTTTTGGAGCGGACAACCTTAACCGATCATCTTTCGATGATGAGATTTTTTAAACAGTTTGCACGTTTTCTGGACGCTGAATATGATGGGCAGCAGGTTGTCCTCGTCATTGATGAATTTGATGGTATCCCGCAGGTTGCGTTGAGCGATTTTCTTCATACGCTCCGTCATATCTACATTGCCGGTAAACCGCGATGTCCGCACAGCGTCGGTATCATCGGTGTCAAAAGTATTGCGCAACTCAATTATGATCGGTCTATCTCCCCTTTCAATATCCAAGACGAGTTTCATCTGCCCAACTTTACCCTTGAACAGGTACACGAGCTGCTTGGGCAATATACGGACGAAGTCGGGCAAGTCTTTGTCTCAGAGGTCATAGCCGCTATTCATAAGCAGACGGCTGGGCAACCTGTTCTTGTCAACCGATTTGCACAGATTCTTACCGAAGAGTTGGACATTCCGAAAAGTGAACCGGCT
>MKWU01007118.1_pt1 | contig 10919 bp, 12 predicted proteins | sample 809101 | NCBI WGS metagenome assembly MKWU01 (sample SAMN05860141, study PRJNA318959) | sponge metagenome | host: Aplysina aerophoba | place: Slovenia: Piran, Adriatic Sea, Gulf of Piran | collected 2013-05-07
TGGTTGCCCTGATGGTGGTGCTTGTCGGGGCCGTCATCCAACTGCACGTCACGATGGCAGATTTCCGAGTCGAGGTGGGCCAAGAAATTGGCTCGGTGCGCCAAGAAATTGGCTCGGTGCGCCTGGAGATGGAGCGTCGATTCGGAGAGGTCAATGAGCGTCTCGCTCGGATCGAAGCCTTGATTCAACGCCTCGACCCGGATTACGCACAACCGGCCGATTGAACCCTCTCCAAGGAGCGTAGGGGACACGCCCCATTTGGGTCGAGGGCGAGAATCGCCCTGCGGATCCTCAGCGGCTCGGGCCGTAATCTCGGACACCACTTGTGGATTCGTAATCATCACCAGTTCCTGGCCTTCCCGCCCTCCCTAATCTCTGAGGCGGTAATGGTCTCAGCTACATTGACACAGAGGGTTTCGCTTCGCTTCGCTCCGCGATGCCGGCTGGAAGCCGGCGCTCCGAGGGCCCGACGGAGACAGCCCTGACGGCTCAGACAACGCTTCAACGGGGGCTTCAGGTATGAGATATCCGGGCTAAGGCTTCTCGGCGGCGTTTCGGTCTCCACGTCGGGACGGTTACCACACAGCGGTTCCGTCCTGTCGCGGAGGGTCTTGTGGATCCGGCAGGCTCGTCGCCCACATCACCTCGAGAATGGGGACTATTCGCGGGGGGCCATAAGCCATCGAGCCGCTTGCACCCCCGCACCGCTACGCCTGGACGGCGGTCCTGCACCGGGATCAGGCTCCGAGCCGCTGAGGCCGGTCACCGGTATTCGAATCGACAATCCAGCGCGGATCGCCACCACGGGCTTGGGCGCGGCTGTCCTACAGCTCGCCGGTGGCGGGCGACGTGTACCGCATTCGCTGTTACGTCCGCAGAGCGCTTCTCGCGCCTCGACCCCTGGGGCGGGGCGTGTGCCCTACGCTCCTTGGAGAGGGTTCAATCAGCCGGTGGTGAGGGATCCGGGTCGAGGCGCTGGATGAGAGTCTCGATTCGGGCGAGACGCTCATTCACCTCTCCAAATCGACGCTCGATTGACGCGTCCTGTTCTCCGAATCGACGCTCCATCTGGACGCGGAAATCGGCCACCGTGACATGCAGTTGGATGACTGCCCCGACAAGCACAACCATCAGGGCAACCATGAGTCCGGCCCAGAGGTTCCGCCAACCGTTCCCGTTGCTCATGCTGTCCCTGTGACGCTCAGGATAGCAAGACCTGCCAGCGGGTCTCGAATTCGCAGGAGGCGCACAAGAACCTCGCCGAGTCTCCGGATTGAGGAGTTGGGCAGGTTCCGTGCTTGGACAGGTGTGTGGGCTCCCAGGAACGCCGACCACTCTTCCATGAGTTCCCGTCGCCGCTCGAACAGGTCCGTCCGCCGGTAGGCCGCCTCCACCCGGTCCGGGTTCACGTGGGCCAGCGCCAGCTCGCACACCTCGCGCGGGGCGTCGGAGCACTCCGCCGCCCAGTCCCGGAAGCTCGACCGGAACCCGTGCGGCACCGCCCCGATCCCGAGCTCGCGGACCATCTTCGAGATCGTCGCATCCGAGAGCCGGCCGCCTCGCACTGACGGGAAGATCAGGTCCGAACCGGTCACCACGCTCCGCGCCTCCCGCAGCACCGCCAGCGCCCCGGTGGACAGGGGAACAGGACGCTCGCCGAGACGTTGCGCGAGCGCTGGAGGTGATGCGCCAGCGTGGCCCGACCCGGAACCGGGGCCATGGTCCGAGTCGCTAGTCCGAGGGAGTGTCGGAGTCGCTACAGACTGGAATGCCGTCCTTACCGGCCTCCGTTGCCAGACTGAGCCGGGGCGTATTGAATGTCGATCTTGGCCTCCAACGCGGCCAGGCGTTCGCCGACCTCTCCCAAGCGCTGCTCTACGGTGAGGAACCGGTCGAGCATTTCCGCCCGGAGATCTTCCATGTCCCCCCGGAGACCTCCCATGTCCGCCCGCAGACTCCCCATTTGCCAGTAGACGCCGAAGACGGCCGCAACCAAGGCCACCAAAAGGAGGGCCTCCAGCGTGACAGGCCGCCGAGGGGCAGGGCTGCCGTCCTCGCTCATCTTCGTCACCTGGACGAATCTCACCCTCGATCCAGAAACGCCGACCACTCTTCCATGAGGGCGCGTCGGCGCTCGAACAGGTCCGTCCGCCGGCAGGCGGCCTCCACCCGGTCCGAGTTCACGTGGGCCAGCGCCAGCTCGCACACCTCGCGCGGGGCGTCGGAGCACTCCGCCGCCCAGTCGCGGAAGCTGGACCGGAAGCCGTGGGGAACCGCCCCGATCCCGAGTTCGCGGACCATCTTCGAGATCGTCGCATCCGAGAGCCGCCGGCCTCGCACTGACGGGAAGACCAGCTCCGAACCGTCCCCGAGGCTCCGCGCCTCCCGCAGCACCGCCAGCGCCCCGCTGGACAGGGGAACCCGATGGTCCCGGTTCGCCTTCATCCGTTCCGCCGGGATCCGCCACTCCCGCGTCTCAAGGTCCATCTCCTCCCACCGGGCGCCGCGTACCTCGCCACTCCGGCACGCCGTGAGCACCAGGAACTCGAAGGCCAGCACGGTCGTGGGATAGGCCCGCGACGCGCGTACCTTCTCTATCGCTCCGCGAACCTCCGGATACGGCAGCGCCGGCTGATGCCGGGTCCGGATCCCGGTCTTCGGAAGTGCCGCGCCGATGGCGTGAAGTTGGCCGCCGTCGGCAAGCACCTCGGGGGTATCGGGGATGAAGCGATAGAAGCCCGCTTCGTCGTTCGACCTGTCCTCGGTCTGGTAAACGATCCCCGTCGCCGGATCCACGGCCACCGCCTCGTGCACGAAGCGTCCCATGGCGCGCAGCGGAACCGGGTCCACCGGACCGGTCGCGTCCACCGGGACCTCGAAGACGTACCCGTGGGGTTTCTCGTGACCTGACCCGGTACCCCGCAAGGTCTCCTCGCACGACAGCCAACTGCCCCACGGGGTGGGGCCGCCGGCGCAGTTGACGATCGTGCCCGCCAGCGACACGAACTCGTCCACGAGTTCCACGGCCAGCTCTCCGTCGCGCCCTGAAATCCTGACCTCCAGCGAGGTGGTTCCACCGCTTGTCCGGCGGTCATAGTGGGGATCCCCGATGGGAATCCCCTCGTCGGCGGAGTCAACCATCTCGTGATTGCGGATCAGGCGGACGTTGCCGCCCGGCAGCGGAAAGGCGGCCATGCCGTCAAACGCGTTGGGAACGATCAGACCGTCTCTGACGGATGACGCCACCCCTCCCGAACTGAGGCGAATGCAGCGGAAGGGTTCCGGAATCTCGAGTTCGGGGCAGTCCAGACTTCTGACCAGTTCGCCGTACAGCCCGTTGAATGGACTCTCGCCAGGCTCGTCCGGGACCGGAGGAGGCGGTGGGGCAGGAGCAGGGGCCGCGGGAGCAGGCGCCGCCGCAGGGTCCGGGACGGCGGCATTCCTGCAGGCGATCAGCCCCGCCAGGGACGGCGTAACCATCGCGGTTCCACCGGCCGGGAGCTTCTTCAGGAAAGTGCGGCGCGCGACGGACATGAACGCCCTCCTTCCAGCGTGGCGGTCAGCGTGAACTCTGTGGTCTCACCGACGGAGATCAGGACGGCGGTCCACGGTCCGTCGCAAGATCAGGCGTCGGCTTTGTGCATTGGTCCTTGCCCCGCCACGGCAAGGGCCGGGTGGCGGACTACCTGTATACAGTGAGAACCAAGCTTGAGTACAGAACACAGCGTGTCGCGGGGTGCGGAGTGGAGCCGGCGCGGCGCCCCGTCTCCGGACCGCGCCCAGCTTCGGCATGGCAACGGCCCGCAGTCTGCGATGATCGGATTCCATCGGATTCCGCATCGCCGTGAGCGCGCAGGAACGCGACGGCGCCGCCCGAAACAACGACGTTCGTTAGTGGCGCCAGCGTTTCTCGTGAGTCGGGCGCGGAAACGCAGCACTCCGAACGGCGGGGCGGACGCCCGCGAGAATCGCCGGGTCGTGCGGACCGGTACATCGTCGGCCTGCTCGCGACGCTCCTCGGCAGCACGCTCATCGGATTCGCGACGATCGGCGGTCAGCTTGTGGGCATGCAACGGCAGATCGGCAACGTGCAGGTGGAGGTCGGCAACCTACGACCGGAGATGCATGACGAGATCCGTCAGCTCCGAGCGGAGATGCAAGACCAGTTCGGGGAGCTCTCCGAGCGGGTCGCGCGTATCGAGACGGTGCTGCAGACCCACCACGGGCCGCTGCCCGGCCCCTGAGGGACCGCGGGCCTCCGGGCGAGGGACGGGGGGCGGTTTCGACCGCCTCTCGGCGGTCGATGCCGGCTGGTTTCCGGAGCAGAGCGATAGCTCTGCGGAGACCCCTTGAGCGCGAGGGATGGAAGACGGCGTCAGCCGGCATCCATTCCTCGTGGCTCGGGAACCCGGCGCTCCGACGTGGTGCCGCTGTGATGGAAGGTGGGATGGTGCGGTTCCGCGGCGCTCTCGCGCCGCGGGTGCCGGTCTGGAGGCCCCCACCGGGAGAAACGCTCATGCGCGTGTTCTCCCGCCCACCCCGCCGGCATGAAAAGCGGCATCCGCATTCGAAGCCCTTGAAGCCGACGAGCGTGATTCCGTTCGCGGCCTGCGGCCGCGGTGCCGGCTGTTTCCGGCGCAGAGCGATAGCTCTGCGGAGACCCCCTGAGGACGAGGAATGGAAGACGGCGCTAGCCGGCATCCATTCCTCGTAGCTCGGGAACCCGGCGTCCAAGCCGCTTCTGCGGTCCTGCCCGGTCCGAGATCCGTTACTCAACCAAGCCGCATTTTCACAGCAACTGGCCGGCGGTCCAAGCCGTGGCGCCGTACCGGAGGTTTGGTGCTCCGTACACAAGAAACCCGCCGGGGGGGCGGGGGCGGCGGGGAGCGGCGGGGGCGCCGCTCCCCGTGGGGGTCCGGCCGGCTGGGGCCGGGTCAGGTGATCGTCAGCTTGTGGCCTTGATCGAGGTCACCTTGATGGTGTTGGTCGCCTCGTCGAGGGTGCCCATCACCGTGACCTCCATGCCGAGGTGCTCCAGCGCCTTCTCGCCGGTGATGTCGAGGAGGTGGAAGCCGTCCGGGCTCGCGAGGGCGACGTTGCCGCCGTTGTTCAGGCAGCCGGTGGCGCAGCCCTTGTGCTCGGCGTTGCCAGCCTTCGCGAAGTCCTTGGCGCAGGCTTCGTCGGCGACCCAGCCCGTGAAGGCCATGTCCTCGGCGGTGGCCGCGGCGACGAACGCCACGGAGGCGAGGAGGGCGAGGGAAAGGATGAGGAGCTTCTTCATCGGGGTTCTCCGAGGTGGTTTGCTGCGACGCCGTGATGGCGTGTCCAGTAAGGAAGTGAAGGCGGGCATTGTACCCTGACAGGGCTTGCCTGGTACGCGACACGGTGGCCAGCCAGTGGGCGCTCTCAACGAGAGCCACCGCGGGCGGCGATGTCCCAGATCACGAGTCCGCGTCGTCGCCAGCTACAGTCTAGACACGGGCCGTAGCGACAGAACGATGCCGGGCCGCCAGATCACCGCTGGGTCCCCGGGAATCCGCAGGGGATTTCCGGGCGCGTCGCTCTGGACGCGCCCGGAGGGACGCCGATCTGAGGACCTACTGGGTCGCAGCCTGCTTGGGCACGCTCACCGTCCTTCGCCGAGCGTTGGACGTGAGAGAGGCACGAGCGCCAACCCGTAGCGTGCGTTGAACACGGGAGGTTGGCGCCCATTCACCGCTCAATCTCGACTGCTCCTCGCCTTATGGAAGGTGTTTCGTTGCTGTGAACGTTCTTTTGGCGTCCACTTTCCAGGGGCCAACGCTGGAGCTTTGGGCACCCGAGAGCTTTGCCCGGACACAGGTTTGGATGTATGTCTTTACGTCGGTAGCTCCATCCTCCGCCGGTTGAAGGGAAATAAAGGCGTCATCATGCGCTAATTCGACCTTGAACGCCCTATTCCCCGTTTCCCCGGTGGCGGCGATGAGAGGAGTCGTGCGCGTGCGAATGGCGGCGGTGCACTCGGTTTGAGTCGGTGGCGAGGGGTCGGTCTCTGACCGTATGATCGCAATATCGTATTGGGTCGATGGCTCGGGTTCACCGCCAAAGGACCATACGATGTTTCCACTCCACGCTCCGGGGGTTGGTTGATTGGCCACCTTTCCACGGTTGTACTTGGGTAGGATGATTGACCCGAAGGTGGGCTCCTTGGGCTGCGTATGGTAGACCATCAACAAGGATGGACTGGACGACCCCTGCTCATTCCCTGCCGTTACACACGCGGCGTATGTGGTATAGGTCGATGGATTGGCCAAACGGTATCTCTCACTTGTCAGCTTCGTAACAGTGCCACTAGCGTCTGCACAATCAAGATTCTCCATGCCGTCGTAAGTCTTTGACACGACCTGAACGTTGTAGTCGAAACCACTGTCCATGGCAACGTACCAGTCGATTGCGTTTGTCTTGGTGCCTGTTGCCGGTTTCAATCCGGACGGAACGCCGCCTTCAGGTGCGGTCCCCTCAGCGGGTGACGTTGCAGCCCAAACCAGTGACGCGGGGCCGTACTGCTGGCTGTCCTGAGCGTCCACCCAAGTCCTCCTCACACAAAGGCCAGACTCTTGACCCGCTGAAAGACTGCCGAGCGGGTAACGATTCGCGTACCCCACCTCGGACCAAGCAGCGGCGGTCGTAAGCGCCGGGCACCCCGGCCGGGGGTCTGCGTTTGCTTGCTCGTTTGTTAGCACCGCGGTGACATAGCCAAATCGGTTGTCGGAAGCTGCCTCCCAGAACCAGGTGATCGAGTCAGCTTTCGATTCCCAAGTGACGTTCAGCTTGTCGTCGCCACCGGTGATGGGCGGCGGAGGGGCGACGCCGCTGGTCGTGGCCGAGACAGCGCTGCTCCAGGAGCTTTCCGTCAGCGTGGTGTCGGAACTATCGGGAAACGCTTTGACCCGGAAGTTGTAGGCAGTCGCCTGATCGAGGCCGCTCGCCACGCAGCTCGTAGCGGTGACCGTGCCACCGGTCCCGCAACTCGCGTCGCCCCACGAACCCCCAGCGGCACGCTGCTGCTCCACCGCGTACTCCACGGCGTCGTCAACGGCGCCCCAGGTGACGGTGATCGAGTTTTGTGCGATTGAGGTCTGAACGTTTCCTGGAGCGTCCAGCGCCGTGGGCGCCGGCGGTGGCGGCGGCTCGCCTGTGCTCGACATGCTGGTCGCCGACCAGTCGCCGAACACCGTGTCCTCGCCCGTGCCGCTGCCGGTGTACGCGCGCACCCTCAGATACCCGTCTGTCTCGGCCGGAAGGTTCGAGATCCTGACGGACGTTCGCTGAAGTAGCGGACGGTCCGCAGCGGGGTCCGAGAAATCCGTGCTCCGGCTGAACTGGGCGTGGTAGCCCGCCGCGCCCGAAACCGCGTCCCAGCTCCACTCGATGTAGGTGGAGCGCTGGGCCGTGGCCCGCACGTTCATTGGGGCCGCCGGAGCCGCTGACGCGGCTGCTGTCGCCATTCCCGTCACATGGGTCGAGAAGGCGCTCACGAGGGGCGCGTCCACGGTCCCCGCGGCGGCAGCGACCCGGACGTACAGACTGGTCTCCGCGTCGAGATCCGTGGCGGTGTAGCTGGTCATCGGCGTGAACGGGACTCCGTTGAACAGCACCGTCTCGGGGTTGCCCAAGACCATGTCGTCGAACATTTCGTCCGTGCTGGCTTGGACCACGTAACCGGTGGCGCCCTCGACGGCGTTCCAGGTCCAGGTGATGGACGACTCAGTACTCCCGGAAACCATGAGGCCCACCGGCGTGGTGGGTGGCTCCGGTGTCGGCTCGGGCTCGGGCTCCGGCTCCGGAGGGGGCGGCGCCGGAGTGGTCGGAGCCGGAACCTCTTCGTCCCCGCAGGCCGAAATCATGAGGCCGGCACCGAAGAACAGCGCGATCATGAGAACCCATCCGCGTGCGGATGTGAACTTGCCAGTGAACGACTTCATGCCACCTACCTCCCGGTGCGGTGCTGGCGGTTCAAGTAATGCTTGAACCGCTGCGGATATAAGCCTGCCGTCAGCCTACCACATATCAGCTTCTTTCTGCCAGCCCAAACCCGCCGTGGCCATTGCGCTCCGGGGAGCGCGGCGCCTGAGCTTCAAGCTCTCGCGGGGAAGCCCATTCTACGCACAGTTGACACGATTTTTTGACCGAAACGGACTTTGTCCGAAAAACGGGGAATGGGAAGGGTTCGGCGTGGTTGGGGGAGCGGGCTTCGGCTGACGAGGAGCGGGGGAGTTCCGAGGGAGTGGTGGTGTGAAGGAGGGTGGCGCTGGTTGTTCCGCGGGCCTCTCGGGCCGCGGGCGCCGGCTGAAGCCGGCGTTCCAAGCCGTGGTCGCTGGGGAGGAGGGTGACGTAATCCATTCCGCGGGCTCTGTCGGGCCGCGGGTGTCGGCTGGAGGTCGGCGTTACAAGCCGTTATCCCGTCGTGGCGGCCTGGGGGATGGCGTTCCCGGGCGTCTGGGCTGTACCGGAGGTCGGCGGTCCGAGGTGGTCCCTGTGGGTACAAGGGAGAACCCCGGGGCCGGATGGCCCCGGGGTTCGGGTTGGATCTTGGAATGATCCGTGATCAGGTTCAGCTAGGGTCGGTCACCGTGCAACTGACGAAGCTGCTGAGGGCACCCGAGCTGAGCGGCGTGTCAGTGCCGTCAGCCAAAGTGCTATATGGAGTTTGCCTTGGGCGGGTGCCCTGTGCGTCCCAAGTGCACGAGATGGAAACGGTGCGCACCGATTCGCAGCGGAAGTCGGTGCCAGTAGCGAACATGATGTCCACACTCTTCTTGAACACCGCATCGCAACCGGCGACCCCGTCGTCATCGCTACATGTTCCACTGTAGTTGTCTGGCGTGGAGTCCTCACCGGTGCGCCCATTCTTTCCGAGGAATGCGGTGTGGCCGGCAGTAGCATCGCTTCCGTTCCGGCGGACATCAACCTTGCCGAAGTCGTTGTCCGTGCCCAGGTCGCCCAGCAGATGGTCGAGAACGAGTGCGTTCGCGACGGCTGTGCTGGGATCGCCATCGTGATCGTAGCCAGCGTACAGATCGACCATGTCCGTGGATGCCATCCCATCGTGGTCATACCACACCGTATCGAACTGGCGAGCGGCGGGCATCCGGCCGCCGATACGCAATCCGCTAATGCGATCGTCATATCCATCCCCAGGGCTGCCTGTGCTACCGCGGGTTTCAACCGTGAAATGAGGAGATCGGGCGGCGCTACCGGTACCGGCGTCGAACACGTCCTTGAGGTTGTAGGCGAGTTCGGTTTCGAAGAGTTCGCAAACATCCACGTAGTCGGCGGCGGCGAAGGTCATGCTGTCGCACGTGAGCCCTTCAAAGGGATCGTCCATGCGGTATTGATCCCATTTGATCGTGCCCCAACTCACGCTCGCGCCGCTCGGGATGAGCTCCACGGAGTAGTCGTCCAGGCTCGAGTCGACGATACGGAAGCAGTTCTCGGGCAGCGACGGGCGACCCGTGTTGCCGTTGTAAGTCATGCCGACATCAGTAGCCACGTGCGTGTTATCGCTCTGAGGGGAGGTCAGAACGTCAATACCACACGGTAGCACGACGGGTGTACCACCCGTCGTCGCCAAGTTCCCGCGACCCACCAGCAGGTGGCCACCAAAGTCATCATCGTCGACCGGATCGGCGGGGGGATCGCCGGCCGCTGTCCCGGGACCGTGGTTCGACATGATGAGCGCGGACGGAAGCGATGTCTTGGACATGTTTCGTCCCGTCACACTCGTGTTCCCGATGTGGTGGATCACCGCTGCGCCGAGGGTGGACTTATAGACCCAGCCGGCGTCCACACCGTCGAACTTGCCTTCGTTGCCGCCGGCCTCGTGCGCGGCGGAACCGGGTTCCAAGGGTGTACTTGAGTCATCCAAGCTGTTGTCCACGTAGCCGATCTTGAGATCCATCGTGGGAGCCCAGCTCTGACACTTCGGCGAATCGGCCACGGAAATCTCCGGAGGGTCCATTCCGTCCACACAGGCGAACGGACCGCAGGTCACGTGGGCCACGACGAGATTCGGGTCCTCGACCCGCATGACCTCGAAGGTCGCGCCGCTGTCGATCACGTCGGTCTGCAGGAGCTCCCAGTCCACAAAGGCGAACGGCATGTTTCCTGCTTCCGCGGACACGCTGACCGGGCTGGCGTCTTCCATGAACATCGGCGAGATCAGTGCGGCGGTGTTCGACTCCACCATGATCTTGGGGTTCACGGAAGCCATGGCGCGGGCGGGATCCGCCTTCTCGGCGGAGCCTTGGCCCTTGCCCGCCTCGAGAAAGTCGCCCTTCTCGATCGAGAACGTCACCATGACCGGATCCATCGGCTCCGGCTCCGGCTCGGGCGGAGGAGGAGGCATGGCCGACATTCCCGTCACGTGGGTCGTCCAGCCGCTCAGCGCCAGTCCAGAGAGGTCGCCCGCGACCGCCGCAGCCAGCGCCTCGGGCGTCCCGGTACCCGCGGCCACCCGCAGATACACGCTGGTCTCGGGCGGAAGCTCAGCAGCCGTAAACGACGTCTCCTGGGTCAGGGCGACCTTGTCGGTGTCGTCGAACATCTCGTCGAAACTCGCCTGCACCGCATAGCCGAGAGCGCCTTCAACGGCGTTCCAGTGCCAGGTGATGGAAGTCTCGGTCGTATCGTCAACGTGAAGGCCGGTAGGCGTGGCAGGAGCCTCGGGCTCAGGCTCGGGCTCCGGCTCCGGTTCCGGCTCAGGTGCCGGCGGCGGCGGCGGTGGTGCCGGTGCTGGCGTCGTAGCCGGGGTGTCGTCTCCACAACCCGAGAGCACGAGACCGGCGCCCAGGGTCACGGTAAGAAGGAGAATCAGCCCGCGCATAGGGACTGACTTCCTTGTGATCTGCGTCATTTCGCCTACCTCCTGTAGGGCGTAT
>MKWU01007119.1_pt1 | contig 10919 bp, 9 predicted proteins | sample 809101 | NCBI WGS metagenome assembly MKWU01 (sample SAMN05860141, study PRJNA318959) | sponge metagenome | host: Aplysina aerophoba | place: Slovenia: Piran, Adriatic Sea, Gulf of Piran | collected 2013-05-07
GCGTCAACGACGACGGCGAGATCGTGTAGTCCGTCCCCCCTCCCGTGGCCGTCCCGGCCACTTCCAGCGTCACCGTCCGCGCCGTCTCGTAGGTCGACCCCGTGCCCGTGCTCACCGTGATCGTCGACGTCCCGCCCGCCTCCGCGATGGGCGTATCCACCGAAACCGTCGGCACCGGCGCGGCGTCGTCGTCCGTGATGGTCCCCGTGGCACTGCCGTCCTCGATCCTCACGTTCCCGCTCGCCGCGCTCAGGGTCACCGTGAACGTCTCCTGGTCGGTCTCGTCGATGTTGTCTCCCAGCACCGTCACCGCGAAGCTCGCCGTGGTGACGTTCGCCGCGAACGTCACCGTTCCAGTCGCCGCCGTGTAGTCGGCGCCCGCCGTCGCCGTCGCCCCCGTGCTCGCCGTGGCGTAGTCGACCGTGACCTGCTCGTTCACCGCCTCGCTCAGGGTCACCGTGAAGTTCATGGTCCCCGACGCGTCCGTTTCCGTCGCCGTCGCATCCGCGATGCTCAGCGTCGGCTTCGTCAGGGTCACCGTCCGGGTGCCGATGGTCTCCGTGCCGTGCATCGCCACCAGCACCAGCGTCTCGTCCGCCGGCGTCATGTCGGCCACCGCCGTGAGCCGCGCCGTCACCGTCGAGGCCATCGTCCCCATGCCCGCCGGCAGGGTCAGCGGCGGCGACGGTGAAATCGTGTAGTCCGCGGAATCCCCGGTGCTCCCCCCCGCCAGCGTGAACGTGATCTGTTCGTCCCCCTCGTACGTCGAGCCGCTCCCCGTGCCGATGGTCAACATCGACGTGCCCCCCCGCTCGGTGATGCTCGCCGGAGACACGATGAACTCGAGTTGGGGCGCCGGGTCGTCGTCAGTGATGGTCCCCGTGGCCGTGGCGTCCGAGATGGTCACCGTGCCGCTCGGCGCGGCTCCGCTAAGGGTCACCGTGAAGGTCTCGTCCTGTTCGTCTATGATGTCGGAAAGGACCGGAACCATGAAGGTGGCCTCGCTTTGGCCCATGGCAATCGTCACGGAGCCGCTGGAGGTCGTGAAGTCGGCGCCGACCGTGGCCGCGGTGGCACCCGCGGACGAGGACGTCGCGTAGTCCGCGGTCACGTCCACGGTCGCCGTCTCGGTCAGTGTCACTCTGAACGTGGCGTTGCCGGCCGACTCGCTCACGGTCACGTCCGCGACGCTCAGGCCCGGGGTCTGGGCCCGCGCGACACCGGCGAGACCCAGCACGGCCGCCGCCGTGAAAGCCGCCGTCAGCACCGCGGCCGCGCGGCGAAAGCCCGACAACCCTTTCGGAGCGGTCACGCCGCCGGCCCCGCGGAGAGCATGAACTTGAACCGCGTTCTCGAAAGACAACCATCGAACGGTGTCGCAACGCATCGACCTGCCTCCTTGTTCCCTCGGTCACTTGTCCGTTCCTCGCGGCCCCTTCTCTGAATGAGCCGGCAGGTGGTTTCCTAGTTTACCCATAAGTATATTATGGATGGCTTTTTCAAAAAATCATGACGTTTATACATAAGTCTCCGCAAAACACAAGAAAATTTCTCCTCGTCGCGTGCAACCAGAAACTACGCTGCTTCGCTCGGCACGCCCCCGTCGGGGCGTGGCCGAGCGTTGATTCGGGGACTGACTTTAAGCTACAGGGAACGGAGGGCGCCCAAGAAAGGGGACCGGACGATGCTCAGAATCGATGCGGACGCACACGTTCTCGAAACCGAGGAGACCTGGGAGTTCATGGACGGCGCCGACCGCAAGTTCCGGCCCGAGGTCGTCGGCTCCACCAACGGCTCCGGGTCCGGGGACGAGTACTGGCTGGTGGACGGAACCCTGCGGCTCAAGACCCGGAACGTGGGCAAGGACACGCCGCTGGAGTCCCGCGAGCTGCGGGACGTGGCGGTGCGGCTCAAGCATATGGATGAGCTCAAGGTGGACATCCAGGTCATCTTCCCCACCATCTTCATCATCCCGTTGACGCCGCGCCCCGAGATCGAGCTGGCGTTGTGCCGCAGCTACAACCGCTGGATGGGCGAGTGCTGGAAACAGTCCGACAACCGCCTGCGCTGGGTGGCGATGGTGCCGCTGCTCAACACCGACAAGGTCTACGAGGAAGCCCGTCTGGCCAAGGAGAACGGCGCGGTGGGCATCTACATGCGCGGCTCCGAGGGTGAGCGGCTCCTGAGCGACGCGCACTTCCATCCCGTGTACGACGCCGCCCAGAGGCTGGACATCCCCGTGTGCATCCACTCCTCCAACGGCAGCTCGGTGCTCTACGACTACTACAAGTACGAGACCGTGGGCTTCTCCAAGTTCAAGCTGGTGGTGGTGGGCGCGTTCCACACCATCATCATGGACAAGATCCCGGAGCGGTTCCCGAAGCTCAAGATGGCGTTCCTGGAAGTGGGCTCCCAGTGGCTGCCCTACGCGCTGAGCGATCTCTACAAGCGCTACACCATGACGGGCAAGGAATTCAGCAAGAAGGACGTGCTGGCGCAGAACCGCATCTGGATCGGCTGCGAGACCAACGACGACCTCCCCTACGTCATCGACACCGCCGGCGACGACCACCTCGTGGTCGGCACCGACTACGGCCACGCCGATAGCGCCACCGAACTGCTGGCCCTGGACGGCGTCGCCAGCGACCCGCGCCTGAGCCCGGAGGCGGTCGCCAAGATTACCGGGGGGAACGCACGGGCGCTGTATAGTCTGTGAGGCTCTCGGTCCCGGGACCGATGACGAAGTATTCGGCGGCTAGGCCCCGGATCGTCATTCCCGCGAAACAGGCTGTGTCAAAACGTCGTCCGGACAAGAATTGGCGCCAAACCCCCCGAGTCGTCATTCCCGCGAAAGCGGGAATCCAGGGGCGGTGGTGGGGCACTACAGCGGCGTTTCCCCGCCTCCCCACCCCTGGATTCCCGCTTTCGCGGGAATGACGATCCGGGGGTGTGACAATTCAACCAGTCTTCTGCGGCGCAGGCTCCTGGAAGAGTCCTATTGACAGTGGAGGAAACCGAAATGCTCAGAATCGATGCTGATGCACACGTTCTCGAAACCGAGGAGACCTGGGAGTTCATGGACGGCGCCGACCGCAAGTACCGGCCCGAAGTCGTCGGCTCCACCAACGGCTCCGGCTCCGGGGACGAGTACTGGCTGGTGGACGGCACCCTGCGGCTCAAGACCCGCAACGTGGGCAAGGACACGCCGCTGGAGTCCCGCGAGCTGCGGGACGTGGCGGTGCGGCTCAAGCATATGGATGAGCTCAAGGTGGACATCCAGGTCATCTTCCCCACCATCTTCATCATCCCGCTGACGCCCCGCCCCGAGATCGAGCTGGCGCTGTGCCGCAGCTACAACCGCTGGATGGGCGAGTGCTGGAAACAGTCCGACAACCGCCTGCGCTGGGTGGCCGTGGTGCCCCTCCTAAGCCCGGACCAAGTGTACGAGGAAGCCCGGCTGGCCAAGGAGAACGGCGCGGTAGGCATCTACATGCGCGGCTCCGAGGGTGAGCGGCTGCTGAACGATCCCTTCTTCTATCCAGTGTACGACGCCGCCGGCAGGCTGGACGTCCCGGTGTGCATCCACGCCTCCAACGGCAGCTCCGTGCTGTTCGACTACTACAAGTACGAGCCCGTGGCCTTCTCGAAGTTCAAGCTGGTGGTGGTGGGGGCGTTCCACACCATCGTCGCGGGCGGTATCCCCGAGCGGTTCCCACAACTCAAGATGGGGTTCCTGGAGGTCAGCGCGCAGTGGCTGCCCTACGCCCTGACCGACCTGCACAAACGCCCATACATAAAGGAGCAGGGGTTCAATCGGAACGAGCTGCTGGCAAGGAACCGGATCTGGGTCGGGTGCGAGACCACCGACGACCTTCCCTACGTCGTCGAAAACGCCGGCGAGGACCACCTGGTGGTGGGCACCGACTACGGCCACGCCGACAGCGCCACCGAGTTGCTGGCCATAGACGGCGTCGCCAACGACCCGCGCCTGAGCCCGGAGGTCAAAGCGAAGATCTGTGGGGAGAACGCGCGGGCGCTGTACAACCTGTGAGGGTTGAGGCAAGAAGGCCACGGCGTAACCCAGCCCGCTTCTAATTCATCGCAAAGCATATATTTACTGCACAGCAATTATACAAACTTCTTGCATTATTGCCAATATATTAGTAGATTTGCTGTACAGCGTATCTGCTAATACAATGCCAGTCCCTGCGCTAAAAGAACGACAACTGGTCGACCAGTTTCTGGAATCTCTTCGACAGGTACCCGGGGTGGATGTCCGGGTCGTGCAAGTCTTCCTGCAGCCACCTCGGTCGCCCGGCGCCTCGTCTACTCCGCAATATGACGTCAAGTGTAATCTTCGGGTAGCGGGCAAGCTCATCACCTTGTTGATCGAGGTTATGAAGGTTCTCTATCCTCGTGATGTTCACCAGAAACTATGGTTAATCAAGGATTTCGGTCGCCGGCAGGCAAATGTACCGCAAGGACGCGAAACGGTCCCCGTTTTGGTCGCCGAGTCGATATCCCCGGGAGCCAGGGAAATACTGAAAAGCGAGCGAGTAGGCTACTATGACGGCGGTGGCAGCCTATACGTTCCTGCCCAAGGCGTCCATCTCTATGTCGACAGGCCGCTCTCAAAGCCTTTGTCGAGATCCATAAGGTCCTTGTTCTCAGGACGGCGGGCGCGGGTGCTGCATGCGCTCCTTGTCCACGACGAATGGTACCAAGTTAAAGAACTCGCACACCGCGCGCGGGTCTCGCCCGCCACCGCCTTGCAGGTCCTGGCCGAGTTGGAGAGATATGAGTGGGTGGTCTCTCGTGGTCTGGGTCGGAACAAGGAGCGACATTTGGTCGAACCTGCCGCCTTATTGGACGCGTGGGTCAAACAGCATGCGGCGTTGCCGGCTCCCCTGATGAGGCGCTTCTTCGTGCCTTCGGTTCGAGCAGAGGGACTGTTCGAAAAGATAGCTCATGTCTTTGCGGCTCACGATGCCGACTACGCAATCACTCACGAAGCAGCGGCCCAACGTTATGCTCCGTTCCTGTCGGCCGTCTCACGAGTCCGCTGCCGACTCTTGGCCGGGCAAATCGCAGAACAAGCCCTCCGCGAGCTTGATGCCCGTGTTGTCAGCGAGGGAATGAACTTGGCGGTGATTGACGTCCAGTCGTTGGACGAATTGTTGTTTCGCAATCAACTGGACGGAGTTTGGCTGGCCAGTCCGGTCCAGGCTTATCTCGATTTGGCGCACGGCGAAGGGCGCACGAAGGAACTGGCGGACCACCTGCGCCGTGAGCGGATTGGTTTTTGATGGCGAAGCCTCCGACCATCACCGGGTACAGCACTGCGCAAACACTCGATTGTGAGCGTATCCTTATAACCCTGCTACGCGGACTAGGCCCATGGAAAGAAAGTATCTTTCTCGTCGGCGGACTGACGCCCCGCTACCTAGTACCGGCCAAGCCACCGGCCGTGGAGCCACATGCCGGCACGGTCGACGTCGACACCGTCATCGAGCTACAAATCCTGACCGACACCGACGGTTATCACACACTTGAGGAAAATCTGCGCAGGATGGGGTTTGAGCGGGCGACGAACGACAGCGGCCAGAAAGTCTCCTGGCGCTGGGAGAAGCGTACCGAACGGGGCGAGCCCGTGGTACTCGAACTGTTAGCGGACGCGCCCGAAATCGCTGGCGGCAAGGTCCGGCCACTGCCCACGGACGGCAGTATTTCGGCACTCAACATCCCGCACGCATCCATCGTATTTGACCTTCACGAAACCACCGCAGTTCAGGCCGAACTACTCGACGGCGCAGGGATCGCGACCGAGAAGATCAAACACGCCAACCTGGTAAGCTTCACTTGCTTGAAGGCTTTTGCCTACGACGACCGCTTCGAACGCAAGGACGCGCACGATCTGATTTACTGCATCGAGTGGGCGCCTGACGGTCCGGATCGAGTCGCGGAGATGTTCAACGAAGCCCTCACCGGCGAGCACCGCAAGATCATTCGGAACGCCTTGGAGGTCCTTCGCGATCGCTTCGCGGGGGACAAGCAAGTCGAGGGCTACCAAAAGGACGGGCCGGTCGCGGTCGCTCGTTTCGAACTAGGCGAGGGTAACGATCCTGATCAACGTGAGGACCGGCTGCGACGACAACGCGAGGCGAGCGACATAATCGAGCAACTCTTGGGCAGGATCGACAACCAAGCGATACGCTGCTGAAGGCCGGTCCTCGCTTACGTGGCGTCAGAACGCCCGAGCATTGTACAACCTTTGAGTAGTGAGGTGTCCCCCTGCCTGTTCCGTCATCCGGCGAGGTAGCCCATCGCCCCGAAACCGAGACCCATCAGCGCCGCGACACCCAGGGTTCTCATGAGAGACTGGTGTAGCCAGAGGAGCATGATCGCGCTGACGGCGCCGACCGCCAGGACGCGCCAGTCCAGGGAGTACAAGTCCGGCACCAGGAGCTTGAACGGGCCGCTTCGCCGGGACGACAGCTCGGCAAACAGGACGTGCAGGCTGAACCAGATGGACAGGTTGAGAATGACGCCCACCACCGCCGCCGTAATCGCCTCCAGGGCGCCATTCAGGCGCGGCTGGGCCGTGAGTTGCTCAATGTAGGGCGCGCCCGCGAATATCCACAGGAAACATGGCGCGAAGGTGACCCAGAGCGTGACCAACGCGCCGGCGATGCCCATGCTGAGCCCGCCCGCCCTGTACCCCGCGATGTAGCCGACGAACTCCGTGACAAGGATCAGCGGCCCCGGGGTGGTTTCCGCCAGCCCCAGGCCGTCCATCATCTCGCCGGCGGTCAACCAGCCGTGATGGGTCACGACGTCCTGTGCCAGATAGGCCAGCACCGCGTAGGCGCCGCCGAAGGTGACCACCGCCAGGCGGGAGAAGAAGTTGCCGAGCTGCACCAGGATGTCGTAGCCGCCCACCGCCACCAGCAGCAGCACCGGAGCCCACCACACAACCATCCACAACGCCACCGTCCGCGCCGTACCGGACAGCGGCGCGCCGCCCGGCCCGGACCCGGTCTGTCCGGTGCTCCGGCCGCCCAGCAGGAGAAATCCGGCCAGGGCGGCTACCAGGATAATGACGGGGAACGGGACCGACAGAAAGAAGATTCCCACGAACGCCAAGCCCGCGACGATCCAGTGCACGGCTGAATGCAGCGCTCTGTTCGCCACCCTCAGCAGGGCCTCGATGACGATGACCAGGACCGCGCCCTTGATCCCCAGGAACAGCGCGGCCACCAGCGGCAGGTCGCCCCCGACCGCGTAGAGCATCGCCAGCCCGAGCACCACCAGCGCGCCCGGCACCACGAACAAGAGGCCTGCCACCAACCCGCCGGGCACGCCGCGAAGCTGCCACCCCGAGTAGGTGGCGAGTTGCATGGCCTCGGGGCCGGGCAGCAGCATGCAGAAGCTCAGCGCGCCCAGGAATCTTGGCTCGTCGAGCCACCGTTCCTCCTCCACCAGGACACGGTGCATGAGCGCGATCTGCGCGGCCGGACCGCCAAAGGACAGTATCCCGATGCGCCAGAATACGGCGAACAAACGGCGCCAACTGACGGCCGAGTCCCGATGCACGTCGCCACCGGGCTCTACGACAACCGCCATCTTGTCCTTGCCTCGGTCCAGGGGCTTGCCCGGCGGACCCGGCGTGCTACTCGGCCGCCTCGATCTTGTCCTGCGTGCGCAACTCGAAGTCGGAGGCGTCGTGCCGCTCACGGAGCTGCTGGTCGAGCGGACCGCTGCTCTTGTTGACGATGCGCCCGCGTTTCACTGCGTCGCGCGCCGCGATTTCGTCGAACCAGCGCAGGACGTGGGTGTAGGTCTGGATGTCCAGGAACTCGGCGGCGCCGTAGAGGCTGCCGGTGGTGAGGATGCCGTACCAGGGCCAGATGGCCATGTCGGCGATGGTGTAGGTGTCGCCGGCCGCGTAGCGGTTCTCGGCGAGGCGCTTGTCGAGGACGTCGAGCTGGCGCTTCACCTCCATGGTGAAGCGGTCGATGGGGTACTCCATCTTGTAGGGGGCGTAGGCGTAGAAATGGCCGAAGCCGCCGCCGAGGTACGGCGCGGAACCCATCTGCCAGAACAGCCAGGACAGGCACTCGGCGCGCTCCGACGGGTCGTCCGGCACGAAGGCGCCGAACTTGTCGGCCAGGTAAAGGAGGATCGAGCCCGACTCGAACACCCGCGTGGGCGTGGGCATGGAGTAGTCCACCAACGCCGGGATCTTGGAGTTGGGATTGATGGCGACGAACCCGGAGCCGAACTGGTCGCCCTCGCGGATGTTGATGAGCCAGGCGTCGTACTCCGCGCCGGCGTGGCCGGCCGCCAGCAACTCCTCCAGCATGATCGTCACCTTCACGCCGTTGGGCGTTCCCAGCGAGTAGAGCTGGAAGGCGTGCTTGCCTCGCGGCAGCTCCTTCTCATGGGTGGCGCCGGCGACGGGCCGGTTGACGTTCGCGAACCGGCCGCCGTTCTCGCGTTCCCATTTCCAGACCTTCGGGGGTACGTAGTCGTTTGAATCCGTCATGGGCGTCGTCCTCAGTTTCCCTTCCCCTTGAGCCGCCGGTACCACCCCACGAAGTCCGAAACTGCCGCCGGGATGTCGTACTCGGCGTCGAAGCCCAGCTCCGTCTGAGCCCGGGTGATGTCCAGGAAGACCGACGATGTCTGTGACGTGGCCACGCTCTCGTCGATGCTGAGCTTGGCGCCGGGGACCGTCTGCTTGAAGATGTCGATGAGTTCCTGGTTGTCGTAGGGCTTGCCCACGCCGAGGTTGAAGACGCGGCTCTTGACGCCCTCGGTCTGGAGGGCCAGCACCACGCCCCGGGCCGCGTCCTTGGAATAGAGCCATTCCATGACGCCGGGCGGGATGGTGTGCTCGACGCCGTCCACCGACTTCTCCACCAGCGTGCGGAACATGGCGCTGGGGCGGCCGCCGCCGCCGGGGATCCAGGGGCCGCAGACGTTGGGGAAGCGCACGGCGCGGAAATCGACGCCGTGGGAGCGCGCGTAGTTGTAGCCCAGGTTCTCGCCCGCCCACTTGGTGGCGGAGTAGAAGGAGTTGGGCCGTGGCAGCGCCTCTTCCTTGCTGCGGTCGCCGTTGTCCTCGCCCCCGGCCACGCCCCGGGCCACCGCCGCGGTGCTGATCATGACCACCCGCTCCGCGCCGTGGAGGCGCGCCGCCTCCAACACGTTGGCGGTACCCATGATGTTGACCTGGATGGCGCCGTACGGGTTCTCCTGGGCGCCCGTGCCGAGGTTGGGATAGGCGGCGGTGTGGACGATGCGCGTGACCCCGTGCTCCTGGATGACCTTGCCGAGGTCGAAAGGATTCAACAGGTCGCCGCGGAACAGGGCCACGCTGCCCACGTCGACAACGTCCGCCAGCGCGGTAAGGTTGGGTGCGATGTCGAACAGCACCGGCTTCTCGCCCTGCTGCACGAGGATGCGCGCGATCTGGGAGCCCACCAGCCCCGCGCCCGTGATCATGGTCGTCATGGGTTGCCTCCGATGATGGATTTCGCGGCCGGGGGTGCTCCGGCCGCATTGCTGGACTCCTCATAGCACACTGGCGTCGTGGTTGCATGGGAGGAGGACACTCGAGACGCAGCGACGCAAAGGAGTCGGGTCGGAGAGCGAAAGGGGCGATGTAGCAGGAGCGCCTAACTAATGGCTCAGGATGAACTCATGCTTCTTGGTCATTCGGAAGTCGCATAGACGAAGATCGACGAACAACAGGATGTCGGCGACGTAGACGTTTGCATCTTCGGTTCCATGCACCGAACTGATGGGGGTCTTCCCCATGACTCGCAGGCCGGCTTTCCGGGCAATCTCCGCCGTAACGCAAGTCCTGGTGGCGCCAGTGTCCACCAGCGCGTTCACGCCCACCGCATCCTGGTGCAGGGGGCTTGGCCGTGGCTTTGCGGAAGGGTGGGGTTTGGCTATCCCAAAAGTGATGACGGGTCCGATTCGCGGATCGAAACTCTTCCTAATGGACGGCATGCGAGAACCACCCGAGATCAATCGCCGTATCCGTCACCTCTTGGACGGAATACAGATCATCATCAAAGTTGCTCTGGGCATATGCGGCCGCCTCTGTTGCCGTCCCGAAGAAGTCTATGATCTGCTCGTCGCGTAGGAGGGCGAACTGACCTTGGTGAGTCGCCAGAAGTGTCGGGAGTTGCTTGCGGAATGCCGCGTAGTTCTTGTCTACGACATTCTGAATGATCTCCCGGGTCGGCTTCGCTGTTCTAGCCATGGGCTACCTCCTTCAAGCGCGGCAAAGCCTGGTCACAGCGGTACCGTCTAACTCAACCATTTCCATGTCTTCTGAAAAGTCAGACGCCGTCGGTAGCAGTCTAGAATGGTTAGGGGAGATTGTCCACGCGGGAGCCCCGAACACACCCCCTCCCGCGGCAACTGGAACCCCGGGGCTGGTCCGGGTTGACGGGACCCGAAGTGGAATCGGAAGTAGGCGGAGCCGATCCTGCTGGCTCCGCCCAAGCGGTGGACAAATCAGCCCAAAAAAGCATAAGAAGTAGCTGAACAAAAAGAACAGGAGGATCGAAACTTGAGCGTAAGCATGCCTACGACCACCAACCCCGAGTTGGACCCTGCCACCGAGATCATCGTATCCGCGGACTCCCACATCATGGAGCCCACGGACCTGTGGGTGAAGAATCTTCCGGAGAGCTTCAAGGGCCGCTATCCCGAGTTCCCGCCGCGGAACGCCATCGGCGAGAAGCCCGGCGGCCACGATCCCAGGGCGCGGGTCGAGGAGATGGCGGTGGACGGAGTGTCCGCCGAGGTGCTGTACCCGACCCTGGGCCTCCGCCTGTTCGCCCTGGAGGACGCGGAGCTTCAGGAAGCCTGCTTCGAGCTCGCCAACGACTGGCTCATCG
>MKWU01007120.1_pt1 | contig 10918 bp, 7 predicted proteins | sample 809101 | NCBI WGS metagenome assembly MKWU01 (sample SAMN05860141, study PRJNA318959) | sponge metagenome | host: Aplysina aerophoba | place: Slovenia: Piran, Adriatic Sea, Gulf of Piran | collected 2013-05-07
CGTGAGATAGTCGCGGTAGGATATGGCCGCCTGCTCGTAAAGCCCCTGTTGAGCATAGATCATGCCCAGGATCTGATGGGACTGGGGAAACTCTCTGTCGACATTTTTCTCCTTGAGCTCGATCACCGACTTCCTGGAAGCCTCCATGCGGCCTAAACGGAAGTTGGCAATGGCCGAGTAGTAATGCGCAATCGCAGCGTGCGGATTCAGCCGCAGAAGCTGATTCGACCACTGCAGCCCATCGTTCCAGCGCTGCCGAGTGAGCGCCAGACGCGCGAGAGCGAGATAGGGATCCACAAATTTCGGATCGGCATCGACAGCCTTCTCGAGCGCGGCCCGGCCGCGTTCAAGGTCGTCCTGCATCAGGCGAACGCGGCCCAGCATATTCCAGGCCGTGGCGTACTCGGAGTGCAAGCCCACCGCCGTCTCCAATTCCTTCTCGGCCTTTTGCAGGTTCGGCTCGTTCTTCTGCATCTCCCTGGATGCCTTGTCGTAGGCTTTCCTGGCCTTCTTGGGGGCTGACAGACTGGTGAAACTGATGGACATGCCTTCTACACCATCCAAACGCCGCAGCACCATCGTTCCGACGTCGGGATTGTCAAAGACGCTGCGAGTATCCAAATGAATCGGGTCAGCTTGATAGCCGCCCAACTCGGCGAGAAGTTGGCAACCGGACAGGTTGACTCGTCCGAGGCCGCTGCTGCGGAATCTAATCCTGCTGGACGCACCTCCGACGCTCGCATCGCGAAAGGTGTTGTGAGGATTATTAAGATCGACACTAAAGGCACCCTTGCTATTGGTGAGGCCGGCGGGCCGGCGCCGACCGGGGCAATCCAAGTAAATCTTCACCGGCTCCGGAGGCGTCATGCCGTTCGCCAACACAACCTTGCCGCTGAGGTACACCGGGCGCCCCAGGCGCCCGAAGTCCGATTGAGGAAACCGCTGCCGCTGTTGCGGCCGTCCGGAGGGGTAGGGGTCGGTGGTACGTCCCTGCTGACCGCCGGTGGTCGTTGAGCTTGTAGTACCTCGGCCAACGCCACCGGTCGTTCCACCTGTCGTGCCACCGGTAGTCCCGCCTGTCGTGCCACGGGCAGCCCCGTCTGGCGTGCCACCGCTAGACCTCCCTGGCGCGCCACCAATAGTCCCGCTTGGCGCGCCACTAATAGTCCCACTTGGCGCGCCACTAATAGACCCCCCTGTCGCGCCACCAATAGTCCCACTTGGCGCGCCACCAATAGTCCCACTTGGCGCGCCACCGGTAGCCCCTCCTGGCACGCCACCAATAGTCCCACCTGGCGCGCCACCGGTGGCCCCGCCGTCTCTGTCTCCGTCTTGTTGAGACCAGACAACCGTCGCAAACAACAAAGCTAAAACGGTAGCCAGTATCTTGATCCGTTGCATGAGCATACCCACATCACGGGTATTCAGTCTGGAACTGTCAGTAAGGCTAACACGGAAAACCCCTGTGACCAAGGCCCACGGTAGTGCAGTACGACGTCGCCAACACGATAAAGGTTGCGCGGTCGGAGCGGCGGAGCATTAACAAGCCACATATAGCTCGTCAATGGCGCTATCGAGGGTCGCGTGGCCACTTTCGCGGGGCACCAAGTTGGGTTGATCTACGAGTCAAGGCTTGTATGAAATCGTACATTTGGCATTACCCATGATCAGCCGTCCACTCCTGACAGATGACGAAGCAGTCTTCCTTATTAGGAAAAGGTTCTGGACCAGACGATTTGCGGCTAGGCGAGCGGACCGTCGACTTTGTTGCAGGGACACCGACCTTGCATTTTTCAGCCACCTCCTTCTCCACATCAGAGGAGGCACTCTCGATGCGGGCTGCTCCGTACCCGCGCCGGAATAATGAGCCTGACGGAAGAAATGATTCTGCTGCGGACTTGTGTATGATTCGGCTCCAGGCACTCCAACAGGATGCGGGGAGCAGTCATCCATCCGATCTGTATAGAAACTCCGCGTTCCCGAAACACTTCATCGGTTTCGCTGAATTCCTCGGAGGAACTCCTCTTTCAAAGAACGGCGTTCAGGCAGTGCCGCTACAGATCAAGAGTTTCAGCGTGCTCTTCGACATTCTCGAGACTGACGATGACGTTCCGGTCGGAGCCGTCGAAGTCGGTTCGATCGTCAAACACTGCAAACAAGGTCATCTTGACGATGGCATATTGCTCGGTCGCGGTCAGTTCACGATGATTGCCGGCTTGCCAGGCCTCGATGACCTGGTTAGACAGAAAGATGTTGATCGGGAAACGCGAAATGCGATCCGACGTCACGCTGAAGACATGCTCGAAGCCGGATTCGCCGACCTGTTTCAACTCGCGGTAACCCTCGTAGAAGTACTGGTAGACGTAGCCGGTGTCCGCCGAATAGGTCTTTTCGCGGCGGACGGGCCGCGCGCCTCGCAGGGACGCCTTGTTGTCTTTCTTGAACAACCGGCCTAGCCACGACATATTCTTGAGGGTTTGGCAGGATTGGTCAGAGGATCTTGCGCCGTCTATTCGATTCCCGGTAGCGCTGTTCCTTGAACGGATCGCCGTTCATGTGATAGCCGACCTGTTCCCAAAAACCGGGGCGATCCTCGGCAATGAAGTCCAACCCTCGTACCCACTTGGCGCTTTTCCAGGCATAGAGATGTGGGACGACCAGGCGCAGCGGCCCGCCATGTTCCGGCGTGAGGGGCTCGGGTTCATGCTGGTCGGCGAAGAGCACATTGTCCCGCATCAAATCCGCCAATGAGACGTTCGTGCTGTAACCGCCCTCGGCCTTGACCATAATGAATTTTGCTTCCCGTTTCGGCGCGGCCTTCGCGGCGATAACAGAGAACGGCACTCCCGTCCAGCGGTTGTCGAACTTGCTCCAGGTCGTGACGCAGTGGAAATCAGCGGTGACCGTCGTTCGGGGAAGCTGCTGGAACTCATGCCAGGCAAGCTCGAAAGGATTCTCGACGAGGCCGCCTACCGAGAAGAGCCAGTGCTCGGGGTCGAAGGAGGGGACGGGACCCTCGTGAAGGACCGGCCACTTGAGAGTGAGAGACTGGCCAGGCGGCAAGCGCCCGTCCTCGCGGCGGGCTTGCTCCAGCTCTTTTCGCTCGGTGTTGAACGGCACTCAGGACTCGGAAGGGGCCGTGAAATAAACTGTTGAGTCTAGCAGCCCGTGGCAAAAGCCCCACTACATTCAAGCGGCGATGCATCCCGGCTGAACTGCGTTGCTCCTCGGTCGAATAGGTCCAATATGCTCCCTCGTCACGCCTTGTCAGCCGGGCGCCTCGCCGCTCTCGGTGCTACGCGGGGTTTCACCACGGACTGCTAGCATGCCGTCCGATCCCAAACTCCTGTTCCAAAAGGGCATCGACCTGTTCAACGGAGGCGAGTTCTACGACTGTCATGAAGTGCTGGAAGAGGTCTGGACGCCCACGAAACAGCCCGACCGCTGGTTCCTGCAGAGCCTGATTCATTTCGCGGTCGGCTTCTATCACCACCGGAACCGGAACGTTGTCGGGGCAACGAGGCAGCTTCGCAAAGGGCTGAAGAAGGTTCAAGGCTTTCTGCCGGAGTGGGACGGAGTGGATACGCAGTCGATCGAGCGGTCGGCTCGGGAGTGTTTGGAAGTGATTGAAGCGGGGGGAACGGTGGAGACGTTTCCTCGGATCCGGCAGGTGGGTCCTTATCCGGGGCCCAGGACGGGCTGGTAGGAGCCATTCGCCCACGAGATCAGTTCCACGCGCCCAATACGCAGCGCCGGCAGCCTCTTCCCGAGAGCCCTCGTTCGACTGCCGACGAGTTCACTCCTTTCAAGCTTTTGAGATCATCCGCCATAGCTGCTAACCTATTCGGGTCGATTGGAGCGAGTTGGAGGAGCGAGTGAAACTGCATTCGATTGTCATTGTTGTCTTGACGGCTCTGGCCTTGGGCTGCGTACCTGAGGCGCCGGAAGCAGAAGGCCCGTCCTTCAAGGTCGAACGCAAGTTCATTTACCCGGAAGAGTTCCCGCCCGGCAAGCCGTACAGCCCCGGCGTCCTCGTCGGCGAGACACTCTATATCGCCGGTCAAGTCAGCCTTGATCCTCAGACGCGCGAGCAGCCCTCAACGATCGAAGACCAGACCCACATGGCGATGAAGAACATGGGCTACGTGCTGCGCGATGCGGGGATGGACTACGACAACGTCGTGACCTGCCACGTGCAGCTTGACGACATGGATGATTACCAGGGCATGAACAAGGTCTACGGCAGCTACTACACGTCCGGACGCTACCCCGCGCGGACGACGCTGGAGTTCCCCGCCTTGCCCTCGGACTCGCGCCTCGAGATCACCTGCATCGCCTATGGCGACAAGTCGAAAATCGAAGTCGTCCGCCCCGAGGAGGGCAAAACGCCCGCCGCGATGGGCCCCTACTCGCCCGCCGTGTGGGCCGGCGATACGCTCTACCTATCCGGCCAAGGAGGCCGCAATCCGCAGACGAACGAGATCGACCCGACGATTGAAGGGCAGACGAAGCAGACACTCGACACGGTCGGCGAGATTCTCAAAGCCGCCAGCCTTGACTATGAACACACGGTGATGGTGAATCCTTACTATCTGGGACCCGAGAACTACGGCAAGCTGAACTCGGTTTACAGCGAGTACTTCGACCTCGGGCGTCCGTCGGCCAGGGCGAGCTTCTGCTTGTCGCGGCTTCCCGGAACCATCAGTGTCGAGATCACCTTCGTTGCGACGCGCAATCTGCGAAAAAAAGGCCGCGTCTACCCGCATGGGCGCCGGCCCTCGCACACGGCCGTCCCGGCGACGATCGACGGCAACACGATGTATCTCTCGGCGAAATCCGCTCCGGGCGCAGGTGACGACATCGAGTCGCAATTCCGAGCGTCGATCGAATCCAGGCTGCGGATTCTCAAAATCGCCGGCATGGGTCTTGAAAACGTGGTCAGCACCAACGTCTACTTGAAGAATCTCGACGACATGCCCAAGATGACGGAGATCTTCCGAGAGTACTTCCCTTCCAACCAGCCTGTGCGCACTACGGTACAGGTAGTGCAGGAGGGTCCTCGTGCGAAAGTACTCGAAGAGATCTCCATGATTGCCGTGCGGTAGGAGCCAAGGAGAACACTCATGAAATTGAAATCCACTGTTTGTCTGATCAGTTTCCTCTCGCTCCTCTCGCCCTCGGCGGGCATTCTGATCGGCGAGCATCACTACAAGGTCGAGAGGCAGTTCATCTACCCGGACGAATTCGCGGCCGGCAAACCGTATACGCCCGGCATCCTGGTCGATGACTACCTTTACATTTCCGGCCAGATCGACAGAGACCCGAAGACCGGCGACCAGCCCGATGGCATTGCGGACCAGACCCGCATGGCGATGGACAACATGGGACATGTCCTGCGAGCGGCCGGCATGGACTTCTCGAACGTCGTCACTTGCCATGTCCAACTCGCCGACATGGACAACTACAAGGACATGAACGAGGTTTACGGCAGCTATTTCGGCCCCGAGCACTTTCCGGCTCGAACGACGCTCGAATTTCCCGGCCTGCCCGGCAACGCCAATCTCGAAGTCACCTGCATCGCCTACGCCGAAAAGTCGAAGATCTCGATCGTCATTCCTCCCGAGGGCTCGATCCCCGCCGCCATGGGACCGTATCGGCCCGGTGTCTGGGCCGGAGACATGCTGTACGTTTCCGGCAGTGGGGGCCGTAATCCGCAGACAAACGAAATCGATCCCACGATCGAGGGCCAGACCGAACAGACGATGAAGAACATCGGCGCAATTCTCAACGCCGCCGGACTCGACCACGAAGACGCCGTCTTTGTGAACGTCTACTTCCTCGATCCCGAAGGCAATCGCGGGCCCGTTTACGGCAAGTTGAACTCCGTTTACAAGAACTTTTTCACGATGGGCAGCGCGTCGAGCCGGGCCAGCTTCTGTGTTTCGAGACTTCCGGGGACGATCTCGACCGAGATCACCTTCGTCGCTACCCGTGATTCGGGCAGCAAGGGGCGTGTCGTTCCCGGGTACATGAGAACCAGCCCGACCTCATCCGGGGGCGGTGTCCTAGCGGGGGATACGCTTTGGACGTCCGGCAAGTCGGGCACTGGCGATACGGTAGCGGAGCAGATGCGCGACTCGCTGGAGAAGATTCGCGACACGTTGAACCTTGCCGGGATGGATATGGAACACGTGGTCGACGCTCACGTCTATCTCAAAGACATCTCCGACATGGACGAGATGAATGCGGTGTTCAAAGAGTACTTCCCCAACAACCCGCCTGTACGAACCACGCTCCAGGTGATTCAAAGCCAACTCGAACAAGTCCAGGTGGTGGCGGTCCGTTAGTAGTCCTTGGTGAAAGTCAGATAGAAGGTGCGGCAGGATTCTGCGATCGCTCGGCGCGGAGTGAGCAGGACGGCGATGCGGGTTGGTGAGCTGTGGCGAACGACAGAGCAAACGACCACACACGTCCGTCGCCCCGAACCGTTCGCGACACGGTAGACCTGCAGCGCGAAGAGCACGGCAGCGAGTTCCTTGCATCGACGAGGCTTACTCCATCGACCCCGATGACAAAGTCCATTTGTCTCGACTCAACCTTCTAGAACTGAAGCCGAACGCTCAACTGAAGCGTGCGATCAAGCCCTTCCGTTCGCACGACACCGAAGAACGGATGGTCGATACTGTTGAACGGCAGGTCCCAGTTTTTATTGTTGAAGAGGTTGATGAAGTCGAGGCCGACGTTCGCAGACAGAGCTTCGTTCAAACTGACCGCCTTGGCGACCCGCATGTCCCACTGCTGAAAGCCGCCGGTGGTGAACTGGTTCCGTCCGACGTTACCCGGCCGCAACTCGTCAAAATCGGTGGGTTCGACACGTTGAAACGCCGTCGGGTCGAAAGCGAATCGACCGGTGATCTTGCGCCCGTCGGATAAAGTGATAGTCCGATTCTCTCCGGGATCGAGCCGCCGGAATTCACCTACCAGATCCGGTCGCCCGACGTGCTCGAAGCTGAACGTCGGGTCCTGCGTTTGCCGGATATCGAGGGGCAACCCGGAGCGATACCGCCAAGTGCCGCTGATCATCCATCCGTCAAGCCAAGCCGCGCGATTTCGCAGGCCCGGCGCCAAGCCAAGCTGATAGAACCAGGTAGCCGTAAACGTGTTGCGGCGATCAAAGTTCGACAGAGCCCAGGGCTCCGTATTCAACTCTTCTCCAAACGTGGTGCTGCCGTCGTCGTGCGCGCGGGACCAGTTGTAGCTCACGTCGAAGGCCAAGCCCCGGTTCAGATACCGCGTCGCACGAATTTGAGCCGCGTGGTAGAGACTCGTGCCCGTGCTCTCGAATTGCCGGATATCCGTGTACAGCGAGTACCGGCGCATGCCGCTTATGAAGCTGAACGGCAGGAGAGGGTTGCGCCTGAAGACGTTCAACTCACGCTGTCGCTGCAATTGTTCGCTCCGTGTACCCAAGTAAACCCCACTAACCAGCACGCGCCCGGGCAGCAAGCGCTGCCAACCGATGGTCCAATGCCGGGCGAAGGCGTTGTCGAAATTGCGATCAAACACCCGGATGGGATACGTCACATACTGACTGCGAATCGCATTCGGGTCGAGCACCGGAATCTTCGACAGCGGCGCTTCAAAACTCCCCTGGGTGCCGGAGAACGGCGTGAAGTCGAAACGGTTATCGGTACTGAACGGCGGATAGGTGGCCTGAAACAGCGCCGCGGCGCTTGATCCGGCGAACGTCCCGAAATCGTAGAAAACCCCGTAGGAAGCACGGAATACCGAGCGTCCGGACTCACCAAAGATCCAACGCGAGACCCGGTTGTCCGATACCGGAGAATAGCTGAGGCCAACGCGCGGAACGAAGTGCTTGCCATCCGTCTCGACCGTCGAACGCGGCAACGGCCCGAGGTCGCCATCGGGGTCGCCGGGGAAGATGAGGTTCGACAAGGTGTCGGGAAAACGCTGCGATTCCACTTCCTCGCGAAAAGCCGCCACGCGATTCAGCCGATCGACCGCCGGCGGCTGCGACTCGTACCTCAAGCCGAGAGTGATTTGCGCACCTCGAAACGGCCGCAACACGGCCTCACCGTAGTAGGCCCATTCGGTCCAACGAAGATTCAAGCTTCGCGGCGTCTGCAAACGGTAGCCACTTGGGACGCCGCTGAGCAGGTTCGCCACGCTGTTGCGCGTCCCACCGGTAGCAGGGGTTCCAAACGTGAAGCTGCCGGCATGGTTCTCGGTGTTAGAAAACGGCCAGATGCCGCGCTGATAGGACACGCCGGCGCGCAAGCCCACGCGCTCGCGGCGATAGCTGACGTCTTCGCGAAGCTGAAGCGTCGTCTGCGCTGAACCCTCACTGAACAAGAACGGTGTAATGCGCAGTTTCTCCGCGCCTGCGTTTGTCAGAAGCGTAACGTCGGGGATCGTTCCGGGGTCCGTACCGAAGCTCCGGAACTTGAATCCGACACTCTCGGCCGACACATCACGAAAGTCCAGGAGTCCTTGCCAGCGACCAATCGCCAGACGCTGTCCGGCTATGCCGGTCGAGTGTGTGAAGTTGGCCGTCGGCGAATATGTGATGTAGATTTGAGAGTTGTTGGAGAGTTGGCGCCGCTGTTCGGCTACCCCGGGCACGGCAAGCAGCACCTCCGACAGCGGGTCCCGCACAGTATTTCGGAAGGTGTGGTGACTCCAACTCATCGACCACTGCCGACGCCGGTAATCCAACCGGCCAAGCAGCATCTCCCCGCTGCTGTCAAGCGTGCTCTGTTGCCGATGCAGGTTTGTGCCGACGTTGGCCCTCGGCACAAAGGTGTCGAGATATTTGGCCATTAACGGATCGAAGGCGGTCGTGGGCAACTGCGCATTGGGATAGGGCTGGAGCGTATCAGGATCGATGGGTTGGTCAAAGGCGGGAACGGCCGAAAAGTCTCCCGAGCGCTCTGCTTCGCTCAAGACGTTCGAGATTTCAAGATGCTCACGCTGCGTGCCCCAGCCTTCGGCGTCCAACAGGAAGAAGAGTCCACGCTTGCGCCATAGTGGCCCACCGATCTGTCCACCTCCGGTCCATCCATTGATGGAATCCGTCGAGCCGTCGAACGACTCCAGGGCATCGTTCATGCCGGGGCGCCAGAAGCTTCGAAGCGATCCGTGCCAATTATCACCTCCGCGCCGCGACACCGGGGCGACGATCGCGCCTGCGTTACGACCGTCAGCCGCCGAATAGGTGTGCGTCACAACACGAAAAGACTCGACGGCTTCCGGTATGGGCCCGAAGGTCGCGGCTTGCGCACCAGTGATGCGATTCTGCGAATTGTTCAGCGCACCATCGAACTGGTAGTTGATCGCCGAGCGTCGTGAACCGTTGGCTGAAACCGCTGCCCCACGTCCCGAGAAAGGATCGATCTCAAGCGAAGTCGTCGGACTCATGCCCGGAACCATCAACAACAACTTGTCGACCGACGTACGGCCTTCGCTGCCGACCAGAACCGGCAAACTCTCGATCTGCTCGCGAACGAGTCCGTACTCGAGTGCGATGCCTTCGAGGCCGGCCTTCGCCCGCGTCAAAGGCGGGGCCAGAGTCTGCAGTTGCACCAAAAGCTCGAGCGGGATGCCGGGCAGCAACTCGTAGGGCCCGATCCTTTGGGTCGCGTATTGGTCGAGCGAAAAAGAAACGGAGTAGCGGCCGGTCGCCAAACCCTCGAATGCAAAGCGTCCTTGCGAGTCCGTATGGGTAACGATGACCTTTCCGGTGGAAAAATCGATCAGTTCAACCTGCGTGCCCGGAAGAGGCTCCGAGCCCGACGTGATCACGTTACCGCGAATCACGCAGGGGTCAACTGCATGGGCAACCGTCCCGAGCAGGCACGCCACTACACCTGCGAGAATACCGACCCGGTAGGACATAGCCGCCTACCGTAGTTTAGCGGTATCGGCTTTAATGCGACTCAGACGAGTGCGGATGCGGCTCAACGCTTCTCCGCAGGAAACGTTCGCGTCAGCGGCATCCAGCAGATGCTGAGGAGTACTCAGCAAGGTGGTGAGATTAGCGTCGAGTTCCAGAGCGTCTTGCAACAACGCTTTTGCTTCACCATGAAGACCCTTGAATGAAACAATGCCATCCTTGGTTTTGTAGCTCCAATACTTGCGTGGCAGCGACTCGGACAACAGGTCGTAGATCCGAGCCTGATGCTGCCGAGCGGCGTTTGTATGGCTTACCGCCAATTCGACGAAACGGCTGGAAGAGGCCACATCCAGAACCAATTCCTCCGGCACGTCACTCACCAGCGCGTTCAACTGATAGAGGTGAGCGAGCAGATTCGACTGATTCTCGAAAACGCTATTCATGAACCGGTCGAGTTCGCCTTCCAGTTCCGACGGCTCGGTAGACGCGAACGACCGGCGAGCTACGTCACGGTAATGGGCAAGAAGAGTTGTCCGGACAACACCGCCGGCAACGCCACGCTGCAGTGAAGTCGAAGCAGATGAACGGTCCGAATTCGGAGAGACGGGTCGCAACCGCAACTCCAGCGGGACTTCGCGGCCCTTCTGCGCCGAGCGAATCGCAGCGGCAACTTCGTCGCGGACTTGTTCGTTGTCCACAGCGCCTACGAACGCCAGTCCGTTATTCGTCCAGATGGGCGCGATGTCCTCACGCCAAACTTTGGCTCGGTGGAGAATCCAGTGACCTTCGATTACTTCCTTGGCGGCGGCCAAAGTCAACGGAGGCTGCTCGATCACCCTGGGTTCGACAATCGGCTCGATCAATCGAGCGGTCGTCGGCAACAGCAACGAGGCCATCGTCGATCGGGCAGCAGCAACCTCAGGAGGTTCCGAGAACGACACCGCGACAGCAGGGACAGCCTCCGGAACGGATGGCTCGGCCCTGTAACGCTCAAATGTCTTTTTT
>MKWU01007124.1_pt1 | contig 10909 bp, 12 predicted proteins | sample 809101 | NCBI WGS metagenome assembly MKWU01 (sample SAMN05860141, study PRJNA318959) | sponge metagenome | host: Aplysina aerophoba | place: Slovenia: Piran, Adriatic Sea, Gulf of Piran | collected 2013-05-07
GCTGGAACGCGCCCGTGCCGATGTCGACGAAGAAGGCGTTGTAGCCGCCCACCTTGCCCGCGGCGCCCGTGAACTCCGGCGCGTAGATGCCCGTGCCGCCCTTGGGAGGCGCCTTGCGGTTCGGGTCACTCGGCGCGTGGTCCTTGTTGAAGTTCGTCTCCCAGTGCTCCGCGATCGCGGCCGCCTCGTCCGGCGTCAACGCCAGCCGCTCCCCGTACTGCGCCGGCCGCTGAGCCGGTGTCAGCGTCGCGATGTCGTAGGTGCCGGAGAGGTCGGGCCGGCCGTCATGACGGCGCGGGATCTCCTGCGCGCCGGCGGCGGATGCGGCGAACATCATGAGAGCGGCCGCCGCCGCAATCACGACGAGGGCCGAAACCGAGATGACCGTGGTACCCCAGACCCTCCAGAACGAAGATCTCCTCTTCTGCCTGATCCGCATCTCGACCTCCCGGCTGTGTGCTTGCGCTGTGTGTACCGGACAGCCTATCGCCTCGATGCGCTTCAGCCCCGGGGGAGTGGGAAGTCCCGCCCGCATCCGGCCGGTACGCCGCACTGCGGGTCAGCACAACGCTATATCCCGTGATATATCTCGGGCTCGGAGTGCATGTCCGGAGCCCGACCGGGCAAGGAGGAGTTGGCCATGAACAAGGAGCCGGACTACAGGGGAGTCGCCAAGGTCTTTTGGAGCGGGCGGAGCCAGGCGGTACGCCTGCCGGCTGCGTGCCGGTTCGAGACCTCTGAGGTGGAAGTCATCAAGGAAGGGGATCGGCTCACCCTGCTTCCGCGGGGGAAGAACTGGGGCGCGTACTTCGACGCGAAGTCTCGCGGGAGTCTTGCGGCGCGCAGCCAGCCGCCACTTGAGGAGCGGGACGATCTTCGCTGATGTTCATGCTGGACACGGACATGTGCATCTACCTGATCAACGAACGCGATCAGGCTCTGCGAGAGAAGTTCGAGGACAACGCTTCCAGCGTGTGCATCTCCTCCATCACGTACGCGGAACTCTGCTTCGGCGTCGAGCACTCGGCGCGGGTGGAAGAGAATCAGCGGGAGCTCCGAGCCTTCTGTCTCGATCTCGACATCCTGCCGTTCGATGACGAGGCTGGCGTTCGCTACGGGAGGATCCGGCAGGCCTTGGTGCGTCGCGGCCAGACCATCGGTGCGAACGACCTCCTGATCGCGGCCCACGCCACCGGTGTCGGCGCCACGCTGGTCACGAACAACGAGAGAGAGTTCGGCCGCGTGCCCGATCTGCGGGTGGAGAACTGGCTGGCCGAGACCACCGCGTGAGGCTGCGAAGGGCGCCGATCTGTGACATCCTCCACCACCGCACCGGCAACAAGCCACGAGCCTGACCACACGACAACCGGACCGGGAAGATGACGGACAAGACATCGCGACTCAGTTGGACTCAGTGGATCGTCTTCGCGGTGATTGGCGGGGGCCTCCCGCTCGCCACCTGCCGGAGATCACTGGCCGGGCCAGTCGACTTCCCGGTGCTGGCCGATGTCGTGACGACGATCTTCTACGTCGTCGTCTTGGGCTGCCTCGGCGTTGTCCTGGCGGTGTCGCTGCCCCGGTCGGAGTAAGCGGGTTCCGGAGGGCTGGGTCGCTGGGCCTCCCGAGAAAGCGATGGTGCCTTGGCACCGTTGACACGGATCCTGTGTTTAGCCAGTTTCGTGACGTAGAGAACGTCACGATTACATTGCCTGAAGACGGGGCCTTCTGAGCTTGAGTGGGTCGACGGTTGCAGGCCGACCCGAGACGACTTGCATAGCCGCGCCGGTCTTCGTTGACACGGACCTCTTCGTCTGCCTGCACGACACCTCCGACTCGGCAAAACGGCACGCGCCCACGACTGGGTCGCGTTCCTCGTCCGGCGTCGTGCGGGCAGGTTGAGCGTGCAGCGCTCAAGGCCGCACCGACGCGCACGACGCGGCCGCCCCTCGAGGCGTCCACGGTCCGTCACTGGTCTGGAGCGAGCCTGGAACCTGGAGAGACGTTGCTCGCTGTCGTGGTGGGGTGCTCTCACCGTTGCGGCGCCTCACGCCAGCCGGTGCCGCGTGCTTCTGCCTGTTGGCACCGCTCGGAAAGTGAGCCACCCACCGTTTGGAAAGTGAGCCACCTCGGCCGTGTTCGAGTGTACGCGAGTCTTCTCTCGTCGTTGTCCTTGAGTCAGTAGCCGCCGCGGCTGCGGTAGCTGTGGGAAACCGGTCTGCGGGTTTTCCAAGGTGGTGCGGGAAACGGTCTGCCGTTTCCGCGGCGCCGGCAGCTTCCGCAGCCTTCCGCGGTTTCGGTCGGATCAGCGGCGGTGCTGCCGCGGTCCGTTTCTCGGTCGTGCGATGAGGATTCACGAGGTGGTCTTCCTCAGTCGTGTCCGATAGGAGGAGCCCTTGGTGGCGAAAATGTGGGCGTGGTGGGAGAGGCGGTCGAGGAGAGTCGTGGTCAGCTTCTCGTCGCCGAAGACACGGACCCACTCGGAGAAGGCGAGGTTAGAGGTGACGATGGTGGAGCGGCGCTCGTAGCGGTCGGCGAAGACGTTGAAGAGCAACTCGCCTCCGGCGCGGTCGAAGGGGACGAAGCCGAGCTCGTCGCAGATCAGGAGGTCAACCCTGTGGAGCTTCTGCTGGAGGCGGCCCAGCTCCCGCTGGTCGCGAGCTTCGATCAGATCGCGGACGAGGTCGGAGGCCTTGCGGAACCAGACCCGGTAACGGCGCTTGGCGGCCTCGATGCCCAGCGCGATCGCGAGATGCGTCTTGCCGGTGCCGATGGGGCCGACCAGGACGACATCGGCGCCACGGTCGATGTAGTCGCAGGTGGCCAGCTCTCGCAACTTTGGTTTGGAGACGCCTTGCAGCGCCTCGAAGTCGACCTGCTCGAGGGTCTTGTGGTCGGGGAAGCGGGCCGCCCGCAGCCGGCGCTCGACGGTGCGGGCCTCACGATCCCGGATCTCGGTCTCGAGCAACTGCCAGAGGTAGTCCTCGTAGTCCCACTGCGCGTCCTGGGCCTGACGGGCTTTCTGCTCGTAGTCGAGCAGCACGGAAGGCATCTTGAGCGTCTTGAGGCCCTCCTTGATGACGGCTCTGCGCGCGGCCCGGCTCACGATGCCTCCTGAAGCAGCACATCGAAGTCGGCGGCTCTGGCGCTCTCGACCTTGTGGCGTCGGAGTGTCTCCGGCACCTCCATCCGGGGCGCTGAACTCCGCTCGACAAGCCCCAGCAGGTCGAAGCGGCCGGCGGCCAGGGCTTCCTCGAGAGCGGAGGCGACCTCTTCGCTGCCGTGGTCCACAACCACGCTCAGCAGCTTGGCGAAGAGCCTCGCCGTCTCCAGCGCGCCGTGCCGCAACTCCAGCATTCTCCACAGCTTGCGGTACGCCGGGCCGAGCTCCGCGAGCAGCTCCGGAGCCACCTGCCGTACTGCCTGAGGCTTCCGGGACAGCTCCTCGAAGTAGTGCGCGTAGCGCACCAGCCGCTGTCCCGGCCGCACCAGATCGCAGCGGTACTCCTCGCTGCGGCAGGTGAAAGTGATCTCCCTGGCGCCGACAAGGGCATGGACCTGGAGGCTCTTCCACCGCGACGGCACCGAGTAGGTCGCACCGCCCAACTGAACCGTCGCCTGACGCGACACGCGCACGATCCTGAGCCTCCGCGCCTCGAACGCGGTCGGCGGCAGCTCCCGCAGAGCCGCCTGCTCCTCCTGCCACCGCGCACCGTTGCCGTGCGCTGCATCGACCGAAGCCAGCACGCACCGCGCGATCTCATCCAGACTGCGCCCCTGAGGCACCGGACTCATGTGCGCCAGACGGATTCCCTTGCCCCGTGATTCCACACTCCCCTTGTCGTGCCCCTCGCCGGGACGGGCGAAGCAGGGCTCGAACAGGTAGTGGCTCACCAATGCCTGGAAGCGAGCCGTCAACTGACGCTCGCCGCCCACCCGGCGACCCACCGCCGCACTCAGATTGTCGTAGACCAGACGCAGCGGCACACCGCCGAAGTGCACGAACGCCCGCACGTGGCCGTCGAGGAACGCCACCTGGTCGCAGCGGTCGTACAGCCACACGAACGAACGGCCCGAGTAGGGCATGTGCAGCAGGAACTTCCACACCCGGTGCGCCAGACCGTCCTCCTCGACCGTCACCTCGAAGAACCCGGGTGGCGCGCTCCGCGCCACACGCGAACCTCCGGGTGCGAGTCATCGAGCACACGGAAGGCAGTCCACCTGGCCGCACTCGCCGGCACGGTGCACCAGCGGGATGAACGTCTCACGTCGCCGACGCTTCCACTCCCGCACGTAGCTGCGCACCGTCGTGATCCCGACCTCGTAGCCCTCCTCCAGTAACTGGCGATGCAGACGGTTAGCCGTCACACGCTGCCTCGCCGTCGTGCGGCGAGACCATGTGACCAGCAACCCCTCCAGACGAGGCGCCACTCGCTCCGTCACCCAGCGCCGCCGCGGCTTGCTCTCCACCCGCCGCGGCCCGCTCTGATCCATGTACTTGCACCGTATTGCGGCTCACACCGTGCTCACGGGCCACCGAGCGCTGGCTACGACCCTCCACCAGCACCTGGTGCCGAACAACATGTACCTGATCCATCCTCAGCAAGTCCTTCCTCCGATCGCCTTGGTCCTCTAGACAAGACCAAGCTACCGGTGTCAGGGCCGAGGGTGGATCACTTTCTGCGCGATGGGTGGCTCAGTTTCCGAGCGATGCCTCCACTTCTGCCGGAGGACCTGGAGGGACGGGCATAGCTTCGGTCGGGGCCGAGTGGTGGACCCCTTCGCGACTGAGTGGTGCCGGAAGCGGCTTTAGACACGCTGCCGCCCTGCCTCCAGCGGCTCTAGGCTGTTTTGAGCATTGGTCTCAGTAGTCTAGCGGTCGGACGACGCGCCGCCGCCAGTCCCTTGCTCCGAGTAGGGTGGATGGACGACCCCTTAGCAGTCAGTTGCCTGCTGATTCCTCCTTGGACACAACGGGCTTGGACTCTCGGCGAACGGCCTCGAACTTGGGTCGGCATGCCGGACATTTCTACTCGGGCGGGTCTAGTAGAGCGCGGCGATCAAACCCCGGTGGCGCGGACTTGAACTCTGCCTGCGGGGTGTCACCTTTGGCCCAAGCGGACGCGGCGGACTCGGCCGCGCGTTCAACCCCGTCCTTTTGTGCTTGGACCAGGCTCCTCACAGGAACTTTCACATCGGCGACAAGAAAGAGGTCGTTACCGCGCAGTCGAGCGAGTTCGCGGCCATGGCTTCTGCGAGGCGTCCACAAGAAGGAGCCTCCGTAGCTGCCATGATTGACCGAGACCAGATTGACATAGTTTTCGTAGGCCCTCACCCACGTTAGAGACTCGTAGAGATCGACATCCTTGTTGAAGGCAACCATGAACAGGTGCAGGAGTTCGCCGCGAAGAGAGCGCCAGGGCGCGGTGTCGAGGAGGTCTGCACAGACAGCGACAGTGAAGTCGCCCCATTCTGGATGGAGGAAGCGGTACGTCCGTTGCCCTCCCAGAAACTCCCAATGACCCGTTCCTTTGGACTTCGAGAGTCTCTTCGCTAGGCCCGCCTCAATGTGGGCGGGAACGGGTTTGCGCACACGGTACCAACGCACATCCGTGGGTCCTCGGTCGTTGTGAGGTACGGGAACGACGAGTTCAGCTTCGTTGACGAACCAGGTCGTGGCTGTTGAGGTGCCGCTGCTTCCAGCTACCGGCGGCAGTACACGCCAGTAAAGACCGCCAAGTGCCGCGACACGGGTCTGCTTCACCAGATCGCGCACAGTGCGCACCTCTGGCTGTGGAATCGAGACTTCGGGCAGAAGGACGAGATCCGGGGCACTCTCCGATGAAGCGAAGTTGGGTGAGTGGAAGGCACTCGCGATCTGCTCCAAGACGTGGTTCGCCGTACTCGCGCCTACCGCCGGGAAGTCTCCTACAACGGCGTCTATGCTGGGCCACTTGGGAATCTGGCCGATCCTGACTAGGAGGTCGGCCGCCTTGAGGTGGGCCTCATTCAGCAACCACTCAGGTGGAAGCTCGTCATCCGTCGAGTCTGGTAGTCGGACTGTCCGCACCACCTCGGCGCCGGCGCCTCCGTCCAGGCTAATGTCTACGCGCTCTCTCGCGAAATCGTCAAGGGTAAGGGCGGTTGGCCGCAATGCCTTCAGCGTTTCGCCCAGCTTCTCCTTCGGCGACTCCGTTCCTTCTAGAGGCGCCTCAGGCCATCGAAGTGCAAGTTCTATCTCTTGCCATGCTTCTGTAGGTAGATGAATACGGGATCGCCAAGCCCAACGGTCCTCAAGCGGTACGACCCCAAGGCCGCGCTCGACGAGTCCGTCCAAGATGGTCTCTCCGCCGTCCAGCGCCGTTAGCAACGCCAGAACGTCGCAGTACCACGTGTAAGCGTCGGGGTCGACTTCTTCTTGGTGCGTGGTGGCGACGAAGGGGAGAAAGTACGCGGAGTGCGGCGGTACTTCCCACTCGCAAGTCCGGCCCAGGGCTAGGCACGCCATCGACACGGGCTCTAGCGTTATGGCCGGCATTCCGTTCGAGCTAAACTGATACCAGCGCCCAGCCGGAAGAAGTTGATTGTCTCCGCCGATCTGCCACGTCAAGGGTCCCTTGGCAGGAGTCCAGTCGTCCGGCGGGTCACTCGCTTGTGAGGCAAGGTAGAGGAAAACGGCGACACGGACCGGGAGTCCGACGGCGGGTACCTCCCATGGGCGAACACACCAGTCGCGAAGATAAGGCTCCCGACTTGGTCCCCACAGCAGTCGGTGGAGGGTTGGCACGATCACGGTTCCGTGTCCTTTCGGGCGAGGAAAGTCCGCCGGATCCGACCGTACTCCAGCAGCGTTAGGGCGTCGGCGCTAGTGACTTGAACGTTGACCGAAGGCTCTGGGACAAGTCCTTGGATCAGGTCGCGGCTGATACTGTCTGAGCATCCCAAGGATAGTCCCATCGAGACTATGTGTGCGGGATCTCGGCGAGCCCCTGAGATACGAGGCGGTTGGTCGGGCGGGAATAGAAAGGCTCCCAGCTTACTGTCGCGGCCCGCAAGGTGAAGGTGTGCTAGGTCAGAAGGGTCCAACGCCCTTCCGGACTCTTGTTCCGGCAGTACGCGTCCAAGGTGGCCGAGCATCTCAGTCGTCCGCGGCGCGCGGTCGCGAAGCGCTGTCCCGGGGATCATCAAGAGGTTGCCTGCAGGCGGCCCGGTTAGTTCCAAGGCCTCGGCTAGTTCCTTGCGCCTTGAGGACGCCAGACAAGCTGCGGTCAGTTGGTCCAACTCCCATGGCCATGCGTGAAGGTCAATGGCCTGTCCGTTCGGCGGATACAGCACATTGATCCAGTTGTCGAGCTCTCCAAGGAAGCGAGCAACGCTGGCATGGTCACCCTGTGGAACCGCCCGAACAGTCCACCAATGAGGAGGCGGCCCGGGATCTCCAAGGCGTGGGTGCCGAGTACGGTCGTGATGGCGCCATAACTCTCGTGTTACGTCGCCTAGCGCGTTCCAGAACGCTGTGCGGTGAAAGGAAAGGTATAGGTGGATCCAGGAAGGAGACTTGTTGTGTTCCCGACTCGTCTTGACTTCCGGCCAGATGTGCATCCATGATGTCGAAGCCGTTGTTCCGGGAACATGGGCTATTCGTTGGAGTTGGTCTGACAACCACGATCTCGCGTCGTCGTCGGCACTCTTGACGCCCTGGCCGACGGGTCGCCGTGCCGCAGCCCGCACGGCCGATCTCCAAAGGGAGAACTTCCAGGGCGTTCTTCCGAGGACGTAGGCAACGGAATAGCGTATTTCGGCCAGCGCTGCCCTAGCTGGAGAATCGTCGTCTTCTGGAGGAGGCCCGTCCCGGGCGCGCTCCTTTTCTAGAGGTAGCCACGCCCTTACAAGTCTGTTTGCGGCGAAGGAACGCCGGGTGTCATCTCGCACCTGTTCGTCCACGATCTCAAACCTTGCGAGCTCATGTAACCGTTCAACGCGGTTCCGCGCTCCTTCGCCGAAGCGTTCGGTTAGTGTGTCGGTTCCGAGTTCACTTAGGCGAGCGACAAGTGTAGTGACGAATGGGCCAACTTCGTTTGGTCCGACGCTCGAGCGGTCCAGCTCCTCTCGGTGTCTGTCGAGTTTGACGTTGTGAGCTTCTTCCGCCCACCAGGCGCCTAACGGAGTGGAGGTGCGGGGATCCTTCGGCGGGCGGAGCTGTTGACAGTGTTTGCATTTCCGCCAGCCTTGGCGTTCAAGATACGCGACCACAAGGTTCTTCAGCGCGGGCGGGTTGAGTTTTGCGAGGTTCAGGTACAAGTTGGAGGGTGACTTGGGCGTCGCTAGGGTGACGCCGTCGCTAGCGGCGACCCCGCGCCATACCTCGTCGAGTAGGTTCAGAAGGCCCTGACAGGATTTGGAGAGGATGTACATGTCGTCTGCGAATCTGACGATGGCGCCGCGCTGGTCACCCTCGCAGACACTCAGATATCGGAGCAGACGTTCGTCCGTGGAATGCAGGACAACGTTCAGGAGCATGCCCGAGATCGCGAGGCCCGTCGGCAGCCCTTTGTTCTCCTGGGGCCCTAGTGATCGAGCGTGGAAGGGTCGCCACGCGTCCGGAGGAATGTCGCCAGACACGACCTCTACCTGCCTAAGGGCAGTGACTAGCCGGGTGCCGAGAGCCCGCAGTTCCTCGCGACGACTCAGAATGCCTCGGACCGGCGCGGGAAAGCCGCTCAACGCCGGGTTGGCAAGCAGCAGTTGGAGGGGCCCTACGTCCGCTAACATCTCGCCGAGGCTCTTCTCAACACCATCGAGTCGGACCGACGGATAGGCAAGCTCCAGGTCGAGGGCTGCCCAGTAGGCTCGTCGACCCGCCGTTGCTCCCTGCCACCAGTCCTGACTGACCCAAGGGGGTAGCGACTCTTCATGGTAGTCGTCTGGGCTCTGGACCGGTCCTCCGTAGTCGTGAGATAGCACCGGTGCTCCGGTCATACTTGCCACGGTCCAGTGCGCCACCCGTCGGTAGAGGCCGTGAGATCGAGCATAGGGAAGATAGCTCTGGCGCGTTAGGAGGGGATAGGGGCGATGAATCCAGCGGGCCGGCGATTCTCGGCGATGCCAGGCAATAGGTCGGTACCAGCGATTTCCGAATGCGAAGCTTTCAAATTGATGGTCTAAGAACGGTGCTAGTAGCACCATGTGCGCCATGAAAGCCACTTGATCTCGGATTGTAGGCAACGTGTAGTGGCGCAACTGGGACCCCTTCTTGGGGTATGGGACCTGCTTCCACGGACATGGCTTCCATTCGCCATTTTGCAGTTGCTCGCCCAATCGGCGCAACTCACGCTCGGGGTGGAGTCGCCACCGCGCCAGCTCGGGTTGTGGCGCCAGGTTGCCGCTCCGGTACCAAGCGTCGATGCGGAGCCATGCTCCGCGGAGCACAAGGGAGCGGGAGAGGGCTTCGCCCGCGGAAGTCCCCGGGGCGGACGGGTTCGGCGTCACGGAGGCTAGGGCGACTAGACTGGCCCACGCCGGCAGAGCAGACGGCTAGGGAGATTCAAAGGGGGTGTCTGGCCGAGCAGGTTCGGCAAGAGACGTGGGCGGCTGTAATGAACACGACTTCAGTAGTCGCTGTTCGTCGTAGAGGAGGTCTGTGGTCGGCCGCAGAGGTGCCGGGCTCCAAGAGTCGGTGCAGCGCGGCCCAACGGTCGTGAAGTCGCCGGGCCAGGATCTTCCGCTGGCGCTCGCTGACGCCGTCCAAGCTTCCGAAGCGCGGGTGTGGTCGGTGGGGCTTGGGGCCTGCCGGCAACGTCATTGACGTTGCGTTTCTTGGCGTTGAAGCTCATGGCGGCAGGAGGGCTGGGGGCACCGAGGCGTCAGAGAATCTTGACACTCTACCGTCGCTCTTGCAGGAGCGCGTCCAGTGTCCGCTCATGAGCTCCCTTTCGAGGGAGTGCCAAGGATCAGGTGCTCGTGGCCCAGTAGCGGTGGCCCTTTGCGAAACGATGCACGATCCGGCCTTCGGCGATCGCTTGACGAACTCGGGCCAGATGGTCGGCCAGCCAGCCATCGCAATCAGCGATGACGCGCCCGTCCACGGCGATGTCAGCCCATAGTCCGCTAGAGGTAGCGTCGGCGGCCGGATGGACGAAGTGCGGGTCGACGAGGCAACCTCGGCAGATCAACGGTTCGGAGTCCCAAGCCCGGTACAGCTCGCGACCAAGCGGTAGGCTGGGATCGACAACGATGAGAATGTCGATGTCCGAGGTCGATGTCGCATCGCCCCGAGCCCAGGAGCCGTGTAGGACGATCGCCTTCAGCGCGTCTCCGGCGATGGCTGTGGCGCGCGCCAACAGGGGCGTACACTCTTGCTCGTCGCAATCGTCCGGCTGCGAGAGGTCCATGTTGTCGGCACGCACAACTTGTACGCTAGCGGATGCGGTCGGGTGTAGTCGGGGCCGTTCCCATCCGCCTGCATTTCTGGCATCCTGTACCGGCCCCATGACAGACGAGCAGATGACAGCCTCACCGCGGGTGCTCTGGGGTTGCAGCACGTCGCGGACGCTGCGCCCGCTCTGGGCGCTGGCCGAGTTGGGGCTCGACTACGAGCACCGGCCGATCGGTCCGCGCACGGGGGAGACGCAGACTGAGGCGTTCACGCGGCTCAATCCGCGGCAGAAGATCCCGGTGCTCCAGGACGCCGATCTGACGCTCGCGGAGAGCGCGGCGATCGTGAACTACCTGGCGGAGAAGTACGGTGAGCCGGACGGTCTGATGCCGGTGCCGGGCAGCGAAGCGCGGGCGCGCTACGACCAGTGGGCGTTCTTCGTGATGATGGAGCTCGACGCGCACACGCTGTACATCATCCGCAAGCACCGCGACCTCGCTCACCTGTACGGCGAGTCTCCGACCGCGATCCAGGCCG
>MKWU01007125.1_pt1 | contig 10908 bp, 8 predicted proteins | sample 809101 | NCBI WGS metagenome assembly MKWU01 (sample SAMN05860141, study PRJNA318959) | sponge metagenome | host: Aplysina aerophoba | place: Slovenia: Piran, Adriatic Sea, Gulf of Piran | collected 2013-05-07
TGTACTCCGTGGAGCGCCTCCTGCGCCTTTTGACGGCACTTGGGCGCAACGTAGAAATCGTCATCCGCGAACCTAGTCCACAGCAACCGGGCCGCCTCAGCGTTAGAGCATGACATTACCCGAACTGCCCCATGAAAGCCGCCCTCGCCCAGTTCATCTTTGAAAGCAACACCTTCGCCCCCGGCCTAGCGGAGATTGACCTCTTCAGGAAAGGGGGCGTCTTCCTCGAAGACGAAGCCCAAGTGCGCGCCTGGGCCGCCGGGACCGACTCGCAGATGCACGGCAGCCTAGCGGTGTTGGCCGCAGCCGGCTGGGAAACCGCCCCCTGTTTCACCGCCCTCTGTGGCTCTCCCGCTGGACGCCTGAGCGCCGCTTGCTTTCGCGAGATCAGCGGCACCCTGCTCGACCGGGTCGCCGCCGCAATGCCGTTCGACGTCCTCATCCTCCACCTGCATGGGGCCGCGGCCGCCGACGGCGAGGACGATCCCGAGGGGTACCTTCTCGAAAAGGTGCGCACCGATCTCGGCTACCGCGGCCGGGTCGTGCTCTCCCTCGACTTGCACGCCAACTTCACCCGCCGCATGCTGCAACACGCCGACGCGGTCACCGCGTACCGCACCTTCCCCCACATGGACTTCACCGCCACCGGCGAGCGCGCCGCACGCCTAGCCTTGCACCCTGGCCCCTTCACCCGCGCCGCAGCCAAGGTGTCCGCCCTGATGCCCCCGACGGACAGCACCCATTTCGCGGGCCACCTGTGCGACCTGCTCACCCGCGCCCGCGAGCTGGAACAGCGGCACACAGGCGTCCTCGACGTCTGCATCCTGCCGGTGCAGCCCTGGATGGACATCCGCGAAATGGGCTCCTCCGTGGTCGTCACCGCCACCGGAGGCGGCGTCCCCCTCGATGAGCTGCAGAAGCTCGCCGACGAGTGGTACGCCCAGCGGCACCACTGGAAAAGCCAGCTCATCCCCTGGTCGGAGATATTGCAAAAACTCCGGCGCAAGGGGCCGGAACCCTATGTGCTAGTCGACACCGCAGACGCGACCTCCGGCGGCTCCCCCGGCCACAGCGCCGAGGCCCTGCGGCGGCTGTTGCCGCTCCGCGAAGAGCTACCCGGCAAGGTGCTGCTCTGGGTGGTCGATTCGGGCACCGTCGCCGCGGCCCGCCGAGGGGCGACCCACTTCACCACCGGCGACCCGCCGGTCTCCTATGAAGGGCGCGTGACCTGGACGGGCGAGGGCAACTACAAGGCCCGAGGTGGAGCCTACACGGGCCAAGACTTCTCGATGGGGGAAGCTGCGGTCATAGAGTCGGGGCAGATCCAACTCGTCGCCTGCTCTTACCCAGCGATGACTCCGGATCCGGCCTTCTACGAGTGCGCCGGGCTGCAGCCGGACGCCGCCCTCGCGATCATGGCCAAAAACATGACCGGGTGGATGGCGGCCTTCGACGCCCCTTGGGAGCGCGGCCTACTGTTCGACGGCCCCGGAGTCTGCACCCTAGACTTCGCCTCCATCCCATTCACGGAAAGCGGCCGCCGGGTCTGGCCCGTCGATCCAGACCCGGCGAATCCGGTAGCGATCTGGGAACCGGACGCCGCCGACTGAGCCGGGTGCCGAAACGATCGTGACGTCGACCGGACCAGTATTTTGCACCCCTCTTGACATTTGGTTACGGTTATCGGAATCTGTTACTACGTGTGAAATATGGTAAGTAGCGGCCGTCCGACACGGAGTGGTGAGAGCGCACGCCGGGGATGACTCTGCAAACAAAGGAGATAACCGATGTCCAGGAAAAATCTACACGTGGTGCCCAAGGATGGAAAATGGAGTGTGAGGCGCACGGAATCATCGCGATCTTCGGGAATTTACAACACTCAGAGAGAGGCCGTCGAGAAGGCCATGCAAATTGCCAGAAATCAACATGTGGAACTGTACATCCATGGCCGCGATGGACGAATCAGGGAGCGCAATTCATACGGTAGAGATCCGTATCCTCCGAAGGGTTAGAAATTGCCCGAGCTTCCTTTCGAGAGATGTGTCTTCGTCAATTGCCCTTTTGATGAAGACTATGAACCAATTTTACAAGCTATTCTCTTCTGCATCCTTTATTTGGATTTTCATCCCAGGATTTCAACGGAACGAAGTGACTCTCTGGAAAGCAGTTAGAAAGGTACGCAATTGGCTTGTCAACGAGTCAGGCGAGAAAGCCGGCGGAGCGGCCAGAATCCTGAATGCCTACGCCGACTTTCAAGAATGGCACTATAAACGCCAACTGGACGCCGGTTTCTCGGAAGAAGACATCCAAGATTATCCGACGAACGAACTTCTGGAGGCCATGAGACAGTGGATCGCGCAAGGGAGACCGGTTTGAATTTGGTATATGCCGGTTTCGAACGGATTGAGTGCCTACTTACGCCTGCGGGCAAGTCCCCGGCGCGTAAGACCGATGAGTAGGGATCTCCCATTCCCGATGCTGGCCTGAAAAAGAGCATTGGAATGAGTAACCTAGGCGATCCCAAGAGACCCCCAAACTTCCCCCGACTGATCTTCAATTCCGACAGCGACTCGACGACGTACATCGCCTTCAAACCGCCGATCACGCCGGCGAGATGCCCCTTCCCTATGAGATCGCCAGAGTCGGGCGTTTGCGATCGTAGTCGGGGACGATATCGAATCCGCGCGACGAGAGCAGGCCGTAGCCGATACCTAGCTGCGGATCACCTATCGAGAATGCGATCACGCCCTAGTAGAGGCATCGGTCTCCTTGAACGGCTACCTCTTGGACTCAGGACATCGGATCGAATTGCCGTCCAGCACGACCATGACCTTTCGCGACATCCCGGTCGTACAGGGAACCAACCGAATCGACATAGCACTCAATCGAAGGAACGGTCAGGACGGCCTTCGCATGCATCGAAGGAATTCCGTGAGCTACCTTGGCGGCAAGGCAGAGTCATATACCTTGAATTTCTCCAGGCCGGCGGCGGGGGTTTACGATCAGTACTACAAGCTGCTGCACTATGGTATGTCCGGTTATCGCCAATGCAGCGACAACATGATGGAGAACGCTCGTTTCCTGCGCGACGGGCTACGAGCGATGACCCGCGCCGGCAAACCTCGCTTCACAATCCTCGACCACGGCGACGAGGGCTGTCTGCCAGTGGTGACGGCGATGCTGAATCCAGAATGCGAGTTGGGCTACGACGATGTTGACCTACAGCATGTGCTTTCCCAGCATCACTGGTATGTGGGCAGCTATCGAATGCGATTCGAACATCCCCTGTCGGGCGAGCAACTCCCTCTTTTTTGCGACGCGGACGCGGAATCGTGTATGTTCCGCATTGTCGTCAAAAGCAACCTCACCCGAGGCATGGCAGAACACCTGCTCGAATCCATTCGCGTGGCGCTCGACTTCCTCGATTCAATCGCGGCAAACGAATCACCAGAATTCGACATGCACCATCTCCGGCACAAAGACCAACGCCGCTTCACCAACCACTGCTGAGAGAGGGGCGGGTTTGCCTTGAACCAACCCGCAGGGATCGACGTTTAGCGGAGAAGGATCAGCTTGCGCGTCTGCTCCCGCCCATTAGCCCTGAGCCGATAGTAATAGACGCCTGAAGCCAATTCGGCCCCGTGGATGTTGCGTCCGTCCCAAGTGAAGGTGTACGTGCCCGACGAGTACGGCCCTTGGGCCAGCGTTGCGACCTTCTGCCCGGCTATATTGTAAACGGCCAGTTCCACCTCAGCCCTAGCCTCCAAGTCGATGCGGATCACCGTCGATTGGTTAAAGGGATTGGGGAAATTTTGCGCGAGGTGGAAAGCCGCCGGCCGGGCGTTTACCTGCGTCTCGTACACAGCAGTATCAATCGGCGGCGCGGCGGCGACCAAGGCGAGATCGGCGATATACGCCTCCCTCTTCAAGTAACCGAAGATTCGCACCGAATCAACCTTGAACGGGAGATCGGCGGCGGATACGCCAAAAGTGGACAGAGGGATTTCCACGGTTTGCCAGCGCTTATCTGCAAGATCAACTGCTAGTGAATCCCCGTCGCCAAACCCGAGTTGCACGGTGCGCACGCCGATGCTGACAACCAGGGTCTTGGCGGAAAAATCCTCCACCGCGTCGGGATGGAAGGCAAAGCGCAGCGCGGTGTAACCGGTCAGGTCGAAAGGAGTTTGCGCCTCGAAGACGGCGTCGAATTTCCCGGGCAGGATCAGGGCTTGGCGCCCGGCGAAGAATGCGGTTTCTCCCCTCCTCTGCGACCAACCCTCGGCTAGGGTCTCCGCATAAATTTCCAAATCCCGCTCGGGATACAGGTCGTAGGGAAGGTTGTAGGGATAAATGTGGCCTCGGTCATCGACCAGTTCGACGTGCAGACGATGACGCCCAGTGGGCAGGTCGGGCGGCAGCGGCAGCGAACCGGTAAAGGTGCGGCCCTCGGCGTGGAGCGGCTGTACGGTGGCCTCGTCGTTGAGGCGGACGCCGACTCGTGCGATGTGCCCAGTGGGGCGGCGCGGCGATGGCGCGACCGTGGCCTCAATGCCCACGCTCCGGTGGCGGCCGCGGATGGCAACGGGCGGGTCGACGGCGACAGCGCGAATGGCGAAGGCCGGCTCGTTCAGCCTGAAGGCTTCGATGCCCACCGCGCCGTCGGCCACATAGAGCAGCCCGTCGTCGTGAGGTTGGACGCTCCAAGCGAATCCCGGATAGGTGTGATAGCCGATTTCCACCGGTCGCGCTGGGTCAATCAGGTCGAAGACGCGTAGGCCAGCCTCGTAATACGCCCAATACAACAGCCCGTTGTGGACCCAAGGATTGTGCGGACCGAGAATGGGCCCTTGAGGCGGCGGGCCACTGCCGAAAGAGTGGACGACCTGCGGCTGCCGGGGGTCGGCGATATCGACGACGTAGAGGCGCTGATTCCAGCCGCCGAATTCCTGGTTGCAGTAAACATAGTCGCCCTCGGCCCAAGCGCTGTGCATGCCTTCGGCAAAAGGCAACGCGGCGAGCATGGTGGGTGCGTCGGGGTCGGTGAGGTCGAGGAGGATCAAGCCAGAAAACATATCGCTGACGACGGCAAGACGATCGCGGATGAATACGTCGTGGACCACATTGCTAAAATCGCCCTCGTGCTGCCAGAAGCCCGAGACCAAGGGCGCGGTCAGGTCGGAGATATCGACAATGCTCAGGCCCGGATTCAGCCCGTGAGCGAGATAGAGGCGATCGCCGTGGAGAAAGAGATTGTGGACGCCTTGCCAGTTGTCCTGGTCAAACCGCGAGAGCTCGACGGGATTGGCTGGGTCGGAGATGTCGAGAATCAACAACCCAAAGCTGGCTTCGAAGTCCTGTACGCCAACAACGGCTAAATCGCCCGCGATCTTTATGTCTAGTGCGGGTCCGGGGGTGCGCACCTCGGCTACTTTGCGCATGTTGGCAGGGTCGGAGATATCGACGATATGGACGATGCCGCGATCGTCACCCATCAGCGCGTGATCGCCTGAGAGATAGAGGTCCGTGCCGTCGGGAAAGAGGTGAGCGTCTTCGCCTTGGGGAGGGCTGATGAGTGCGATTTCGCCGACGAGTTCCACATTGAGGCTGTCGGGCGCATCAGCAGGCGCAAAGATGGGCGCGGGATGGCCGGAGGCAGCCGTGGCAACGAGGAAGATCAGCAGTGGCAACAAGGCCCGATTTCCAACTCTTGATTGAGCACTGTTGGTTCTCCTGCGATCTAAGGGTGGCAATAAGGCCCGATTCTCGGCCAGAGTGGACTCACCATTGGGACGCCCCCAAGCTGCGGACGTTCCAGTGGCGATTAGGTCAACATCTTGCTGAAAGGCATCTGAGTGGTAGCCGGTGGATGAGGATATAGTTTGGGTGACAGGCCCTTGGCAAGTTATTTTTTGTCGCCGTAGGTGTGACGCCAACGAGTGGCGGTGCTACTTCAGGAACAGGGCAGAGTTTGCAGAGGAGACGACCGTGAAAGCACAGCGACTAATTTGCACAGACATCCGGCGGATCGAATTGGCGGACTTTGAACTGCCGCGCGTGCCCGACCACGGCATTTTGGTGCAAAATGATTACACCGCCGTAAGCGTCGGCACAGAAATCTACGGCTACGCACACGGCGGCGAGCCAGCGAGTGCGATAACATTTCCGCGCTCCACCGGCTACTGCAACACAGGTGTGGTGCTCGAAGTCGGCAAAGATGTCAAGGGAATACAATCCGGCGACCGCATTGCTGGCCAAGGCAACCACGCCAGCCACGCGATCCTGACCGGCAATTTCCACAAAGCACCCGCTGGCGTCTCGCCCAAATCCGCAGCATTCATGGTCATGTGCGCCATTGCCCTACACGGACATCGAGTCGGCCGTCCCGAATTGGGCGAGGCCGTTGCCATCACCGGCATGGGCATTGTCGGCCAATTGGCAGCGACCTTTGCACAATTGGCCGGTGCCCTCCCGGTCATTGCAATCGATCTGGACGAGTTCCGCTTGGGCAAAGCCAAAGACCGCGGCGTGGATGTTTGCATCAATCCCAACACCGCAGGCGATGTCGCCGAAATCGTGCGCCAGCATTGCGTCGGCGATGGCGTCGATCTAGTCATCGAAGCAACCGGCATCCCCGCCGTCTATCCCATGGCCCTGACCTTGCCGCGACTAGGGGGCCGTCTAGTCGCGCTAGGATCTCCACGCGGCACCGTCGAAGTGAGCTTTCTACCCGAAGTTCACCAGCGCGAAATCGCCATCCTCGGCGCGCATCAGCCCAAAACCCCAGACGATGACCACATCTATTATCCCTGGAACAAAACCAGAGACCGCGACCTAGTCTTGCGCTTAATGGCCGCCGGCAAATTGCCCATCGAAGACCTAATCACCCACGTCGCCAATCCCGCCGATTGCCAAACCACCTACGACATGCTCGCCGACAATCCAAAAGAAGCGTTGGGCGTGGTATTTGAATGGGCGTGAACCCAGCTCATCCTGCTGCGTTTCATTTATATAATGCCTTATGTAACATCTCACTTACATTTCCATTCACAACGGCGGCAGACCATTGCCCCAGTCTCGGCAGTTGGGTAAATTTGGAATTTTTAGGCGTAGGAAAATGAGCTACAAATTGGCGTATAGCGGCCTATTCTGGCGAGCACCTAACCTAGTGCAAGAGCTAGAAGCCCTGCGAACTTTTGGCTGGGATGGCTGGGAGGCGCGACAACCGCTCGATTGGTTGGGCACGCCGCAGCACGTGCGACGGCTCTGCGAGTCATCTGGCGTGGAAGTGGCCGCCGTCTGCGGGCCGAACGTCGCGCTGAACCTCGACGGGCCGAGCCAACAGATCAACAAGCGGCGCATCGAATTTGCCGCCGAGCTCGGGGTCGCAACCTTTATGACCAAAGGGCCGGGGCGCGAAGGCCGCAACGCCACAGACGCGGAGCTAGACCAGATGGCGGCCGCGTACGAAGATTTAGCCGCATACGGCGCGAAATTGGGCGTTGTGGTTACATTTCATCCGCATATCAATCACCTCGTCGATAGCGCCGCAGAGTGGACCCGCTTCATGGGTCGCCTAGACGCGTGCCGCCTCTGCATGGATATGTCCCACGCCGTGCATTGGGGCTACGACCCGGTCCAAGCCGTGCGCGATTTCGCCGTGCGGATCGCGTACGTGCATCTGCACGACTTCAAGGACGGACAGACCGTGGAACTGGGCGAAGGCCCCATGTGCGACTACCCAGCGTTTATGGCGGCGTTGCAAGAGGCCGGATACACTGGCTGGGGCACAGTCTGCCCCGGAGAAGCCGAGCGACCCGAAACCGAAAAGATGCAAATCAACCGCCAGTACCTGCGCAGCATTGGCTATTAGAATTATATAGGAGAAGAAAGCATGAGTCAGATACAGGCAGCGATTATGACCGGCCCAGGCCAGATCGCCGTGCGCTCATATCCCAAACCCCAAATCGGCGACGACGAAGTCCTACTGAAAATCGAACGCACGGGTATCTGCGGCAGCGACAAGCACATGTTCGCCGGCCACATGGCCCTGCCGTTTCCCGTGATACCCGGCCACGAATTAGTCGGCACCATCGAGGAGATGGGCCCGGCCGCAGCCGATAGCTTGGCCATAGTGGGCGGCCCAGTCGCGGTAGGCGACCGCGTAACGACGACGCCTTCGTCGCGGGCCTGTGGACGGTGCTACTACTGCCTGCACATGCCCCAGCGGCCCACCTTGTGCTCCAACCGCTTTGTGTACGGATTTGTGTCCGCTGATCTCGCGCCCATGCCGCGCGGCGGCTTTGCCGAATACCTGCATCTAACGGGCCATTCGTGGCTCTTCAAGATTCCCGACGACCTGCCCTCAGAACGAGCTGTACTCACCGAGCCAGCAGCCGTGGCCACCCGGGCCGTAGAGCGCGCCTTGGTTCCGGGCATCCCGCACATCGGCGAAGGACTGGGCCTCGACAAATCCGTGCTAGTCCTCGGAGCCGGCCCCATCGGCCAGCTCGTGGTGGCGGTGCTGAGCCACATCGGCACCGACCAGATTATCGCCGGCGACCTGAGTGCAGCCCGGTTGGAACTCGCCCGCACCATGGGCGCTCATCAAGTGCTCGCGATGGGAGAAGGTAGCCCCGAGCAGCGGCAGCTAGCCCTCCAAGACATGACCGCAGGCGTAGGGGCCGATATCGTCATTGAAACAGCCGGCGTGCCCATAGCCTTCAAGGAATCGCTCGACTTGGTGCGCCGGGGCGGCATCGTCGTGGAGGTGGGGCACTTCACCGATCCAGGGGCAGTGGAGATCCGTCCGCACATCGTCTGTTTTAAGGATTTGGACATTCGCGGCATGTGGGCCTATCCTTCCATGCAGTTCAAGACCGCGCTATCTTTCTTGCGCCGCACCACCGCGCCCTTAGATAGCTTTATCACGCACCGGCTGCCGCTGTCCGACATCCGCGAGGGCCTCGACATTACCGGCGGCGAAGCGGCCATGAAGGTAGTGGTGGAGCCGGGCAATTAACCGTTTGACAGCCGCGTTAGGCTAACCCAAACTTGGGGAGAGAGAAATGGCGATACTACGACCCAAGATCCTCGTCGTCGATGACGAACCAGATTTAGAGCACCTAGTAAGGCAGCGCATGCGCCGCGAGATTCGCTCGGGTCAGTACAGCTTTATGTTCGCGCAAAACGGCGTTGAAGCTCTAGAGGTGCTAAACGAAGAGCAAGACATCGACATGGTGCTCTCGGATATCAACATGCCCCGGATGGACGGGCTCACCTTGTTAGAGCAGATCCCCAAGGTGGACCCCAACATCCGCTCGGTCATCGTCTCGGCATACGGCGACATGAAGAACATTCGCACGGCCATGAACCGGGGCGCGTTTGACTTCATCACCAAGCCCATCGACTTCGAGGACATGAAGGTGACCATCCAGCGCACCTTGCGCCATCTAGAGCTGTGGCGCGAGGCACTGGAGTCGCGCGATAAACTGGTCGCCCTGCAAAACGAACTCAGCGTGGCCAACAAGATGCAGCAATCCATCTTGCCCACCAGTTTCCCCACGGGTCGGGGATTTGAAATTTTCGGCGGCATGAAGCCCGCGCGCGACGTCGGCGGCGACTTCTTCGACGTCTTGTCCCTCGAAGACGGCCGCATCGGCCTCGTCGTCGCCGATGTCTCGGACAAAGGCGTGCCAGCGGCCCTGTTTATGATGTCGAGCCGCACCTTGCTGAAAGGCTCGGCCATCGGCCTCGATTCGCCGGGCAAGGTGTTGAGCGAAGTAAATCAACTACTGCAAGAAGAAAACGACGCCGCCATGTTCGTAACCGTCTTTTACGCGACCTTCGATCCACAAACCGGTCAGTTGGCCTATGCCAATGGCGGGCACAATACCCCGCTGGTGGTCCACGCCGACGGCAGTTCGGCCGTGATCCCGCCGACCGGCGGAGTAGCGCTCGGCGTAGTACCAGATTTCGCCTACGAAGAAAGCTCGATATTCCTGCAACCCGGAGATCGCGTCGTCTTGTACACCGACGGCGTCACCGAGGCCGAAAACGCCCAAGGCGACCAGTTCGAGCTAGAGCGCCTGTGCGAGATTTTCACCAACGGGGCACCTATGGACGCCCGCGCTACCAACGAGGCGGTTTTTGCGGCGGTCGAGGCCTTTGCCGGCGATGCCCCTCAATTTGACGACGTCACCTGCCTGACGCTTCGCCGCAGCGAGACAGACCAATGAGCGCTCAAAGATCACTGCTCATAGCGACTGAACTGGACGAACTGCAGAAGGTCAACGCCGCTATTGAGGAGCTCGCCGAGGAAGAAAACTGGTCTCCAGACGTCACCTTTCAGATTGGGCTGGCCGTCGAGGAATTGGGGGTCAACATCGTCAACTACGGGCACGACGACGACAAAGCCCACGAAATCAAGATCGCCATCTCCTCAGAGGACGAGGCGATTACAATCGAGATCGAGGACGACGGCCACGCCTTCAATCCGCTCGTCGACGCTCCAGAGCCAGACTTGGACGCCGCTGTTGAGGACCGTACCGTGGGTGGCCTCGGCATCCACCTCGTGCGCTCCATGATGGACGAGGTCCACTACCAGCGACAGCAAGACAAGAACTGCCTGACCTTGGTCAAGCGGAGGGATAGTTGAGCAACGCACTTGCCCGATGCGCAGCCGCGCTGTTAGTGGCGAGTGCTGCGCTTGGCGAGGAACTTTCGGCTGAGCTCAAGTCGAAGCAGCCCGGCGTCTCTGACCGGAGTATCCTCTTTGGCCAATCCGCCGCCTTTAGCGGGTCAGCCCAAGAGTTGGGCCGCAACATGCGGCTCGGGATGCAGGCGGCCTTCCGGGAGGTGAATGAGCAGGGCGGGGTCCACGGACGCCGGCTCGAATTGGTGTCGCTCGAC
>MKWU01007126.1_pt1 | contig 10907 bp, 12 predicted proteins | sample 809101 | NCBI WGS metagenome assembly MKWU01 (sample SAMN05860141, study PRJNA318959) | sponge metagenome | host: Aplysina aerophoba | place: Slovenia: Piran, Adriatic Sea, Gulf of Piran | collected 2013-05-07
TGAGGCGGATCAGTTGGTTTTTTTCTTCCTCGCTGAGGGAGACCGGTGGGACAGGGCGCGCCATGGGCAGGCTCCGGTTATGGAACACACCCTTATTATATCATTTATTTATGGGACATAACACTAGATTTGCATTCAATAACCAGCACCGTTTCTTGATCTTCAGCATATACGTCAACTTGTTTTTTGCCCCTCGAACCATCAGCACGCAGAAAACTTATTTTGAAATTGGTGTCATTAAGAACCCGGTACCCCATAAGATAGAACAAACACCAGACACGATCCTCAAGTAATTTGTCGTGACTCTTAAGGCGCTTAAGCCGAGTAGAGCGCTTCCCGTGTCGCTGAACATCCCAGCCTTTTTCTGTTTCCTCAGGAACATCCACAGGATGAACGCTTTTTTCGTCATAAGCTTTTCTTCGCCGACGATTCTCTGAAGTAAGTTTTGTCTCTTCCACCAAAGGCGAAAGGAAATTTGATCCCTCTTCATCAATACTTGGTTTAACGTGTGTTCTGTCCATTTCCCTTCACATTTATTAATCCCGCAGGTTGCCATACTTCAAGGCAGACCTATGCCGAAGCATCAAACGAGTGGGCGAGTGGAATCATTATAGATCTCACGCTCACAGTTGTTAACTCTCTCTTCTCAGTCCTCCAACTCCCGTCTCTTGTTGGCCGATAGTGGCCAACTGACATTGATTCTGGTGTGTTGGAGGGGCCGCTCAGAATAGGATAAGATCCATGTGAGGACCGTTTGGAAGTACGTAACAACCCGGCATAAAAATGAAGAGATTTGGCAATCAATATGGCTGCCATAGGCGTAATAATTGGCCCTTTGGATGGGTCACGCCAGATGATGGGCGTTAATGCGGATTGCGGCCAAATACTCGCATATGAACGGTGAAGAGTTTCTTCTTGTCCGTCGTGAAAAACTTTGGCTGGAAATATTGGATTTGATTGAATCAATAGACGTGGCAGACCATCGCATCAAGGTCTCCAGAGAAAACAAAACGAAAAGAGGTGCCTTGTTCTACTCTCCAACGAGCATGAACCAGGCTTTCGAGGAAGGACTGGAAAACTTTGGCTGGAAGTCTGAAAGAAATCCATGGATAACGCAAAGCGAGCAATTGTTGCAGGATATACCCCACATGCTCCCGAATGAGCAGATAAAAGCGGTTGCCGTGGCAGGTCAGGAGCCTATCCTGTCCTATAACCAGACGGATTTCGTGAAGTCGCGGATTGCCGTAGAAGTGCGGTTCGGAAAGTGCTCTTTTGTCGCCCACGACCTGTTCGCCAAGCATCTAGGTTTTTTCGTTTTGAATGCCATTGATGTCGGCATCGAAATTCTACCCACAAAAGAACTTGAGACCCAAATGCCGTTCGGGATTCCTTATTTCGAGCAAAATCTGCTGAATATCCTGAGGCAGGGACGCGGGGTTCCGGCGGTACCTTTAGTGCTTCTCGGAGTTGCCCCTTAAGAACATTCACCAATAAGACTTCATAACAAGTCGGCAAGATTACAGTTGGAATTTACACGGAAGAGTTTGCAAACAAGACACCCAATCCAGTGTCACGGTCCGGTTTCTCATGCCGAAAGTCAAGGCTCGATCCGATGACCTCGCCAAAATACATTCAAGAACATTCGCCGAGCAAGGCGCGTTCCGAAATGTAGTGAACCTGCACATATATTTGCTTGATTGAGCAGAGTTGGCTAGAATACGCGCCCCCTGACGGTTCAACCTTCCTCATGTACGCAGTCATCGAAACTGGCGGCAAACAGTACCGCGTCCAGCCCGGCGATGTCATCCGGGTGGAGCGCCTTGCGCACGAGCCGGGCGACAAGATCGAATTCGACCGCGTGCTGCTGGTGGCGGATGAGAAAGAGACCCATATCGGGACGCCGCATGTAGAAGGGGGACGCGTCGCTGCTCAGGTGACCAGTCACGGCCGGGCGCCCAAGATCGAAGTGGTCAAGTTCCGTCGACGGAAAAACTCCATGACCCGCACCGGGCACCGGCAGAATTGGACCGAACTCGAGATCAAAGACATCCAGGTGTAGGCGACGATGGCACACAAAAAATCAGGCGGCAGCTCCAGAAACGGACGTGATTCCGAGTCCAAGCGGCTTGGCGTGAAGCGTTACGGCGGCCAGCAGGTCCGTGCCGGCACCATCCTGGTGCGTCAGCGCGGTACCCGCATTCGGCCCGGGCCTTTCGTCGGCTGCGGTCGCGACCACACCCTGTTCGCCAAGGTAGACGGAGTCGTGGAATTCCGTTCACGCGGGCGCGAAAGCCGCACCTACGTGTCGATCAATCCGGCCGGATAACCCCCCGGCTTGGTTTTCCGGGGCATTCAGGCACCGGAATCCCTGAAACAACCCCGCTGCCTGAAAGGGTTTCCGGCGGTTTCAAGCCTTTCTCCCTCTTATAATCCCTCTGATGAAGTTCGTGGATGAAGCCTCCCTGACGGTTCGCGGCGGCGACGGCGGCCACGGCTGCGTCAGTTTTCGGCGCGAGAAGTATGTCCCCCGCGGCGGGCCGGACGGCGGCGACGGCGGCGATGGCGGTTCCGTGTACCTGCGCGGCGACTCCCACCTCAATACGCTGGCGGATTTCCGTTCGCAGCGTCACTTCCAGGCGCAACGTGGCGCAGACGGCTCCGGGCGAAACCAGACGGGGCCCCAGGGAGAGGACGTGGTCATCGATGTTCCTGTCGGAACGCTGGTGCGGGACGGCGAGACCGGCGAGCTGATCGCGGACATCACGGACGGGCAGCGCACGCTGGTGGCGCATGGCGGGTTCCACGGCCTCGGCAATGCCCGTTTTAAAAGTTCCATCAATCGCGCGCCGCGGCAATCGACCTCCGGAAGCCAGGGCGAAAGCCGGACGCTGAACCTGGAACTCAAGCTCATGGCGGACGTGGGGCTGCTGGGCCTGCCCAATGCCGGCAAGTCCACGCTGGTCCGCGCCGTGTCGGAGGCCACCCCGAAAGTGGCCGACTATCCATTCACCACGCTGTATCCCCATCTCGGCGTGGTGCGCGTGGGCGCATACCGGCGATTTGTGATCGCGGACATTCCGGGCATCATCGAAGGCGCGTCCGAAGGCGCGGGCCTTGGCCTGCAGTTCCTGCGCCATCTGGCGCGTACCCGCCTGCTTCTGCATCTTGTCGACCTGGGCGATGAGACGGGACCCGGCCCGGTCGAGGCCGTGCGGCAGATCGAAAACGAACTGAAGCATTCGCAGGAAGTGTCGTTCCCGCAGCCTCGCTGGCTGGTGGGAACCAAGGCGGACCTCCTGCCGGAGCAGGAGGGCGAGGCGAAGCTGGCGGCCGTTTGCCAGGAGTTGGACTGGACCGGTCCGAGCTTCCTGATCTCTGCGGCCACACACCGCGGGCTTGAACCCCTGATTCAACAGATCGACCGGTTTCTGGAGGCCTGGCGTGAACAAGCGGCATGAACTCGGTGCTTCCCAGCGCTGGGTCATCAAGTTCGGCAGTTCCTTGGTCACCAAGGAAGGCTGCGGGCTGAATCATCCGGCGATCGAAGACTGGATGCGCCAGGTCGCACTGTTCAAGGAGCAGCAGCGCAAGGTCGCCCTGGTTTCCTCGGGCGCGGTGGCGGAAGGGATGAACCGGCTAGGGTGGATCCGTCGGCCGGATTCACTGCACGACCTCCAGGCGGCGGCCGCAGTCGGCCAGATGGGACTGGTGCGAGCCTACGAAATGGCTCTGTCGCATCACGGCCACCACAGCGCCCAGATTCTGCTGACCCACGAGGGCCTGACGGACCGGGCGCGCTATCTGAACGCCCGGACCACGTTGCGCACGCTGCTGGACCTGGGCGTCATCCCGGTGGTCAACGAGAACGACACTGTTTCAACCCAGGAACTGCAACTTGGCGACAACGACACGCTGGCTGCACTGGTCGCCAATCTGATCGAAGCTGACCTCATGGTGATTTTGACGGATCAGTCCGGCCTGTTCGACAAAGACCCCAACGTTGATACAAATGCCCGCTTGATCGAAGAGGCCTGGATCGACGACCCGGCGCTGGACGGTTACGCCGGACAGGGTCAGGGACGCCTGGGCCGAGGCGGCATGCGGACCAAAATCGAGGCCGCCCGGATTGCCGCGCGCAGCGGCACCCACTGCCTGATCGCAAACGGCGCGGAACCGGACATCCTGCGTCGAATCGCCGAGGGCGAAGCCTGCGGAACTCTCTTGGCTCCCCGGGACGAGCCTTTGTCTGCACGACGCCAATGGATCGCCGGGTTGCTGCGCGGTGATGGTTGCCTGCATGTCGATGCTGGAGCCGAACGTGCCCTACGGGCGGGCAAGAGTCTTCTGCCGGTGGGGGTCACCGAAGTCGGGGGGGCTTTCCTTCCCGGAGACGTGGTCCGTGTCCTGACGGAGCAGGGTCGAGAAATCGCGCGGGGGATCGTCAACTACGCGGCGGATGACGCGCGCCGCATTCGCGGGCACCGCAGCGAGGAACTCGACACCATCCTGGGCGTAGTCGGAGAACCCGAGCTCATTCACCGGGACAACCTTTGCCCCCTGTGGGAGACAGTCGACTCATGATCTCGAACGCCGAATACGCACGGCGGCGCAAGAAACTCATGCGCCGGATCGGACCGGATGCGATGGCCTTGATCCCATCGGCCCCGTCCCGCGTCCAAAGCCGCGATGTCCACTGGCCGTACCGGCAGGACAGCGACTTTCTTTATCTGACTGGATTCCCCGAACCGGAAGCCGTCGCGATGCTGCTCCCGGGACACCCGGACGGCGAGTTCGTGATGTTCTGCAAGCCGCGCAACCCGGCGTTCGAGCAGTGGGAAGGAGCCATCGCGGGCCCGGAAGGCGCCTGCGATCACTACGGAGCGGATGCCGCCTACCCCATCGAGAAGCTAGACGATATGGTCCTGACCTTGCTCCGGGAGCGGCAAACCCTGTGCTATGCGCTGGGGCAGGACGGGGAGTTCGATGGGCAGGTCGCCCGTTGGATCGACCAGTTGCGTCTTCGCAGCCGGGCCGGACATAACCCTCCGGAAGAATGTCGGCTGCTCGACCGGGATCTGCACGAGATGCGCCTGTTCAAAAGCCGCAGCGAGATCGCACTGATGCGCAAGGCTTCCGCGATCGTGACCGATGCCCACTGTCGCGCCATGGCAACGGCGAGACCGGGGCGCTACGAATATGAACTGGAAGCCGAACTGCTGTACGAGACCCAGCGCCATGACATGCGTTTCGCCTATTCCAGCATCGTGGCTTCGGGCCACAACGCCTGCACGCTCCATTATTCCGAAAATTCCCGCCGGACCGAGGAGGGCGACCTAGTCTTGATCGACAGCGGGGGCATGTTCGCCGGTTATGCCAGCGACATCACCCGCACCTGGCCGGTCAGCGGCCAGTTCACGCCCGCGCAACGGGAGATTTATGAATTGGTTCTGGAAGCGCAACAGGCTGCCATCCGCCGGTGCGCGCCCGGCAACACCTGGGATGACCTGCACCGGGCAGCAACCCGTGTCCTGACCCGGGGGCTGGTGCATCTGGGTGTTCTGAAAGGGCGATGGCAGACCCTGTGGAAAGAGGAAGCCTACAAGCCCTTCTTCATGCACGGAACGTCCCATTGGCTGGGCATGGATGTCCATGATGTCGGCGAGTACCGCATCAATGGAAAGTGGCGGATGCTGGAACCCGGCATGGTGACCACGGTTGAACCTGGGCTTTATTTCATGCCGGGCCTAAGAGGCGTTCCGAAGCGGTTCCGCGGCATCGGGATACGAATCGAGGACGACGTGGCGGTGACCCGCAGCGGGCCGGATGTGCTCAGCGCAGGCCTGCCCGCAGATCCGGACGAGATCTGTCGTCTTGTGGGAGCAGCAACACGGTGAACAGAACCGAAACAAATCAGGACCTGATTATCGCCGGCGGCGGTCTGGCCGGACTGGTGCAGGCCGTCTTGTTGGGGTCTTCCGGCTGGCGAATCATGGTGCTGGAGCGCGGCGATGGACTTTCCGCCCTGTCCGACCCGCGCAGCCTCGCTCTGTCCGAAAGCACCCGGAGTATTCTCGATGAGATCGGAGCATGGGACTCGCTCAGGCCCGAATGCGCGGAGGTGACGCGCATCGATGTCTCCCAGCGCGGCGCTTTCGGATCGACCCGCCTGCATGCCGAAGATGAACAATTGCCGGCCCTGGGTTATGTCGTGCCTGCAGGAATTCTGGCCAAAATTTTACGTGAGACGGTCGACGATTTGCCGAATTGCACGTTTATGACGCAGACGTCCGTTGAAGAGGTAGAACCTCAGGGTGCCGGCATTGCTCTGAAAATCCAGCAGGACGACACACCGCAAACCGTGTGCGGCCGCCTGCTGATCGCGGCGGATGGAGCGCGATCGGCCCTGCGCGACGCACTGGGGCTGCATGCGGAAGAAGTGGATTACGATCAAAGTGCGGTGGTGGCTGAAGTGGAAATGGATCGTGCAGCGGAAGGCTGGGCTTATGAGCGCTTCACCCGCACCGGGCCTTTGGCGCTGCTGCCGCATCCGTCAGGCCGACGAGCCTTGGTGTGGGCTTTGTCCCGCAAGACGGCCCGGGAGGCCCGAACCTGGCCGGATTCCAAGTTTTGCCGGGAACTGCAACAGGCACTGGGATCGCGCGCTGGCCAAGTCATTAATGCGGAACCACGCAACTTTTATGATTTGACATTCCGACGAGTCCAGCAGCGGATAGGAACGCGCTGCGTCCTGATCGGCGACGCGGCATACAGTTTCCATCCAGTCGCGGCGCAAGGGTTCAACTTGGTGGTCCGGGATGCCGCATGGCTGGCCCAGGTACTCGGAGATGCCAAGCAGAAAGAAGCCGACCCGGGTGCCCCGCAATTGCTGGAAGAGTACGCGCAGGTGCGCGACACGGATGCGCGGAGGGTCGCCGGATTCACGGATCTCCTTGCCCGTGGGTTTGTGATGCAAAATCCCTTGATTCGTGGCTTGCGTGCGGCCAGCCTGTTTGCCTTGGAAGGCATGCCGCAATGTCGGACTCGGTTGGTCCGTTTTGGAATGGGCGCTGACTTGCCGCGGGCCGATCTGGCCCTGAAGGCTGGAAGAAAAGGATCGGCCCATGCCTGATGTTGTTGTTGTCGGCGGAGGCGCGATCGGCCTGACCACGGCCGCACTGCTGGCGCGGTCCGGATTCGAAGTGGAACTGGTCGAGCAGCAGGAGCTCCCACCGAAAGAACCGGGACCAGACCCGGAAATACGGGTGTTGGCGTTGACTCCGGCATCCGAAGCGATTCTCCAGGCCTGCGGGGCATGGCAGAACCTGGACCTGAGCCGGGCCGAGCCCTGGACCCGGATGCAGGCCTGGGGGGAAACCGACCATGATGGGATCGAGTTTCTGGCGTCTGACATCAACAAGCCTCAACTCGGGCATGTCGTGGAGAACACGGTGCTGATCCGAGCATTGCATCAGGCTGTACAAGATTCCGGCGTGACGCTTCGCTGTCCGGACTCGATCGCCCAGCTGGAGCCTTACACGTCAGGTGTCACTCTGGGCTTGGAATCCGGCAAACAGCTAGATGCCCGCCTGGTCGTAGCGGCGGATGGCGTAGATTCGAAGACCCGGTCACTGGCTGGACTCGAGTGGGATTACCAGCCGTACCGCGAGCAGGCGATTGTTGCGGAAATCGAAACCGAACTTCCCGGCGAGCAAACAGCATGGCAGCGATTTACCGCGGACGGCCCTGTCGCCTTGCTGCCACTGTTCAATCGCCATTATTCGCTGGTCTGGTCGACAACCCAAGCCGAAGCACTAATGGACCTGAATCCGGAAGGGTTCGAAGAAGCACTGACGGAAGCCACGGGAGGACGCTTGGGTGCAATGCGCCTTTGCGGGCCGCGCAAGTCTTTTCCTTTAGGCCGTGGCTGTGCGCCGCACTGGTGCGCGGACGGCATCGTGCTGGCAGGCGATGCGGCACACGTGGTGCACCCCCTGGCAGGACTGGGCCAAAACTTGGGGCTGATGGATGCAGCCGTCCTGCAGGAAGAAATCGACATTCATTCGCTCAGCATGCGCGCTATGCGCGCGTATGAACGCCGCCGCAAAGGCCCCGTCAGGGCAACACAGTATTTGCTCGAAGGGTTTCGCTTGGGCTTCGCCAGCGGGTGGCAAGGTTTCAGGCAGGCGGGAGACTTGGCCCTGGAGTTGGCTGGCCGTTATCGGACAGTGCGAAGGTTTTTCATCCATCAGGCGGATGGGTGTCTGGATGGGCCGCGGTGGTTGCGCGCAGGCGAAGCTTTCCCGGGAAGCGAAGGATAAGTGTGAGTCGTTGTGCCGGGTTGAGCCTTGGTTCGGTTTCTGCTATTTATTGACGAAATTGGGTTCGAGGGCAGTTTCCCTATTCCGTCATAAAGATTTTGGAATCTCCCACTGAAAACAAGGGGACCCATAAGTACACCAGCCAAAAAACAAAAGGGCGCCGGGAAAACCCCAACACCCTGATGTCGACCGGGAAAGTCCCAATCCTTGTTTCTATTATCCCCCAAATCCATGTGTCACCCTTGGTCGCCATAGAACAAGCCTGGATACAGGAATGATTCGGCAATTTTCTGCCTTGTCTCCCGGCTCACATTGGCACGATTCATTTCCTCGTCCCAGCCTGAACGCACCGTTGCAGCAACCCGGTCGAAGATTTTTCCCGCCTCGTCTGACCCAAGGAAAAAACGGGGCGCCGCACTCAACAGGTTACTCCTGTTCGCGTCACGTCCCTGCAATCCACAGATCATGGCGAGGGGCCGGCGTTCCGCTGAAATCGCCGGGGAAATGGTCAGGTCGTAGGCCGGACTCAGATGCCAGTCGCGGGCTGGTGCCAGTAATGCGTGATTGCGCGGATGATCGTCGAGGTTCGAGATGGCCGCATTGAAGCACATGCGTGCAAAGAGTTCTACGAGATCACGCTCGGGCTGGGCGCAGCTCCGGCGGACCTCGTCGGCCAGCAAGAGATAGGACCAGCGGTCACGGTCCGTCAATGCCCCTTCGGCCTGCAGCACGGTCATGGCACTGACCATGCGGCAGCGGGAATAATCACCTCCAGATTTCTCCCGGTCGAACCTCCGCACCAGCAGCACGTCCCGCCCGCCCGCCGATTCCAGCCGGGTCTCCGCTACATTCAGGCCACATGAACGAGCCAGGTTCATTAGCGTATGCTCCACCCGGGGGCTGGCGTAGACATCGTCCCTGAAGCCGAATTTGGCAAGCCAGAGCGCACCATCATGCGCGATCGTAACCTTGGGTCGGGCACCACCCATGGAAGTGCCTGCCTGCAAAAGAGACAGAAACCGTTCCTCGTCCGAAGCAGCAGGAACCGGTTCGTCCCGCGCAATGGCATCGGCCACTTCCTGAAGTCGTTCCAAGCTCCCCAGCGACTCGAAGCGGGGCCTATACTCCGGTGGACTGGATACGTTTCCAAACCCAAGAGCGCCTGCCCGATCGTCCGGCCCCTCCATCAGGTAATCGAACTCTTCGAGTTGCGGCAAGCCCTTGCGTCTTTCCAGAACGCGCCGCCCCCAATCGTCTGGCATGGCATCGCGGATTGCTCCGAAGAATCCCTGCATGCGTGTGGTTTCATGTACTTGCTCGCCGAGGCGCAACTCGACTGGGTCCAGTGCCACCGCATCTCTGCGCTGCAAGTATTCACGTGCATACGCGAACTCCCCTCGGGAAGTCCCGCCCCGAGCGGTCACGGCGAATGTGCCCGCCGTAATAGGCTCCGCCTCACCGGGCAGGAAAATATAGACAAAGCAGCGGCGGTCGGAAGTCATGTCCGCAGTCTCGTGCGCCGTTTCACTTTCTGCGGCAAACGGGAAAGTTCCAGCGCCTTTCCTTCTTCGTCCTTGTCCGGGTTCGCAAGTTCGTAACCGTCATGAATCAACCCAAGCGCCCACAGCGCACCGAAATAGGCCGCGGCCGATGCTCCCGGCTTGCCTTTTTCAACATCTGCAAGTGTCAGCCGAGACGCCCCCATCCTGCGCGCGACGTCTTCAAGACGCAGCCTTCGCCTCGTCCGAGCAATGCGGATGTTCTCGCCAACCTGCCTGAGCACGTCTTCCACAGCTCCAGGCGGTGCTGAGGTAATCTTTGATCTTCCCGGCATGAGCCTCTCCATCGGCGAACGTACGAAGCGTCCCTTACTAGGGAAAGCATAGCACATTAGAGAGCCATATGTATGAATAAATATACTTAATGTAGTTTCATGATAATTTTTATATGTTTATTAGATATCTTGAGCATTCCCCCATGTCCAAGGTTTTTTCGGCCTCTGATTCCGAGCCGGACGCGCGCGCTTGCGTTCCGAATGACGTGCACCGATACGCTCAATCGGCCGGATGTCCTGCGCTGGAATCGTGCTGAGCAGGTGGTCGGCCAGTCCGAGAATGATGACGATGCGCAGAAAACTGTCCAACGTGCAAGACCCATCCGCCTCAAGGCGGCGTAATGTGCGTAAGCCGATGCCCGCCTCCCGGGCCAGGGCCTCCTGCGTGATATTCCGGGAAAGGCGAATCTTCGCCAGACGAGAACCAAGTTCGGCACGCAGGCTTCCTGACGTCATCGCATTAAAATTATAGGCCATATTCAACCTTTTATATTAGTAATTCACTGTTTATAGGCCAATTATAGCCTGTATCCCGTTTTTTCTTCCAGACTTTCACAGGCCCATCTCTCGTGAGAAATGGTATGAAGGCCGCCTGGCCTGCATGCGGACGGGATGGAGGGGCGAACCCTCCAGCACGTCCGGTACGGCATCTAAAGTGCCCAAGGTGGACAATATCGGTTTCCAACAACCAGGCTGGAGGATTCACAGGATGGAGTATAGCAACAAGACCGTGGTCGGGGTGGACACCGCGAAGC
>MKWU01007127.1_pt1 | contig 10907 bp, 6 predicted proteins | sample 809101 | NCBI WGS metagenome assembly MKWU01 (sample SAMN05860141, study PRJNA318959) | sponge metagenome | host: Aplysina aerophoba | place: Slovenia: Piran, Adriatic Sea, Gulf of Piran | collected 2013-05-07
CGATCAGTTCGCTGTCGCTCCAGTCGTCCGGGCGTTGCATCCGGCCCGCATATCCGGGCCGGACCCGCGGCGCCGGCTCGACCACCGTGCCCCGCCCGCTCTCAAGTTGCCGCAGGCGCAGCGCCATCCGCACCACCAGCCACAGCGCGAACAGGGCAAGGCCGGCACACGCGCCCAGCAGCGCGCGGTTCCCCGCCAGGGAGAATATCCGCCTGCGGGCCAGCCACGCCTCGTCCATGACATAGGCGAGCTGATAACGCTTGACGGTCACGGTCTCGCCGGCCGCCGTACGGTACTCGACCAATCCGTAATCGCTGAAGCCGACGCTCAGCATGGCCTCGACCAGGGTGAATATCCAGGCGGCGTACCAGTCGTGCCCGGTCGTGCCGAGCGCAAGCGCGATGCCGGCGACCAGCACCGCCAGGCCGGCCGCGCAGATCCCGGCCGCCACGAGCGGCAGCAGCCATCTGTCGGTGTCAGGCATGACGGACATCCCCGCGTCCGGGGACGCCCGGGTTCACGGCGATGCCCGCCGCGCGGCCTCGGCCCCGGCGCGGGCACCTCCGTTCCGGCGCCGCCGGCGGCCTGCGGCCCATGCCTCCAGAGCGTCCCCCCGGTAGCGCACGCAGCGGCCGAGTCGGTAGTACCAGGGCCCTTCTCCGGTGATCCGGTAGCGGGCCAGCGTGCTCGGGGCCAGCCCGAGCCGCTCCGCGGCCTCGCGGGTGTCCAGATAGCACTGGTCCATGTCGCCGCCGCCCGGCCCTTCCGGTTCGGGGTCGCGATTTACGGGCCGGGCAGGCGGCCTCGGAGAGGGCAGCGGGGCGCCGGTCAGGATCGCCGGCAACGCGCCGGACCGGGCCCGGATCTCCCGCCACTCGGCAGGGCTCGCGTGCGATTTCATCCATGCGCGCACCGCTTCCACCGTCGCCAGCTTCGGCGACACGCCCCCGAGCAGTTGCGCGACGAAGGAGGGATTGCCCGTCGCGTCCCGTCCGAGCAGCGAGCGCTTGACCCCCGTCACCGCGAGAAAGGCATCGACTTCCCCGAGGAAGGCGGGGCCGGCCGGCGGCTCACCCATGACGGCGAGCGCCCGGTCCACCGTCCTGAGGAGCGGACAGCGGCCGTCGCGCAGCGAGGGGACGAAGTCGCGGTCGCGGTACACGGTGGCGCCGAACGCCCCTTCACTCATCCCGTTCCCCGCGCACCAGATCTCGATCGCCCGCAGAAACCGGGCATCGAGAACGCCGCCGGGATCTGTATTCGATATGCTCATCCGGCATAGATAGGGGCGGCGGGAGAATCGGAAAACCGCTTTCGGTATGGCAAATCCCGCGTTTCATACGCCAGGCCCCGCAAGGCACCGCATGCCGTGTCTGGGCGTGCAAGAAAAAATCGAATGCGGTGCCCCGATGAACCTGAGGTGCACCCAGAATCAATGAAGAAAGGGCGCTCGCTTTGTCTACGACGCACACAGAACGTTCCTCGATGCGACCACGGGAGCGCTCGAAAGAGGGCAAAACGCAAATGAACCAGAACAGCTTGCCTCGTATTCTCCAACAAGTGAGCGCTCATCGTGCTGTACTGGAGTCGAGTGCATGGCTAGGAACGGGGCGTGGCGTTCGGCCAGGCGACGCGTTCGGCCTTACATGCGGAGTCGACCGACCGAGAGGGGCGGGCGCGGAGAAACACAAATGAGTCGTACATTCACTACCGCCACCGACGACGCGCTAATCGAATTGATCCAATCCGCGATACACCGACTGATCGTCGTTGCACCCGGCCTGACCACGTCTGTCGCGAATGCGCTTAGAGGCCGTATCGGACCTTTGTCAGCGCAATCCCTGACCGTCATCCTTGACGCCGACCCCGAGGTCTATCGTATGGGCTATGGCGATATGGAGGCCTTGGAGATCATCCGCAGAGCAAGCGCCGAGCAGCTCTTCGAGCTCCGAGAGCAGCCGGGCGTCCGCATCGGCGTCGTGGTATCCGACCATCGGACCATGGTCTTTTCGCCAATCCCGCGCAATGTCGAGGCGGGCTCGACGAGCATCGAGAAGCCGAATGCGCTGGTAATCGAGGGGACCGCCGCAGAGACACTGGCCCATGCAACCGCCCTCGCAGGGCCCAGCACGGAGGTCGGTCAGACGGCACTGACGCCCGAGCGGGTAGATGAGACGGTCGCGAATCTGAAGGCCGATCCGCCTCAGCCGTTCGACCTGAGCAGAAAGCTGAAAGTCTTCAGGAGTGAGGTGCAGTTCATCGAGCTGAAGATGACGAACGCTACATTTCGTTCCCGCAGGATTAGGTTGCCTGCCAAGCTCCAGAAGCTCGACGACGAGGATTTGCGCTCCCGTATCTCATCCACGCTCAAGGTTCCGGTGGATCTTGAGACTGAATTGGAAGTCTCGGTCCAAACCGACACCGGTCAGGAGACACTGAAGGTCAACGACAGGTACATCATGCGCCTGCGCCGGGAGCTTGAGCGCGTCTTCTTCCATGACTGGAAGGCCCGCGGGAAGGTGATCCTGCGAAAGGATAAGGGACGCGCGGGCAGGCAGTTGGAACGCCTGATTGCGATCACCAGGGCCTACCACACTGCGCTTCGGGGCCAGATCGATCAGAGCAGGAAGACTTTTCGCGAACGTATCGTTACCGAGTTTCTTGAACTGTGGATGCAACAGCCACCAGCGCATCTACGGATGCGCGGACACGTAAGCGAAGAGACCTGCAAGGCAGACCTGGAATTCGAGGCAGATCTGCTGTTCGACAAAGCCGTCGAATTGGGTGATCCCCATCACACCGTTATCTACAAGGATATCGCGATCGAAGATCTTGCGGATTCCGAACGGATGGACGAGTTGGAGAAGCTCATGCGGAAGGCACGCGTCAGCGAAGCAACGCTCGCAAAGCTGTTCGAGGTTCTCGATGCTGCGGCCGCCAAGAAATGAACTGAAAAAGGTCGTTCTGAACGCTGGCTCCTGCAGGAGCCAACCGTGTCGCCTGTACAGTATGGCCATCGAAGAGCAAATACCGCGAAATCTAGGTTCTCGGGCGATGGTCCCGAACCTGCGCCGAGGCCGGCCCGGACGGCCCCGATGCGTCAACGGTCATTTGGTGCACGATGGAGGCGGCGCCTTCGACAAGGGGTCCGTACTGCCAGTACCAGGAGCACTGCCCGGAAGGACCGGAAAGGCTCGGGAACCCGCCCCGCCCAAGGAGCGGCCAACCTGATTGCGAAACTGAATGCTCTTTCGACCATCGCGATCGACGCCAGGCACATGGGTCATTTCTTGCCGCTGCCCAAGTTTCCTGTATTTTCCCGGAACACGCGATCACCCTACGGAAAGCCCCATGGACAGCGACATCGGGACGATCCGCGAAGTGGACCAGTGCATGACATTTGCCGAGAAGACGGCCTACCGCCATGGACCCGACGGCAAATTCCCGGGCTTCGCGGTCGCCGAGGCCTCGCGGTTCCGACTCAACGGGATCTACAGATGGATCGAGCGGTAGCCCGCTGGACGCAAGAAACGGGGAAATGAAAAGTATCGGGGCCGAACGCCGGCATTCGGAGCCAAGACGGATTCGTTCGGCCTTCCGCGGGAATCTGGCCGCAAGACTTCAAGCCGTCCGAATATGGCACGGTCATTTCGCCATCAATCGTACGGCACCACCCCAATTGTCTCGTCCAGACGGCACAGTGGCACGGACTGGAACCAGAGATCGCAAGAGACTCCAAGGCCCAGCAAGAAATGCGCCCGCCTGACTTGAACGCATCCCTGGAAGTTTCGCGGTGACCGTCCTCGATGAGGTCACGCCGGGCGCCATGATCCTGGGCGTGGTTCCGGGCCACTCGGTGCAGATCGTTTCCGTCGACTGGATCGGCAACCAGGCAATCAATCTCGTCTATCGCGAGCCAGATGGCGGCGTCTCGGAAACCACGCTTTACCGCGACGACGAAAACCGCTTGGGCATCGAGACGCGCGGCCGGCGCTGGTCGTTCGATGGCGATGGCAATCTGTTGCGTTTGGTCACGGAAGCGAACCGGATCGCGCTCGCGCATCACTTCGATCCCTATCTCGCCATTCACACCAGCCTTGTCGACCCCTTGCCGCACCAGATCTCCGCCGTCTATGGCGAGATGCTGGTGCGTCAACCGCTGCGCTTCCTGCTGGCCGACGATCCGGGGGCAGGCAAGACGGTCATGGCAGGGCTGCTCATCAAGGAGCTGCGTGCGCGGGGGGATCTGGAGCGCTGCCTGATCGTGGCACCGGGCAATCTCGTCGAGCAATGGCAGGATGAGCTGGGCGAGAAATTCGGTCTTGAGTTCGACATCCTGACGCGCGACATGATCGAAACCTCACGCTCGGGCAATCCCTTCGACGACCGGGACCGGCTGATCGCCCGCCTCGACATGCTTGCCCGCAACGAGGATCTGCAAGAAAAGCTCGCCCGGTCCACCGAGTGGGACTTGATCGTCTGCGACGAGGCCCATCGCATGTCGGCCAGCTATTTCGGAGGCGAGGTCAAATACACCAAGCGCTACAGGATCGGCCAGCAGCTTGGCGGGCTCTGCCGCCATCTCCTGCTCATGACGGCTACGCCGCACAACGGCAAGGAAGAGGACTTTCAGCTCTTCATGGCGCTGCTCGACGGAGACCGTTTCGAGGGCCGCTTCCGCGACGGTGTCCACTACGCCGACACCGCCGACATGATGCGGCGGCTGACGAAGGAAGAGCTGCTTCGCTTCGATGCTCGGCCCCTGTTTCCCGAACGGCGCGCCTACACCGCCAAGTACGAGTTGTCGCCCGAGGAAGCCGCGCTTTACGCCGCCGTCACCGACTATGTCCGAACCGAGATGAACCGCGTCGCGCGGTTTGCTGACAAAGACGGCAGGAAACGGAACAATGTCGGCTTCGCCCTGCAGATCCTGCAACGCCGGCTGGCGTCCTCGCCGGCGGCGATCCATCGATCCCTCAAGCGGCGGCGTGAACGGCTCGAACGCGAGCTTGCCGAAGCCAGGCTCGCAGTGAAGGGCCGGGCGGGCGGCTTCGGCGCCGTGGCGGTGAACGACGATATCCTGCTGGACCTGGACGAATACGGACAGGACGAGATCGACGATCTCGAAGATCTGGTCGTGACTGGCGCGACAACGGCGGAAACGGTCGAACAGCTTGGGCTAGAAGTCGATACTCTCAAGGTTCTCGAGAAACAGGCGCTCGGCGTGGTGCATTCGGGCCGGGACGCGAAATGGGCGCAACTGGACCGGATCCTCGACGACCCGCTGATGGTCGACGCCCAGCCCACCCGCCGCAAGCTGATTGTCTTCCCCGAGCCTAAGGACACGCTGCACTACCTGAGGGACAGGATCCAGGCGCGGCTCGGCAATCCCGATGCGGTCTCGGTCATCCACGGCGGCGTCACCCGCGAGGAGCGCCGCAAGGTCATCGAGCGGTTCATGCAAGACCGCGATCTGCTGGTCCTCGTTGCCAACGATGCCGCAGGCGAGGGCGTAAACCTTCAACGTGGCCATTTGATGGTCAACTACGATCTGCCCTGGAATCCGAACAAGATCGAGCAGCGCTTCGGGAGAATTCACCGAATCGGACAAACAGAGGTCTGTCACCTGTGGAATTTGGTCGCCGCGGAGACCCGAGAGGGCGAAGTGTACGCGCGGCTTCTGGAGAAGTTGGAAGCGGCGCGCGAAGCGCTCGGCGGGCGCGTCTACGATGTGCTTGGCGAATTGTTCGAGGGGGCGGCGCTGAAGGACCTCCTGGTCGAGGCCATCCGGTACGGCGAGCGCGAAGAGGTTAAGGCCAGGCTCTTCCAGCAGGTCGACGGCGCGATCGATCAGGAGCATCTTCTGGAGCTACTCCAGCGCCGCGCGCTGACCAACGACAGTATGCCCGAGGCCAGGGTCGAGGAACTCCGCCTCGAAATGGAACGTGCCGAAGCACAACGGCTCCAGCCCTGCCACGTGCAGAGCTTCTTCGTCGAGGCCTTCCGGCACCTCGGCGGTCGCCTGAAACCGCGCGAGAGCGGCCGATGGGAGATCACGCACGTCCCTGCCGTTCTGCGTGAGCGCGACCGTCAGATTGGCACGGGAGCGGCAATCCAGAGAAAATACGAACGTATCTGCTTCGAGAAGGATCGGATCAACCAGCAGCCCGTCGCCGCTTTCGTCTATCCTGGGCATCCGATTCTGGAAGCGGTCATCAGCGTCATCCGGGAGAAATACGATTACCTGATGAAACAGGGGGCGGTGTTCGTCGACGACACCGACCTCGGCGATGTGCTGTCGGTGGTCGTCTTGCTGGAGCACGACGTCCGGGACGGGAGAGCGTTGGCGTCGGGAAAGCCCCATATTGTTTCCGAGAAGCTCCAGTTCGCCGCGATTGGCCCGGACGGCAACGCAGTTGACGCCGGGATCGCACCGCATCTCAATTTGCGCCCGATACGACCCGAAGAGGTCGCGCTGGTAGACGACTTGCTGACCGAGGCATGGTTGAACAGCGATCTCGAAGGGACGGCCGCGGCGTTTGCGACGGTCGAGCTGGCGCGGACGCATGTCGCCGAGGTGAAGGCGCGCCGTTTGCCGGAGATCGAGAAGGTCGAGCATGAGGTCGATGCCCGTCTCAGGAAGGAGATCAACTATTGGGACGCCCGCGCCTTCGAGTTGAAGGAACAGCAGCGCGCCGGCAAGAAGATTCGGCTGAGCTGGGAGAACGCCGAGCGCCGGGCGACCGATCTGGCCGAGCGCCGCAAACGGCGGATGGCACTCCTCGAACAGGAGAAGTTCATCTCCTCCCTGCCGCCCCGCGTGCGCGGTGGCATGATCGTCATCCCCCGCGGCCTACTGGACGCGCGGGCGGGTGCACGGGATGGGGCTTCGCCGACGGGCTTTGCACAGGATCCCGCCGCGCGGCGAAAGATCGAGCTTGCGGCGATGGAAGCCGTGATGGCGGCGGAGCGGGGGCTTGGCAATACCCCGGAAGATGTTTCCGCCCGCAAGGTCGGCTACGACATAGCATCCTACGATCCCGGCGCGCGGAGCCACCGGTTTATCGAAGTGAAAGGACGCGTGGACGGCGCGGACACTGTGATGATCACCCGCCAGGAGATCGTCACGTCGTTGCACGAGCCGGAGAAGTTCATTCTCGCGTTCGTGGAAGTAAGCGACGGGTTTGCGGGTGAGCCGCAGTATGTCAGGGGTGCGCTTGACGAGCGCGAACCGCCCTTCGACCAGGACGCCATCCAGTTCAACTTGAAGCGCCTGTTGGAACGTGCGGAGGCACCCAAGTGATCGTCGGATTGTATTTTGAAGGGGATGACGTGGAAGTGGCCCTGAAACAGCACGGCGTCTATGACACGGCGCTTGGAATCGTCGTCTCGACCTGCAATCTGCACACAAACCGCGCACGATCTCTGTTAAACTCTTCAGATCATCCCAAGTGGGGAAAGATTGATCGTTACGATCACAGAACGCTTCAATTCGCCCACGATCTTCTCGCTGCGGTCTGGCGCTCTCGAAATGATTTTCGGCAGGCAAGCCTGCTGCCCGGTGAGAATAGAGCCCTGGACGAAGTTCAACCGCTTTGGCTTGACTGGCTGCGCAACGAGATTGCCGGGTGGAGCGCCCTGCCTCATCTCGTCCGTTCCGTTCAGTTGATCCTGACAAATCAGAATGAGCAGCCTGGATATGAGGCTGAAACCCAGCTTTGCCTCGACATTGTCGACAGATTTCCGGACGTTCCGTGGGAACGAAGGCTTCGTGATGCACTTGAAGGCGACCTCTCAAGAGACAGAGAAAAACCGGTCATTGCGCCTTCCTGCCCCAGGCTGCCGACACCCGACAATGCGTCATGCGAGTGCGTCAAGCGTGCCCGTCCGCCGTGCAATCAGGTACCTTGCCGCACGGTGATTGAACGCTCGGGCCGCGATGGCTTGAGCCGCCTCGAATAACAAGGCAGGAGTATGAGCCAAACCTACAAGAAGAAACTCATCGAAGCCGCGATCCCGCTGGAGGCGATCAACGCAGCTTCGGCGCGGGAAAAATCCATACGTCATGGGCATCCCTCGACGCTGCACTTGTGGTGGGCACGGCGCCCACTCGCTGCCTGCAGGGCGGTGCTGTTCGCACAGTTGGTCGACGATCCTTCCAGCCATCCCGACAGTTTTCCGACGGAGGAGGCCATCGACGAGGAGCGCAAGAGGCTCTTTGAGATCATCGAAGAACTGGTGGTTTGGGAGAACTCCACCAACGAAGCGGTGCTTGGGCGCGCCCGCGCCGAGATCCGCAAGAGTTGCGGCGGAGATCTTCCGCCGGTCTACGATCCGTTCTCAGGCGGAGGCTCTATTCCGCTGGAAGCCCAGCGTCTGGGCCTGCCCGCTTACGGCAGCGATCTCAATCCGGTGGCGGTGATGATCGGCAAGGCGATGATCGAGATTCCGCCAAAGTTCAAGGCCAGTGAGCCGGTGTATCCGGGCACCAGGGACCGCAACCACTACCGCAATGCCGAGGGTCTTGCCGAAGACGTGAAGCATTACGGCGAATGGATGCGCGAACGGGCGCTTGAACGCATCGGGCATCTATACCCGCAAGTGGATCTGCCGAAGGAGCGTGGCGGCGGCAAGGCAACCGTGATCGCCTGGATATGGTCACGCACGGTGCCCAGCCCAGACCCGGCGTTCGGGGATGTGCAGGTGCCCATCGCGTCGAGTTTCTTGCTGAGTTCCAAGGCTGGCAAGGAAGCCTGGGTCGAGCCCATCGTGGACAAGGCCGCGAAGACGATCATCTATCGCATTCGCAAGGGCGGCACGAAGGAGGAGATAGCAACGGCCAAAGCGGGGACGAAAGCCGGGCGCGGGGCGCATTTCCGCTGTCTGTTGTCCGAAACCGCGATCACGCCGGACTATGTGAAGGCCAACGGCAGGGCAGACGAATTGGGGCAAACCCTGATTGCCATCGTCGCCGAAGGAAAACGCGGACGTATTTATGTCGAGCCTACGGGCGACCATGCGCAGATCGCGTTTTCTGCCAAACCCACATGGGAGCCGGAAACTCGCCTCCCGAATGACCCGCGTAATTTCTGGACTGTCGACTACGGTCTGACCACATTCGGCGACCTGTTCACCGACCGCCAGCTCGTGGCGCTGAACACGTTCAGTGGTCTGATGCACGAGGCGCGGGTCGAGATTGAGCGCGATGCGCTGGCCGCGGGCCTCTCCGACGATCCGACCCCGCTGCGGGACAGTGGTATTGGCGCCAAAGCTTATGCCGAGGCGGTGAGTGTGTATTTGGCGTTTGCAATAAATCGTTCGGCTGACAGAGGTTCATCAATATGCACTTGGGATTCATCTCCCAAGATGGAGGCGTTGAGGAATACATTTGCTCGACAAGCTCTTCCCATGACTTGGGACTTTGCTGAAGGAAATCCTTTTTCCAAAGCAAGCGGCAACTTTTTGAACAACGTGAACTGGATAATAAAGACGATAGAGAAATTTGCGCCGTCCTCAATCGGAATAGAATGCACATACGACGCACAAACAGCTAAATTTCCCAAAGAGTCGATCATTTCCACCGATCCGCCATACTACGACAACATCGGTTACGCTGACCTTTCCGACTTCTTTTTCTGCTGGATGAAACCTCTGCTCTGGCCAGTTTACCCAGATCTGTTCGGCGTGCTTGCAACACCCAAAGCGGAAGAACTCGTCGCCACGCCCTATCGGCATGGCGGCAAGGAAGCAGCGGAGTCCTTCTTCCTCGACGGAATGTCGAAGGCCATCGCCGGCATGGCGCGGCAGTCTTCTCCCGACTACCCCGCGACAATTTACTATGCCTTCAATCAGAGCGAAATCTCCCAAGAAGGGATCAGTTCGACCGGTTGGGCGACCTTTCTGCAAGCCGTTCTTGAAGCCGGTTATGCGGTCGTCGGCACATGGCCAATACGGACCGAAATGGCGAACCGCATGATCGCGTCGGGTACCAACGCCCTCGCCAACTCCGTCGTCATGGTGTGCCGCAAGAAGGAAGACAGCGCCGAGACAATCAGCCGCGCCGAGTTTATCGGGGCTCTCAAACGCGAACTGCCGTCTGCCATAGCGGAACTGCAAAAGGCCAACATTTCGCCCGCCGACATGCCGCAATCGGCGATCGGCCCGGGCATGGGCGTCTTCAGCCGCTGCAAGGCTGTGCTGGAAGCCGACGACAGCCCGATGACCGTGAAAACCGCGCTGCAACTCATCAACCGTGAGCTTGACGAGTATCTGGGCGATATCCAGGGCGAATTCGACGCCGATACCCGCTTCGCCACTACCTGGTTCGAGCAGAACGGCCTAGCGGCGGGCGACTACGGCACCGCGAACAGCATCGCCACGGCGCGCGGCATCTCGGTCGAGAGCGTGAGGCATGCCGGAATCGTGGAAAGCGCCGCCGGTAAGGTCCGTATCCTCAAGCGCGATGAAATCGACGCCGGATGGGACCCTGCAGCCGATACTCATATGACCGTATGGGAATGCTGCCAACACCTGATCCGCGAACTGGAACAGGGCGGTGAGCAGGCGGCGTCGCTTCTTCTCCGGAAGATCGGCCCCGCCCATGCGGATGCAGCCAAGGACCTCGCCTATTGCCTGTATGACATCTGCACAAACAAGAGGCGCGACGCCAGCGAGGCGGCATCCTATAACGGCCTTATCGCCGTATGGTCGGAACTGACCCGCCAAGCGGCCACGATCCACGATACACGTGGCGACCTGCAAGGGTCGCTGGAATTGTAGGGGCATGAGCTACCGGGTCGAGGAAATCGAAAGCCGGCTGCGGTCGGGCGAGGACAGCGGCTGGGAATTCAAGCAGGTCGAATTTGCCGGGGATCGTCCGAGACGACCGGCTCGCGGCGACTGGGCCG
>MKWU01007129.1_pt1 | contig 10900 bp, 12 predicted proteins | sample 809101 | NCBI WGS metagenome assembly MKWU01 (sample SAMN05860141, study PRJNA318959) | sponge metagenome | host: Aplysina aerophoba | place: Slovenia: Piran, Adriatic Sea, Gulf of Piran | collected 2013-05-07
GGGGGGCGACCTGAAACAGTACCGCGAGATCGGCACGCGTGACGAGCTGGCTGCCGCGTTCGCGGGTCCCCGCGCACTGATGGACGCCATCGAGGCGCTGCCGGTTCCGGTCATCGCCGCCATCAACGGCTACGCGCTCGGCGGCGGCGCGGAGCTCGCGCTGGCCGCCGATCTCCGCATCGCGTCGGACAATGCCCGCATCGGCTTCCCCTACGTGAAGCTCGGGTTGATCTCGGGGTGGGACGGGATGGAGCGGCTCGCCCGGTGCTGCGGCTACGGCCACGCGATGCACCTGCTTCTGACCGGCGAGCCGATTGACGCCGTGCGGGCAGAGCGCATCGGGCTCGTGAGCGAGGTCGTCTCCGGCGACGTGCTCGACGCGGCGCTCGCGCACGCGGAACGGTTCTCGGGGTACGCGCCGCTTGCGCTGCGGGCCACCAAGAGGATGCTTCGCCACACGTTCGCGGGTTCCGCGGCCTCGGCGCGCGAGGAGGCGCGGGCGTGGTTCGCCGATCTGTGGGTCAGCGAGGACCACCGCGAGGCGGAGACGGCGTTCGTCGAGAAGCGGCGACCGAGTTTCCGGGGACGATAGGCGCCCCGCCCGACTCCCGTCCGCGTTTCTCTCCGGGCCGCGAGCGCGGGCGCGATTCGGGCGGCGGCACTCGCTTCGCCGCTGCCGTCGTCCCTGCGTTCCGGGACTGCGCCCCGCCGGGTAATGCGGGCTACAGCGACTGGAAGTCGAACAGCTCCCTGTCCGCGAGGTGGGACGGCCCGACGTGCCGGATGGAGCGGAAGATCTGCGCCGTTCGCCCCGGCGACTCGCGCTCCCACTCCGCCAGCATCGCCTTGATGCGCTGGCGTTCGAGCCCGTCCTGCGAGCCGCAGAGGTTGCACGGGATGATGGGGAAGCGCATCGCGCGGGCGAACCGGTCGAGGTCGCGCTCGGCGCAGTAGGCGAGCGGCCGGATCACCACGTGGCTGCCGTCGTCACTGCGCAATTTCGGCGGCATCGCGCGCAGCCGGCCGCCGTGGAACATGTTCATGAACAGCGTCTCTACGATGTCGTCGCGGTGGTGGCCGAGCGCGATTCGGGTGAACCCCCGCTCGGCCGCGTAGCGATAGAGCACGCCGCGCCGGAGCCGCGAGCAGAGCCCGCACATCGTCTTGTTCTCCGGGAGCACGCGCTTGACGATGCTGTAGGTGTCCTGCTCGACGGACTCGAACGGGATGCCGCGCGACGCGAAGTACGCGGGGAGCACGTCTGCGGGGAACCCCGGCTGCTTCTGGTCGAGGTTGACCGCGACGACCTCGAAGCTGACCGGTGCGCTGCGCGCGAGCGCCGCCAGCATGTGCACCATTACGTACGAGTCCTTGCCGCCCGACACGCACGCCATCACCCGGTCGCCGTCCCCGATCATGCGGTAGTCCGCGATGGCCTTGCCGACCAGGCCGCGAATGCGGGCCTCGAGGCGCTTCATGCTCGCGGAACTGCCGGTCCTCCCGTCCGCTGCGGCGTTGTCCGCAGACACGCCTACACTTGCCGACCTCGGGTCCGGGCGCGCCGCTCGCGCGTGGCCGTGGTCGATTGAAACGCCCACGGCGTTCATGCGCCCAGGAACTCCTCCAGCGCCGCGTTGAACGGTCCGGCCTGCTCGACGTTGCAGAAGTGGGCGGCCTCGGGGAGCACCACGAGCTTCGAGCCCGCGATGCGGTCGTGGATCAGCTCCGCCGCTGACGGCGGGGTGCCGGGGTCCTCCTCCCCGACCACGACCAGCGTCGGCCGGTCAATGGCCCGGATGCTCTCGCGCTGGTCCATCCCCGCGATCGCGTGGGCGCAGGCGATGAACCCTTCCGGTGGGGTCGCGAGGATCATCTCCCGCACCCGGTCGACGTCGCCGGGCATCCGCTCCTGCCCCGGCCCGGTGAACCAGCGGTCGATGGTCGCGTCCACCACCGCGGCCATCCCGCCGTTGGTCACCGCCTCGATGCGAGCGGACCAGACGTCTCCCCCACCCATGTACGCCGCGGTCGAGCAGAGCACGAGCCGGTCGAACCGGTCGCCGTGCTTCGTGCCGGCCATCTGCCCGACCATGCCGCCCTTCGAGCAGCCCATGAAGCTCGCCCGCTCGATGCCGAGCGCGTCGAGCAATCCGACCGCGTCAGCGGTCAGCAACTCGATGCTGTACGGGCCGGGGGTGACGCCGGACCGTCCGTGGCCGCGGCTGTCGTAGCGCAGCACCCGGAAGCCGAGCCCGAGCAGGGTGTCGACCTGGTGGTCCCACATGGCGAGGTTCGACGCGAGCGAATTCGAGACGAGGATGACCGGCGCATCCTCCGGTCCGTCGAAGCGGTAGTGCAGGTCGGTGTCGTTGACGTGCGCGGTCGGCATGGGCAGGCTCCGTCGGGTCGAATCGGTGACATGATCGCAATTGGCCGGGGGTGCTCGCGGGCTCCTGTCCGGCCGGCCCGCTTCGCTCCGGATGCGGACCGGCGAATGGTACAGCAGCGCCGGAGCGCGGACTCATGGCCCGCCGTCCCTCTGCAAGCGAGATGCGTCGCACATGCCCGTGGAAGAGTACGAGTTCCGCATCCGGCTCGCGTTGACCGGCGAGGTCTTCGGCGTCCCCTCCGACAGGAGCATCGTCGAGGTGCTGCGCGAGAACGGCATCGACGTCGAGACCTGCTGCGAGCAGGGGTACTGCGGCACCTGCATGACCCGCTACCTGGAGGGGGAGCCGGAGCACCGCGACGAGGTGCTCGACGAAGAAGATCGCGAAGACTACGTCCTCATCTGCTGCGCCCGATCCCGGACCGAGGAGCTGGTGCTGGACCTGTAGCCGAATCGGGAAGGACGCGGACCCGCAGCTTGCAGTCCGGGTGAGCCGCGGCGATTGCGCTACACTTGCCGCGTTGCCGGCGCGGCCCGCCGAGGGCGGGCGTGCCGCGAAGCCGCTGACGATTCGGAGGTACAGCCCATGATTCCCCGCCACTACATCCGCAATGCCTGGTACGCCGCCGGGCTCTCCGACGAGTTTGCGGTGGACGACCTGCAGGGACACAGGATCGCGGGGCGTCCGGTCCTCTTGTGGCGCTCGCGCGACGGCGTGATCGGCGCCTTCGACAACCGGTGCGCGCACAAGCGCATGCCGCTTTCGGAGGGGCGGGTTCTGGAGAACGGAAATCTCGAGTGCGCCTACCACGGCCTGTGCTACGACTCGAAGGGCGCGTGCGTGGCGGTGCCCTCGCACCCGGACGGCCCGATTCCCCCGCAGGCGAAGCTCAGGCCCTTCCCGGTGATCGAGCAGGACGGCGTCGTCTGGGTGTGGCCTGGCGACCCGGAGCGGCAGCACGAGTCGCAGCCGCCGCGGACCCCCGAGGTCGGCGACGACGGTTACGAGACCGTCAGCTCCGGCCCCATGCAGGTGCCGGCCAACTACCTGCTGCTCATCGAGAATCTGCTCGACATCTCGCACTTCTACCCGCTGCACGACGGCAACATCGGCGACGCCGCCAACAGCCGCATTCCGGTGAAGCTGGAGGAGGGCGAGGTCGACGGAAATCGCTACGTGAAGACCATCCGCGAGGTCGAGAGCTACGAGCAGCCTCCGTTCCTCGCCGACTGGTTCGGCTACGACGTGGTCGACCGTCACCACACGCACTGCATGGTCTCCCCCGGACTCACACGGGTGCAGATGCGCGTCGCGCCTCCGGGACAGCTCGGCACCGAGGCCGAGCGCGGCTACGTGCTGATGCACACCCACACCCCGGTCGACGGCACCAACCACGTCTGGCGCTGGATCGTGAGCTTCAGGGCGGGCCTCATGTCGAGGGGCGACCCGAGCGTCTCCGCCGCGACGCGCTTCGGCGAGATGTTTCCGGCGGTGGCGGCGGAGGACCTGTGGGCGCTGGAGAAGCAGCAGCAGATGTTCGACTTCCCCGACGAGGGCTACACCGAGGTGCACCTGCGCCCGGACAAGGCGCTGCGCCGGGCGCGGCAGATCTTCTCCGCGTTGCTGCGCAAGGAGCGCGGGCCCGCCGTGGCCGCGGCGCCGAAGGTGGCATCGGCCGGCGCGGACTGAACGTCAGGGGTCACGGCGGTCATTGCCAATACCTGGAGGGCCCGGAGCCTACAAGCGACGGGCCGCCGGGCGACTGGATTTCGTCTCTGCCTGTTGCACCATCGAGCGTACGGCACGGATGGGAAGAGAATGACAATGACGCCTGAAGCCTGGACGGTCATCGGCACCGGTGTGGTGATCCTGATTGCGATCGCGACCTCCAGTCGACAGCTTCGTAGTGAAATGAAGGCCTTTCGCGAGGAGGTCCGTGCTGAGTTGAATCAGGTTCACGGCGAGATCGGCCGACTGCGCGAACGCATGGCGAAGCTCGAAGGGCTCCTCGAAGGGCTGCGCGAAGCCATTACCGGCCGCAAGGCCGCCTGACGGGATCAACCACCCATCGCGCGATCAAGGTTCGCGCGGTGTTGATTCGGAGTCGCGTCCCCCAATGCAGAATGACGTTCCGCCACGGAGCGTCGCAACCAAGGATGGCGTCATGTCCCGACTTCAGCTTGCAATCAACGTGACCGACCTCGACCGGGCGGTCGAGTTCTACTCCCGACTGTTCGACACCGCTCCCGCGAAGGTGAAGCCCGGGTACGCCAACTTCGCGATCGCCGATCCGCCCCTGAAGCTGGTGCTGTTCGAAGGCCCCGAGGGAGCCAGCCTCAATCATCTCGGGGTCGAGGTGGAGTCGGCGGAGGAGGTCGTGTCGGCGGAGCGCCGCCTGACCTCGGTCGGTCTCGAAACGACCGGCGTCGATGAAACCGTCTGCTGCTTCGCCGAGAAGGCCGAGACCTGGGTCGTCGACCCCGACGGCGCGCGCTGGGAGTGGTACGTCAAGTCGGGGGATGCGGAGCAGATCCACAACACGATCGTTCGCAGCCTCCCGAGCGAAGCCGGATCCGAACCCGCGTCGGGGCCGTGCTGCACTTGAGATTCATTGCGCCGGCGTCGCTGCGCCTCCGGCGGGGGCGGTGCGTGCGCCGCTGACAGACCGGCTCGGCGTCGGCCCGCAAGGGCGGGAGCATACAGACGATGCATCCGAATCCCGTGTTTCGCCGGGAACCTCGCGAGTCGGCGCTGGATCTCGCACGAGAGCGCGGGTTCGGCACCTTTACGGTCGCGGGGCCGGACGGTGTGCTTGCGGCCCATGCGCCGTTCGTGCTGGAGGAGGGGCGGGTCCTGGCGCACCTGGTACGGGTCAATCCGCTTGCGCGGCATCTGGGCAACGGACCCGCCCGCGCGCTCCTGATCGTTTCGGGCCCCGACGGCTACGTCTCGCCCGACTGGTACGGGGAGCCGCAGCTCGTGCCGACCTGGAACTACGTGGCGGTCCATCTGCGGGGAGAGCTGCGGCTCCTCGACGACATGGAGCTGCGCCCGATTCTCGAGCGTCTCAGCGAAACCTTCGAGGCCCGGCTTGCGCCGAAACCGCCGTGGGGGACGGACAAGGTCGACGACGGGCTGCTCGCGAGGATGATGCGCCAGATCGTCCCAATCGAGTTGTCGGTGGACACGGTCGACAGCACCTTCAAGCTGACCCAGAACCGCAGCGATTCGGCGCGTGCGGGCGCCGCGGCGGCGCTTGCGGCGGGCGGCACGCCGGGCATGGAGACCCGGGCCCTCGCGGCGCGGATGCACAAGGCCACGAGAGAGGCGGCGAACGATTGACGGAGCGGGACCCGGGCGTTCCGCGCGACCAGGCGCAACGAATCGGACAACCGGAGAGCCTGGGAGGGGAAACCTCGCCGCGCCGCCGGTTCATTCCCGCGACACACGGCGGCATCATGGTCGCCGGCCGGGTCCGCGGCGGCGTGTCCCGGCTCGGGTGAGGACGCCACACGCCAGGAGAGCCCCAGTGCAACGTCTCGAATCGAAGATCCGCGCGATCCCCGGCTTTCCCAAACCCGGTGTCGTGTTTCGCGACATCACGCCGCTGGTCAGCGATCCGGCGATGCTGCGGCTGGCTGTCCATCAGCTCGTCAATCCGTTCATCGGGGAGTCCATCGATGCGGTCGCGGGCATGGAGGCGCGCGGCTTCATCTTCGGCGCCCTGTCCGCGCAGGAGCTGAACGTCGGGTTCGTCCCGCTGAGAAAGCCGGGCAAGCTGCCCTACGACGTGCAGTCGGTGTCGTACGAGCTGGAGTACGGCACGGCGTCCCTGGAAGCCCACATCGACGCCGTCAATCCGGGCGACCGCATCCTGTTGATCGACGATCTCATCGCCACCGGTGGCACCGCGTCGGCAAGCTGCGAGCTCGTCGAGCGGCTCGGCGCAGAGATCGCGGCGTGCGCGTTCGTGATCGAGCTCGATGACCTGGGAGGGCGGGCGAAGCTTCCGGGCCGCCGGGTGCATTCGCTGCTGCACTATTGAGTCCGTGAGTGGAGCGAAGATTCGGCCGAGCGCGTGTGCCGGCGAACCGACGGAGACAGGCCGGCGAGGGCAGCGGTCGTGGAGCGGAGAGAAGTGGCGGCCGGGTAGCATGTGCACCGGCGGCGCCGGCGTCGGACGGTTGAGCACATGAACCCATGAACGACGGGGTAACGCCTGATGACCAGGATGGTTGAAGGAAAGGTCGCGCTGGTCACCGGCGCCGGACGCGGCGTCGGCGCCGAGATTGCGAAGATGCTGGGAGCGCACGGCGCGAGGGTGGTCGTGAACGATCCGGGCGGTTCCGCCGCCGGTGACGGCGAGGATCGGCTCCCCGCGCTCGAGACGGTCGCCGCGATTCGCGACGCGGGCGGCGAGGCGGAGGCGAACTTCGACAGCGTCGTGGACTTCGCCGCCGCGCAGGGGATGGTTGAGCAGGCGGTCGACCGCTTCGGGCGAATCGACATCGTCGTCAACAACGCGGGAATTCTGCGCGACGCCATCTTCCACAAGATGACCGAGGACGACTGGGACGCGGTCATCGGCGTGCACCTCAAGGGGAGCTTCAACACCTCAAGGGCCGCCGCGTCCCGGTTCCGGGCACAGGGCTCCGGCTGCTTCGTCCACATGACGTCGACCTCGGGGCTCATCGGCAATCTCGGACAGGCGAACTACGCCGCGGCCAAGCTCGGCATCGTGGGGCTCTCGAAGTCGCTGGCACTCGACATGGCGCGGTTCAACGTGCGCTCGAACTGCATCTCTCCCTTCGCGTGGAGCCGGATGATCGGCACCATCCCGATCGACGACGAGGCGCAGCGCGCGCGGGTCGAGAAGCTCAGACAGATGACGCCCGACAAGGTCGCCACCGTCGCGGTGGCGCTCGCCTGCGACCGCGCGGCGCACGTCACGGGACAGGTCTTCGCGGTCCGCAACAACGAGATCTTCCTGATGGGGCAGTCGCGACCGCTGCGCGGCCTGCACGAGGGCGCGGGATGGACACCGGAGTCGGTCGTCGAGCACGCGTTCCCGGCCCTGCAGTCCGACTTCTACCCGCTCGACCGAAGCGCGGACATCTTCAGTTGGGACCCGGTATGAGCGCCGGCATCCACGCCTTCGGCGGCTACGTCCCGCGGCTGCGTCTCGCGCGCCGGGTGATCGCCGAGGCCAACGCCTGGTTCAATCCGGGCCTCAAGGCGCTCGGACGCGGTGAGCGCGCCATCGCCGGGTGGGACGAGGACGCGATCACCATGGCGGTCGAGGCCGCGCGCGACTGCCTCGCGCATCGCGGACGCGACGGGATCGCGCAGGTCCTCCTCGCCTCGACCACCCTGCCGTTCCAGGACCGTCAGAACTCCGGCGTCGTCGCCGAGGCCCTGCACCTCGCCGGCGCGGTGGGCACGCTGGACGTCGCAGGCTCCCAGCGGGCCGGCACATCGGCGCTGATCGCCGCGTGCCAGGTCGCCAGGGGCGGCGGCGGACCGGTGCTGGTGACGAGCGCCGAGAAGCGCCGAACGAAGGCCGCGAGCCCGCTCGAGCTCACCACCGGCGACGCGGCCGCCGCGCTGCTCGTCGGCGAAGGGGAGGGCGTGGCGAAGCTGCTCGGGCACGCCACCCGCTCCATCGATTTCGTCGACCACTATCGGGGGCAGGACGAGCGTTTCGACTACGTGTGGGAAGAGCGCTGGGTGCGCGACGAGGGCTTCCTGAAGATCGTCCCCGAGGCGGTTGGCGGTGCGCTTGCCGCGGCCGGCATCGACGCCGGCGCGATCGACCACTTCTGCTTTCCTTCCCCGATGCGCCGGGCCGGTCCGGGCGTCGCGAAGAAGCTCGGCCTTGCCGAAGGAAGCCTGCGCGACAACCTCCAGGGCAGGTGCGGAGAGGCCGGAGCGGCTCATCCCCTCGTGATGCTCGTTCACGCGCTGGAGGAGGCGGCTCCGGGAGAGCGGATGCTCGTCGTCGGGTTCGGGCAGGGATGCGATGCGCTCGTGTTCGAAGCCACCGGCGCGCTCGCGGCCGCACGCCCCGAGCGAGGCATCTCGGGGTATCTGAAACGCGGGCGCGCGGACACCGACTACCACCGCTACCTCGGCATCAACGACCTCGTCGCCCTGGAGCACGGACTGCGCGCGGAGACGGATCGCCAGACCGGTCTGACCACGCTGTACCGGAACCGGAAGATGGCCCTCGGGCTGGTCGGCGGGAAGTGCACGAGGTGCGGCACCCTCCAGTTCCCGAAGTCGAACGTCTGCGTCAATCCGAACTGCCACGCCGCCGACACCCAGGAGGACCACCCGTTCTCCGAGATGCGGGCGACGATGCGCTCGCATACCGCGGACCGCCTGACGTACTCCGTGGCGCCGCCCGCGTACTATGGCATGGTGCAGTTCGAGGAGGGCGGCCGGGCGATGATCGACTTCACCGACATCGACACGGACGACGAGCTCACCGTCGGCACGGCGATGCGGATGGTGTTCCGGGTCAAGGACTACGACCCCAGGCGCGGCTTCCGCCGCTATTTCTGGAAGGCGACGCCGGCCGGCGACGGCGCGGCGGCGCGAGAGCTGGAAGGAGGCTGAACCATGGCAACGGGGATTCGCGACCGGGTCGCCATCCTGGGGATGGGGTGCTCGAAGTTCGGGGAGCGCTGGAACGACAACGCCGAGGACCTGATGCACGAGGCGTTCGGCGAGGCGCTCGCCGATGCCGGCATCGAGAGAGACGAGATCGAGGCGGCGTGGCTCTCCACCGCCATCGAGGAGCAGCACGCGGGCAAGTCGGGACTTCCGCTCGCCATCGCGCTCCGCCTGCCCTATATCCCGGTCACGCGGGTGGAGAACTACTGCGCGAGCGGCTCGGAGGCGTTCCGCGGCGCGGTCTACGCGGTCGCGTCCGGCGCGTGCGACATCGCGCTCGCGCTCGGGGTGGAGAAGCTCAAGGACACCGGCTACGGCGGCCTGCCGCAGCGCACCCGCGGGGCGGTGAACGACCTGTACTGGGCCAACTTCTCCGCGCCCGGTGCGTTCGCGCAGCTCGCCTCGGCGTACCAGGCCCGCCACGAGGTTCCGGCGCAGGATCTGAAGCGCGCGATGGCCCACGTCTCGGTCAAGAGCCACGACAACGGTGCGAAGAACCCGAAGGCGCACCTGCGCAACCGCATCGACGAGGAACGGGTGCTGAACGCCCCGATGGTCGCAGAGCCACTCGGGCTGTTCGACTGCTGCGGTGTGTCGGACGGCGCGGCGTGCGCGATCGTGACCACCCCCGATATCGCCCGCTCGCTGGGCAAGACGGACCTCGTCACCGTGAAGGCGCTCCAGCTCTCGGTCTCGAACGGGACCGAGGCGCAGCACAACTCCTGGGACGGAAGCTACTTCATGACCACCCGCAAGGCGTCGGAGCGGGCGTACAAGGAGGCGGGGATCACGAATCCGCGCGAGGAGCTGAGCCTCATCGAGGTCCACGACTGCTTCTCGATCACCGAGCTGATCACGATGGAGGATCTGCACATCTCGCCCGAGGGCGGCGCGGTGGCCGACGTGATGGACGGCTTCTACGACGCCGACGGCACGCTGCCGTGCCAGATCGACGGCGGCCTGAAGTGCTTCGGGCATCCCATCGGCGCCTCGGGGCTTCGCATGATCTACGAGGTCTACCTCCAGATGCTCGGCCGGGCCGGAGAGCGCCAGCGCGAGGAGGAGCCCGTCCTCGGGCTCACCCACAACCTCGGCGGGTTTCCGCACCAGAACGTCTGCTCGGTCGTGATCGTCGGCCGGGAAGGTGCCTGAGCCGTTGCTCTCGATGGCGCGGCGAATGTGCTGGTGACCGGAGACGAGGATCTTCCCCGGGCAATGGCCGGCTGCAAGTCCTGGATGCCGATCTCGGATTCGTGCGCGACATCGGCCGCTCTTCCCGAGACGGACAACTTCCTTCACGCCGACCGAACGAAATGCCTCTCATGAATACAGGCGGAAAGCGCGGCGACAAGCTGGATCGGGTCGTGGCCGAGGCACGACGCCAGGCGGCGCTGCGCGAGCAGGACTATCGCGCCAGAGCGCTCAGGATGTATCCGTGGATTTGCGGGCGATGCGCGCGTGAATTCACCCGCGAGAACCTGAGGGAGCTCACCGTCCATCATCGCGACCATGACCACGACAACAACCCGCCGGACGGCAGCAATTGGGAGCTCCTGTGCGTGTACTGCCACGACAACGAGCACGCCCGCTACGTCGATCAGGTTCGAGGGGCCGGCTACGAGCCCGCGCCGGTCTCGGGTGGCGCCACCCATCGGCCCTTGGCCGGGCTGGAGGCGTTGCTGAACCGGAAGGACTGATTTCGAGAGCAGCTAGCGCGAAAATTTCACCGATTCGCGAAGCGAGGGCGTGGAGATGCCCAACCCTGCCGCTTGCTTCGCAAGACGGCTCAATTGGCAAGGCGAACGCGAGTCGGGGCGCGCAGGCGTACTTGACAG
>MKWU01007130.1_pt1 | contig 10897 bp, 16 predicted proteins | sample 809101 | NCBI WGS metagenome assembly MKWU01 (sample SAMN05860141, study PRJNA318959) | sponge metagenome | host: Aplysina aerophoba | place: Slovenia: Piran, Adriatic Sea, Gulf of Piran | collected 2013-05-07
GGATTTGGTAGCAACCAACCAACCAATAGACCAACCGACCAACCGACTAACTGACCATACAACTAACAAACCAACCAACCAACCAAGCTACCAAGCAACCAACCAACCAACCAACCTGCCAACCAGCCAACAGACCAACCGACCACCCGACTAACCAACCAACCAACCAACCAACAACCCAATCAAACAACCAACCAACCAAGCTACCAAGCAACCAACCAACCAACCAACCAAACACCCAACCGACCAAACAACCAACCAAACAAGCAACCAAGCAACCATACAACCAGCCAACCAAACTACCAACCAACCAAACTACCAACCAACCAAACTACCAACCAACAAAACCAGCCAACCAACCAACCAACCAACCAAGCTACCAAGCAACCAACCAACCAAAAGACCAACTGACCAACCGATCAATTGACCATACAACCAACCAACCAACCAACTAACCAACCGACCAATTGACCATACAACCAACAAACCAACCAACCAACCAAGCTACCAAGCAACCAACCAAGCAACTAACCAAGCAACCAGCCAACAGAACAACCGACCACCCGACTAACCAACAACCCAATCAAACAAACAACCAACCAAGCTACCAAGCAAGCTACCAAGCAATCAAGCTACCAACCAACCAAACCAACCAACCAACCAACCAACCAAACACCCAACCGACCAACCAAACAACCAAACAACCAACCAAGCAACCATACAACCAGCCAAACAAACTACCAACCAACCAACATACCAACTGACCAACCGACCAACTGACCATCCAACCAACAAACCAACCAACCAACCAAGCAACCATACAACAAACCAACCAAACTACCAATCAACCAACCTACCAACCAAACTACCAACCAACAAAACCAACCAACCAACCAACCAATCAACCAAACTACCAAGTAACCAACCAAAAAACCAACCGACCCAACCAACCAACCAAGCAACCAACCAACCAACCATCCAAGCAACCAACCAACCAACCAACAAAACCAACCAACCAACTGACCGACCAACCGAACAACAGACCAACAGACGAACCGACCAACCAACCAACCAACCAACCAAGCAACCAACCAACCAAGCAACCAACCAACCAACCAACCCACCATCCAAACAACCAACTAACCGACCAAGCAACCAAGCTACCAAGCAACTAAACAACCAACAATGCAACAGACCAACCGACCAACCGACCAACAAACAATGCAACCAATCAACAGACCAACCGACCAACTGACCATTCGACCTACTAACCAACCAACCAACCAACGAAACAGACCAACCGACAAACTGACAAACCGACCAACCGACCAAGCAACCAACCAACCAAGCAACTAACCTGACAACTGACCAACCGACCAACAGACCAAAGCGACAAAATGACCAACCAACAAACAAAGCAGCCAACAAACCACCCAAACCACCTACCAACCCACAAACTAATCAACCAACCAACCAATCAACCAACAGACCAACCAACCAATGGACCACCTGACCAACCGACAAAACGACCAAACAACCAAGCTACCATGCAAGCTACCAAGCAACCAAGCACCCAGCTAAGCAACCAAGAAACCAGCCAACCAACGAAACAACCACACAACTAAACAAACAAACAACCAAGCTACCAACCAACCAACCAACCAAACAACAGACCAACCAACCGACCAACCAAGCAACCGACCCACCAACCAACCAACCCACCAACCCACCAACCAACCAACCAACCAGCCAACCAACCAACCAAGCAACCAGCCAACCAACAGACCAACTGACCAACAAACCAAGAACAAACCAGACAACTAACAGACCAACCGACCAACCGACCATCCGACCAACTAACCAACAAACCAGCCAATCTACCAACCAACAAACCAAGAACCAACTAACCAAGCAACCAACCAAGCAATCAAACAACCAACCAAACAAACAAGCAAACTACCAACCAACAAAACCAACCAACCAACCAATCAAGTTACCAAGCAACCAACCAACCAACTATCAAACCAACCAACAGACAAACCGACCAACAGACCACCCGACCAACGAAGCAACCTACCAACCAAGCAACCAAGCAACCAACCAACCAACCAACCAACCAACCAACCAACCAACCAACCAACCAACCCACTAAACCTACCAACCCACCAACCCACCAACCAACCAGCCAACCAACCAGCCAACCAACCAACCAATAAACCAGCCAACCAACAGACCAACCGACCAACAAACCAAGAACAAACCAGCCAACTAACAGACCAACCGACCAACCGACCATCTGACCAACTAACCGACCAGCAAATCTACCAACCAACTAACCGACCAGCCAATCTACCAACCAACAAACCAAGAACCAACTAACCAAGCAACCAACCAAGCAAGCAAGCAAGCAACCAACCAACCAACCAACCAACCAACCAACCAACATACCAACCGACCAACCGACCAACTGACGTTCCAACCAATAAACCAACCAACCAATCAAGCTACCAAGCAACCAACCAACTAACCAACCAACCAACCAACCAACAAGCCAACAGACCAACCGACCAACCGACTAACCAACCAACCAACCACCCAATTAAACAAACAAACAACCAAGCTACCAAGCAACGAAGCAACAAGCCAAGCAACCAAGAAACCAGCCAACCAACGAACCAACCAAACAATTAACCAAACAAACAAACAAGCTACCAACCAACCAACCAACCAACAGACCAACCAACTGACCAACCAACGAAACAAACAAGCTACCAACCAACCAACCAACTAACCAACCAACCAAACAACCAACGAAGCAACCAACCAACCCACCAACCCACCAACCCACCAACACACCAACCAACCAACCAACCAACCAACCAGCCAACCAGCCAACCAAGCAACCAGCCAACCAAAAGACCAACCAACCAACCCACCAACACACCAACACACCAACACACCAACCAACCAACCAACCAACCAACCAACCAACAACCAAACCAACAAAACAACCAACCAACAAACCAGCCAACCAAGCAACCAGCACACCAACAGACCAACCGACCAACCGACCATCCGACCAACTAACCAACCAACCAGCCAATCTACCAACCAACAAACCAAGCACCAACAAACCAAGCAACCAACCAAGCAAGCAAGCAAGCAACCAACCAACCAACGAACCAACCAAACTCCCAACCAACAAAACCAACCAACCAACCAACCAAACTACCAAGCAACCAACCAAACAACTAACCAGTCAACCAATCAAGCAACCAACCAACCAAGCTACCAAACAAACAAACAACTAACCTAACAAGCAAGCAACCGACCAACCAACCAACCAATCAACCAACCAACCAACCAACCAAACAACCAAACTACCAAACTACCAACCAACTAACCAACCAACCAACCCACCAACCTACAAACCCACCTACACACCAGCCAACCAACCAACCAACCAACCAGGCAACCAAGCAACCAGCCTGCTAACAGACCAACTGACCAACAAACCAAGAAAACAACCACCCAACCAACAGATCAACCGACCAACGGACCATCCGACCAACTAATCAACCAACCAGCCAATCTACCAACCAACAAACCAAGCACCAACTAACCAAGCAACCAACCAAGCAAGCAAGCAACCAAACAACAGGCTAAACGACAAACCGACCAAACAACATACCAAGTAACGAACCAAACAATCAACAGACCAACCGACCCACCAACCAACTAACCAACCAACCAATCAACCAACCAAGCTACTAACCAACCCAGCTACCAAGCTATCAACCAAACAACCAGCCAACCAACCAAGCGACCAACAAAGCATCCAAACCAGCCAACAGACCAAATGACTAACCTACTAGCCAACCAACCAACCACCCAATCAAACAACCAACCAACTAAGCTACTAAGCAAGCTACCAAGCAACCAAGCAACCAAACCAACCAGCCAACCAACCAACCAAACACCCAACCGACCAAACAAACAACCAAGCAACCATACAACCAACCAACCAACCAAGCTACCAAGCAACCAAACAACCAACAGACCAACCGATCAACCGACCAACTGACCTTCCAACCAACAAACCAACCAACCAACCAAGCTACCAAGCAATCAACCAACCAAGCAAGCAACCAACCAACCAACCAACAGACCAACTGAATAACCGACTAGCCAACCAACCAGCCTAACACCGAACCGGCCAACCAACCAACCAACCAACCTACAAACCAATCTACCAACTAAGCTACCAATCAACTAACCGACCAACCGACCAAACAATCAACCAACCGACCAACAGACCAACCCACCAACCGACCAACTGACCAAACGACCAACCGACTAAGCTACCAACCAAACAACTAACCAGTCAACCAATCAACCAACCAACCAAACCAAGCTACCAAACATAAAAACAACTAACCTAACAAGCAAGCAACTGACCAACCAACCAAGCAATCAACCAACCAACCAACCAACCAATCAACCAACCAACCAATCAACCAAACAACCAACCAAACAAACAAACAAACTAACAACCAACCAACCAACTAACCAACCAACCAACAGACCAACCGACAAACAGACCACCTGACCAACCAAGCAACCAATCAACCAAGCAACCAACCAACCAACCAACCCACCAACCAACAAACCCACCTACACACCAGCCAACCAACCAACCAACCAGGTAACCAAGTAACCAGCTAACTAACAGACCCACCGACCAACAAACAAAGCAAACAACCAGCCAACCAACAGATCAACCGACCAACCGACCATCCGACCTACTAACCAACCAACCAGCAAATCTACCAACCAACAAACCAAGCTTCAACTAACCAAGCAACCAACCAAGCAAGCAAGCAACCAACCAACCAACCAGACTACCAACTAACAAAACCAACCAACCAACGAACCAACCAACCAAGCTACCAAGCAACAAATCAACCTACGAAGCAACCACCAACCAACCAACCAGGCAACCAAGTAACCAGCTAACTAACAGACCAACCGACCAACAAACCAAGCAAACAACCAGCCAACCAACAGATCAACCGACCATCCGACCAACTAACCAACCAACCAGGCAATCTACCAACCAACAAACCAAGCAACCATACAACCAAGCAACCAACCAACCAACCAAGCTACTAAGCAACCATCCAACCAACGATCCAACCGACCAACGAAACACCCGACCGACCAACCAACCAACCAAACAACTAACAAACCAAGCTATGAACCAAGCTACCAATCAAACAACCAACCAACCGACCAAATAACCTAACAAGCAACCAACCAACGGACCAACCGACCATCCGACCGACTGACCAACCGACCAACTGACCAAGCGACTACCGACTAAGCTACCAACGAAACAATTAACCAGTCAACCAACCAACCAACCAACCAATCAAGCTAACAAACAAACAAACAACCAACAAACCCACCTACACACCAGCCAACCAACAACCAACCAACCAGGCAACCAAGTAACCAGCTAACTAACAGACCAACCGACGAAACAGACCAAGCAAACAACCAGCCAACCAACAGATCAACCGACCATCCGACCAACTAACCAACCAACCAGGCAATCTACCAACCAACAAACCAAGCTTCAACTAACCAAGTAACCAACCAAGAGCAAGCAAGCAACCAACCAACCAACCAGACTACCAACTAACAAAACCAACCAACCAACGAACCAACCAACCAAGCTACCAAGCAACCAACCAACCTACGAAGCAACCACCAACCAATAGACCAACCGACCAACCGACGAACTGACCATCCAACCAACAAACAAACCAACCAACTAAGCTACCAAGCAACCAAGAATCCAACCAACCAACCTAATCTGCAAACAGACCAACCGACCAACCGACTAACCAACCAGGCAACCAACCAACCACCCAATAAAACAACCAAACAACCAAGCTAGTAAGCAAGCTACTAAAGCAACCAACCAACTAAACCAACCAAACTAGAAAACAACCAAACACCCAACCGACCAAACAAACAACCAAGCAACCATTCAACCAAGCAACCAACCAACCAAGCACCCAAGCAACCAATCAACACACCAACTAACCAACCAAGCAACCAACCAAACAACTAACAGGCCAAAAACCAACCGACCAAAGAACCAAGCAAGCAACCATCCAAGCAATCAACCATCCAACCAACAAAGCAACCGACGACCAACCTAGAAAACAAGCAAACAGCCAAACAACTAACCAACCAACCAACATATCAACTAACCAACCAAGCAACCAACCAATCAAACTACAGGCAAAACGACCAAGCGACCATACAACCAACCAAGCAACCATCCAAGCAAACAACCATCCAACCAACGAAGCATCCAGCCGACCAACCAAGCAAACAAGGAAACTGCCAACCAACAAACCAATAGACACACTAATCAACGAAGCCAAAAGCTAATCAACCATCAGGCCAAACGACCAACCGACAAAACAACCAACCAAGCAACCATCTAACCAACCAATCACCCAAGTAACCAAGGCAACAATGGCAAACAAAGGATCCAACCAACCAACCGGCCAACGGGCCAATCGACTTACCGACCAACCAACCAAATGACCAACTGATCAACAGACAAGCCAACCAACCAACCAACCAACAAACCAACTAAACAACGAATCAAACAAGCAAGCTACCAACCAACACTGCAACAAATCAAACAAGCTACCATCCAACCAACCAGCCAACCATGCAACAAACCAAGCTACCAATCAACCAAACGACCAACATATCAACCGACCAACCGACCATCAAACCAAGTACCCAACGAACCAAGAAACCAATCAATCAACTAAACAACAAAACGAACCTAATAGCCAGCCAGCCAGTCAGCCATCCAACCAGCCAAAAACCCTAGAAAGAAAACCAACCAAACCAACCTACCAACTATCCAACATACCAAGCAACTAACCAACCAACCAACCAACCAATCAACTAACCAATTGTTCAGCCAGGTATTTAAGCTACCTAGCAAACAGTCAACCAAACAACCAACCATCAACCTACTAACCAACCAACCAACAAACGAAGCAACCATGTATCCAAGAAAAGAGGCAACCAAGAATCAAGCAAACCATCCTAACCTAACCCTAAACCATTGAACCATTCATCCAGCCTAGATGCCAGCATACTAACAAACTAAGCTTCCAAGCAAACAAGCATCCAAGGAACCAACCAATCATGTAACCAATTGACCAATCATTCAAACTACCTACCAAACAAGAAAGCAACCACTCAACCACCGACAAAAAAGGAACCATTCAACCTATCTACTAAGCAACTAACCTACTACCAACCAATCAACAAACTAAGCTACTAACCAAGAAACCAAACTACCAACCAACCAACTGACCAAGCAACAACCATGGAATAAAGTAACAAGTCAACCCACAAACCAACGAATCACATATCCAAACAACCATCCAACCAAGCAATCGACGAAATAGGAAACAACCAACCAAGCAAACAACCGCTAAGCAAGCAACCAAGCAAATAAACAACCAAACAAGCAACCACACACGAAAGGACCAACCAACCAAGCAACAACCATCCATCCAAAAAAGCAACCAAGTGCCGAACTAGAGAACAAAGCAATCAACCAACCGAGCAACAAACCAACTACCACCCAAATTAGAAACAAATCAACCATGCAATCAACTACGAAAGCAACCACCCATCCAACCAACCACCAACTAAACAACCAAATAATCAATCTAGCAACCAAGTAAACAAGCAACCAGGAAAAAATGCAAACAGCCAAATACCCAGCCAGCCAGCCAGCCAACCATCCATCCAGCCAAACAGCTAGCCAAATAACCAACCAAGCTACCAACCAACCAACCAAATAAGCACTAAGTATACAACTCGCCAAGTTACCAACCAACCAAGCAACCAAGTCACCAAGCAACCAAGCAACCAACAAGCCAACAGACCAACAGGCCATCACACCTAACAACAAATCGACAAAGTCACTAAGTATCCAATAAAAAAACGAAACACCCAACAAATCAACAGCCTACCGAGCTACCGAGCAACCAGACAACCATTGAGCCAATGAACCACCTAGCACTACAACCAACATACAACAGAATAACGAACAACCCAACTACAAATTAATCAGCTATCCAAGAAACCAAGCAACCAACTGTGAACCAACCAGGCAACCAGTTAACCAAACTATGAACCAAACCAACCCACAAGTACCCAATCTGACTAAACATAAACTTATGTGTTGTTGTCGACTCTACAATATTAACCAATGCACATGTAGACATTATTGCATACATAAGGCATGCATATACATATTGGCTTCAATGGTATCAATATCTTTGCTACATTTCCTTTGCATGAATATCGCTAGACATGAATGAAGGCTTCAATGAAGGCTAGCGAAGTATAGCAACAATAATTTAGATAAATGCATATTAGCAATATTAATAGATACATTATGATCAAATAGTATGTATGTTGTCTAGTTATGGAACAAAGTTAACCTTAAAGTTAAAATAAAAACAGACAAAAATTATTAAATATGATAATATGAAATTATACTAATTAATTATAACTTAATGAAATAAAGTATTTAACATACAAATATAAATGATTAATTTTTAATTACTGCAGAAACTAAAAATTGAAGGGTTTTGATTTAAATTTAATTAAATTTATTTTTGTTTAGCTATTTATTGAGAATTTTATTGCATCTAATCACAATGATTGGTTTAATAGTATTCAATTACTTGTATTTTTAATTAATTTAGATACAAAATTTTCTTTGCATGGAAAAAAAAAAATTAATTTAAATTTCGGTGTTTCAATTAAAAATTATATTAATTATACCAAAATTAAATTAAATCTTGTTCTAATTTTAGAGTTGAAAAATTTTCCTTTTATTAAATTATGAAGGATTAAAAAATTCTCAGAGAAAAATTAGAATATTACTTTTTTATAAATAATTCGGTAAAATTTTTCCTTTAATTAAAAAATGAAATTACTTTTCCTATTAAAATTGTAATCAGAAATTAAATTTTTAATTAAAAATGAACTTAATATTATTTCCCATATGCACTCAATGAGGAACACCTTTTTTTTTCTTGTATTTCTTTATTTTTCTAATCCTTTTTACTCTTTAATTTATTCCATTTTTCCTGAACTGTTTTCTTTTATCTCTCGTTTTTTTTTCTTTTTATCTTTTTTTCCTTTTTTTTTTTTTTTTCCCTTTTTTTTTTATTTTTTTTTTTTTTTTTTTTTCTCTTTTTTTTTTTTTTTTTTTCTTCCCTTTTTTTTTCCTTCTCACTTTTTTTGTTCATCTTTCGTCCACTTTTACTAACCTTTTCCCTTTTTTTCGTTTGTATTTATTCAAATTTATTCTTTTACCCTATTTTTTTTTTCTCACTTTTTTTTTTCACTCAACTTTTTTCCTATTATCCTTTTTCTTTCTTTTTCCCTCCATTATTACATTTATTATTACATGTAAATTTTGTTCCAATTTTTATTTACATGACCATATAGGGCACTTAATAGCAATGATAAGTATTTAAAGACATTGCTAATTCTTTGGAGAGCGATAAAACTCTTGAACGCTTTTCTGGCATACTGTCCTGATGAAGCGTTTGAAAGCTTTGCTTGGCCTTCCGTGTCCTGATAAAGCATTGGAACACTTCTCCATGACCTCCGGGACTTAATAGAGTGCTTGAACACTTAGCTGGGAACTCCTGAACCTGATGAAGTGTTTCCACCTTTGCATGATATTTCTTGGACTGATAGAGCGTTTGAACGCATCAACGGCTCTTCCGGTGCCAGATAAATCGTTTGGACTCTTTGTCCGGCCATCCGGTACCGGATAATACGTTTAAACCGTTTGCCCAGACACTCTGGGGCCTGAGTAAGCGTTGATACGCTTTGCCCGCCCCTTCTTGGCCTTATAAGGTGTGTATACGCTTTGCTCCGTCTTCCAGGGCCTGAGAAAGCGTTTAAACACTTTGTCCGGCCTTCCGGGTGTGATAAAGCGTTTAAACGCGTTGTCTGGTCCTCCAGACCAGATAAAGCGTTTAAACGCATTGTCTGGTCCTCCAGACCAGATAAAGCGTTTAAACGCATTGTCTGGTCTTAAGGGCCAGATAAAGCGTTTCAACCCTTTTCCCGGCCCTCCTGGGCCTGAAAAGCGTTTAAACCCTTATCCGGGCCTTCCGGGGCCTGATAAAGCGTTTAAACTCTTTGCTTGCCCCTCCTGGGTCTGATAAATCGTTTAAACACTTCTCTGGCACTCCAGGGTCTGATAAAGCGTTTATACAATTTTCCTGGTCCTCCGGGGCCTGATAAAAAGTTTAAACGCTTATCCGGGCCCTCCGGGGCACGATAAACCGTTTAAACGCTTATCCGGGCCCTCCGGGGCATGATAAAGCGTTAAAACGCTTAACCGGGCCCTCCGGGGCCTGATAAAGCGTTCAAACACTTATCCGGATCCCCTTGGGCCTCATAAAGCGTTTCAACTATTATTCCAGCCCTCCGGGGCCTTATAAAGCATTTAAACGCTTATCCGGGCCGTCCGGGACCTGATAAAGCGTCTAAACCTTATACTTGCCCTCCGGGGCCTGATAAAGCGTTTAAACGCTTATCCGGGCCCTCCGGGGCCTGACAAAGCGTTTAAACGCTTATCCGGGCCCTCCGGGGCCTGATAAAACGTTTAAACGCTTAACCCTTCCATCCGGGGCCTGATAAAGCGTTTAAACGCTTATTGGGCCCTCCGGGGCCTGATAAAGCGTTTAAACGCTTATTGGGCCCTCCGGGGCCTGATAAAGCGTTTAAACGCTTATTGGGCCCTCCGGGGCCT
>MKWU01007131.1_pt1 | contig 10896 bp, 10 predicted proteins | sample 809101 | NCBI WGS metagenome assembly MKWU01 (sample SAMN05860141, study PRJNA318959) | sponge metagenome | host: Aplysina aerophoba | place: Slovenia: Piran, Adriatic Sea, Gulf of Piran | collected 2013-05-07
CGTAGAACTCTCCACCCGTGGCGTCGAACCGCCAGTATTCCCCAACGCCAAGCTCGGCATACAGATCACGCTTGCTTCCCAGGTCCGTACTCGCTGTGCTCGGAGAACCTATCTCCAGTATGAAGTCCGGTGGCTTGCCGACCTCCCACAGCAGGTAGGTGTTGTTCCCCTCAAGCGACAGCGAATGGAGAGCGGCATCCGACAGGTCGAAGACAACGTAGCAGTCCGGAGACACGGAATGGCGTGGGTCGCCCTCGACGTAGTAGATGAACGTGTCACCGTTCACCCTTGCGCCCGGAACGTTCCTGAAGTGAGTCCTGAGCGTCCCCACGGTTCTGACATACAGCGGCGCTTGGTACTCTCCGTCTGGCAATGGCATACCGTCCGATTCGGGATAGACTAGGGCGGGAGCGGATCGGGTAGTCATGAACTTCTCCTTGCTCAGCCCGATTTTACCACAGACGAAATGTGCGATGAGGGGACTTCAATCTCACTACCATCGGCGGTTTCTATCCAGCAGGACGGCTTCTACCAGCGCGGCACGAACCTCCCTAAGCTGATCGTATGCCTCGGACACTTCAAGAGGTTGTCGCTCACCACCGGTCGCAAACGCCGTAAGTCGATATATCCTGTGCTCCCTCGGGTCCGGCTGACACCGCACGAGTACATCAAAGCCTCCGGGGCCGAAGGGGACTCTGGCGATGCGAGCGATGTCGTACCTATCGAATACCGGCACGCTTGTATCCCCTTCCGCCTCCTTCAGAAACATCAGGTAGGCTTGGTTCCAGAAGCGTTGAGTGAGGCCGGCCTCGCGCTCTGTCGTTGATGAAGAAATCGTGGCGAGTGTTGGAGTCGGTTTCGTGCATGCTGTTTTCCCTTGCGACTTATCCAAGTCTGGTACATCAATTGACTGTCAGCGGACTGCGTTATACCTAACGGCACAGGATGACAGTACGAGGCAACTACGAGTGCTGGTCTTCGAATCCCAGAAGGGGAAGGCAGGGACGCTCATAGTTGATGCTCCACTCTATTTCTGCTGGCCCAAGAAGATTATATTCCTTGCGGCAGCCCGCTCTCAACGCAACAGATTGCGGTATTTCCTTGCACGGGATCTGAGGGGATTTTGCGGGCGAGGGAACGTGTCCGGCTGGCGATGGACGAGAGATGGAAGGCTCCTACTCGCCGCGCAGGCGACGAAGCTCCTCTTCCAGCTCAGCAAGACGTGACTCGGCAGCCAGGCGAGCCGCCTCTTCCTCTCTGGCGCGAGATTCCGCAGTTCCGGCGCGAGCTTCCGCCGCCTTGCGATCGGCATGCTCTTCCGCAGCGCGCTCATACAACTCTTGGGGAGTCAGCAGAAAGTGCCCGCTCGCAGGGTCTCGGAAACGCAGCTTCCCTTCTTCCCACCAGAGTTCCAGCTCCAGTATCTCACTGTATCCCCGATGCCTTCCATCTGCCTCAACGACAATCTCTATGGGGACGTAATCGCCATCGGTCAGCGTGTCACCGGCGAGAGGGGCATCGTGATACTCGCCACCCGACGGGTCGAAGCGCCAGTATTCCCGTATGCCGAGAGCGGCGTATCCCTCGCGCTTTACGGTATAGCCGAGCCTACCCGTGTTGCGCGAACCCACCTCCAACACCAGGTCGGGCGGCTTGCCCACCTCGCTTATCACGTATCCGTTGCGCCGGATCACCCTCTCGGGGTCACTGACCTGCCTTGCGAAGATGAAGTCGGGAGCTAACTCCCTCGCGTCCTCCTCATCGATGCGCACATAGATCTCTCCGGTGAGCAGAACGTCGTTGAATGCGACGAAGTGGGGACCCAGCGTGCCGTCGAGTGTGGAGAGACTTTTGCGCTGCACCATATCAGGTTCCCGCGGTGGGTCGGGGAGCGGCTCTATGTGCGAGTAGTCTTCTGAGTGCGGCTGCGCCAGAGTGGTTTGAGTCGTCATAACTGGACTCTCCGTGATGCTCGCTCACTGACATCCTCAATGGGGTGAAGTGGTTCAGTCCATTGTATCACCGTCGGGCTATGGAGTTGGCAGGATGCTGGCATTCTCTGCGGACGCTGAAGCGCTCTCCTTGCCGACACCGACTGAAGGGGTCCGGGCATGAGCAGGCTAGTCGCGGACACGGCGACCGGACCGAAGTGACGCGCCTGCATCAGATTGCGGTATTTCCTTCACGGGTCGTGAGGGGGATTTTCTGACGAGGGAGCGTGTGCGGCTGACGATGGACGGGAAAGGGAAGGGTCCTACTCGCCGCGCAGGCGACGAAGCTCCGCTTCAAACTCCGCAAGGCGTGACTCCGCCGCCAGGCGAGCGGCGCGCTCTTCCTCAGCGCGGGCTTGAGCAGCCAGACGAGCCGCTTCTTCCTCTCCGGCGCGAGCTTCCGCAGTTCCGCGAGCTGCCGCTTCCTCCTGAGCACGAGCCTCGGCAGCTCCAGCGCGAGATTCAGCAGCCAGACGACCGGCTCGCTCCTCGTCAACGAGACCCACTGCTTCCTCATGCGAACGAAGGTAGCTCTCCGTAACAGGATCGAAGAACCGCAGCATCCCTTCCTCCCAGCACACGTACAGCCTCAAGGCCTCGCTGTATCCCCGAAGACGACCTTCGCCCAGCGCCTCTATCTCTATCGGCTCATACACCCCGTCCATCAGCCTGTCCCCCGCAGGAGCCGCATCGTGGTACTCCCCGCCACTCGGATCGAACCGCCAGTACTCCCCCACACCAAACCGCTCGTAGACCTCACGCTTGTCCGTGTAGTCAACCTCGCCCGTACTTCGTGACGCGACCTCAAGCACGAAGTCCGGCGCCTTGCCCTGGCTGTCTATCACATAGCCGTTCTGCTCTCGCAGGAGCGCAAGGTCACTGTCGAACGCCACCAGCAGGTCCGGTATCCGGACGTCACTTCCGCGAGGCCGACTTGGCGTCACAGGGACCTCGCTTACGACTATAGCGTTCGGCAAGTGGATTGCGAGGGCTGACCCGACGGCGGATTCGTGGAGGTAGAACCAGTTCTGCATATCGTCCCTGGGCGGAAAGTCAGGGAATCGTTCCAGATCTTCCCTGACCTGTGTGAGCGCTGTCGTCTTGTTGGTCATCGCGGGCCTCTCATTACTGACCGAGTTGAGCGGTTGCCGACTGTCGCCATTATACCACCGGCAAATCTTGGACATCGGAGCCGATAAAAATTCGTTGATGAATGTTGCACATCAATGAGTTTCCGAGGGCAGTCACTCACGCGACTGCCCTCACATTTCCGCTGAGACGTGAGTTGTCCACGCTCGCGGCGCACTCTGAGAACATAGTCCTTAGAGCGGGGGTATCTCCCAACGCGCGCAGGTATATCCCACGCGCTCCATTGTAGTCACGGTCCATTCGCTCACCATCCCGCCCCACGATGACAGACGCACCACCAACATTCTCCAGCAATTCACCGGTCCAGGAGACTGTCTTTGTCGTGTACGCCTCGTTGACGCTCAGGACGGTAACGCCGAACTCCGCTGCCTTGTGCCGCAGGAACATCCCGAAGCGATAGTGCGCCAGGCTCAGCAGGTTGCGGACCGTCTTCGAGCGTATGCGCCTTCTGCCACGCTCCACCATCTCGGATGTCTCGAAGGTGGGCAGCAATATGACATCGAAGTTGCCCACCAGGAACCGTGCCACCTGCCTGTGAAGCTCGGCGATGAGGTTCTCTATCCTGATACGCATCCTGCCGGCCGCACGCCGCATGTTCCGGCGCCTTCTGGCCGACGACTTCGCCGCACGGCTCAGCAGGTCGTCCAACCTCTCGCACAGACGCTGTATCCTGAAGAATGCGCCCTCGCCTATCTTGCCCACCGAGTCGGCGCAGTACCAGCTCAGGAACGACCGCACCCCGGGGTCGAGAGCCACCACCCGCGCTTGGTTCTCGCGCTGGGGCGGCAGCTTCTCGTCATAGGGCACTGCCAGATGGTACTGGCCATATCGAAGCGTCAGGCGGCAGATGTTCTTGTTCTCAGGTACGGGCAGAGTCTCCGCCATCTGCATACCGCCGAGCTTCGTGCGGTAGATGCCGGCATCGCTCACGCAGTTTGCCTGCACCGTGAAGGTCTGGCGTGGGTTCTTCCGTGAACGGAAGCGCGCGCGGGCGAAGCCCTCGTCCTGACGATGATCTTTAGCCTTGTCCCGGGCAAGCTCGGCATTGCGCTTCTTGGCTGCGCTCACGGCACGGCAGGCATCGAAGATCGCGCCCACCAGCACCTCACGGGGCGCACTCCTGTGCCAGGGCGGAAGTGCCGGCAGCACGAGGTCCCGTACTTTCGTCTTGACGGCGGGCGGAGCGTCCTCTGATGTCAGCATCTCGATGGTCTGGTTGTAGGCATAACGGGCAGCGCCGAACCAGCGGCGCAGCTCAGCCCTCTGCCCGGCGTCCGGGTAGAGACGTATCTTCCTTGATTTCCTTACGGTATCGCCGCAGTCCGTTGACCCTGGCTCCAAAGACATTGAGGATGGCGATGAGGTCGGTCGTGAGTTCTTCCTCGGGGCTGAGGTCCCGCTGATTGAGAACCACGAGTTCCCCGCCGTTGCGTTCGAGCAACGTCTCGATGAGCTCGGTTCCAAAGCGCGCAAGACGGTCTCGGTAGGCGACCACAACACAGAGCTTATCTCCTTGGTGTACTCGTTCCAGTATGGAGAGAAGTCCCCTGCGCTTGAAGTTGAGGCCGGAGCCGACGTCGCTGACGATCTCGGCGTCAGGGTATCGTGCTCGCATGAAAGCGACCTGCCGCTCAAGGTCTGCCGACTGTTTCTTGGACGAGACGCGGCAGTAGCAGACTGTGATGGTGGGCTTTGCGTTCCCGATGTAGGAATCGACGTCATATCTTCGCTGGTTGCCTTCGGTTCTGATGTAGTCGATGCGTCCCTCGCGCGCCCAGGCTCGTAGTGTCTGCGGATGCACGCCAAGTATGCGACTGGCTTCCCTGGAAGGAACGTATCTCATGAATACATTATACAGTAATACTCAGTGTTCATCACTTATAATGGGTGCAGCAAGCAACCTTCGGGCGACAGCAACAGAATCTCACGATTTCCTACAACTTCTGATACTTTCCGCACCTAGACCTCCGATTTTACGTAAATATAAACTTCCAGTAAATCGTAACCGCTAGATGACGTGTTCACATATTGATGTATTGATGTATTACTGTATTTACATCTTTTAAGTTGAAAGGGGGGCTTGGATGATTATCGCAGTGTTGGGCGAAAAGGGCGGCACAGGGAAAACGACCATGACGGTCAACCTTGCAGGAATACGCGCCACGGAGGGATGGAAGGTACTTCTGCTGGATGCTGACAGGCAAGGCAGTTCTGCATACTGGGCGGAGAAGCGCGAGACCCTGGGTCTGCCAACTCCTGACTGGGACCAGTTCTTCGGAACTTCGCTGGGCCGGATGCTTCGCTCAGCCATACTGGACTACGATGACGTCGTCGTGGACATCGGCGCTGGAGATAGTGACGAGATGAGCGCGGCGCTTGAGGTGGTCGACTGCGCCATAACTCCTGTTCGCCCTTCCGGGATCGATGTTTGGACAATGGGCCTGATGGACTCCCGGATGGCGCAAGCGCAGCAAGAGAACGCAGCCCTTCATAGCTGGGCTGTGATAAATTGCGCCTCAACCCATCCGGCAAGCACGGATGTCGAGAGTGCGAGAGAAGCCCTGGCGAGCGCCAAGGCCTTGCGAGTTGCCGACACGGTGATTCGGCAACGTATCGTGTTTCAGAGAGCAGTGGCCGGTGGGATGACCGTCCTCGAAGAGCCAGCCGCGACGCAGAAGGCGAAGGACGAGGTGATGAGCCTGTACGGTCTGGTTTTTGGTGAGAACAACGTTGAAGAGAGTGACCGGGAGGCGGCATGATGATGGAAATGAAACAGGTCTCGAACGCCAGAACCAGGGGCAGCGGTCCGGGCAAGCAGAAGCGCGTGAAAGAGAAAGCGCAGACTGTAACCTTTAGCTGGCCTGAGTCATTTTCGACACGCCTGAAGCAGGCAGCAGCTCAACGCGGCATGAGTGTTACAGCTTTCGTTCGAGAAACGATCACTCCCGCGGTCGATGAGGCAATAGATGAACTCGTCCAGGAAAGTATGAAACAACGACGTCGATCATCTCGATAGAGCGATTATCGAGCGACTTTGCTCACACTTCCTTCGCGCGTCTGAATAGGAGGAATTCTAAAGACTGGAGGCGGGAGAGGGTGACCTCAAGGAAGCCCCTCTGCCGCCTTCCCCACCCCCTCCCCATGTAGAGGGTAGGGGTAGGGCATGTAGAGATTCGTGATTTAGGTATGGAAAATGACGATTTTGTTACACCTAACCATACTGAGCGTTACACCTATTCATAGTAGTGTGGGCTTACGGCGCGTCTGTGGGCGGTAGTATGCGCCGGGCATCGATCCGCAGTTCGCCGTGCTCTTCAAGGTTCTCCAGAGCGCTCCATGCACGCCGGACCAGCAGACGGCGGTTGGCCGTTACGCTGCTCGGATACGCAAGCGAGATTACGTCCTCGTCGGTCATTGGGTCGTAAGCGTCCAATCCCTTTTTTCGTATCCAGCGCTTGCCTATTGGCGCGTGCGTGCGCCCTGGTTCATGCCAGAGGAACGACAGTCCGATGAGCACCCTGTACGCCGGTGCGCTCTCTGCTCCCCACTGGTCAAGGCGCTTGGGTAGCTGGACCCCGCCCTTAACCTGCGGTGGTATGTCCAGCACCACACCTATCGGCATGTCGAGGTCGATCCGCCCGAAGTTCTCATTGATGCGAAGTAGGTTGTGATAGTAGCCGTAGCCGGTCTCCGGATCGAGCAGGGGGATACGAGCCTCATGGTTGATTATACGGATGGCTTCGCGGATGCGCGGCCATATTCTGCTTACGGTCTCCGGTTTGCGAGGTCTGCCATCCAGAAACTCCGGCGGATACAATGCGTCTCTGATGTCTCGCAGCGTGATACTGTAAGTCACAAATCGCTCACCATGTCTCACGGAAGTCGAGGGCGCGGCGGCCAGTTTGACTAACATGCGGGCAGGTATTGGCGCAGCCCCGCGTCCGCCCCTACGCTCACCGGCCTTCACTCCGAGGTCGTAAAGCTCTACCGGCAGCACTGGGACGCGCCCGGTCCTGTTGCCGTCACCAAAGCCTGGAAAGACTGTCTGTCTGCCCGTGCCGTCAAGCTCGATGTGCGCCGGAGGCAGGTAGAGTCTGTCTGTCCTTCCCCCGCTCTCACGCATTGCGATGCGCGGCGCAATCGTATCGCTCCGGAGATTGCCGTCCGTATCTCTGACAGGTTGGACTTCCTTCGGTCCCGACTGCCAAGCTCGAATCAGTGGAGCGAGCGGGTGCTTTATGTCAGGCGCAACTTTGTCGGCCTCTTCCCATGTAAGATGCGCCAGTTCCGCGAAGCTATTGACCTCGAATCGCCTGGTCGTTGCCTTCTCGACTATGGACCAGCGTGAGAAGAACTCATCACGGGCCTCGGTGCCCCATGCGGTCGTCGAGATCAGATCATCGAGCTGGCGAAACTCCGGGTACTTATCAGACGGACAGCCTCCTTCGCCGCCGTAGGCTTTCCACACGCTCTCCGCAAGCAGCTTCAGGGACTCTTCAGGTGTGCGTTCCATAGTCGGATTCCTTCCAGTCGTTGGCGGGATTATAGCACCGGCCTCAAATCGAATTCTGAAACATGTCAGTCGCGCCATCTTCGCCCCGGTCCGGCTGCACCACTGCCTTGCCGTAGTCGGGCGCCCGGCCAGCGCTCTCGATCCAGACGCTGCGCAATCCCTCTTGTCATGAGAGATTGCGAAAGTGATGGCGACTGTCGCACAGATCACAACACCGTGTTTCAAGCAAATGACTCTCTGAAAAGCAGTAGAGGAACAGGCTGCTTCTGAACTTGAAGTGTAGTATGGCAGCTGTGAAATGTGATTTCTTTTGCAGTACAGAACAGGGAGACGGGAGAGGACGACCTTAAGGAAGTCCCTCTTCCGTCTGTCCCTCCCCCTCCCATGTAGAGGGTAGGGGTAGGACATGTAGGCAAATCGAATTTAGGTACAGAAACGGGTGAATCTGTTTCATCAGATTGTATTGAGCGTTTCATCAGATTGCGTTATTCGTTTCATCAGATTGCATTGGCGGGAGTGGCTCATCTTCAGGTGGCAGGATTCGGCGATTCTCGATTCGCAGCTCACCGTGCTCTTCCAGTTTCTCCAGCGCGGACCACGCTCGTAGCGCCAGCAGGCGATGATTGGCATGGGTGCTGCTCGGATATGCCAAAGTCAATAGCGTCCGCATCCGTCAGAGGCTCATACGGTTCAAGTCCCCTTTTCCAGAGCCACTTGCCGCCCTTCGGCGCGTGGGTGCGCCCTGGCTCGTGCCACAGGAATGACAAGCCTAGAAGTGCGCGGTATGCGGGGGCGCTCTCAGCACCCCATTGGTCAAGACGGATTGGTAGCGACACTCCGCCAGTAACCTGTGGTGGGATGTCCAGCACAATGCCGATTGGCATGTCGAGGTCGATCCGTCCGAAGTTCTCGTTGATACGAACGAGAAGATGGAAATAACCGTAGCCAGTGTTGGGGTCCAGTATGGGTATCCGATAAAAATTCGTTGATGAATGTTGCACATCAATGAGTTTCCGAGAGCAGGCGCTTACGCGACTGCTCTCACATTTCCGCTGAGACGTGAGTTGCCCACGCTCGCGGCGCACTCTGAGAACATAGTCCTCAGCGCGGGGGTATCTCCCAACGCGCGCAGGTATATCCCACGCGCTCCATTGTAGTCACGGTCCATCCGCTCGCCGTCCCGGCCCACTACGACAGACGCGCCACCAACGTCATCAAGCAGCTCACCCGTCCACGAGACGGTCTTTGTCGTGTACGCCTCGTTGACACTCAGAACGGTAACGCCAAACTCTGCGGCTTTGTGCCGCAGGAACATCTCGAAGCGATAATGCGCCAGGCTCAGCAGGTTGCGGACGGTCTTGCTCCTTATCCTGCGCCTGCCACGCTCCACCATCTCGGATGTCTCGAAGGTCGGCAGCAGGATCACATCGAACTTGCCCACCAGGAACCGTGCCGCCTGCCTGTGCAACTCGGCGATGAGGTTCTCCACCTTGATACGCATCCTGCCGGCCGCACGCCGCATGTTCCTGCGTCTCTTGGCTGGAGACTTCTGAGCGCGGCTCAGCAGATCGTCAAGCCTCTCGCACAGACGCTGTATCCTGAAGAACGCGCCCTCACCTATCTTGCCCACCGAGTCGGCGCAGTACCAGGTCAGAAAGGACCGCACCCCTGGGTCGAGAGCCACCACCCGCGCTTGGTTCTCGCGCTGGGGCGGCAGCTTCTCGTCATAGGGCACGGCCAGATGGTACTGTCCATATCGAAGGGTCAGACGGCAGATGTTCTTGTTCTCAGGTACGGGCAAGTTCTCCGCCATCTGCATACCGCCGAGCTTCGTGCGGTAGATGCCGTTGGGAGTTACACAGTTGGCCTGCACCGTGAACGTCTGCCTCGGGTTCTTACGCGACCGGAAGCGCACGCGGGCGAAGCCCTCGTCCTTGCGATGACCTTTAGCCTTGTCCCGTGCGAGTTGTGCATTGCGCTTCTTCGCTGCACTCACCGCACGGCAGGCATCGAAGACAGCTCCCACCAGCACCTCACGGGGCGCACTCCTATGCCAGGACGGGAGCGCCGGCAGAATTAGGTCCCGAATCCTGGTCTTGACGGCGGGCGGAGCGTCCTCTGATGTCAGTATCTCTACGGTCTGGTTGTAGGCATAGCGGGCAGTGCCGAACCAGCGACGCAGTTCAGCCCTCTGCCCGGCGTCCGGGTAGAGACGTATCTTCCTTGATTTCCTTACGGTATCGCCGCAAGCCGTTGACCCTGGCTCCAAAGACAGTGAGGATGGCGATGAGGTCGGTCGTGAGTTCTTCCTCGGGGCTGAGGTCCCGCTGATTGAGAACCACGAGTCCCCCGCCGTTGCGTTTGAGCAACGTCTCGATGAGTTCGGTTCCAAAGCGCACAAGACGGTCTCGGTAGGCGACCACAACACGGAGCTTATCTCCTTGGTGTACTCGCTCCAGTATGGAGAGCAGTCCTTGCCCATTGCCTCGGCGAGTCGCCTGTTCTCGTCTCTGCTCGTCACGGCATATCTCCCTACCCTAGCGCTTAATTTGTTTCATCCAGTGATAGTGAATGTAGCTTGAGTGTAGTGATTGGTTGACGCGTCGATTGAGGGAGAGACGGGAGAAGGCGACCATTAGGAAGCGCTTCTTCCGTCTCAGCCTACCCCCTCCCCATGTAGAGGGTAGGGGGTAGGCATGTAGACATGTAGGGATTCATAATTCAGATACGAAAACGTCTGATTCTGTCCCCTTCCAGTATAGTGAGTGTCCCCTTCCAGTATAGTAAGCGTCCCTTTCGAGTATAATTTCTGTCCCCTTCGAGTATAGTAAGTGTCCCCTTCGAGTATAGCCGGATGGGTGAGTGTCCCCTTCGGGTATACTCAGCTCACGGACTACTCTGATGGGGTTGCGGGAGGCAGTATCCTCCTATTGTCTATTCGCAGCTCGTCATACTCTTCGAGCCTTTCTAGGGCGCCCCAGGCTCGGCGCGCTAGTTCGCGGCGGTTGGTTTTCACGCTGCTGGGATATGCAAGTGTGATTACATCATCATCAGTCAGAGGATCGTATGGGTCCAGGCCCTTCTTACGCATCCACTTGCCACCCATAGGCGCATGGGTACGTCCCGGCTCGTGCCAGAGGAATGACAGCCCGATGAGCGCTCTGTAAGCCGGTGCGCTCTCAGCGCCCCACTGGTCTAGGCGCTTGGGCAACTGGACTCCGCCCTCAACATGTGGCGGAATGT
>MKWU01007132.1_pt1 | contig 10896 bp, 10 predicted proteins | sample 809101 | NCBI WGS metagenome assembly MKWU01 (sample SAMN05860141, study PRJNA318959) | sponge metagenome | host: Aplysina aerophoba | place: Slovenia: Piran, Adriatic Sea, Gulf of Piran | collected 2013-05-07
TGGCGCCTTCGAACGATATTCCTGGCCGTCCGGCCTCCGTGGCGCGATGTCCCGAGAACGCCGCACGCGCCGTTCCTCTCTTTCCCGATGTGCCGTCCGTTCGCTCACTCATGCCCTCTCAGCGGTTCCTCGTTTACCGGAACCCTGTTCGTCCACTTCCAGACATACTCCATGATGGGGGTCGTCTCCAGCGTCCGACCGTCCAGCAGGCGATGACGGCGTGCGTGGCCGGGATTCTTCCTCTTGGTCCCCCCTGGGGTAAATGTAAGGATCCCCTATTCGTTGCCGCGTGAACCCGCTCAACCCTGCAGAATTTTTTGGTTTTTCGTTCCACCCGCGAAAACGGGCGCGGGCGCCCGTCATCGTGCCGCAAGCGTTTGCGTTCAAACTCCAGGCCGCGCTTGGCCTTTCTTGGTCAAATCGACAGGGTTCATCGATTCATGAAGCCCGGACCTGTGCGTTCCATGCCTTCCTCAGTGCAACGGTCTGCCACTGTGCCTCTCCGTTATCACTTTTCCTTTCCCGCGTACGACCGCACCCCGCATCCCTTTCGCACATATCTTCACAACGCCACAGTTTCGAATTCCAAATGGCCGCTCAATGCCGAAGCGAAATACACCTTAAAATCGCCACCAGCCTGCCTGACCAACAATGCCGCCGAGAGAGCTCTCAGGGGTATTGCCCTGGGCCGCAAGTCATGGCTGTTCGCCGGCTCGGACCGCGGCGACGCGCGCGCGGCGGCGATGTATACCCTCATCGGCACCGCCAAGCTCAACGACGTCGATCCGCAGGCCTGGCTCGCCGATGTTCTCGGCCGGATCGCGGACACGCCCCAGACCCGGCTCGAAGAACTCCTTCCCTAGAACTGGGTTCCGGAACAGAAGCTCGATCAGGCCGCGTAGGCCAGATCGCACGCGGACCGCTCCGCTTTACCCACTTATGAATCACTGCGGCTAGAAGGCGGCGACGGTTCTTGGTATCATTGGGTCACATGGCTAGATGCACAGCACCAGTACGCGGCCATCGCTCGGCGAGCGCTGCAGCCGCCTGTCCAGCATGCCGTGGCCGTTCCAGCGGCTACAGATCGTATTCGTCTCCGCCCTACTACTCCACGCCGGGGAGCGGCCGCATCAGTCGCAGCAGTTCCGGCAGCAGCAGTGCGAGGCCGAAGTGGTCACGACCGGGTTCCTCCGTGGCTTACACGCCTGCCGAGGTGCGGGCACTAACGCCGATTCGCAGCAGGGTCGAGAACCGAGCGCCCCTACCTGACCTTCGGGACGTGTTTCTCTGCCATGCGTGGGACGACCGTGGAGGGGCCGCCAAGGAGCTTCACGATCTGCTCGAGGCACGCGGTGTTTCGGTCTGGTTTAGCGAGAAGGACGTCGTTCTTGGCACGTCGTTGCTCCGCGAAATTGACAAGGGACTGGCCAAATCGCGAGTCGGGATCGTGCTCGTGACCCCTGCACTGTTGCACCGCCTTCAACGAGAGAGCATTGCCGACAAAGAGCTCTCGGCGCTCCTAGCGCGTGATCTGCTCGTTCCCATCGTGCACGACACTACGTATGAAGCTCTCCGTGAAGTCAGCCCCCTGCTCGGATCGCGAAGCGGTCTAAGTACTGCAGAAGACCGCATGGCAGATGTCGCTGCCAAGCTCGCCGAGCTAGTCGCCCTCTAGCTGTCGAGGCCCGCTCGTGACGGGCGTTGAACAGCTGGAAGAACAGGATCGCGCCGTCCTGGGTTACGGACAGGTAGTCGATTTCGTCGACCACCAGCAGTGCGGGATGCGTCAACACCCTGTGGCGGCGCCGCCTCGTCTTTGTTGGCCTGGCCAACAGAGTGAACCGGCAACGAACTGTCCGACAGCGCGATCTCCACCTCGCAGACGTCCACTCCCGATCGCACAGCCTTGCTACATCGAACTAAGCCGAGAAGGCGGCCTACCCCGGAGGCTTACTTCTCGTCTCCCTTCGCTCAATGGCGCCCGAACCGCTCCGGGCGCGTAGGACGCAATCGAAGCGCAGAAACCGGGCCGTGGGGATGGACGAATTGCGATTCGCAAACGGCCACCCTGGCGAAGTGGGTCGTGGACCAACGCTACCCGCGGGATGATCGGCCCCGGCCAGCGCACGGCGGTGCCGGGCGGGAGGCGCTCCAATTGACCCCGACGTCGGCGCCATCGGTGGCGGAATCCTCGGATTGGGCGACGTGGCAGACCGGTCCCGGCCCGTCGAGACAGGCCGATGCAGGAAGGGAAACTCGCCAGCCCCGCTTTACCGGTTGGAGCCGGCACCGGCAAATCTGGTTGTCCTCAGGCGCAACTGCCAAGCCATCCAGGCGTCGTTGTGAGGCTACCGCGTTACGATCGGTCGCTACGAAGACCTCTCCTCGAGCAAGGCACGGCGCCGGGCAACGGCCGTCATCGTCCGGATCAAGTCCGACAAGGAACTGGCTGTTGATAGGTGTGCGGGTTGATCGCTCATCGGCGGGCTAGCCCTTTGATTTTGAGCATTCTCCTAGGGTCAGATCTGGGCGCCGAACAACAGCCATGGGTGTAGATCATTCCTAGAGGCCTATTTGCTGGCGTCACTGTTCGCCCATTCTCATCGACAACGATCATTCCCCTTTTTCCGACCAGGCAGAGGCAAGTTGGCACCACGATTTGCTTCTGAGAGGCCATCCGAGAGCCACTTCCTATATGACATGAGGTTCCTGCGGTTCCTATTCGAGTCGGTTCTTGTGTACCCAACCCGAATGTTGCCACGTGGTCTCCGGTGCAATATGCTTTCCTTTTGCAACATCCCGCTACGCTTTCAAAACACTTGAGAATAGCCTTGTCCATAGCGTCCCGCAAATCTCTACCTTCTCACCCTGTAGTTTTCGCGTTGCTCTGGCTTGATACTTCGTCGGAAAACGCCCTTTACGCCGCTCTCAAAGATGCTGGTTTGAAACCTCGGTCACTATTGAACCGCTTCCACCTCACAGTTTATCATGCTCGCCGAACCATCCCCACTCTGGAGCCGACTCGGCGCGAAGTAGATTTTCTCTGCAATATTGCTGAAACACGAATGATGGCTCTTGCACCTGGCGGAGAAAACCCAAGGCCTAGGCTAACTCCCAATCAACACTCTCTTGCATTGCGATTAACTCGCCGTAACCATGCCGTTCAACACATTCAAACCTTGCGTTCCGAGCTAACGCAAATGGAAACGAGATCTGTGCTGGGGGCCCGTCCGCCCTCATCCAAATCCAGAAATGCTTTCGGCGCGCGGAACTTTCAGCCCCATATCAAGATTTGCAGGGCGAACAACGGTGCTCCCCAGGACCTTAGCATTGTTGGAAATCATATTCGTTCAATGGTAGATTCGTTACGATTTGCAATTTATGAGGTCGTTATTCGTTAGCCTCCGTTGCTTTGACCTCGCGCAACGCTCTATTGAAGAAGAATCGCGTCACCATGTCTCGTAATTCCGCATCACTCAGAATGATGTCGCGCGGCCTCGTGCACCGCATCGAGAAAGGCGAAATGGGCTCCACCATTGGTGCGGCCTTCGAGGTGACCGCCATTGTTGGGATGCGCCTGACGCCGGCTTTCAGCCACTTGACGATCAGCCGGATCACCCGCCGATCACCGAGGAGGGCGGCGCGTAAGCGCCGTTCTCTCGGCATCTATTGATGCCGGACGCAAGGTCAATCTTTGCGCCGGAAGCAGTCATCCGACGGGCAGTAGCTCGAAGATTGGACTCGCTCCGGACGCGACACGCAATTTAGCTGGGGGAATTGCCGAAATGCCGACGTTCGGCGGCCGCCAATGCGGCTTTATCCGTCGTCTTGAATCTTGTTCAAACCCGCCATTATATCTGCCATACTCAATGTTTCGGCTTCCGAGGGCCAAGGCTGCGTCGGTGCATTCGCGCGATCAATGCAGTCGCGCACTTGGGAATAGTCGCGCACCTTGATGGCACCATTGGACGCCTTGCCAAAAGCGCTTGGCTTTCGATCTGTCAGCCATACCGGTGTCGGCGGTATGGGAGCAGTGTCTGTTTCGGCGAGACTCTCGAGATATTCCATAACGAGGTAATGATGGGACGTGCTTATTGCAAAACATTCGCCAAACAACGATGCAAATTTTGATTCAGATATCTCCTGCCAGATTGTCCACTCAGTTTTGTTGGACGCGTAAGGACTCGTGCAACCTGCTTTGATTACACAGCAAGAGTCGTTCTTCATTTTGTAAACAAGTCTCGCCGATCCTCTACCAATCAAATCCCCGATCAATTCTTCGAGCACCTTGTCGTCGACTACACCTTTCGGCTCCACTATTCACCTCTCGCTACAGGTCATTCGAAGTTTGTATTACGAACAATCCGCTAGCGGCAGCTTACCACCGATGTCGCAGAGTCACCACCTTTTATTGATTTTCATGGTCTACCAGCGTGAAGGTCCGTAACGCGTTAGAATCCGCAGACAGTACTGAGCTGAAGGAGCCCTCCGACTTTACTCGACAGATGGTGTGGCGCCCGCGCGGGCAAGCCCGCGCGCCTGGCTCTCTCGAGCCGAACCGCCTTGCGGCATCTCGGCACCGTCGGGCTTCGATCCCTGGCGCATCGCTCACAGATGCCGACTCCAAGAAGCATCACGGCCGGTCGCGATGGGCTCACAATTGGAAGCGCTCCGACAGATCGGCGTGCAGACCTACAGCACACGCCCCATCGCGGTGATCCGCACGCCATCGTGGCGGTTGACCGAATAGCCGCCTTCGGGTTCCTTGTGGAGGTCCATGGGGTAGCTGTATCGGGTTGCCATGATCGGAACCTCCTGAAAGTCGTTCGGGTCGATGCTGAGCTGAACCGATAAGGCAGTATGATCGCAATGGCGTGTGGGACTTGGGCGACACTGAGATCGAATATGCATTGGCGTCGGCCCGCCATTTCATGGATCGTCAAGCGGCCAGAAGTGCGGAGGTACGGGAACACGGTGATGGCGACTTGCCGAGACAAGCAACGGCCAAAGCCCGTATTTGAGTGGGGAAAGCGCGAAAAACGCGGTTGATGAAGCGCATTCGGACTTGATGGGAGTGAGCATGTCCTCGCAGGAACGCTCGATCCTCATGTCAGTAGCTGCAAGACCATGATTTGCACTCCCGCGATATAGATGCTCTTCAGTGTCGAGACCCGGATACCAGAGCTGAAGGGTCGAATGCTGGTACGGTCCAGATGCGAAGTCGGCCAGCTCAGCCAGTGTTCCGATGTCTTCGGTCACCGCCGCCCACACTGCGAGTGTCGGGACAAGGAGGCTGGCCACTGTGGCGTCTGTACGATAGTCGGCGGCGTCCCTGGGATGGTCGACCAGATCGCGATAATCGTCGAATACGCAGGGATAGCGGCCGTTTGAGCCGTAAGCGAATATCGTAGCGCGCGCAGTTTGCTCGACCCAGTTCTGGATCACCTGCGCGAAGCCAGCCTTGTAAAGGAATAGACAAGCAATATTGATGTCGATCGCTTGGCTATCCTTGATCGGGCTGCATAGAATTGAATTGTTGTGAATGACCTGAACTAGAAGCTTGGCGGTGGCTTCAAGTGCCTCTTGAACGATCGCTGCTTTTTCGCGACTACCTACCGCTTGGAGACTATGCACCAAGTGCAACTGCCAGAGCCCCCGTGTACCGATTCGTCCGAGAATGTCGAATAGCTTTAGATTGATGTCCAACGAGGATCGACTTGGTACCGCATTAGCCAATCCGTGTAGTACTTTAGCCTTTGGCTCAACATAGTTGGCTAGATATTCGTCTGAAATCATGTTATGCAGTTCTATCAGGCGCAGCATGGTGTGATTACTTTGGCGGATCTCCTTGGAATTGCCTGTAAGCTGGTCCTTGATCACTGACCAGGATACAAGGATGGCCCGTTCGCTGCACAGGTACGCCGCTTCGATATTGTTTGCCGTCCGTGCCCAGACATAGAGCGTCCATAGACCGAGGTAGAGCTGCCGAATCACGGTAAGGCGTGCGCGCCTATTTTTCTTAGAGCTGTCGACGACACTGGTTGTAAACCGACAGTAGTAATCAAAACTGACATCGGGCTCGTCGACCATTGCTACGCATTTTCGAAAATCCGAGCGCCATGTGTCGGGTAGGGCGTTCTCACGAAGTACGCCGGAGAGCAGAAGGTCGGCCAGGCGATCTCCATTCCACAGATCGTACGAGATACGCTTCTTCGTATTTCGAGCCATGTAGCCTTCGACATCAGCCCTCACATCTTCGTGGAGTTCTCCACCAAGGCACAGTACGATGACCACTGGGAAATCAGCGTACCGCTTGGGTATGTGATTTTCGACGTACACGTCGAGGATTTGGTTGAGGGACGTGCGGAGAGATTGCGCGCCCACATCCCAATCTGACCGTCTGAGGGTTCCGGGCTTGATCGAAATGAGGAACAATGTGCGGTCCCCGTTCTGACCAGGACCTACAGCCGCTACGTCCACCCCGTGTTGCTTTGTCCCGACTGCTGGCTTCGAGAAAACCGTGAACCCGATCTCACTGAGCAGGTCCGGCATTATGGCATCGAGCTCACCTCGCTCCTTCAGTGACGCCAAGTATTCTGAGAAAATTAGCTTCATGACGGAGGAGGTTCCGACCGGAACCGGGAGATCGCATAGTGGAGACCCACCGGATCCATGACTTCCAGTCTTGGAATCTCGGCCGCATGTTCAAACGAACCAAGAGAGATTTCCTGTCTTTCTGGATGGCCACTGTCGTCGCGGTAGATATAGGCGATTGAGGCAGTGCCATAGAGCATGGTTGACTTGTGGAGGATAGATGAAAAAATCGACGCCTCTTCAGCTTTTCTCCGCACTTTGCGGACAAAATCACCGAGGCGATAGGCTTCGAGTTGACGTTCCCTCTCATTCGGGCGGAACGCAGAGCAAATCCCTGCTTTGTCCAGTTCAGTGACATATGATCTCATCGATTGAGAGAGACGCTGGACCGATTTCTGTGCTGGATCGTTGGATGAAACGGCTGCCTGAAACCACTCCATAGCTGTCAAGTAATTCATGAGAAAACGATCTCGGACAAGATCTTCTAGTTCGGAGCGTTCGGTATCCGGTACCGCCCTAAGACAGGACAGGAGCAGTGCTGCTGCACTTTCCTTGTTGACGATGCAGTAGCCGAGGATTTTACGCGACAGGTACAAGATCCAAGGGGACGTCAGGGAGAACGGGCTGAGGTCAATGTCGAGACCATCGCGTGTCTCGTTGTAAGGGAGCAATTGGCTGGCAGCCTGGCAGAGTCTGAAATCACCGGTCAGGAGCAGCGAAACGATGTACCAACCCAGGACGGCGCCGTGCTCATTGCCGAGCCTGTGTCGAAAGTCGCTCAGCCTAGTGATTTCGATGGCGTCATCCGAATGACCGAGAAGCTGGATGAGAAATGCAAGGACACGCTGGCGATCTCCATCTAGGTCCCACTGGTACAGTATCGAATCGATTGCCAAGATGGTGCGCAGATCTTGCTTACCAGTGCGTTGAAGGACCGAAAAAGTCGCGTCAATCATAGCTTGCGAGTAAATGTTTCGGCGGGTCTGGAGGCCGAAGGCAAGGGTGTAAACGGTCTCAGGCATCGGAGCCGTGCACGCCTTCAATAAAAGAGCTTCGACGCGCTGAAGGATGTTGCCATCCGTACGGTGCAGAAGATGCAAAGCGGCCTCGAGCGCATGGGCCGCGTCGTTGTCGGACCCGGGAGTCTCCATGACTTGATCCAATCGATCAAGTGCGCGGGTGAGTAGGCGCCCATCCTCCGTAGGCACGACCCGTCCAAGCGCCCAGAACGCGTCTAACCGAATGTGCATCTGTGTCTGGTTCGACAGATCGAATGCTTCTTCGGAAGACATAGTCGCGTCATGAGATGCACCTGCCAATAGAACGGGCTTGACGAGTCGTCTCTCGGCGTCCAAATCTTGGCGCACTAAAACCAACCCCTTTTCGACGCGTCGCGGGTCTTTTCGAAACCAATTAGTAAGACTGTCATAAACCAAGCCAGCGGCTCCATCGTGGCCAGCCTTGTCATACATGCTCTCGCATGCAGCTACTGCAACGTCAGCCGAACAGTTCGTTTGCGGCAATGCTTTGCAAAAAACGTGCCGGAGGGCAAAGAACGACTGGTTGTTTGCGGCTTCGAGCCGCTGCGGTTCGAAGGCGGCGAAAATATCTATTTCGTCGCGATTGTGCATGTCAGAAATAGTGCTCGCTACAGGGTCGACCTCTTCATACGCTGTTGCGGCAAGCGTTTCGAGCAAAGTTCCCGCGTCATTTGCTGCAAGTAGGGTGTCACGGATGCTCAATTGGTCGTGCTCTTTCATGAACGTGAAATACAATCATTCAACTCAGAAAATAAATTCCGAAGTAGGATCAAGCGTCTTCCGGCACTCAAATAATCTTTTTGCTTCACTCGTCCGTCATTTCACTATCGAAGATAACTAACCCTCTGACACCGTCCGATACTGCGCTTTTTTTGCCTCATACACAATCGACCATCTAGCGCTCTATCCGGCAAATCGGCATACTGGCGGCTCCACCGTACATCCGGGTCAGCACTCGGGTAATGCTTGCTTGGTACGTCATCGCATCCAAATCGGTTGGATTCTAGGCCTGAATGAATAGCGTTGGTAGCCGCGATCTAAGACGATCCGAAGTTCACGGGCATCGCTTCTAAGTCGACTCGGCTCATGCCGAATACCACTGTTCTCAGTCTCTCTGAGGTATTTCTGCGGGTTTCGTAATCAGCCGCGCATCGACCGGCATCAAACCTGCCCAAACCTTCGCGTTCCCTCGATTCGCCGCTCTATCCCGGGAAGCTCCCGCTTGCGTCCGTCATCGTATCGCAATCGGATGGATACCGCACTCCGTGTGCCGCTGGCGCCGATTGTCGCTGACACATGGCCAATTCCGTTTAGCCGCAACCTGAGGCTGCGGTTGCATGCCACCCGGTTAAGGAACTTGCCGGCTTCGGACGATACCGGCGCGTCATGAGCTGGTACCGGGCAACCGTGCCCGTGCACAATCCTTGACCGGCAACGAGGCGTGGTGGATCGACAGGCCGGTGGCCTCCGCCCCTCCGTGGATGTTCGTGACCAGTAGGCCCCGAGAACGGTCTGCCTGACCATGCGTCGCTGTAATCTGCCGGTGTTGCGGCCGATCGGCTAAGGTCGTGCCGCATTGACAGACGGAGGGAAGAGGATGACCGCCTATTTCATCGTGCGCGCCGAGGTCGACCCGGCGGCGCGGGACGCGTTCGACGCCTGGTACGAGACCGAGCACCTGCCGGACGCCGTCAAGGCCCTGGGCGCGGCGGGCGCCTCGCGCGGCTGGAGCGGCGTCGAGGACAATGTCCATGTCGCCTTTTACGAGTTCGCGGACATGGCGGCGGTGCAACGGATGGTGGCGTCCGACGCGCTCAAGGGCATGATCGCCGAGTTCAGCCGCTGCTGGGACGGCAGGGTCACCCGCACCCGCGACGCAGTCGAGATCGTCCAGAAGATTTGAACGGCGGCGCGGCGGCGGCGGTTATCGATAACGATTCGACGATGCCGTTGCACCGCAATCGCCAATGCCGGTAGGGTTGCCGGCGCAAGAATGTGCAAACCGGTTGAGCGGGAGGGAAAGATGCTCCGATTCTGCATTGTGCTGATTGTCTCTATTCTGGTTCCGGCGTTTGCAGCCGCGCCCGCTGCCGTGGCGGCGGACGGCAAGCCGCTCAAGCCGATGGCTAAGCCGACGATCAAGGCCGGCGACACCAAGGTCTGGCGCGGCGGCGGCAAGGAGTGGATGGAAATGGTCATGGCCGTGGACGAGAGTACTGCCTCCTATGCACAGACCGACGGGTGCCGGATAACCCGGCTGCATGAGGAATTCTCCCCGTGGCTGAAATGGGAGGGCTGCGCGTTCGGAAGCGGCGAAGGATCCGGAAAGCTGATCGACGGCAGGATCTGGCCGCTGAAGACCGGTACAAAGTTCGTTTACGAATACGCCGGCCGGGACCATCGGGGCCGAAACTGGCAGGGCAAGATGGATTGTACTGTTGAAGGCGCCGCGCGGATCGCCGTTCCGGCGGGCGAATTCGACACCTACCGCCTGGTCTGCGACACCAAGAATATCAGGCGCGTATGGCACATCGCCCCGAAACTCGGAACGACCGTGAAATTCTCCAGAAAGCGCTTTGACGGCAGCCGGTCGAGCACCCGGGAAATGGTGTCCTACAAGCCGGGCAGCTGACCGGGGAGGAGTGCGACGCCGGCAGTCGCCTTTTCTCTGCTCGCCGAAACACCGGCCAGGGAGTAGTACGCGACGCTTCGATGGCACCGTTGTATCGCCGGCGGCGGTGCCGCTGCGGTTGCAGCGGCAAACGATGCATGCATGGGAGAGAGACATGCTTCGAGTCTGCGCCGCGCCGGTTGCGGCCCTCTTGGTCCCGGCCCTGTTAATTCCGGAAACCGCTTTGGCCAAGGAGCTGAAGCCCAAATTCGGCGACATCGGCGGCGTCTACTATACCGACGTTTAGGAGAACCGCGAAGCCTGCCGGCAGGCGATCAGAAACAAGATCGCGCTGTGCCGCCAGAACACCAACTTCGAGAGCAACACGAAGAACCGGAAATACCCCGGCTGCCTGCCGATCTTCCGGCGGCAGGCGCTAAGCTGCGTCGTGCATTTCCGCCACCAGACGAGCAAGTGCGACCTGTCGGGCGCGGCGCGGATTACCGACTTCACCGACTTTAGTTGCGAGGTGCCGAAGACGGTTGTGCAGGAAGGCGGCGGGCCGGAAATCTCCCCGCTGGACCGGCGGATGAAAGCGCGCACGGGCTCCAACCTGCGCGCCGGGCCGGGCACGAACCATCGCGTCGTCGG
>MKWU01007133.1_pt1 | contig 10894 bp, 9 predicted proteins | sample 809101 | NCBI WGS metagenome assembly MKWU01 (sample SAMN05860141, study PRJNA318959) | sponge metagenome | host: Aplysina aerophoba | place: Slovenia: Piran, Adriatic Sea, Gulf of Piran | collected 2013-05-07
GGCTACGGGCTCGCCGACATCTTCCCGGAGCTCGGGACCGCCTCCCCGGGCTCCGCCCGCCGCAAGAGACCGCCCCGGTACCGCGACCCGCAAAACCCCGACCGCACCTGGGGCGGTGTCGGACGCACCCCGAAATGGGTGCAGGCGATCCTCGACGAGCGTGGAATCGACCTCGCCGCCTTCAAGTCCATCCCGATGTACCGGATCCACCCCACGGACTGATCCGGATGGTGGGGAGACGGGGGCGTTTCAAACGCCGCGCGTGAATCGCCCAGACGGCGAGATCCCACCCCCACCCGTTAGGCAGGTATCCCCTGCGCTCAACGTGGGGCTCGCCACGTGGCTGCAAGCCGACATGAAGCACGGATACGCGTACCTCAAGTACCGGCTCCTCGCCGTCGAGAAATCTGGATCGCGAGAACACCGCGTCCAAACGGCGCCACGGTACGATCGCTGAGAGATCAACGCACGAGCATCCCCCGCACGGCGAGATCTCGACTCTACCCGGGGGTAGGTATCCCCCGCGGCAGCCGACAGTGCTCCTACCCCACCCCGCCCGCCGCGCGGCTACGCTGGCGCTCTTCTCTCCCTCCGAGCGCACCGTTCGGTGCTTCTGGTGGTGGCCGCGGCCTACGTCGAAGAGCTGGCGTGCGCGCCCGCGACCGTCAAGCAGCACCTCACCGCCACCCGGATGCTCTTCGACTGGCTCGTCGTCGGCCAGGTCCTGCCCTTCAACCCCGCGAACTCGGTCCGGGGGGCCGCGCCACGTCGTCAAGGCGGGCAAGACCCCGGTCCTCAACACAAAGGAGACCCGGTCCCTCCTCGACGGCATCGACGTCACGAACCTGGTGGGCCTCCGCGACCGCGCGTTCCTCGGTGTCCTCGTCTACCGCTTCGCGCGGGTGAGCGCCGCGGTCTCGCTCCGGGTCGCGCGCAAGTCACCAGCACCAACGGTATCCGTTCGGGCAACCCGGTATGATGACGCTTGACGCGGCATGCATCGAGGCTAAAGGCGCCTGCCACACCACGTCGATTGGCGACGCAAATCACAATTGCCGCGCAGGTACCGGCACGACCGAACGGATACCACCAACGCGCGTCCTGAAGGCGCTCAAGGTCTTGCCGTCGATCAAGTAACAGAAACAGTCGCTGCCCTTGACACCGGCAAGAATAAGTCTTTAAATCAGTGTTTTAGTGGAGTGTGCCGCTTTCGCGCAGCTGGCGAAGGTCGTATGTCATGCGCCCTTGGCCGTGTTCGCCCATGTCTCCCCGAGCAAGGGGGCGAGTGTTTCGCGCAGTTGGCGGTTGGTGTGTGAACCCTGCAGGCAGTAGCCGGAACGAGGCGATGGCGATGGCCGCAAGCAGGGCCTGGACGCACGGGTCGGCGAAGTGTATCGGGTCAAGTCGCAGACGATCATCCGGACGCGTCCCCGGATCGTTGGGAGGATGCGCGATGTTGCAGGTGTCGAGAACGGTGCCGCCCGCCGCGGCAATTGGCGCACCGCACCCGAGGCGCTGCAGACCTCCGCTTCCGGCGCTACGGTCCGGGTGGCGAACTCGCCAAGACCCCGTGATAAGCTCTGGCCGCTTCACCGCATAATGCAACATCCGCGCCGCTTCGACACCGAAAGGAAGGACCATGCCCAACCTTCGCCAAGTGCCGGCTGGATTCCTCGCCGCACCGATAGCCGGAGCGGCGCTGTTCGCCGCCGCTCCGGCCGACGCGCAAGGCGCTCATGGCGTCATCGCTTTCGGCGAGACCGAACAGGGCAAGAGCGTGGCGTACGGGTTCTCGTGGAATTTCCATGGCAAGGAGGTGGCGCACGCGGAAGCGGTCAACGCCTGCATTTCCAGCGGCGGAACGGACTGCGTTCAGCTCGCGTGGTTCCAGAATGGTTGCGGGGCGCTTGCGATAGATCAATACGGCAATGCGCAGGGAAAGCCCGGGATGTCGCTCGAGCAGGCGGAAGCGCGAGCGTTGCGGACGTGCGAGGCGGCCGGGGGAGGCGGTTGCAACATTGTCGGCTCGGCATGCGCCGCTCCGGGCGGCGAGCCGGGCACCTGGTCGGGAAGCGAAAGCGTCCTGCCGGCGCCCGGTTCGCAAACGACAGCCGCGGGACCGGAAGACGAATCGCTCACCCGAGAAGAACGCATCCGGGTCCAGCAGAGCCTGACCGCTCTGGGGTTCGATGCCGGCCCCGCCGATGGCGTTTTCGGGCGGAGCACTCGGTCCGCAATCTGGGAATGGCAGAACGCAAGCGGCCTCGAGGCAACGGGTCATGTCACGCGCGAACAATTCGCAACCCTTACGGCTGTCGATGCTTCGCCAACCGAAGAACCAGAACCGGAACCCCAACCGAAAACGGCTGATGCTCAGAAATACAACGCTTGCATGGAACATTGCACGAGGGGAAAGGATTTCGCCTCGTGCCACGCAATCTGCTCAAGCGGCACGGTAGCAAAGCCACCCGCCGCCGTACCGGTTGTCGCGCAAGGAAATTGCACCAAAAAAAGCAAGAAAATGGATGCCATCAAGGCATTTGTCACGGAAAACTATGGTGATATTTCTTATCTTGGTTTGTCAATTTTTTCCGAAGAGGGTGAAGGACAGTTTGAAATATCCTTTTATCCTGATACGCAAGAATGTATAGGAAATGTGTGGGTTGACAAGGATTGTCAGATAGGGGATGCAAAGGGCACTGTTTTGGTCAATGCCGCTTTATGGAAGCAGGCTAATTGCGAGTTGGACAATGACGATGTTGGACAATAGATAGGTCGACTACCTTACCGAGCGACGTTGTTCAGGGGTACCGGTACGGTTGTGGCAAACGGCGGTATTCGTTCCAAGAGCGGCCGTGGGCGACCAGTCGCGAAAGGGAACGCGAAGACCATAGGGAGCGTCGGATGCAGGGCAAAGGGCGAAAGAACGCAGCGGGTGGCTGGCTGCTCGGAGAGATGCTCGGCCGCGTTGTAGGGATCACGGCAGTACCTGCGGTCGTGGTTGGATTCACATGGGGGCTGCTGGTTGGCGGACTCCCTCTCATAGCGAACACGGTGCAGGCGTATCCGTGGTGGTCAATGCTAGGTGCCCTGGGCGTGATGGGATTGGCCTACGGCATGACAGTGATGGTCTTGCGTCGAACGCAGTCGACATGGGGACGGGGTCTTTCGGCGGAAAGGCGCGTGGGGGACCGCATCGAACACGCGCTGGTACGGCCTGGATGCGCGTTCGCTCACGACGTGAAGGAGGCGCTGCGCGGGGCAGGCAACGTGGATCATGTCGTCCTGACACCGGCAGGAATATGGGTCGTGGAAACCAAGGCGTCTTGGCTGGACAAAGAACCGTTCAAGGATGCACTGCGGCAGACGGCGGCAAACGTTGAGCGAGTCCGGCGGAAGGTGGACAAGCCCGAGGTGCAGGTCCGTGGAGCGTTGGTGATTGCCGACAATCAGGAGCTCTACGAGGCAGATCACGACTGGAAAGGCGAATCGGTGACTGCATTCCGGGTTGTGTCTTTCTGGCGTCGGCTCCAAGAGGAGTGCGCCGAGGAGCGCCAGAGCATCGAAAACGAAAGGCGGGAGGATCTGGCACGCGAGGTCTGGGATCTTGGTTCGGCTCGGCACTTGAACGCCTGAGGGAACTCGCATTGGTTGCTTGGCAGTGGGCGGACATCGATTGCCGCCGGAGGCTGGTCTAAGGGCGTTGTGCCCCGCGCGGTCTCGCCTCCGATCGGCGGCGAGGCACCCTCGTCGAGGTATTCGGCCCACTGCTGCATCACGGGCCTGCGCTTCGACAGAACGTCGTCCCGGAGGTACGCCTGGACGGTCTTGGAGCCTTCGACGTGGGCCAGACACAGTTCGGAAAGCTCGGTGCTCGATCCCGTGGTTGCGTGCCCACGCGGGTGCTACGCGACGAGATCAATGCCACAATCCGCGAAGGCTTGGTCGCCCAAGGCGTCATCGACGGCCCCGCCCGGCAGGGCGAGAAGCTGGTGCTGCACGACCTCCCCGCGCCGAGATGGCGCGAGCCTCGAACTACGGGGTGGGCGTTGCGGTGATCTTCACCCGTCCCCACAACCGGCGCGGGGTCGGGAGGAGCGACGTACGGTGGGTCGCGCGCATCGACCGGTGACTGCGGATTCCAGTCGATTCCGATCACCCATTCCATTGCATTCCGATCACTGATTTCCAGTGCGGAACCGACCACTTTGTCGGTGGGCACTGGAACGGTGGGAGGGGTCTGAGCACCGGAGCTGAACGACGCGGGACAACCTGCCGCGCGTGGGATCCTCCCGAGCTTTTCGGGAGGGCGTCACGGTGGCGAAGAGGAGCTTGTGCGTAAGATTCGAGAGGTGCTGCGTCTGCACCACGACGCGGGGATTGGCGTTCGAGCGACTTCGCGCAGACCCCCCCGGTAATCAATGACGTCGAACCGTGGCGCGTGGCGTTGCAAGCGGGGCCGGGGACACTCTCTGGCCGTGCGGACGAAGCGCAACGCTGGCAAGCGCGGCGCGCCGAAACCGTGCTCGCGGCCCCTGTCGGACACCGGCACGCCGCAGCCGCCGCATGGGTCGGCAAGCGTAAAGGCGTCAAGGGCACTCTCGCAGCACTTGCTGCGGCTCCGCCCGTCTCCCGTAGCGAGACGACGGGTCGCCCATTAGCACTCAGCTACCCCACGCCCGCCCCGGAGCCGCGATGCGGCCCCGGGGCGCGGTCGATACATGCATCGCGCCCCCGCGAACCGGCGGCGCGAACCCGGTTGTGGCGCGATCGGTCACCCGACGTACACGGCCCAGTCGTTCATCAGGATCCGCCGCCGGTCGAACAGGTCGGTGCGCCGGTAGGCCGCTTCCACGCGATCGCTGTTGACGTGCGCAAGCGCGAGCTCGCACACCTCGCGCGGCGCGTCGGTGCACTCCGCCGCCCAGTCCCGAAAGCTCGATCGAAAGCCGTGCGCGACGGCGTCGATGCCGAGGCCGCGCAGCAGGCTGGTCATGGTGGCGTGGTTCAGAATGCGCCCGGTGGGCGAGGGGAACACGAGCCCCTGTCCGTCGAACAGCTCCGCCGCGCCGTCGAGCACCTCGAGCGCCCGGGGCGAGAGCGGCACCCGGTGCTCGCGGCCGGCCTTCATACGCTCGGCCGGGATCGTCCACACCGCCCCGTCGCGGTCGATCTGCTCCCACCGGGCGTTGCGCACCTCGCCCGAGCGCGCGGCGGTGAGCACCAGGAACTCGAACGCGAGCATGGTGCCGCGATAGGCGCCGGAGCCCATCACGCGCGCGAGCGCCGCGCCGACCTCCGCGTGGGGCAGCGCGCGCATGTGCTGCTGGCGCACCGCGGTCTTCGGGAGCGCCGCGGCGATCGCGTCGCCCGCCGGGTTGTCGTCGCGGTAGCCTTGCGCGACGGCCCACTTCATCACCGCGCCGATGCGCTGGCGCACCCGGCGGGCGGTCTCGCGCTTGGTGGACCAGATGGGCAGCAGCACCGCCATGACGTCGGCGGTGGTGACGGCGTCGACGCGCTTGCGCGCCAGGCGCGGCAGGACGTAGTCGCGCATGCTGGCGCGCCACTGGCTCTCGCTTCGGTCGCTCTTCCAGCTCTCGGCGTGGATCGCGATCACCGTGTCATTGGCCTGCGCGAAGGTGGGCACCTGCTGCATGCGCCGGCGGGGGTCGCGGCCTTCGGCGATGGCGCGCGCGTTGGCGAGCGCGCGGTCGCGGGCCATGGCGAGGGTGACCACGGGAAAGGAGCCGAGGCCGAGGGTGGTCTTCGTGCCGTTGGGGGAGACGGCCTGCGCCCAGGTCTTGGAGAGGCCGCCGGACTTGCGGGGCGTGACCATCAGGCTCAGCCCGAGTCCGCCGTACCCGTCCCCGTACCGGCCGGGGACGTTGACGGTCCTGACGAAGGTGGCGCAGAGGCGCACGGAGTGACTTTTTCCGGGAGGGATCATGATTTCTCCTACTCTTCGGTCTATGGGAATTACGCTGCGATGCAGCGTATTGCCGCGACACGAAGGGAGTCAAAAAATGATATTTATCAAAGTGTTAAGAGAACTTTCCGACTTCTCCTGACACCCCGAAAAACACCCGGTACGCAGGCCCCGCGTCCGCGCGAGGAGAGCCAGGCCAGTTGAGCCCAGCGCGTCGATGCCGTGACGCCGGGAGGGGGCAGCAATGCCCCCTTCCTCTTTCTGGGCCGCCGATCCTTCGCGCTTCACCCTCCCAGTCGACCCGCTCCGTTTTCCGCCCGTTCCGGGCACCACCCCGGCCCCGCGCCCCGACGCCTCTCCCACGCCCGCCCTTCCCGGCAGGACCGGACCTCCCCGGTGACGCATCCCAGCGGTGGTTCAACGGCCGCGTTCGATCCCGGGGTATGCTTACCCCTGCGGCTCGACGAAGGCGAAGCAACGCCTCCAGCACGGGGATGCACGATGACCGATACGCTGATTGACCGGAACCCCGAAATCCTTGGGGGAACTCCGGTGTTTGCAGGCACCAGGGTCCCGGTGAGAATCCTGATGGAGCACCTCGAAGCGGGCGACCGCCTCGACGATTTCCTGGTGGACTACCCGACCGTGTCGAGGCGCCAGGCCGTCGCCGTGCTGGAACGGGCGACGACGATGCTGGTATCGGGCGGCGATGAAGCTGCTGCTTGACGAGTCGGTGCCGCGACGCCTCGCCTCGTCCTTTTCGACATCGTTCACGTGCACACGGCGAACTCTGGCACTACATCAAGGCGATTCGGTTCGAGACGCTCAATTTGAACGACCGTCTCCGGGGATGGAGCTCCGCCGCCGAGCTTCGTACGTCCGTCGTCGCCGCCCACCGACACCAAGACGAGGAACCGCGTGGTAAATCGACGAACTATCTGGGCGATCGCGGCCTTTGTAATCAACGCGATTCTCTCCTACGAGTGGTACAGGCTACCTCCGGAGAAGCTCTCCGAAATGGCCTTCAACATCGTCAGTCGCGAAAGCCTGATCTTCGGTGGAGTTGTGTTCGCTACCTGCCTGACCATCGCTTTCGCATGGCCCTGGATTCGATGGGTCTGGGCCTATCCCGCCCGCAGGCGCGCAAAGCAACAAGCCGAGGAGGCAGCCCGGAAGAAGGCCGCAGCGGAACACAAGAGGGCGGAAACGGCCCGGGAAAGGGCGAAGATAGTCCAAATCGGCGAGCTATTCGAAGAGCTCCGTCGCCGGATTGGCCTTCGAAACGGTAGGGATCGGGAGTTGATGATCCCCTACGACAAGCAGCGTGGTCCCTACCGTCCGTTACGGAGTCTCATCAACTGGCTCGGAACCTCCGGGGGGAACTACGCCGACGCCGAGGCGATGACCCGCGTCCTGGCGATATTCGGCGAGCTTGACGCTCTCGGCCTCGTCCCCGGAGGAATTCCGCGGGGGAATCCGCCGGAGAACGACGGCCTCGACCTCGACTGGCATGCAGAGTTGGGTCGAATTCGGACCTACCTTCTGGAGGAGGGGATCGAGGCTACACGGGCGAAGATCCGCGACTGGTACGGACATCTGAACCCCGCCCCGCGCGACGGATTGGCCCCCGCGGCCTTCAACTACGGAGGTTCCATCGCGGAGGCTATCGCCGGGTGCGGGCGAGCAGAGCATAGGCGGTTGCCCGAGGTTCCCGAGCCTCCCGTCTAACCCCCTCCGGCCGCTTGCGGCGCTACGCCAACAACCCGTGCCGCTCCGCCCCCGTCTCGCCACCCGGATAAGTCCCCTGCACTTCCGCTCAGCCATCCGCTTGTCAGTCTCTCCTCCCGTCGACCCCACCGTCCACACCCGCGGTCATGCTCGAGTCCCCATAAATGGTCGCATCGCCATCCAATGCACCGCGCGCGCAAGAGTAGACGCGATTGCGCCATCGGGACGCCTCCCCCAGCTCTTGCGTCCAGCACGCCGCGAACACCGAGCGCAGCGTGCGGTCCGTGCGCGTGGACAGCCGGTCGGGCTGCGGCGCGACGATGAGGTTCACGTAGAGCGTGCCGTCTTCGCTCAGCCGCGAGCGCGCCAGGGCGAAAAACTCGCGCGTGAGGAGGTGCGACGGCACCGCCGTGCGGTCGGCGTACGCATCGAGCACGATCGCCTCGAACGCCACCTCGTGGCGCAGCAGGTACGCCCGGCCGTCCATCGCCGCGTAGCGCCCGCGCCGCGTGGCGGGCGCGAGGAACGCGTCCGCCACCGGAGCGAGCCGCGCATCCACGCCGACGAACACGATCTCGGCCGCGTCGCCGGGCCTCCCGCGCCCAAACGTGAATCCCCCCGCGCCGATCACGAGCACCCGCGCCGGGCGTCCTTCCGGCAGGTTCCCGTACACCCGGTCCTCGATCCACTCGATGTAGGCATGGCCGGTGCCGGCGCCGTCCTCGCGGCTCGCGTTCTGGGCGTTGACGCGAAGCGTGCGGGCGCCGGCCGCGTCCGCCTCGACCGCGTAGTCCGCGTGTGCGGTGGTCAGCACGTACGCGTCGCGTTCGACCACGAGGTTCGCGCCGGCGACGCCTGCGACCACCACGGCCGCGGCCCAGAGCCGCCAGCCGGCCCGCGCCCACGCCGCGAGCGCGGCGAGCACGAGGAGTCCCGACACGAGCGCCACCGCGTCGGCGACGCCCAGGTGCTGCATCACCACGAGGGTGGTCGCGAGCCCCCCGGCGACGTTGCCGAGGGTGCTCGCGGCGAACGCGGCGCCGGCCTTGCCGGGCGCGGTCTCCGGCCTCCCGCTCCCGACGAGCACCACCACCGCCTGCGCCAGCAGGTAGGCCACCGGGCCGACGCCGGCCACCGCGTACACCGCGACCTGCGCAAGCGGCGGGAGTCCTCCCGTCGCCTCGAACGCGAGCGCCACCCCGAAGCGCGACAGCCAGAACGCCGACCACGCGGCGGCCGCGGCGAGGTTCCGCGCCACCCTCTCCCGGGCATCACCTTCGAACCCGCCGCCCGCCCGGTAGCCGAGCGCGAGGGCGGCGAGGAACGCGGTGACCACGAGGCTCGTCACCGCCACCGACTGCCCGGCCACCGGCACGAGCGCGCGAAGCGCGATCATCTCGACGGCGAGGGCGCAGTACCCCTCGACGAGCAGCAGCGCGGTCGCCGCGCGCGGGCCGATGGGGCGCTCAACGCCGGGCATCGTCGCGTACCCGCGACGCGTACCACACGGCCCGCACCGCGTCCTCGACGCGGCGCAGCGCCGCGCTCATGGCGAACCAGTCGGTCCCTGCCTCCGCTTCCTCGAACGCCCGTGCGAGCCCGTCGAGCGCCATCCTCCGCGCCGCGTCGAGCCCCGGCGGCGGGGGGATTTCGCCGCGCCCGCCGGCCGTCCCCGACCTGGTGCTGTCAAGCACCTTATGCCGGCGCTCAGTCGTCACGCGGCCGCTCTCGCGGGCGCCCGGGGCTGGGACGGGACGGGGCGCGCCCTATAAGGTCTTATACATATAAGAGAAGATCTATAAGAGGGCGCTTCGGGCGGCCCGGAAACCCCTTGTCCTTCAATCGGTTGTGACCGTTCGGGGACCGGTCGGCGTAACACTTCGCACTCACCCGCGTAACACTTCGCACTCAGTTTCGGGCGGTTATCCACAGGGGGGCGTAACACTTCGCACTCACTCTCGGGAAAGTTATCCACAGGGGCGTATCACTTCGCACTCAGTTCCGGACGGTTGTCCGCAGGGGCGCGGGCATCGCTTCACACTCACCCCCGCCGGCGCGGAGGAGGCAGTCTGCGAGCTCCGGGGCGCGGCCGGCGCTATCGCTCACCCCCGCCCGGCGGGCGGGGAGGAGGGAGGCGGGGGGCTCAGGGGCGCGGCCGGCGCTAGCGCCCCCCCCCGCCGGCGCGGGCGAGGCAGAAGCTCGGCGATGCCGTGCCGGTCCACGGGCGGGCGCGAGCGCGCGAGCACGAGCCGGTCGCCTTCGAGGCGCACCCGGAAATCCCGGTACACCGCGGCGATCGCCCGGAGATCCGCGCCGAGGCGCAGGCGGAACATCCGCGCGGCCTCCATGTCCGGGGCGAACACCGCGCGCAGCGACTCCGCCGGCACGTGCACCTCGCGCCCCGCGGGGATCCGGGCGGTGCGGTAGGCGAGCCAGGCGTAGAGGTCCATCCGCCGGGGCGAGCGGGCGAGCTTCGCGAGGTGGCGCATGTCGACCGGCACGGGGCGCTCGGCGAGCGCGGCGTAGTAGTCGTCGGAGAGGCGCATCGAGGGCTCCCACACGAGCCGCTCGGCCGCGTCGCGCGCCATCCAGAAGGTCACCTGGTTCGCGATGCGCCCGGCGCTCGTCACCGCGCGGTCGCCGGCCCACTGGCCGAGCACGATGCTCGCCGCGGCGACCGCCTCGACCTGCTCGGCGACGGCCTTGCCGCGGCGCCCGTCGAACGAGATCCCGAGCCGGGCGAGGAAGTCGCGAAGGCTCCGCCCGAGGTCCACCTCCGGGCCGCGGTTTCGCACCGCGCAGGCGTTGACGTAGGGCACGACCATGCGCGCGCGCGAGCCGAAGGGCACGGCGCAGCGGCGGATCTCGCCGACGTTTTCGGGGTTGGCGAGCGAGCCCGCCTCGACGCTGAGCGCGGCGCGCCCGTGGCGGGTGGCGTAGGAGCGCTCGCCGGGCGGGAGGCGCTTCTGCGGGAGGAAGCACATCATCATGACGCTGTGCTGGAACCCGACGGGCGAGGGCCCGAACAGCGCCTCGGCGTCGACCTCCGGAGCCGGCGCCGGCGGAGCGGCGGCGCCCGAAGCGCGAAGCGCGAGCGCCTCGCGGGCGCCGCCCGCCCTGCGCGGGAGCGCCCGCGCCTCCTGCGCGTCGGTGACGCGCGAGAGGTCGCCGGCCTTCACCAGCGCATGGAAGAGCCGCCCGGGGGTACCGAGGGTGTCGTCCTGCAACGCCTTCTCG
>MKWU01007134.1_pt1 | contig 10893 bp, 11 predicted proteins | sample 809101 | NCBI WGS metagenome assembly MKWU01 (sample SAMN05860141, study PRJNA318959) | sponge metagenome | host: Aplysina aerophoba | place: Slovenia: Piran, Adriatic Sea, Gulf of Piran | collected 2013-05-07
GTGATGTCATCGCCCGGACGGATCGAGTAGCAGTCGCTGTATCCGGTGATCCGCAGCATGTCGTGTCTCCCAACCGTGTGTTCGTCGAATTCAGAGAGGGGCGTCTACGAGCCGTAGCCGTAGAGCGCGAGCAGGTCGTTGACGCGCTTCACGAAGATCGCGTGTTCGCACGCGTCCTCGCTCGGATAGCTCTCGTCCTCCAGGATCTTCACCGGCTCCCCGCGCACGCCGGAGGTGATGCCGATGCGGTATTCCTCGTGGGGCTTGGTGCAGATCCGCACGTACTTGCCCGTCATCGGCGCGCGCCGCAGCTTGTCGATCACGGTAATCAGATCGGGGCTGTGGCCGACGCCGGCCTTGCCGCCCTTGCCGGGCTTGCCGACCGGGTTGTTGCGGTGCTCCTCGATCAGCCGCGCCCGCGTCTCCGGATCAGAGAGCAGCGGCAACACGTAGGTGCGGGTGATGAAGTCATCGGTCGAGGCCCGGCCCTGATCGAGCTGAATGCCGGTCTCTTCGGGGATATTCGGTCGCATCCTTTCCCTCCCTAACGCGCGTCCCGCCTCTCCCTAAGCCGCTAGAGGCAGGACGGCTGACGGAACCCGCGGCAAATTGCCCGATGGGATCGGCCATGACAAGCGTGGCTACCAGTATGACTCTTTGTGAAATTCTCGGCGCTTGGTGCCGGCCGTCAGGCCTCGCGATCGGGACGTTCCTGCCCGGTGAGCTTGCGCCAGAACCTCGAGATCCAGCCCTCGCGCCCTTCGGCCGCTTCGCTGGCCTTGGCGCGACACTCCTCCATCACGTGGCGCGGCGTCAGCCGATAGGCGAGCCAGAGCGCGACCGCCGCCACCGCGAGGTCGTCGAGCATCCCGAGCACGGGGATCACGTCTGGGATCAGGTCGACGGGGCTCGCGAGATAGGCCAGCAGGATGATCAGCAGCGCCTTGACCGGCCAGGGCGTCTCCCGGTGGCGGAACACCAGCCAGAGAGTGTGAACCTCCAGCGCAAGGCGCCGCGCCAGCCGGTCGAGGAAGGCGATGAGACTGTCTGCGGTCCCGCCGGCCTCCGGTTTGTTCGGCCGCTCCGGCTCAGCCGGCGGCACGGTCGCGCTCGAGCGGCTCCCGGCTCTTGAGCAGCACGTAGAGCGCACCGGCGCCGCCGCTGCTCTCGGGCGCGTTGGTGATGGCGATGATGTGCTGGCGCAGCGCGGGCTCGTTGAGCCAGCGCGGCACCATCTGGCGCAGCACGCCGCCCTTGCCGCTCGCGATCGAGCCCTTGCCGGTGATGACCAGCACGCAGCGGCGCCGCGCCATGCGGCTCTCCTGGATGAAGCTCTGGAGCGCGTCGTGCGCCTGGTCCTGCGTCCTGCCGTGGAGGTCGAGCCGTGCCTCGGCCGGGAGCTGGCCGCGCTTCAGCCGCCGCGCCGTGCGCCGGTCGACACCCGCCGGGACCACCGGATCGAGCTCGGGGAGCGTCGGCGGGCGGGGCGGCTCGGGGCTCGCCGCGGGCGCCCTCTTCGCACGCGCCTTCACCTTCTTCGGAGGTGGCGGTGGCGGGATCTCCTCCTCCAGCGCTTCCGCCTCTTCCGGCGCCGCAACAACACGAGGGAGCGGCGTCACGTCGCGGGAGATACGCTGCCAGAGCGCCGCCTCTTCGTCCCGTAAGCGACGGCCGTTCTCGCTCATGACTCGTCGCCTTCGACGATCACGATGTGCAGCCGGCGCGGCCCATGGGCGCCGAGCGTGATGGTCTGCTCGATGTCCGCGGTGCGCGAGGGGCCGGTGACGAGGTTGACCGTGCGCGGCATGAAGCCGCCGTCTGCGTCCGCCCCGCCTTCGGCCCTCAGATGCGCCCAGCCCTCCTCGTAGGCGCCGCCGATCCGCTCCGCCGGCAGTACCACGATGTGAGTCTCCGGCAGGAAGTTGAGCGAGGAGGGATGGTCCGGGCCGGATGTCATCATCAACGTCCCGGTCTCGGCGAAGCCCATGACGGCGCCGGTCACGCCAACCCGATCGGCCTCCTCCGCCCGGCCCCGGCGGATGGCGAGCATGGGCCGTTCGCCCCAGGGATAGGCGTCGAGCGCGGGATCGGGCGCCATCACCAGCGCCGGCGGCAGGTTGTGCTGCGCCAGGTAGTCGGCAACCGCGCCGGGCACCGCGTCGGCGCCGGAGACACGGTCCACGGTCGCGAACACCGCCTCGGCCATCGAGGTGAAGAGCTCGACCCGCTCGTCCTGGGGAATGTCGGTGCGCGCCGGTACGAGGTTCGGCTGGGGCTTCGCCAAGCGCTCATCGAGCGCTGCGCGCGCCGCCTCGTCCAGCGGCCCGCGACCGAGCGAGCGGCGAATTGAGCCGAGGATGGCGTCGCGCCCTCCCGTCGCGCTCATGCCCGCCGCCCCTTGCGCCAGAGCGCGTGAAAGGTCGCCCCTTCCGGCGCCGGCAGGTCGCGTGCGGCGGTCCAGCCCCCCGCAAGCGGCAGCCGCGTGAAGCGCCCGCGCCGCCGGCCGAGCATGCCCAGCACGCGAATGCCGAGGCCGGTCAGGCAGCGGTAGAGCGCCGGCCGCCGGGCGAGCCAGGCCCAAACGCCGATCCCGCTGCGGACAGCCGCCGGGCTGAGCCGCCGCTCGAACTCCTGCTCCCTCAGCTTGCGCATCAGTCCCGGCAGCGGGATGCGCATGGGGCAGACCTCCTCGCAACGGCCGCAGAAGCTCGATGCGTTGGGCAGGTGGCGCGCCTCTTCGAGGCCGATCAGGTTGGGCGTCAGCACCGCGCCCACCGGCCCCGGATAGACCCAGCCGTAGGCGTGGCCGCCCACCGTGCCGTACACCGGGCAGTGGTTCATGCAGGCGCCGCACTTGATGCAGCGCAGCACCTCCCGGAACTCGGAGCCCAGCATTCGCGAGCGGCCGTTGTCGAGCAGCACCACGTGGTAGGCCTCGGGCCCGTCGGCATCGTCCGGCCGGCGCGGGCCGGTCGAGACGGTGGTGTAGGTGGAGAACTCTTGCCCGGTCGCCGAGCGCGCGAGCACACGCATGATCGTGGTCGCGTCCTCCAGCGTCGGCACCACCTTCTCAAGGGTTGCGATCACGATGTGGGCGCGCGGCAGGATCTGGGTCAGGTCCCCGTTGCCCTCGTTGGTGACGATGGTGGAGGACCCGGTCTCCGCGATCAGGAAGTTCGCGCCGGTGATGCCGACATCGGCGGCGAGATAGCGCGGGCGCAGCACCTCGCGCGCCTCCTCCACCAGCTCTTCGACGCGGTCGAGCCGACGGGTGCGGCCGAGCGGCGTGTGCTTCTCGTGGAAAAGGTCGGCGACCTGATCCTTGGTCTTGTGCACCGCCGGCGCGATGATGTGGCTCGGTCGCTCCTCGGCGAGCTGCACCACGTACTCCCCGAGGTCGGTCTCCACCGGCTCGATGCCATGCTCTTCGAGGAAGGGATTGAGCTCCATCTCCTCGGCGATCATGGACTTGCTCTTGGTCACCGTCCTGGCGTCCGCCTCCTGGCAGAGGGAGAGGATGACCTGGCGCGCATCCTCGGGCGTCTGGCACCAGTGGACGGTCCCGCCCGCCGCCGTCACCTGCTCTTCGTAGCGCTCCAGGTAATGGTCGAGATGGGCGAGGGTGTGGTCCTTGATGGCGCGCGCCTCGTCGCGCAGCGCCTCGAACTCCGGCAGGCGCTTCGCAGCCTCCACCCGCTTGACCTGAAAGCCCCCCTGGAAACGCGCAAGCGAGGTCTGCAGATCGGCGTCCTGCAGCCCGGCGCGCGCGTTGGCGACGAAGGAGCGGCTGGTGGCGTCCACGCCTCGATGTCCCTCAGCGACCCCGCGCCGGCGCGCCAATGGCCGGGCGATCGGCCATGCCTGCGAGCACCTCGGCGACATGGCGCGCCTTGACGTCCGAGCCCTCGCGGCTCAGCCGCCCGGCGATGTTGAGCAGGCAGCCCATGTCGCCGGCGAGCACCGTGTCCGCGCCGGTGGCGGCAATATCCTTCGCCTTGTCCGCCACCATGCGGCCCGAGATGTCGGGGTACTTGACGCAGAAGGTGCCGCCGAAGCCGCAGCAGACATCGGGCGCCGCGAGCTCGTTCAGCTCCAACCCGTCGACGCTTTGGAGCAGGCGCCGCGGCTGCGCCCGGACCCCGAGCTCGCGCAGGCTCGAACAGGAATCGTGGTAGGTGACCGTGCCCTCATGGCGCGCGTCCACGGACTCGACGCCGCACTCATCGGTCAGGAACGAGACCAGCTCGAAGCTGCGCGCGGCGAGGCGCTGGGCGCGCGGCTCCCACACCGGATCGCCGGCAAAGAGCGCCGGGTAGTGCCGCTTGATCATGCCGGCGCAGGAGCCCGACGGCGCCACCGTCGCATCGAAGGGTTCGAACGCGTCGATCACGTTGCGCGCGATGGCCTTGGTATCGGCGCGGTCGCCGGAGTTGTAGGCAGGCTGGCCGCAGCAGACCTGCGCCCGCGGCACCACCACCTCGCACCCCGCGCGCTCCAGCAGCGCCACCGCGGCGAAACCCACCGTCGGCCGGAACAGGTCGACGAGGCATGTCACGAAGAGGCCGACCCGGCGAGGCGTTGCGGGCATGGACGGCTCTACAGCTTGGGAAAACGGACCGAGAGACTAGTCGAGGTACGCCGTTACGTCGAGACCGTGGGGCAGGAGCAGCCAGTAGCGGCCCGCGTGCTTCATGCGGCCGGCGACCGCGCCGGCCTCGGCACCCGTGCCCCAGAAGACGTCGCCGCGCACCGGGCCGCGGATCGCGCCGCCGGTATCCTGCGCCACCATGAGGCGCCTGAGCGGGCGATCTTCTCTGGCTGGATCGGGGTCGGGTGCCGAGCCCTCCAGCCAGATCGGCACGGTCATCGGCACGAAGCGTCGGTCGACCGCGAGCGAGCGCCCGGCGGTGAGCGCCACCTTCTGGGCGCCGACCGGGCCATCGTCAGCCTGCTCGTCCTCGAGCCAGCGGAAGAATATGTAGGACGCGTTCTCGTGCATGACCTCGGACGCCCGCTCGGGATTTGCTACCAGCCAGTCCCGAATCGTCTGCATCGACACGTCCTCGCGGCTGAGCGCGCCGAGCGCGACCAACTTGCGGCCGATGGAGAAATAGCTGTGCCCGTTGGTGGCAGCGTAGGCGAGGCGGCGGGTCGTGCCGTCCTCGAAGGCGATCCGGCCGGAGCCCTGGATGTGCAGGAAGAAGGCGTCGACGGGATCGTCGACCCAAACGAGCTCCAGTCCCTGCGCCGCCAGCGCGCCGTCGTCGATCTCGGTGCGCGTTGCGTAGGGCTCCAGCGCGCCATTCGCTATCCGCCCAGCGACCCGCTCGCCGGCGAGCGCGGCCCGGAACAGGCCGAGATCGACCGTCACCAGATCGTGCGGACGGCCGTAGAGCGGCACGCCGTAGCGCCCGCCCGCCTGCATGGCGCCGCGTAGCTCCGGCTCGAAGTAGCCGGTGAAGAGGCCCTCGGCCGCCGCGCCGTTCCGCGCCTGGTAGGGCGCGAAGTGTGCTTCGAAGAATTCGCGGGCCGGTGCTGCGCCATACAGCCCAGCGGTAGCAGCGCAGATTCCTCGCCATTCGCCCACGCGCCCGCCGAGCGGTGCGATGTCCAGCGGCTCGTCGTCGGCCCGTTCCTCAAGAGCCGCGCACGAGCGCTGCAACGCCCGCAGCGCCGCACCGTGGTCATCCGCCTCCCACCCCGGCAAGTCCTGGAACGAAACGGCCCGCAGCACGAGCCGGTCCGGCTCGGGTTGCTCGGGTTGGGGGGCGCAGCCTTGCACGACGATCACGACGGCCGCCGGTACCCACGACCAGCGCCGGAGCACGGCCCTCAATTGGGGATGCTGGTCTCGATCAGCGCCCAGTTGGGATCGGACGAGCGAGTGTTGCGGGCGAAGATCCAGATATCGGTGACCCGCTCGATCAGGCTGGAGTCGCCGCCGACCTCCTCGCCATCCTTGTCCCGCACCACGTTGATCTGCTGGCTCACGAACTTCATCGTCACCCGTGCGGTGCTGGAGCGCATCTCGGCGCTGATGATCTCGACCGCGTCGAGGGCCACGATGGTCGTCTCCTGGATGTGCCCCTCGGCCATGCGCTCACGAATCGCTGCCGCGAACTCGTCGTAGACATCGTCGCCGAGCAGGGGCCGGAGCGTCGCCGTGTCGCCCTTGGCGAAGGAGTCCACCACCATCTCGAACGCGGCCTGCGCGCCCTGAATGAAGCGCTTCGGCGAGAACTCGTGGTCCGCCCGCCTGATCTGTTCCAGGCCGGCCCTGAGGCCGCCGATCGCGTCGTCTTGCTCAGGCGCCGCTTCGTGCTTCGCGGCCCGCATCGGACGCGGCGCGGCAGGCTCGGGCGCCACGTCTTCCGCCATCACGTCTTCCGCCATCACGTCCTGCGGTGCCTCGCGCGCGGGCCGGGTGCGATCCGGCAGCTGGACGACTTCGCCCTGGCCCTGGCTGGGCCCCTGGCCCTGACTTTCCTCAGGGGGCTGCTCGCTCCGGGCGAAGCGGTCGGGATGGCGCTGGCGCTGCTGGCCGGTCCGTCGCCCGAGAACGCCGCGCAACCGCAGAATGATAAAGATCGCGATCAGCGCGAAGAAAATGATGTCGTAGAACTGAAATCCGTCGGACATGTCCCGAACCTTGTGGGCAGGCGGCGTTCCGTCGCACAATGGCTGCCGAATACGGCCACCGAATCCCGGGCCCCCCGTCAGCGGCGCTCGCCGGCGACCCCGGCGCGAGCGACGGTCCCGCCGTAGCACGGCACGGGGAGCCGACACAGTGCAAGATAGGTAGAGCGCCGCGCGAGCGCAAGCACGGAGCACACCGCGTTTATGCCCCTCCTGCTGCTTTTGTTGGCGATTCCCGTCGGCGAGGTCTTCATCTTCCTCGAAGTCGGGAGCGTCATCGGTACATGGCCGACGATCGGGCTGATCGTCGGCCCCGCCGTGCTGGGCGGCCTGATCCTGCGCTGGCAGGGTCTCCAGACCCTCGCGCGGGCGCGCCAGCAGCTGGCGGCGAATCGAATTCCGGTGGCGGAGATGGCGGAGGGCGCGGCGCTGGCACTGGCCGCGGTGCTGCTGCTCACGCCCGGCTTCTTTACCGACGCTTTGGGAACCCTGTTGCTGCTGCCGCCGCTCCGCCGCAGCCTGCTGCGCCCGCTGCTGGCGCGATTCGTGCCGCACGCACGCCAGGCAGGTACCGGTCCGGCATCGCCCCCCGATAGCGGGCGGGTCATCGACGGCGAATACACAGTGCTCGACGAAACACCCAAATCCGGGCCCCCGCATGTGCGCCCCCAGGGAGGAGAACAATGACGGCAGACGAGACCGGCACAGGAACCCCAGCACCCGCGTCCGCCGGCGCTGCGGGCGCGGGCAACACGCAAGGCGCGCAGGAGGTTCGGCCGCAGCTCGGGATACAGACCCAGTACGTGAAGGACCTCTCATTCGAGAACCCGTCTGCGCCCGACCGGTCGCCGGAGGCCGAGCGCTCGCCGCAGATCACGGTCAACGTGCAGGTCGAGGCGCGCAGGCTGAACGAGCAGACCTTCGAGGTCACCCTGCAGATCACCGCGGATTCCAGGCACGAAGGGAAGCCAGTCTTCCTGGTGGAACTCTCCTATGCCGGGGTCTTCAACTTCATCGGCATCCCCGAGAATGCGATGGAGCCGGCTCTGCTGATCGAGTGTCCGCGGCTGCTCTTCCCCTTCGCACGGCGCATCGTCGCCGACGTCACGCGCGACGGCGGATTTCCGCCGCTCTTGCTTGCGCCGATCGACTTCCTCGCCCTCTATCGCAGCCGCCAGGCCGAGTTGGCGCAGGCACGAGAGCGGGCGCAAGCGGGCGAAGCCGTCGGCGCCGAGGCCCGGCCGCCCGAGGTCGAGCCGGTCGAGGTCGTGCCTTCGGCCGACGGCGGCGGCGGCGGCGGAGATTAGCCCGCGGCGTTCGCCTCGCCACTACGGCGTTCGGAAAGAGGGCCCGGTCCCCCTCCCTGCTCAGAACCTCATGTTGAAGGTGAGGAAGAAGGTGCGCCCCCAGCCGGCTGCGGTGGGGCCGTCGGTCGCGGAGGGGTTCGCGGTGTTGGTGGAGAGCTTCGCGTCGGTGACGTTGTACACGCCCGCGGTTACCCGCGCGCTTTCAAGGCCTAGCGGCGCTCTCCAGTCGAGCGTCAGGTCGTGGCCGGTCCAGGACTCGAACCGTCCGTCACCCCATCGGCTCTCGATCTCGTCGCGGTAGTTCACGGCCCAAAAGGCGGTGAGGTCGCCGCGCCCGGCCGAGGTCACGACGCGAACGGCGTTGCGTGGGAGCGGGTACGGCCGCTCCTCGCCTGCGATGGTCTCCTCGCTGCTGGTGACGTAGCGCCAGAACCCGCGCAATGCGACGAAGCCCCAGCCGGTCTCCGCGCGGGCTCCGAACCGGGTGTTGACCCCCGAAATCTCGATCTCGACAATATTTGCGAAGCTGTCGTAGATGGTGATGTCTCCGGCCGCGCGCCCGATACAGTTGCTGCCGCCGCCCGGTTGGCACTCGGGGTGGTTCAGCATCGCCCAGGTGGCGTCGTTCTGCCCCGGCAGATCCGAGGTCGTGAGCCAGTACCAGTCCGCGACGAGGTAGAACGGCCCCCTGCGGGCCTCGGCGCCGATGGAGCGTCGGTGCGATCGCGAAGGCTCAAGCTCGGGGTTACCGCTCGTGCTGCGCGTCACCTGCCGGTAGTTCGGCGTATCGCATTTGCGCGGCGGCAACCCGCTCTCGGGAACGCAGCGGACATATGGGTGGTCCTGCGCCGCGGTGCTGTGCAGGTAGTACATCGAGGGCGCCTCGTCGCCCGCGCTCCATGAGCCGCGTAGCGTCACCATATCGCTCGGGCGGTACTCGGCCCCGAGGCGCCACGCGCGCAGCCCGCCGACGTCGTCGTACTCGTCGGCCCGTGCTGCGGCTCTCACGTCCACGGTGTCGGCGAGGGGCAGGGACGCCTCGGCAAAGGCTCCCGCCGTACCGCGCTCGCCGGCGTAGCTGGTGCCGCCCGACCCGAGCACCCCGTCTACCTCGCGGGTCCGGCCATCTCTCGCCCGGAACTCTAGCACTCTGTGGGCTTCCACGTCTTCGAGTTCGACCCCCGCAGTCCATGCCGTGTCGCGCCCTCCGATGCCCGGACCGGCCCCCTCGAGCGCGAGACGCGCGCCCAGATAACTCGCACCGATGTCCTCCTCCTCGCGCAGGCTGCTCCTCTCGACCGCTCTCAGGTGGTCAGTCTCCATCGACAGCGGATCGGTCAGGTCGTACCTTCCGGCCTTGATCTCTTGTCCGATAGTCTCGGCGTCCACGAAGGTATCGCCCGACACCGAGCCGTCGAACCTCCAGGCGCTGATGCGGGCGTCGTAGCCGAGGCCTTCGGCGAGCCGGCCCTCGACGCTCGCCGAGAGGTCGTACTCCTCGGTGCTCGTCCTCCAGTCTCGGTTGCCATGGCGGATGAAGCGGTGCCCCACCGCGAAGATGTCCTCTCCCGTTGCCTCGAACGCCGGGACGGCCTCGCGCGCCGATGCATTGATAGCGTCGAGCAGGCTCTCGCTCGGGGCGATCGAGAAGACATCGATCGACGGTGCGTAGCGGAACACCGAGCGTCCGAGCGTGGCGTTTGCGTCCACGTGGAGCTCGGCGTGCTCTCCAAGCGGGTGGTCGAGGCTCAGGATGGCGTTTCTCTGGTCGTAGCTCCCGCTGTCCCACCAGAAGTCGCCGTAGGCGAACCCGCAGCCCTTGTCGCCCGACTCGATCCCCGGCGGGTTGCTGAGCGGGCCGGTGTAGCCGTGCGCCGGGTCGCATGTGCCGAGCGGCACCGTCCTCAGCGCGCCCTCACTTCTGTCGAAGACGTAGACCGTGTTGCCGCCGACGCTCACGTTTTTTGCATCGGCGAAGCTCCCGCCCTCCTCCCACTCCGAGCGGCTGTGCTCGCGGGTGCTGCCCTCAATCTCCTCGCGGTCCAGGATGTCGACCCCGACGGTCATGTGTCCGCCGGCGCCGATCGCGCCGCCCCATACGACACTGCCCTGGCGCGCGTCGCCGCCGTCGCGGCCCGGCATCCGGGCGACGGTGCGCACGTCGAAGCCGTCCAGATCCTTTCTCAGCACGAGGTTGAATGCGCCACGTACAGCGGCGTGTCCACCGATCGTTCCCAAGCTCTCGGCTCTCAGCACCTCGATGCGCTCGACCGCCGAGAGCGGGAGAGTGTCCAGATTGTGCGCGGTCGTTGCGTAGGGCCGCCCGTTCACCATGATGAGCAGGTCGCGCCCTCCGGTGAAGAAGTAGCGGATGATGCCCGTGTCGAGCATCTCGCCGAACGTCTGGGCGCCGGAGCGCTCGATGAAGCTGCGGTCGTACTCGGCAATGATCTGGGGGCCGGGCGCGAGTGAGCCGGCATGAGCCACATTCATCGCCAGCAAGGCCAGGACGACGAACGAAGCCAGAGAGGCGAAAAGGGTCCTAATCGGGCCTCTCGATCCGTCTCGGCCACAGCCTACGCTGGATGGATGCGCATGAGTCGCGTTCATACGGGTATCCTCCCCTCACCGTATGCCGCCGAATCGAGCTCGCGGCGCCCGGACTATGACGCGAGCATAATCGCAACGCTCCCCTGTTCGAAGAGTGATTTTCTTATAGCGTCAATAACATGATCGAATGGCTGCCAGGCCGGCGGCCTCGGTTCGGAGCGGCGTTACTTAGCGACCGTAGTTGAAGTCGGTCTCTTCGCTGTCCTCGTACTCGGCGAGCTTCTCCTCCATCTCCCGATACATCGCCTCTTCTTCTTCCTGCCTCTGGCGGCGCTTCTTCTCGACGAAGCCGACAGAAATGATCGAGATCTCGTAGAGCGCGATCAGCGGGATGCCGAGA
>MKWU01007135.1_pt1 | contig 10890 bp, 8 predicted proteins | sample 809101 | NCBI WGS metagenome assembly MKWU01 (sample SAMN05860141, study PRJNA318959) | sponge metagenome | host: Aplysina aerophoba | place: Slovenia: Piran, Adriatic Sea, Gulf of Piran | collected 2013-05-07
CTCATCAAGAAGCGGCAGATCGCGCCCGTCACCGGGGTCGAGATGGCCGATTGGCTGAACCGTCCCCAGCGTGAAGCCGAAGAACAGCCCAACCGCGTGGTCGGAGCTCTCAAGATTCCCGAAGGCGGAACCGTCGTGGACCTCGGTGCGGGCACAGGCTACTTCACGTGGCGCCTGGCGCGCCAGATCGGACCGACGGGCCGGGTCATCGCGGTCGACATCCAGCAGGGCATGCTCGACCGGCTCGAGCGCAACATCCGGGAACGCGGGTTCCAGAACGTGCGGATCGTACTGAGCGAACCAGGCGACCCGAAGATCCCCCCCGGTAGCGCCGATTTGGTTCTCCTGGTCGACGTTTACCACGAACTGGCGCAGCCGGAAGCCATCATGGAACACGTTCGGCGCGGGCTCAAACCGAATGGCCGCGTGGTCGTCATCGAATACCGCAAGGAGGACCCTGCGATCCCGCTGCCGCCCGTGCGGAAGATGACGGTCACCGAAGTGCGTTCCGAGTTGGAGCCGCTCGGCTTTCGATTCGTCGAGTCGATGGACTTTGTGCCGACTCAGCACATCATAGTGTTCGACGCCGCCCCGTAGGCCAAGAGGCCCGCTTCAGGAGAACGGCGGGTTTGAGGCCCCACTGCCCTTTCGCCAGCGAATCATTCCGGAGACCGGCGAGTAGCGCCACACCGCATAAGGATCCTCTCAAAGCCGCTCGCACGACTCTCTGTGGTCGTTTGGGGAAGGATGCCGCATAGGCGGCTGATACAACGGCTCCTCCGATGGCTGCCCGAGGTCAGACTTCGACCTTTTCGGACAGCCAGACTTTTATCAGCGACTGATAGGGGACATCTCGTTTATGGGCCGCGATCTTGATCCGCTCAAGAAGATCGACCGGCAGCCTGAGAGAAATCGCTTGGGTCGACGGTTTGAGATTGGCAAATCGAACACGTTCAGCTTGGCTCCAATCGACATAACCGCTGGAGTCGTGACTCTGCCAGAAGGCCTGCTCTTCCGCTTCGCTTTTGAAAACGGGAATGGGTTTTCGTTTCTTTTGCATGTCGGGATCGCTCCTTGCGATGCATGTCCCGTGCCGAAATCACGCGGATCCTGGTGTTCTCCTCACGGAGTGTAAACGTTACATGGAGTTGGCACCCCGAATTGGTGACGCCGAGCGCATGAAACCGCTTCTCGGGTCGGCTTTGCCTGATGTCATCGACAACGAGAAACGGTTCGTTGAAGAACGCTTGTTCTGCTTCTGCTTGATTGACACCGTGCTCGGCGAAGCTTTTCCGTGCATTGCCCTAGTCCCATTGAAAGCCGACAATCCGTGCGAAATCGACCATCAACTGTATATTGCCATAATATACAATTCTGTTACAGAGGAGGAGCTGGTGAAGAAGGACAACGGGGCGCTGGAACAGGAGCGAAGCGGGAACGAGCAGGCGGTTCGCGGAATGCCGGAAAGATACCGGGTTGAGATTGGAGCCTCTGAAGGTTCCGGCGGGTGAGGCAACGAGCTGGAACGGGTGGTCAGAGGAGATTGCTAGCCGCGGCGGACAGCCGCCCGGAACTCTTCGAGCGGCAGCGTATTCAACACGTCCTTGCTTTCGAGCCAGCCGCGGCGCGCCATTGACACTCCGTACTTCATGTTGTCGAGATGGCGCACATGATGCGCGTCGGTCGAGATGACAAACTTGACGCCCTTCGCTTGCGCCAGCCGCAGATGCAGGGCGTCGAGGTCGAGACGCGCCGGGCTCGCATTGATCTCCATCGAAATGCCTCGCCGCCCCACCGCAGCAACGACGCGCTCGAAGTCGTACGGGTACGGCTCGCGCCGAAGCAGCAAGCGTCCCGTGGGGTGGCCCAAAATGCCGACGTGTGGGTTCTCGACGACCCGCAGCAGACGGTCGGTCATCTCCGAGGCTTCCATGTTCATGTAGCTGTGAACGCTCGCGATCACAACGTCGAGCTGCGCCAGGACTTCATCGTCGATATCCATGCGCCCGTCCTGCAGGACGTCGACTTCGCAGCCCGAGAGAATCGTGAGGTTCTCGAACTGCTCGGAGACCTGCCGGACTTCCTCGATCTGATCGAGCAAGCGCTGCTCGTCGAGGCCGTTCGCCATGGCGAGCGCCTTCGAGTGGTCCGTGATGGCTATATGCGAATAGCCCCTTTTCACCGCGGCTTCCGCCATCTCGGCGATCGAGTGATGGCCGTCCGTCTCGTGGGTGTGCATATGGACATCGCAATGAATATCACCAGGTTCCAGGAGGCACGGCATGCTTCCCGCAAGCGCGGCTTCCATCTCTCCGGTGTTCTCACGCAACTCGGGGGGGATCCACGGCAGCCCCAGCTTTTGGTAGATTTCTTCCTCCGTTGCGGAGGCGACAAGCTCCTCATCCGCGGTACGGAACAGCCCGTATTCGTTGAGGCGCAGCCCCATTCGAACCGCCCGATCGCGGATCGCCACGTTGTGTTCCTTACTCCCCGTGAAATACATCATGGCCGCGCCGTAGCTCGAAGATTCCACGGCCCGAACGTCCACCTGTAATCCGGCCGCACCTATCCTGGCGCTGGCCTTGGTTTCTCCGTAACTCAGAACTTCCCGAACATCTTCGAACTTCACAAAGTGGTCCAGCGCCGCCGTGGCGTGTGGCCCCGTTACCAGCAGGTCAAGATCGCCAATCGTTTCCTTGCCTCTCCGTAAGCTACCGGCAGGCGTGATCCGATCAACGCCGTCCACTTCCGAGAGAAAGCCCACCAGCTCCGTCGCCACGAGGTCGACCGAGTCAAGCAGAAAGCGTCCTGCGCTGCGCTTGTAGTTCTCAATCCCACGCAGAATCTTCTGCTCCAGCTTCTCACCCATTCGAGGCAGGGTTCGCAGCTTGCCGTCGCGGCAGAGCTGCTCCAGCGCATCGATCGTGCTGACGCGGTAGGCGTCGTAGAGCAGCGCGATGCTCTTCGGGCCGAGGCCGGGGATCTTCAGCAGCTCCAGTGCTGTCGGAGGGTACTTCTCGAGCAACTCGTCCCGTCGGGCGAAGCTGCCCCGTGCGACCAGTTCCGTGAGCGCCGAGGCAATGCCCTTGCCGATACCCTTGATTTTCGTAACGTCGCGACCGTCATCACGAATGACCTCTTCCATGGTTTCGGTGAGGCTCTCGATGACGACCGCAGCGTTGCGGTAGCTGCGGATGCGGAAACCGTCCATCCCGGCGATCTCCATCAAAGCGGCTGTTTCGTTGAGGGTTTCGGCGATCTCTTTGTTGCTCACGGGAAGGGGTTCCCGATTATCGCACCTGGAGGCGAGTTTTTTCTCCGCCAGAGTTGTCCAATACAAGATGATCCTGAGAACGCAGCGGCGTGCCCAGGACGACCGCTCCGCCGGCTCCGGCCTTCTTCCTAGCCGCCGGCGATGCGCCGGAAATCGAGCGACTTGACGAAGCCGGGACGATTACGCCATCGGGGCTGCACCTTGACGAACAACTCGATATAGACCTGCTTGCCAAACCGCGCTTCCAATTGCCGGCGGGCCTTGGCGCCGATGGACTTCATCTTGGCTCCGCGAGCCCCGATCAGAATGGCTTTCTGGCTATCGCGCTCGGTATATACCGTCGCCAACAGCCGGAGCAACTCTTCGCTTTCTTCCCATTCATCGATCATGACGGCGGTCGCGTACGGAACTTCCTTTTGCGTCTGAAAGATGATTTGCTCTCGGATCAGCTCAGCCGCCAGGAAGCGCTCGGGCTGGTCGGTGATGAAATCTTCGGGGTAGTAGGGCGGAGAATCCGGCAGGTACAGAAACACTCGCGTAATCAGGGCTTCCACGTTGTCGCCCTTCATGGCGGAGATGGGAATGTATTCCAGAAACGAGTGCCGCTCCCGGTACTTCTCGATCTGAAAGAGCAGTTGCGGCTTCTCTTTGAGCAGATCGACCTTGTTCAACACCAGGAACGCCGGTGTCTCGAGCGCCTTGACCATCTCGATGACCGCGCGGTCACCCGTCTGGTCAGGCTTGGTGCAATCGACCAGCAGAAGGACCAGATGACATCCCGATGTAGCTCGGCGAACTTCGCTCATCATGTGACGGCCGAGCTCGAGGCTCGGCTCGTGGATACCGGGACTGTCGACGAAAACGATCTGGCCTTCCGGGCGTGTGAGCACTCCCTGGATGGCGTCCCGGGTCGTCTGCGGTTTCGGCGTGACGATGGCGACCTTCGAACGCACCAGATGGTTCAACAGGGTCGACTTACCGACGTTGGGTCGCCCGAGAATGACAACGAACCCTGATTTGGATGACGCGTTTGTCATGATCCTATCCGGCGCGCCGGCGACCGCCGGCACCCCGCTCGGTCAGAGAGTGCGGCAGTCCGAGTTTTCGGCACCAACGTTTCTCGACTCGCCGCATCCGCCCGTCATCGGTTTCGTGGTCATATCCGAGCAAGTGCAACAGGCCATGCAGCGCCAGAATCTTCAACTCGTCCTCGACGTTGTGACCGAACCTCACCGCCTGCCTGTCGGCCTGCGCAGCCGAGATGAGGATGTCCCCCAGCCGGCCGTTTTCGCCGTCCGGGAAGGACAAGACGTCCGTCACACCGCGCTTTCCGCGAAAACGCCGATTGGCGTCACGCAACGACTCATCCGAACCGATGACGATCGCGAACTCCTGCCCTCGCGCCACCTGCCGGCCGATGCTTTGTATGAACCGGTCAAACTCCTTTTCGTCAAACGCGATCCTGCGTTGGCGGTTCTTCCACCAAGCGGAGCTGGAATCCGTCCGGGAAGCCATGCAGAACGCGCTAGAGGGTCTTCGGCCCAGCGGATGAGCGGACTACTCGACGGCTCCTTCCAGTTCAGCGCGCTCGTAAGAGTCGTAGGCCCGAACGATTCGTTGGACGAGGTCGTGCCGGACGACATCCTTCTCGTTGAAGTAGACGAACGAGATGCCCTCGACGGGCTGCAGAACGTCTATCGCCTCCAGCAATCCACTGCGCCGGCCGGACGGCAAGTCGATCTGCGTCACATCGCCGGTAATCACGGCCTTCGAACCAAATCCGAGGCGCGTGATGAACATCTTCATCTGCTCGGCAGTGGTGTTCTGCCCTTCATCCAGAATGATGAAGCTGTTGTTCAACGACCGTCCCCGCATAAAGGCCAGGGGTGCAATTTCGATAGTTCCTTTTTCGATCAGCTTTTCGACGCGGTCCGAGTCGAGCATGTCGTACAGCGCGTCGTAGAGGGGCCTCAGGTAAGGGTCAACCTTTTGTTGAATCGTTCCTGGCAGGAAGCCCAGGCTCTCGCCCGCCTCGACCGCAGGCCGCACCAGCACGATGCGGCTCACTTTCTTCGCCATCAAATCCGACACGGCCATGGCCACGGCCAGATACGTTTTGCCCGTGCCGGCCGGGCCGATCCCGAAAACCATGTCGCAGCGCTCGATGGACTCGAAGTACATCATCTGATTGACGCTGCGAGGAGCCAGCGACTTGTGGCCGAAGGTCCTCTTACGGCTTGCCCGCACGAGCCGCCTCAGGCTGATTTCCGGATCCTGTTTGACGATGCGGAGGAAATTCTTGACGTCGCCGTTGCTGAAACGGTGTCCTTCGTCCAACAGAGCTTCGTATTCCGAGAGCATGTTTTTGGCTTGGCGGACGTGCGGCTCCTCGCCTTCAATCTCGATACAGTCGTCGAGCAGGTGGGTATGCACGGCGAGCGCGCTTTCAAAGAAGCGAATGTTCTCGTCGTGCGTCCCGAAGAGGGACTCGATGCCCTTGGCGATAGGGACTTGCGTCTTGACCAAAGTGGGGAGCGCCGGCTCGCGGCCCTTTACCCGAAACGGATCACGCGAACCGCATCGCAGCCGCGTCACCCCGGCGTTTCAGGCGCCGAATCAGCACTTGCTCCGACTATAGCCGACCCTCCCGAGCAAGTCAATTTGAACCGGCGGCGACAGGTGAAACGGTCCGCGCGCGAGGATCCATCAGCAGTTTGGTCAGTGCGTAGACGGCGCGAATGTTGGGTACGTCGAGGTCTGCTTTTTTGGCCAGCTCGATTACCGCGCCGACGATGGCCTCGAGTTCGGGTGGGCGCCCTGCTTCGAGATCCTGCAGCATCGAAGTCTTGTGACCGCCGATCCTTCGCGCCCCTTCGATCCGCCGCTCCGAAGAGATCCCGATCCTGATGCCGTAGGCGGCGGCTATGGCCCGCACTTCCTCCATCACGGCACGAACCAGCTCTCGTGTCGGCGCGTAGCCGAGAAACTCGCCGAGGGTGGCTCGCGTCAAGGCGCTGATCGGGTTGAAAGGAACATTACCCAGCAGCTTGACCCAAATCTCGTGCCGAATCTCCGTTCGCAGCGCCGCTTTCAGGCCCGCTTCGAGGAAGCTCCGCCCCAACGCCTGGATCCGTTCCGTACGTTCGCCGTTCGGCTCGCCCAGCGGGAAGCGGTTGCTGTCTCGATGGACCACGATGCCCGGCTCCGCAACGTAGGCCGAGCAGTAGGCAATCCCGCCAACGACCCGGCGAACGTCGACATTCCGGCTGATCACGCCGCCGCTATCGACGGATTCCAACCGTTGGCCTTCCCAAGGCTCACCGAGCCCGTAAAAGTACCACCAAGGGACGCCATTCTGAAAGGGAACGATGAAGGTACCGGGACCGGTGAGGACCTTGATCTTCGGCGCGATCGAGGGAAGGGAGTGCACTTTGACCGTGACCAGGACCGCATCGACCGGCCCGATGTCAGCGGGGTCATCCGCAGCAGGGGGGCGGACAAGCATGTCGCCGAAGAGTTTGCTCCTGACCTGTAGACCCTTGCTCCGGATCGCCGCGAGATGAGGCCCGCGGGCAACCACCGAGACGTCCTCGCCCGCCTCCATCAGGCGTGCCGCCAGTACCGATCCGATGGCTCCGGCGCCGTAGATTGCGTATTTCATGGAAGATGGCTTGCTGTCATGGCGGCACCGCCTCCGCCGCCAGTTTTTTTCTTCGCTGCAAAGGTTCACATTCGAGTCAAGTTGGCGCGGCGATCAGTTATCCCGCTTGCCGGTCTGAGGACTTCCTCGCCAGCACGCCGCCGGGCACCTTGCTTCATTGCGCCTTGACCCCCTCTGTCGAGCACGGTGAGCCATAGCAACATGTTCTTACACGGGAACGAGAAGCACCCGTCCGACCGATTCTCTCCTTGGCGAGCAGACCGGGCCACCGTGGTTTCGAGTGTTCCACTCCTCCCTTTGGACTCTGAGCTGCCTTTCTCGCCGCTCTCGGTGCTACGCGGGGTTTCACCCCGGACTGCTAGCGCCTTTTGGACTTGTCGTCGGCCGACCGCTTGGCGACGTCGAATTGTTCGCGGTAAGCGATCTTGGCGCCTTCGACCTCCAGCCGCAGGCGGACCCTTCCTTCAACCCCATCCGGCGGCACAAGCGTGACGACTTGTTGGCTTCTTACCCGTTCGGCGATTTGTTCGAGATAAGGCCGGATCTGGGCCACGCTTTCGCAGAATAGCGCCTCTCCTCCGGTTGCCTGCGCGAACTGCGTGATGCCGTTCTGATAGACGGAGTTCAGACTGTCCCGCTCGCGCTCGAGATGGAGAAAGAACAGCGGCGCCGAAGAGGACATCAGGGAGTCCAGCAGGCTGGTGATGCGTTCCTGGATCAAACGGTCACGAAAGCGCCGGCTCAAGTCGCCGCCGTCGCTCGGGTTGATCACCGGATTCGTGTAATCGCCGCGATAGGCGTAAATGCTGCCGTCGGTGATGTAGAGAACAGCGACACGTACATCGGACTGGATCAGCATTCGATCGGCAAGCGCAGCGGCGTCTTCGACGGATTCGAGCAAGCCGGGGAAGCCTGAGACGGGCAGGCTGAGGAGAGCGTCTTTCAGTGATTCACGGTCACTCGTGGGTTCGAGCAGGACTTGGAGCCCGTCCTGGGCTCGCAGGACGCCGGCGAACTCTCTGGGGCCGAACCGGTTCAGGACCTCCACCAAGCCTTGCCGCGCGGCGTCGACGCGAATCAGATCGCCGACAACATCCATCACGATCAGCAGAATCAAGTTGCCGTCAGCGGGGTGAACCGCCCGGACCCGCGCCCGGTCGTTTCCCAACCACGCCTGGATCTTGTCAGGAGGAACGAGAGTGGCGAGCTGCTCGTTGTCGGCTTCGACCCACAACGGGGCTTTCATATCCCCGTGGGCACGGGGAACGAACTGCGATCCAACGAATAGAGCCAGGAGAGCAAAAAGAAGGATTCGGCGGGCTGGGCCGCAAAAATTCAAAAGTTGAACCTCATCCCGAGCTGCACGACGCGCCCGCCGCGCGAACCGATGATCTTACCGGCATTCACGTTGCGGGCGTTTTCAGGTCCGATGACGGTGTCGGGGTTGTTCCAGTTTGCATGATTCAGGAAGTTGAATCCCTGGAAGAGCAACTCCAGACTGCGCTCACCCGACAGCGGCAATCTCTTTGTCACAGCCAGATCGTGATTGTTCCAACCGGGGTTCCGCAGGGTCGGGTGCGTTCGCGAGGCGTTGCCGATGGTGAAATCCGCAGGGTCGGCGAAAGCCAACGGATTGAAGAACAGCTCCGGTCCGGAGTTCGCGACGTGCGGGTCGGCTCCCGGCACGGTGTTCACCCGAAGATACCTGACGACGCCGCCGGTATTGTTGAATTCGGGCTGCAGGGTCAAGGGGTTACCGCTATACCATCGTGTGTAACCACTGATGGACCAGTTGCCGACCACGTGCTTCAGCTTCGAGGACTTGACCAGGGCCTTGCCTTCGCCGAACGGCAACTCGTAGGCGTAGCTGAGTGAGATGCGATGCGGGTACGTGCCACGAGAGAGCGACCATTCGTTGTCGCGGTTGAAGTAGTCCTGGACGCCCGGCCCCGAGTAGTCGTCCCACTGTTTGATCATGGAGTAGGAGAAATCCATGGTGAGTCCATGAGAAGCGCGCTTTTCCATGCCGAAATCAGCGCTGTGGTACTTGTAACGCCCGAGCGGGAACTGGCCGTTGGTCTGGAAGTACTGGAACTGCGGGAACGGACGCAGCGTTCGCCGGAACGTTTCGTCGTTGAGCGCATCCCGGTACGCGAGGGAGTCCAGGGGGATAGCGTTGATACCGACACTGCTGCCACCCAGAAGAATGTCTTTACCGCGGTAAATCTGCCCGCCAAGCCGCATGGTCAGGCCTGCCGAAAGTTGCCTCTCGACGCGCAGCGAGCCCCAACGGTAGCGTGGTTGGCGGGCCGTTTGCGGGATGAAATCCGGATCGGTGTCGTTCGCCGCATCCGGCCGTAGATCGGGCAGGGCATGAGCAAGAGGGGCGAGACCCTGATCGAGGACGACGGCGGGGTCGAGCTGCTGGTTGGCCGAGATTTGCGTCCGTTTGGCGCTGAAGCCCTGCGTACCGAAAGTTCCCGAACTGATGCTGAGGTTCGAGTAGTACTGCATGAGGGAGAGCCGGATCACCGTGTTGCGCGCGTCGGTTGGGCTCCAGGCCAAACCCAAACGCGGTTCGAGGCGCGCCCGATGGGGCTGAAAGGCGCGTCCTTCGCCGCCTTGCCCCGCAAAGATCAATGCTCCAGGCAGGTCGTTCACGGGGTTGATTTCGGTGAGATCGACCGTCGACTGCCGATCGAATTTCTCTGTACGCGGACTGGACAGGTCAAGGTTCAGGCTTACGGTCGCGGTCAAGTTGGGCGTGACCTCGTACTCGTCACGCAGGCGCGCTTCGATGTTCGTTCTCCGAAGGTAGGTGGGTTGCCGCAGATCGGTCGCTTCGGCGCGAAACGAGCGGCCCAACAGGAAGCTCGCGAAGGAGTCGCCGGTGTTGATGATGCCGGGGAGGCCCGTCATGTCGTCGTTGAATTGAAAGTAGCCCGAAGGGGCGTCGGGCATGAAAGTGTTGACCTGGTAACGGTTGAATTCGGCGGACAGCGTCCAGGAATGCCGCCCGCGGCGCAGATTCAGCGAGTGGTCGGTCTGGTAGCTGTTCCAGGTGTTGCGGTACTGCGATCCGGTCGGGTTACCCATGCTCTCGAAGTCTTGAAAGGTCACGCGCGGGAAAATAGAGCCGCTTACGCCATCGAGCCCGAGTTCGTCGGGAATGTTTCGCTCGTTGTCGAGACCTGCCGTTCGGCGCTGCCGCGACCGCACTCTCGCTTGCGCCGTGTAAATCGATTGCGGTGAGATGCTGAACGTCTCGGTGAAGGTGAGCCGGCGCTCGGAAAAGAAGCGGTCCGGCGAGCCGGGGTTGGCAATCGTCTCGTAGATGCGCGGCGAGGCCTCGAAGCCCTTCGAGTAAGCGAGGTCGACCGTGATCTTGTGGCGCTCGAACAGGTTGTGATCGACGCGCGACAGGAAACCATCCGACCTGTCTATCGCCGGCGGATTCACCCAGTAGTTGTTTCGAAGGAACGGTCCGATGTTCGTGTTGGGCCGCGGCAGCTCCTGCACCATCCGGGCGGCAACCGGATCCAACCGCGAGACGGGGATCCTGTTGTTCGGGAACGCGTCGCGTACGTGCTCGAGGTTTGCGAGGGTTACGTTCCGGAAGGGGTCGAATGCGGGGTTCAGGCGCGTCGAGTCCGGATCGTAGATCGTGACAGGACTGCCCGCCTTGTTGACCAGGTCCGAAAAGTCGCCGCTTTGCTGGAGGCCGGTCGGGATCGTCGTGAGATGCGATTGGCCGACTTTCTGCCGCGTACCCTCATAGGAGAACGTGAAAAAGGTCGAACGGCGCCCATCATAGAGCTTGGGAACATAGACAGGTCCGCTGACGCTGAAGCCGAACTGGTTGCGCCGCAGCACGTTGCGTTCGCCGCCATTCTGAACGACCTCATGCGGCACGGCGTCGAACGCGTTGTTGCGGATATATTCGTAGACGCGCCCA
>MKWU01007137.1_pt1 | contig 10887 bp, 10 predicted proteins | sample 809101 | NCBI WGS metagenome assembly MKWU01 (sample SAMN05860141, study PRJNA318959) | sponge metagenome | host: Aplysina aerophoba | place: Slovenia: Piran, Adriatic Sea, Gulf of Piran | collected 2013-05-07
CCAGCGACATGGCGAAGAATTCGCCCTGCTTGCCGGCGATGAAGAGCCCCTGGATCGCCAGGTCGTCGATCCAGTGCCGGATGTTCCGGCGCAGCCCCTCCTCGTTGAACGAGAAGTCCTCGTTGAAGGGATTCATGGCCGCGGCCCAGATGCCCTTCATGTGCTCGCGGGCGTAGTCCTTGGCGTCGAGCTTCGAATATTTCATCGGTCCGTTCCCCGCCGGCGGCTATTTCCCGGCCAGCAGCTTGGGCCAGTTGGCGTCGCCCTTGGCGATGTTGCCGGGGATGTCCCCGGACCATTGGTCCCGGACGCCGAGGCTGTAGTTCAGGTAGAGGGCGCCGTCCACGAGGCTCCAGGCGTCCGGGTCGATGGACGCGGTATAGCCCCGGCTCACCGCAAACGCGCAGTAGCCGCCGTAGCGGGGCGCGTATTTCTCCGGGTCGGTCTCGAACATCTCCTTGTTCTTGGCGCTGGCGAACCGCCAGGTGGCGTCCTTCCATTTCACCTGGTGGGCTTTCTTGCCTTTCACCGGCTTCCCCTCGGTATGGTAGGCGACGGGGTCGTATCCCCGGATGGCGCCGCCGAGATAGGTGGAGAACACCGGGTCGATGGCCAGAGCGGTGCCTGCCCAGCCCGCCAGGAACGCGATGACGAGCACGGGAATGAGCGCATGGCGGATTCGTTTTTCAAGATGCATGGATCCCTCCGGAAACAAAAAGTTCATCAGTTCGTTGATTTCATTTCAGCCCATTCCGGGCGAGTTTGCAATACACCAATACACGGTAGCGACCGCACGGGCCTCATGACAACCACGAGTTCACAGGAGATGCATCGTCAGCCCTTCCGGCATCACTTATCGGCAATCTGTGGCGATATGGTATACACGGTCCGGACAGCCTCAACCCCACGGAGCGCTCATGCCCACCAACCGCCGCACGATCTTCGCCTGGTGCCTTTACGACTTCGCCAATTCGGCCTTCACAACCCTCGTGGTGACCTTCATCTATGCGGCCTTCTTCACCAAGGTCATCGCCCCGGACGAGGTCACGGGCACGTGGCTGTGGTCCCGGAGCGTGAGCATCACTGCCATCACCGTGGCGCTGCTGTCGCCGCTGCTGGGAGCCCTCGCCGACCGCGGCGGCTATCGCAAGCGTTTTCTCGGGTTCTTCACGGTGGTCGCGGTTGCCGGCTCGTGTTTCCTCTACACGGCCATGCCGGGGGAGGTGGTCAAGGCGCTCTTCTGGTTCACCATCGCCAATATTGCCTTTGAGATGGGCGGGGTTTTCTACAATGCCTTCCTGCCGGACATCGCCCCGCCGGACCGCATCGGGCGCATCTCGGGCTACGGCTGGGCACTGGGCTACGTCGGCGGACTCTCTGCCCTGGGGCTGGCCCTGGTGGGCTTCGTCGACGCCGAAGCCCCGTGGTTCGGCTTCGAGAAGGAGGGCTACCAGCACATCCGCGCCACCAACCTGCTGGTGGCCGGATGGTTCGCGGTGTTCAGCCTGCCGCTGTTCCTGTGGGTCCGGGAACGCCCTGCCCGGCGCGACGCATCCGGGGCCGCGCTGTCCGATTCCTTCCGCCGGCTGGCCACCACGGTCCGCGAAATTCGCCGCTACCCCGACATCGTCCGCCTGCTGCTTGCTCGGCTTTTCTACGCCGACGGCCTCAACACGGTCTTCGCCTTCGGCGGCATTTATGCCGCCGGCACCTTCGGCTTCACTTTCGAGGAGCTGCTGTTCTTCGGCCTGGTCCTGAACGTGGCCGCGGGTTTCGGCGCCTTCGCCCTGGGGTTCGTGGACGACCGGCTGGGAGGAAAGCGCACCATCCAGATCAGCCTGCTGGGGTTCATCACGGCCACGGTGACGGCGCTGCTCACCGGCCGGCGCATGCTCTTCTGGGGCGCCGGCCTTCTCATCGGCCTGTGCGGCGGTCCCAACCAGGCGGCCAGCCGCTCGCTCATGGGCCGCTTCGTGCCGGAGGACAAGAGGAACGAGTTCTACGGCCTGTTCGCCTTCTCGGGCAAGGCCACGGCCTTCATGGGGCCGTTCCTGCTGGGGGAGTTGACGCGCCTGTTCGGTTCCCAGCGCGCCGGCATGGCGGTGGTGCTGGTTTTCTTCGTCATCGGCCTCGCGCTGATCCAGCGGGTGGACGAGGAGCGGGGGAAGCGGCGGGAGGAGGGGACGGGATTCCGCTCCTGAGGATCGCCAGGGCGGCCTTGACGCGGTTGTCCACCTTGAGCTTGGCGAAGATGCCGGTCACGTGAGCCCTGACCGTGCGCTCGCTGATGAACATACGGGCGGCGATCTCTTCGTTGGCGAATCCCTCCGCCAGAAACGTTAGCACTTCGAGCTCCCGCCGGGTGAGGCTCTGTATCCCGTCAGCCTCATCCCCCGGCGGCTCGGCGTGGGACTGGGCGGCGATGGCGGCGAACTCGCCGGCACGGAGTAGCTTCGGGTCGATCCATACTCCGCCGCCGTGTACGGTCCGGACCGCCTGGAACAGCGTCTCCGGAGTCACGTCCTTCAAGAGGTAGCCGCGCGCTCCCGCCTTGGCCGTGTCGAGTATTTGGTCTCCGTCCTCGTGCGCGGTAAGGATCACCGTCCTGGTTTCCGGGTGTCCCTCCTTCACCCGCAGCAGCGTCTGGACCGCTTCCCTTCCGGGCATCTCAACGTCAAGCAGCAACACGTCACCTTTGCCCTTCGCCACCGCCGGTTCCACCTCCTCCGGCCGGGAAGCCTCCGCCGTTACCAGCAGGTCCAACTCTCCGCCCAGGACCCGTTTCAAACCCTCCCGAAATAGTGTATGATCATCCGCTAGTACGATCCTGATGGCGTCCATGGACTTGTTTCTCCCGAATACCCGGAGCCGGAAAGCCAGATCTTAGTGGATTTAGCCCAAAAGTACAACTTGTGTACTAGTTATCGGCACTCCTGACACCGTCCTTTCCGGAAAACAGTACCTAACGCCAATTGCGTGTGCGGGGTTAAAAACGTAGAAAGCCTAAAGCAGATTCGCTGGTTTGTAGCTTATCATCTCGTTACCAAGGAGGAGGTCATGAATAAGGTGTTGAAAAAGGCGCTCGGTTACGCAGGTGCCTTGTGTTTAATGACGGGTATGGTGCTTGCGGCATCACCGGTCCAGGCGTCTGATGCGGATGCGCGGATCCAAGTCCTGGAACGGGAACTCGCCCAACTCAAGCAGAATCAAGAGAGTGCGCTGGCCGCCGAGATGAAGGGGCCGAAGTTCAGTTATAAGCCGGGTGGCGGGCTGACGATCGCCGCCGCGGACAACAACTGGAGCATCCGCTTCACGCAGAGGCTGCAGGCCTACCACAGCATTTGGCTGAGCAACGAGAATCCAGAGGCCGGCTACCAGAACATGGAGCTCTACCTGCGGCGTTTTCGGCCGACGATCAACGTCACGTCCCAGCAGGGGTTTTACGCGGTCACATGGCTCCTCGACTCCGGTAGCGATGGCACCGTCTTCGGCGGCGACGGATACGTCAAATTCGACAGGCTGAACCCGTGGCTCCCGAGCTTCGGTTGGGGCCTCAGTCCGTCCTTTAAGGGTAATACGCAAGCAGGCGCTTTCCGTACGGACGACGCCCCGTTTCTGGATACCATGGGCATCGGCGGCCAGCAGGACGGAAGTTTCGTGCTGTCCTGGACGAAGTTGCCGGGTATGGGCATTTCCAAGATCACTCACCTGGAACTGGCGTGGGGCCAGGACAATCAGAGCGAAACAGCTGGGGGAGACGACGGCAACAGCGTAGGTTTCGCGCTGGGTCTGAAGCCCCTGGCAGGAGCCAAGGGAATGGGCGGCCTCGCCGTATCGACTCTTTCGTACAGCCTGGGTTACCAAGCCCATAGCGATACGACTACCGGTGTGGGTGCCAGGACCAGGCAGGGGGCTAGGCCGAGGCTGATCAATATCGGTGGCGTGAACGCCGACACCACTTATGTGTCCCACGGCTTGGGGTGGTCGCCGTTGAAGTGGTTGGGACTCTCCGCCAACTTCGCTACCTTTGAGAGGGATCCGGGCAACGGTGTTGATGTCGAAGCATCGGACGTTCGGCTTGCGGCGCGAGTATGGCTGTGGGGGCCCAAGAGTGGTATGATGGGTGGAAGCAAGGGTGAAGGCGGTGTCTATATTTCTCCGCTCTACAACCTGACCGATATCGACTCTCCGGAAGGAAACTCCGAGGTGACCAACAGCGGTTTGGCGGTCGTCTACAACGTTCCCGGCGGTTGGATGCAGATCCACGGTGTGTGGGATGTGCTCGGTTGTGAGGGTGCCTGCCCCGGCCAAAACTTTAAGGACGTCGTAACTGAAGATGGCGAGGACACTTACAACGTGTTCACGATCATTCTTGAGTACAAGTTCTAGCAGTTGTCCGGAACCGAATAGCAAACAGGGCCGCTCCGTCACGGGGCGGCCCTGTTTTTTTGAGCGAAAGAGAGATAGTCGACCCGGTGGCACGGAAGGGTGGTCCTGCGCGTTCGTCGCCTTGGGCCTTTACGTGTGGTTAACTGGCCCGAGACTTGGTCGGGTACGGTTGAAACAAGGGTTCATGAGGAGAGCAAAATGGCGCGATTCGGGCACGTAACTTGGGGACTAGTCGGCGCGGTTGTGGTTTCGAGTATTCTGGTGACCTTCCTTTCGGGCTGTTGGAGACCCGCAGGTATCGGCGTCGGTGGCAACTACAACGACGCGGTGCTGGAGTTGGGTAAGACACCGCGGGGCGGGGACGTCAGGAAGGCCATCGTGCACCTTGAGTATGTGGTCCGCAGGAACCCGGAGTACAAGGACAGCCTCACGCAGCTGGGGCGTGCGTACTACTATGCGGGCAGGTACGGCTCGTCTTTGGAGGTGTTGAAACGCGCACTCGCCCTGAATCGCAAGGACGAGATTGGCTGGATCGTCTTGGGTTTGACGCAGATGCAGCGGGGTGAGGACGAGGCTGGCCTGGAGAGCTTCAAGGGAGGCCTGACGTTGCTGACGAAGGCGACGAAGGAGGGCTACCAGGAAATCCCGGATGAGTTCTGGGACGTCAGGGGGGTCGTGCGCCGCGCCCTCCGGCGAAGCATTACATTGGCCCGTAAGGGTGTCGTGGAGAAACGCCGTATCATTCAGTCGGGCGAACTCTTACTGCACCGCGTCGACCGTGAACTCTTTGACGCCGAGCAGGACCAAAGCCTCAGCGAGTATCTGGATTCCCGGCGGGACCGGCGGAAGGACAACTAGCTAAATAAAATGCGGCTTTACGCTCCCTTCCTGGAGCTTTGCCTCCGCAGCGTGCAACCGCTCTGGGGTACCCATATCTTGCCAGTCCCCGTCGAAGGGGAAACCGCAGAGGCGCTCAGCGCCCGCGAGCATTCGCGGGTAGGTCGTGCGGGTGATGCTGAACGGTTCGTGGCCTTCCATGTACCGAAAGATCCGGGGCTCCACGATGTGAACGCCGGTGAACATGTACTGTTCCAGATTACCCGAGCCCTTGCCGGGCGCTTCGTGGTGTAGGAGCTTTCTCATTCGTCCCGTCGCATCGGTCCAGATGGCACCGTACGCTTCCGCCAGCGGGTCCTTCCGCAGGACGAGCGTCACCGCGGCCTCGCGGTCGCGGTGAAACCGCAGGACCTCATCCAGCCGCAGATCGATCAGCACGTCGCTGTTAATGATCACAAAGGTGTCTCGGTCGAGGAACCTCTTCGCGCCCAGCAATCCGCCTCCGGTGTCCAGCAGCACCGGTTCCCGTGAATAGGCGACGTCGAGGTCGAACCGGGAGCCATTGCCCAGGTACTCCTCGACCCGTTCGGCGTGGTGGTGGACGTTGACGACGATTTCGCGGATACCGTAGTGGCGCAACAGCATCAGCGGGTAGTCGATCATTGGGCGGCCGTTAACTGGCACGAGGCATTTCGGAAGGGTGTCGGTGAGGGGCCGCAGCCGAGTCCCGAGCCCGGCGGCGAAGAGCATCGCCTTCACGCGATCTCCTCGAAGTGCCCCGCCAGAACCGGGATGAGCTGTTCCAGCCCCGGCGCGCGCCGGAGATTTCTCCCGATGCGTTTCAACGTCGGTGGGATGTAGCGCTTGTAGCCGGGCTTCCCCTTCACCAGCTCCAGGTACCGGAAACGGCCGACGACCTTGAGGTCGCGCTGCAGGGCGGACAGCAGGTAGGTCTCACGGAATTCGTCCCTTGCGGCGCGGGACTCTCCCCATTCCTCCAGGCCTTCGAGATAGTAGGCGACGAGTCGGTCCTCCACCGCCGGCGTCACGACCTGGTCCGTCTCCCGGTCGTTCAGCAGTGAGGCCAGATCGTACTGGGCCGGCGCCAGCAGTGCGTCCTGAAAGTCGATGACCGCCACGGCGTTGTCGTGCACCATCAGGTTCCAGCTATGGTAGTCCCGGTGATTGAGCACCCGCGGGCGGCTGTCGAGATGCCCGGCGATGCGCTCGAAGGCTTCGTCCAGAATCCGCCTTTCCACCGCCGGCAGGCTTCCCTTGTCTCCGCTTTCCAGGCCGTACTCGATGAAGTGAGCGAACTCCCAAAGGTACAGCCGTCGGTCGAAGGCCTGCCGAAAACCCATACAGTGGTCGTTCCTGGCCCGGGTGCCGCCGACCTGTAGCACCAACAACTCGTCGATGGCCTTTTGGTACCACCGGATCACTTCTGCCTCCGCGGCTCCCCGCACCCGGTCCCAGAGGCAAACGTCGCCCAGGTCCTCCAGGAGCATGAGCCCCTCATCCACCCAATGACCATGGACGGCCGGCACGCGGACTCCCGCCGCCTCCAGGAACCGGTGGACGTTCAGAAACGGCAACTCCTCCGGCGGTTTCTCGAACACCGCTAACTCCTCCGAGGAGATCGGCAGCCCCGAGTCGTTCCAGCTCATTACGATGGCCGAACCCGGCCATCCCTCCCCCTCGATGACGGCCCGGAAATAGCGACGGGACGACGCGTCCCCCGCGAGCGCATCCAGGCCCGTAACCCAAGCGCCCGGGCCGAACACCTCCACGACCTTCTCCGCCACCGTTCTCCTGAACCCCTCCATGAGTGTGATGTAACCAATCGCCCTTCCGAATTCCACAAGCACCGGAGGCCGTACCTTGCCATGAGATGGTCCCCCAGGTCCGGGGGAGGTCATTCCCGCGGTAAGCGGGAATCCGGGAGTGGCCGGGGCGGCCCCGGCTCCACTTTCTCCCCTCGTCGAAATGTGTTAGCCCCCCTTCATGTCGTTCCGAGTGGGCATGGCGCAGATCAATCCGAAACTGGGGGACGTGGCGGCGAACCTGGCCCTCTACGAAGCGGGGGTGCGGCAGGCGGCCGCGCAGGACGTGGATGTCGCGGTGTTCCCCGAGCTGAGTCTTACGGGCTACTTCCTGCGCGACATGGTGCCCGACGTGGCGGTTCGGCTGTCGAGCCCGGAGATGGAGCGGCTCCAGGTATTGAGCCGGGACGTCTCGCTGGTGGCGGGATTGGTGCTCGAGAGCCAGGATCACCGGTTTTACAACGCCGCGGTGTATCTGGAGGACGGCGAGGTCCGCCACGTCCACCGGAAGGTCTACCTTCCCACCTACGGCATGTTCGACGAGCAGCGCTACTTCGCCCGGGGTGACCGGCTGAGGGCGTTCGACACCCGGCACGGCCGGCTCGCGCTGCTCATCTGCGAGGACCTCTGGCATCCCTCCACCGTCCACCTCGCGGCGCTGGACGGGGCTCTGTCCATCCTCTGTCCCTCTTCCAGCCCCCTGCGCGGCGTCACCGACGGCGCGGACCAGGACGACAACGCGCGTTACTGGGAGCTCATCACCCGGAGCTACGCCGAGACCTACGGCGTGTTCGTGGTCCACGCCAATCGGGTCGGGTTCGAGGACGGCGTGGGCTTCTGGGGCGGCTCCGGCATCCTCGATCCCTTCGGCCGCACGGTGTGCAAGGCGGATTACTACGAGGAAGCGTTCGTGGCCGGCGAGGTGTCCGACGAGGTGGTGCGGCGCAAGCGCACCCGGGCGCCACTCATGCGCGACGAGGACGTGGACCTCACCATCCGGGAGTTGGAGCGCATCCGCAACGGGTAGGGTCCGATGATCCCCACCAACGTCTCACTCATGCGCCGGATCCTGGTCGCGTTCATCCGGAACGAGGTGCGCAAGGTCGGCCTCGAACGGGTGGTGGTGGGCCTCTCCGGCGGGGTGGATTCGAGTCTCAGCGCCATGCTGGCCGCGGAGGCACTGGGCCCCGACCAGGTGCTTGGCATCATGATGCCATACAAGGGCTCCAGCGCCGAGAGCCTGGAGCATGGCCGGCTGGTGGTGGAGAAGAGCGGCATCCGCTCCGCCACCGTGGAGATCACGGCGCAGATCGACGCCTACTTCGCCACGTTCCCCGACGCCGACCCCAAGCGCCGGGGAAACAAGATGGCCCGGGAGCGGATGACCATCCTCTACGACCACTCCGCCCGCTGGGACGCCCTGGTGGCCGGCACCAGCAACAAGACCGAGCTGCTGTTGGGTTACGGTACCCTGCACGGTGACATGGCCTCCGCCCTGAACCCCCTGGGCGACCTCTACAAGACCCAGGTGTGGGCTTTGAGCGAGTCCGTCGGCGTCCCTGAGGTGATCGTGAACAAGAACCCCTCGGCGGATCTCTGGGCGGGCCAGACGGACGAGGCCGAGCTGGGCTTCAGCTACCGCGCGGTGGACGAGCTGCTCTACCTGATGGTGGACCAGCGCTACGGCCGTACGGAGCTCATTGACCAGGGCTTCGAACCCGATTTCGTCGACGACATCGCCCGGCGCATCATGACCTCCCAATTCAAGCGCCGCCTCCCGGTCATCGCCAAGGTCTCCCATCGCACCATCGACCGCGACTTCCGCTACTCCCGCGACTGGGGTAAGTAACCCGCGCCGCGAGCGTTCATGGGTCGAACAACATCCACTGGTTCACGACTTGGCGCGGGAGTTTTCGGAACTGCGAGGGGAGATACGGGGCGGTCGGAAGTGACGCACGAACCCGCCGAACAATCGGGGGCTGTCGTCAGCGCTTGCCGTCACTGGCGCTTGGCAACCTCCAGCACCACTTTGTAGACATCGCGTTTCACCAGAGAATACGTCTGCGTCATCAGCTTGGCCACATCGTTGGCCTTGCGGCCGGCCTGAAGGAGCTTGGTGATCTCGGCCCGCAGCATCTCCTCGTCCACCGGCGATGCCTCGTCGCGCCCCGCCACCACGATGACGAACTCCCCCCGCGGAGTGGTCTCGTCCAGCGCAGCCGCCACTTGAGACAAGCTCCCTCGCAGCAGTTCCTCATAGGCCTTGGTCAGTTCCCGGCCCACCAGCACGGCGCGGTCCCCTAGGATCTCGCGCATGTCCGCCAAGGCTTCCCCGATCCGGTGCGGTGCCTCGTAGAAAACCAGCGTGCGATCGTCGTCCTGAAGCTGGCGCAACGTCTCCCTGCGCCGGCCCTGTTTCGCCGGCAAAAAACCCTGGAACACGAACCGGTCGGTGGCCAGCCCGCAGACGCTCAAGGCGGCGGTGGTGGCGGACACTCCCGGAACCGGCGTCACCGGCACGCCGCCCTCGGCCGCCGCCCGGATCAGGTGATAACCCGGGTCCGAAATCGTCGGCGTGCCCGCGTCCGACACCAGCGCGATGTCCTGGCCGGCCTCCAGCCGCTTCACCAGTGACGCCGCCTTGGTCCGTTCGTTACTGTCGTGGTAGCTCGTGAGGGGCGTGTCGATCTCGTAGCGGGTGAGCAGTTTGCGGGTATGGCGGGTATCTTCCGCGGCGATGAGATCCACCTCCCGCAGCACGCGCAGGGCGCGTAGCGTGATGTCCTCCAGGTTGCCGATGGGCGTGGCCACCACGTAGAGCATTGTCTAACCGTCCAGCATCGCCCGCAGCCCGTCCTCGTCCAGGATCCGGACGCCCAGCTCCCGCGCCTTGTCGGCCTTGGAGCCCGGGTCGGCGCCCACCACCACGTAGTCGGTCTTGCTGCTGACGCTTCCGACCACCCGTCCTCCCAGGGCGGTGATGGACTTCTGCGCCTCGCCCCGCGACAGTGTTTCCAGGCTGCCGGTCAGGACGAAGCTCAAGCCGGTGAGCCCGCCCTCGGTTTGGGGCTCCGCCTCGAGCCGGAAACCCGCGGCCAGCAGCTTGTCGATGACCCCGCGGTTGGCCTCGTCGGCGAAAAAGCCGGCAATGCTCTTGGCCACCTCGGGGCCGATGTCCCGGACCTCGGTGAGGGTCTCCTCGTCCGCGTCCATGATGCCGTCGAGGCTGCCGAAATGGTCCGCCAGGACCTTGGCCGTGGCTTCCCCCACGTGCCGGATCCCCAGGGCGGTCACGAAGCGGGAGAGGGTGGTGTCCTTGCTGCGGACCAGCTCCCGGACCAGGTTCTGCGCCGACTTGGCGCCCATGCGCTCCAGCGACGCCAGCGCCTCCTCTTCCAGGCTGTAGAGGTCGGCGCTGTCCCGCACCAGCTTCCTGGCCACCAACTGGTCGATGAGCTTCTCGCCCAGGCCCTCGATGTCCAGGGCGTTCCGAGAGCCGAAGAACTTGAGGCTCTCCTTGAGCTTGGCTGGACACGCCAACCCCACGCAGCGATAGGCGGCCTCTCCCTCCTCGCGGTAGACCTGGGAGTCGCACATGGGGCAGCGGGACGGCATCTCGAAGACCCGCTCGCTACCGTCCCGTTCCTCGGCGAGCACCCGCACCACGTACGGGATCACGTCGCCGGCGCGCTCGATGACTATGGTGTCGCTGATGCGGATGTCCTTGCGCTCGATCTCGTCCATGTTGTGCAGCGACGCGTTCCGCACCGTGACTCCCGCCAACTGCACCGGCTGGAGGCTTGCCACCGGCGTGAGGGTGCCGGTGCGGCCCACCTGG
>MKWU01007138.1_pt1 | contig 10886 bp, 7 predicted proteins | sample 809101 | NCBI WGS metagenome assembly MKWU01 (sample SAMN05860141, study PRJNA318959) | sponge metagenome | host: Aplysina aerophoba | place: Slovenia: Piran, Adriatic Sea, Gulf of Piran | collected 2013-05-07
CTCCCCTGTGGCAGGGCGCGGCATCGCGGATGCTTGGCGAGCGAGACGCAGCTACCGAGCTGGCCGAACTGCACTTTGGCTTTCCCAACCTCTTGCGCCTGCCCGATGGCGACGTGCTAGCGGCCTTCTGGTGCCGCGAGGACCACATTCACAACATCCGCTATCTGCGGATTAGCCTAGCCGACCACTAGGAGATCACCATGCACATCGGCGACCAATGGATGCAGTTGCACAGCCACGACAAAACTCTCGATCAAGCATTCGACCGGCCCTTCCCGGTTGGCGTCGAATACTACCGCCCACCCGTGCCGCCGCCGGAGTACTGGGACGAGGACTTTCGCCGGATTAGCGCCGCTGGTATGAGCATCGTCCGCGTCTGGTATTCTTGGGATTGGGTCGAGACCTTGCCCAACCACTACGAGTTCGACGATCTGGACCGACTCTTCGACCTAGCCGCCCAACATGGTCTAAAGGTCTGGGTCGATACCCCGCTGGGCACCCACATGGCCTGCCCGGCCTGGATGCTGCGCGCCCACCCGGACATGCGCATCGTCCGCCGCGACGGCAGTGTGCAACAAAATACGACCGGCGCGTTTGCCGCACACGGAGCGATGACCCACAACTTCGACCACCCAATGTGGCGAGTCTATGTCGAACGCTATTTGCGCCAATTCGTGCCGCGCTACAAAGATCACCAAGCCTTGGGCGTCTGGGGCACTTGGGACGGCATTGGCTACGCCGGTGCGTGGACGGCCCCTGAGCCGTACCCCCCCTACAACGACTACACCATCGCCAAGTATAAGGACTGGCTCTACCGCAACTACACGCTCGACGCGCTCAACGAGCGGCTGCTGCGCCGCTACCGCTCGTGGGAGGACGTCGATGCGCCGCGCAGTAAGGCCGCGCCAGTGGAGATGAGGCTGTACTTGCAGTTCCACCGCGAAAACATGGCCGATCACTTAGGCTGGATGGCCGACTTGATCGACCAGCTCGATGGGACGCACGAGCAGCGCTCGCACGGCGGCTCGTACCCAGCGCCCCACCACGAGACGGTCAGTCCGCAGATCGACAGTTGGGGCCTCTCGCACCACTCGTCCAACCGGCTGACCACTGACGAGCCGTACAGCATCGCCTGCGAGGCGTACGGCTTCCAATGGTGCCGCGCAATGGGTCGCAACAATCGGTGGTGGAACGAAGAGATCTACGGCAGCTTCGTCGGCGGGCTGCATCCGACCGAGAAAAAGACCCTCGGCGGGGAGTCAGCGCTCTATATCTGGCTAACCCTGATCGAGGGCGGTGCCGGAGCCATGTTTTGGCAGTATCGGCCGGAGTACATGACGTACGAAGCACCCGGACTCAATATCGCCGCACTCGATGGCGAACCGACCGAGCGGCTCCACGCGGCAACAGCGACCATTGCCCAGATTGACCGTATCGCCGCCCACCTGCCGCTGTCCATTCCACGCGCCGATGTGGCCATTGCCTACAGCGGCCCGAGCGACGACGCATTTGATTTTAACGACCACGGCACCCCGTTCATCCAGCACCACCGTGCGCTCTACCGCACTCTGTGGGCACAGAGCGTGGCGATGGACCTAGTGACCCCGGCGATGGACTGGTCCGAGTACTCGCTCGTTTACCTGCCGCACTTTGCAGTCCTCGACGAGGTAGCCATCGGTCGCCTGCGCAGCCTGCTGCAAGCAACCGACGGCCCCCACCTCGTAGCCGACGGCTACTTTGGCACCTTCGCCGGCAAGGGCCACTGGAGCTTCAAGCCGCCCGAGGGCCTCAGCGACTTGATCGGCTGCCGGATCGCGGATTTCGATGTCGTCGCGGATTTCGATGTCCGGGCTGGTAAAAACGTCGTACAGATGGAGTGTGGCTCCTTTGCCCTGCCAGCAGGGACGACCTATTCGATTTTAGAAACCCGAGGCGACACCGCGCCTATCGCCACCATCGGCGATGAGGTGGTTGGAGTGCGCTCGGCCGACGGGCTCTTCACTTGGTACGGCTTTGCGCTTTCGGCTACAGCCTCGTCGGAAGTGCCCGGGCAACCCGGGGCACCAACGCCAGCGGGGCTGGTCCACGACGAGGTAGTAACTGCGCTGCTGGCAACCGCAGGCGTCGAGCCGTGGTTTGCGCTTACTGGCGACCGCATCGTCACCTTTCGCCGCCGCTCTCGGCAGGGCGGATCGCTGATCTTCGCGCTCAACGTGGAAAGGCACACAGCGCAGGTGCGGGTGCAGCCGCGCTGGCAAATAAGCACGGCCCGCGACCTGCTAGAGGAGCGGGACCTCGCGCTCGGCGATGGAGCCTTCGACCTGACGCTAGGATTTGGCGAGGTGGCGGTGATACACTGTGCGGATATCTGACTCGCCATGAGGCGAATCAGATGAGCTATGCAATTGAACCGCGAGCAATGTTAGAGGAAGGATTTCTCGTCTCAGAGGGGATTTATCAGCCCGATGGCGTCCAAGACGGCACCGATTTTCTCCACCTCTTCGTCTGTGGCTGTGACCATAGGCGGGCGCAACCAGCGCGAGGCAATGCCGTTGAGTTCAAGCGCGGTGCGCCACACGGCCTGACCGCCGCCTAGCACATCTGTGGCCACTCCCCAGAAGGGTTCCTCGATTTGGGTGATGATGGTCTGGGCCGTTTTGGCGTCGCCGTCTTGAAAAGCCTGCCAGTAGCTTTGTGCTATGTGGGGAGCAAATGAAGATGGATAGCAAAAAAAGGCGCGGATGCCACAGGGCCATTGTGCGAAATTGCGCCATAGCCCGCCGCCGGTCATGAACTTCCACCGATCGCCATAGCGATGCACAGTCGCCTTCGCGTATTCGAGTGTACCGTCTTCTTTGAAGGTGCAAATGTTGGGCGCGTCGAGTAGCGCGTCGAGGATTTCATAGGGAGGACACCCCACCAACATCAGAGGCATCACTTGGGCTACTTTGCGGTATTGGATGATTTTGCCTTGTGGCTGGGCTTGTTCCGGTGGCAGCACCATCAGCGCGTCGGCCCCCCAACTGCGGCAATACTCGGCGAATTGGACCGCCCGATCATCTGGCCAGCGCCGAGTAGCCGCCACCGTCAACGCCCGTCCGGCGACCCGGTCGACCAAAAAGCGGGTGAGCTGAGCAACCTCTTCGTCGCTGAGGAACCCGAACTGGCTGTCCCCGTAGGTCAGCAAGCTGATCCTGCTGCCGCTGGCAATGCCGACGTCGATTATGCGACCGATGCCTTCCCAGTCTAGCTGACCATTGGGCAAAAAGGTAGTGGGAATGGAGTTGACCGGACCCTCAAGTAAGTTTTTGATCTCGTCCGGCGTCTTGTCTGACGGCATGGCGCACTCCTTTCGCGAATAAAGGTAGCGGAAAACTCCAGCATCCTCCAGCCTAAGACCTCCCGGGCAGGCATTGCTCAGAGCACCGAGAGATACCAGATTATACGGTGGCCTTGTGCCGCTCGCGCAATACTACTCAACCGCCGCTGTTAGCTACAACATGAATGCCGATTCGCTCGAGATACAACCCTTACAAAAGCCTCTCGATGCCGTAGTTACCGTACCCGGCTCCAAAAGCTACACCAACCGGGCGTTGCTAGTCGCTGCACTAGCCAACGGGGAATCGCACCTTACGGGTGCACTCTTTAGTGATGATACCGACTACATGGTCCAGTCGTTGCGCAAACTCGGTGTCTCTATAGAGGCCGACCCAAAGGCGGCCAGCTTTGTGGTTGCAGGTAATGATGGACGGATTCCCGTCGATGGTGCCGAGCTGTACATCGGCAATTCGGGCACTACTTCGCGATCGATCACAAGTTATGTCGCACTCGGCAATGGGACCTTCATCATTGACGGCGACGCGCCTATGCGCCAGAGCCGACCGATAGCCGACCTGCTCGACGCACTCAGCCAACTCGGGATTGATGCACGCTCTCGCTCTGCCAACGGATGTCTGCCAGTAGAGGTGCGAGCCAAGAGGTTCAGAGGCGGGAAAACCCGGCTCGACGCCAGCAAAAGTAGCCAGTTCCTCACCTCGTTGCTGCTCGTCGCCCCTTACGCCAGCAACGGCTTGGAAATCGAAATGGTCAGCGAGTTTAAGACCGAATATATCGACATCACTATGGCGGTAATGCAGACATTTGGGATCGAGGTCGAACACGATAATTACCGGTGCTTTCGCGTCGCCGGCAGCCAATGCTATACGCCTCGCTCCTACGCCATTGAGCCGGATGCATCCAATGCCTCGTACTTCTTTGCTGCCGCTGCGCTCAACGGCGGCCGGGTGCGCGTACCCGACATTCCCGCCGACTCAGCCCAAGGCGATATCCGCTTCGTCGATGTGCTCGAGCAGATGGGATGTACAGTCAACCGCTACGCCCACGAAGTCGAGGTGATCGGCCCGGATCAACTCAGGGGAATAGACGTTGATATGAAGGCCATATCGGATACTTCGCTTACGCTGGCCGCGATTGCACCCTTTGCCACGGATCCAGTGCGTATCCGCAACATCGAGCACACGCGCTGGCAGGAGACCGACCGGATTGCTGCTATGGTCGCCCAATTGCGTCGGCTCGGCGTGAAAGTAGAAGAGCATAGAGATGGCGTTACCATCGCGCCGTCTAAGCCCGAAGGCAGCACTATCGATACCTATAAGGATCACCGAGTAGCTATGAGTTTTGCCCTAGTAGGATTGCGGGTGCCTGGAATCCGCATCAATGACCCAGGATGTGTCGGCAAAACCTTTCCGACATATTTCGATGTCTGGAATCGGATAAGAGAATCGACATGAAGAGGAACGGTCAAACACAGATGCCCTACCGGTCGATTCACCGGTAGGGCATCTGTGACTCTTGCCGTTTAAAGGATACTTACTGGGTAAATTGGGTCACATTGGCGATCCCACCCGGCTGAGTCAACGCATAGACGATTAGGTTGACCCCGAACTGCAATCCACGCTCTCGTGCATCGGCTAGCGGATCTCCCCAGTACCAGCTAATATTTAGGTCGCTGAAGACCACCGCAACTCGACCGCGCAGTTCTAGCATCTCCAAGTCGAAAACATTGCCAGCTGGTGCGCCGCCCATCGGCGGACCATCGGGGAAGTCCCAGAAGCTGTAGTAGAGATCGTGGCTTTTGGGTACTTTCTGCCACTTGGAGCCATCGCTACCCAGCACCAGCGGATCTTTCATCAGTGCCTTGAACTGGCGGTCAAACGGCGTACCCGAAACCCCGGCTTCCTTGCCATCAAGTCCGTTCTCAGAGTCGCTTTGGCGAATTTCTTCGGCATAGAGAAAACCACCGTTCTTGAGATAATCACCTAGGTTGGTCTTCTCTGTATCGCTGATTTGCAAGACGGCATCGTTACCCGTCACGTAAATCATGGGGGCGTCCATGATGCGCGGATCCGAAAATTCCAAGGTCGTACCCTCAATTCGGGCATTAATTTGGGTATGGTCGCGCATATAGCGCATCAACTCCTCTACCGCAGTTGGGAACCGATCGCGGTTCTTGTCTGCGATGTCGTAGTCGATGACCGTCATGTTGAAGAAGCCGCGGATATTGCGTTTGTTGTCTGGGTCCTGAATCAAGATCGCTTGGTAACGACCGATGTCCAAGTCGCCGACATTGAGCAATTCGTGCCTCAGACTCAGAGCCTCTTGCACCGGTGCCGACGTTTCAGCCAGTTCGATCATTGCGACCTCGTCGAAGGCCAATTCTTCGGCCTTGGCACCTGAAAAGGCACCCAAGACCTGCGTACCAGGCAAGACCGAACTCAGCAGGTCGCTACCTACCGCGCTAACATCGGCTATCGCCGATATATCCTGCGGCAAATCCGGCGGTGCCATCGACTGCAGCATCTCCATCTGCACTTCGGATATCTCGGGACGTTTGGCTAAGTCGAAGTTCTTTTCGAGAATTGGCGGAGGAGCGCGGAAAATGATTAGCGCCTCCTTTGTCTCTTCTTCGCCAATGCCAAAGAGATGATCGTAAACGAAGACACCAGCGTGAATAGCTACCGAGAGCATAAAGGCCACGCCCATGTTCAGCCGACGGCCGGTGGTAGCTGAATATAGAGCGTATACCAGCACCCCGGCACCCGCCAAGCCGGCGGCGATTACCACCCACTTGGACAGGATGAAAAGTACGTGAATGAGAAGGGCTGCGCCGACCGCCATATAGGCCGTTTTTTGGCGCTGGGCCTGTACTGCTTTTTTATATTGGTCTACTCTGTACTCGTCTACCACAGTTCTTCCCCCTCTTGGAAGGGCCTAGAACCCTCACTTAGTTGCGCTGCGGTTCCGTGGCGATGACCTGATCAATGACGCCCACTTGGCGAGCGATGTCCATGATCTGGACGATTTGCCCATGCGTGGAGCGCTCATCTCCTTGGATGATGATCATCGTGGTGTTGTCCAGTAGCTGTCTCTTCGCCTGCAATTCCTCTTTGAGGGTCGCAAAGGTCACCGACTTGTGGTTCAGCTTCATGTTGCCGTCCTGATCCACAACGATAAAGAGGTTTTCCTTCTCCGGAGCCTGAGCCTCTTCGGCCTCGGGCAATTTGATGTCCAAACCCGGAGTAATGGCGAACACAGCAGTCACCATGAAGAAGATGAGTAGCTGAAAGACCACATCGATCATCGGCGTTAGATCGGGCATGTTCAGTTCTTTTTTTTCTACTCTCTCAGCCATCTATTTCATGCCTCCTAAAAAGGCCGCCCTTAGGCAGCTTGGGTGCCTTGCCAACGGCGTAATAGGGCGTCGACGAAACCGTGGCCGTACGCTTCAAACTCAACGGACTTGCCCGTGGCACGGTTGCTAAAGTACGTGAAGATGGCGATTGAAGGCACGGCGATCACCAGACCTGTAACTGTAGTGATCAGTGCTTCGGAAATACCTGCGGCGACGATCGTCGGCTCACCGAGACCCTTTTCCGCAATACCTTCAAAAGCGTTGATCATACCGTTGACCGTGCCCAGCAGACCGAGCAACACCACGGATTTGGACACGAAGTCGATAACGGCCAGATACCGTTCGAGATACCCCAAGGCGGCGCGTTCAACCGTGCCGTTCATTTCCTCGCGCATCTCCTCCATCGTGCGTTGCTCGCGCGATAAGTGCTCAAAGCGCTCGATCCCCTCGCCGTACACCTCGCCTTCGAGCTTGCCAACCTCGGCGCAGTACTCTCTGAGCTGATCAAGGGAAGCACCCGAGTCGATACGCGAGTTGATGTCGTTGGTGATTTCGGCCAATTGATCCTCAGAGCGCAGCCGTGCATACGTCCAGATGCGCTCGAGAAAGAACGCAATAGACAGCATAGACCAGAGCATCAAAGGATACATGAAAGGTCCACCTTCTCGAAAAAGTTCAATCATTTTCTTTCTCCCTCCTTGAAGTTAGGACGCAAAGAAATCAGGGTTATAGGACGCGAGCTTCCTGCATTACCTGTAGCTGCTCTCTGGCGTAGTCCACCTGCGTCCTGTACTTGGGGTTGTCGCCATAGTTGTCGACGACCTCCTGAAAGACGGCACCGGCTTGGCGGAATTCCTCTTGGGCCATGTGGGCAGCACCGATGTTGACCAGCGAATTGACAGCCTGGTCGCTCTTGGGGTACTTCTGCTGCACTTCCTTAAAGATCGCCATTGCCTCGTCGTAATTCTTCTCAGCTAAGAGTTTTTCGCCCATTGCATAAATATTGTAGGCATCGATCTCAGCCAAATGTCCGAGCAGAGTCCTTGCCTTTTTCGGCAGCGCTCGATCTTGGGCAATTAGCTTATCAGCGGGAAAGCGCTCCAAGAAAGCCCGGTAGCTCTCGGTGGCCTTCTCGTAATCCTTGAGGCCGTAATAGTAGTCTCCGAGCGTAAATTGGCTACGTGCCCCATAAGTACCATTGGGATATTGAGCGACGATTCGCTCAAAGACCGGCACCGCTTCTTCCTGGCGGTCGAGGTTGATCAGACACCAAGCCTTGTTGTAAAGCGCATCGTCCACGTAGCTCGATTTAGGATAGCGTTTAATGATTCGGTCATAGAAGACCATGGCATCTAGGAAATTCCGATTTTTTTCCTCCAAGCCGCTCACGTTGGTCATGTTAAATAGGGCATCGCCAGCGCGAAAAAGCGCTTCAGATGCATAGCGGGACTGCGGATACTGATCCGCCAAGCCAGCAAAAACATCGCTGGCAGAACGCCATTTACCCATCCGATAATGCGCCCAAGCATCGTAGTAATAGGCATGCACAGCGCGGTCGTCATCGGGATATTGGGTGTAATAGGTATTGAACGCCTTTGACATCGCTGGTAGCACTTCGACATTGCCGTTAGCCGATAGCCTGTTATAAGCTACGCCGATCTGGAACTGGGCATTTTTGGCCCAAGCAATCTGCGGATAGTTTTCGATAATGGTGTTATACGTGGCAATCGCTTGGACGAACTGCTCCGACCTATAAAAACAGTTGCCTTGGACGAAGAGTGCATTGGCAATGCTCTCGACATTGACGGCCAAGTCGATTAGCTCCTGAGCCGCTTCAATACTCTGCTGGAACTTATCTAGTTTGAAGTAGGCATTGGCCAAGCGAATGAGCAAGCGCTCCCGGTCCTCGCTAGAGGTAGTGGTAGCCAACATCTCCTCGTAGATGCGCACCGCTTCCTCTGGATTGCCCTTCTTTTCGGCCATTGAGATCAACTGCAGCCGCGCCGAACGCACTAAGCTCTCGTCTCCAGAAGCAATGACCTCATTCAACAGCTTCTCCGCCTCGTCGTCATTGCCTTCCGCCGAGTACGAGAGTGCCATCGAGAACGAGACCTTTAGCTGCATCGCCTTGGGAATCTTGGTGTCCAACAGCCACTTGTAATCGATCAGCGCACGGTCGTAACGGCCCGAATAGTGGTAAGCCAATGCACGGCCGTAGCGGGTGTCGCGAATGACATCGCTTTCTGGGTACTCTTCAAGCACCATGGTGTAGCGCTCGACTGCGTCGACGTAGTTTTTATTGTTGAGGTCGAGTTGGGCCATCTGAAAATGGGCCCTAGCCTCCAAATCGCGGTCGCCGGTCACGCCTTCCAACAATTGGTTGAGCAGTGCACGCCCCTCGGCGATGCGATCTTGAGAAATATAGAGATTGGCTGCCTCAATCAGCGCAGCGATGTACGTCTCGCGGGCATCGCGGTCAACCTTGGAAAAAGCAGCGATGGCCTCATCCTTCCGCCCTTCGTCTCGGTAGAGAATACCAAGGCCATAGTAAGCATCGGCCGTATGCCGCGTATCCTGATAGCTCTCCGTTATGGCCTTGTAGGCTTCAATGGCCTCTTGGACTTTCTGCTGCTCGTAGTTAAGCCGAGCGATGCGCAACAAGCACAGCGGCGCTTGGTCAGAGCGGGGGAAGTTGTCCACTGCCTGCATGTAGCTCGCAATAGCTTGGTCCGCCGCGCCGAGTTTCTCTGCAGACCAGCCTGCGCTGTAGAGCGCTGCGGAGCGCAAACCCGTCTCGCTATCTGGATAGTCCTCCAGCAGTTGTAGGTAGTCTTCACGGGCAGCGTCGTATTCTCCGGAAAAGTATTTAGCTTCGCCTTTTTGATATTGAGCGTTAGGTGGATAAGGCGTATCTCCGTAGAGTTCAATTACTTGGTTGTAAGCGGTCCATGCCTGGTCGAACTTATCCCACTCCATGTAGTTGTCGCCGATTCTCATCTGCACCTTGGCCTTGTAAAAACGCTCCTCGGCGGTTTCTTGAGCGGCGATCAATTCTCTGTAGGCTTCCTCGAACTTGTCTGTTTTGCGGAAAATCTCAGCGACTCGCAACGAGGAGGTCTCGAAGAGCTGTCGATAGTTTTCAAAGTCGACATTCTTACCCTCGCGAAACGAACCGCGCAAGAGTTCAAACATCCGGTCGTAGAGGTCGCGCACATCGCGGTAAGCTTTAATTGCCTCTGCGTCGCGCCCCATCTGGTCGTAGGCTCTGGCCTTCTGATAGAGAGCTTGGGCAATGACCGGACTATTGGGATACTTATCGAGGACTACCTGGGCCATCTCAACGGCTGCGCCGTACTCGCCCTTCTCATAGAGCGCACTAGCGATGCGGTACTGCGAATCCGGCGCATAGCGATCTTGCGGATAAGTCGCCAACATGCCGTTGAGCGTTTCGATGGACTGGTCGTACTCTTTTGTGTTAAACTCGCTCCAGCCCGCGTAAAAATACGCCTTGCCGGCTTCCCTTGTCTCGGGAAACAACTCGACATAGCGCTTGTATTCCTTTGTCGCCTCGCCGTACTCTTTGGCGAAGAAGCGGGTCTCGGCGACTTGGAACTGCACCAATGACCTGAAATCCTCGGTCACATTCCCTGCGTCGATAACTTGGCGATAGGCTTCCACCGCTTTTTCGTGTTGCCCGCTCTTTTTGTAGGCATTGCCTAGCTGATACCAAGCCGCCGCGACTACGGGCAATTCTAGATCGTTGCCAAACGTCACCCGTACACTATCGGTGCGCACGGCCTTACTAGTGAATTTGACGATCTTTGAATACTCGATGATCGCCCCTTCAAACTCGCCGAGGGCGTAGAGAGATTGTCCGGCGTCAAAATTGGTTTTCAGATTTTGCGGCACCGGTAGGAAAAGGCTAGCTCCTAGCCCCAATCCCAGCGCGATAAGTCCAGCCCAGACCGTCATTTGTGCATCTCCTTGTCTAGGTTCCTAGTTTGGAGTTCATCGGGGACTTTTTTTGGTATTAGAATTCGTATGCGAAGGAGAACCGGTGCGCGCCATTGGTCTCGGTCAAATCCAAGCCAATGTCATACGCATAGTCGAACACCAACTGGTTCCACTGATAGCCCAAACCCGCATTCAACCCCCCACCCACATCCTCCGACAACAATCGACGACCCCCCGCCCG
>MKWU01007139.1_pt1 | contig 10885 bp, 8 predicted proteins | sample 809101 | NCBI WGS metagenome assembly MKWU01 (sample SAMN05860141, study PRJNA318959) | sponge metagenome | host: Aplysina aerophoba | place: Slovenia: Piran, Adriatic Sea, Gulf of Piran | collected 2013-05-07
CGGATATCCTTGAATTTGGCCAGGTCCAAAGAAATCGCGGCTGGTAGGCGCGACCGGCCATCCCGTAGTTGCCGGCGCCAAACGAGCCGCCAATCAGGACCGTGACTTTCGGCACTTCCGTGGCGGCCACCGCGGCAACCATCTTGGCGCCATGGCGGGCAATTCCCTCGTTCTCGTAGACCCTTCCAACCATAAACCCAGAAATGTTCTGCAGAAAGACCAGCGACACCCGCCGCTGGCTGCAGAGCTGCACAAAATGTGTCGCCTTGACGGCGCTCTCCGAGTAGAGGACGCCATTGTTTGCGACAATGCCAACCGGTATGCCGGTGATGTGGGCAAATCCAGTCACTATCGTGTCGCCGTACAGCCGCTTGAATTCATCGAATACAGAACCGTCCACTATGCGTGCGATGACTTCCCTGACGTCATATCCACGCCGCATGTCCGCCGGCACAATGCCTTCGAGCTCACGGGCATCGAAAAGCGGGGATTCCCAACTGGCTGTGGATGCCCTGTCGCTGTTGGGGCGATTTGTCGAGGCGACGGCCTGACGGGCAAGCGCCAAGGCATGCGAATCGCTTTCGGCAAGGTAGTCAGCCACGCCCGACCGGCGTGCATGCACGACAGCTCCACCCAAATCCTCCGCCTCCACGTGCTCCCCGGTTGCCGCTTCCACCAACGGTGGACCGGCCAGGAATATGGTTCCCTGCCCACGCACGATGATCGCAACGTCGGCCATCGCCGGCACATAGGCGCCACCCGCCGTGCACGAACCCATGACCACGGCAATCTGTGGTATGCCGGCGGCCGACATTCTCGCTTGATTGTAGAAGATTCGCCCGAAATGGTCGCGATCCGGAAACACCTGATCCTGCTGCGGCAGGTTGGCCCCGCCTGAATCAACCAGGTAGACACAGGGCAGGTTGCACTCGCTGGCAATTTCCTGTGCACGCAGGTGCTTCTTGACCGTAATTGGGAAGTAGGTTCCGCCCTTAACCGTCGCGTCGTTGCAAACCACCATGGTGTCGATGCCGTGCACACGACCGATTCCGGCGATCAGGCCGGCGCTCGGAATGTTCTCTCCGTACATCCCATGCCCTGCAAGCACGCCTATCTCGAGAAACGACGATCCCTGATCGAGGAGATTTGCCACACGGTCCCTGGGCAGCATCTTGTTCCGTGACACATGCCGCTCACGTGCCCGCTTGCTGCCCCCGACAATCGCACTGGCCGCTGCCGTGGAAACCTCCTCGAGCTTCATCCTGTTGGCTTCGCGGTTGGCTCGGTATTCGGCACAGTCCAACTTTGCCGGCGATCCTATCACAGGCATGGGTGTTCACCATCCACGGTGTTGGGAGCTCCACGGTTTCCGGTGTCGCCAGGTCTGCACGAAACCGCGGTCACGCGCTCTGCAGACAGTGCAGCGGCCATCATCCCACCGCCTTCAACAGTTCCCGGCCGATCAGCATGCGACGGATTTCCGAGGTTCCACCGCCTATTTCCATCAGCTTTGCGTCCCGAAACATCCTGCTCACTGGGGACTCGGTCAGATATCCAGCGCCTCCCATGGCTTGCACTGCCTGATGGGCCTGCTTCATCGCAGCCTCGGACGCATAGAGCACGCAGGCAGCTGCATCCTGGCGCTTGACGGTGCCCAAGTCGCAACATCTGGCCACCTGATACGCAAATGCGCGGGCCGAGTTCAATGCCGTGTACATGTCCGCCACCTTTGCCTGCATCAGCTGAAACTCTCCGATCGGCCTGCCGAACTGCCTTCGGCCTTTGAGATACGGCATGATCTCGTCCATGCATGCTGCCATGATGCCTGTGCCGATTCCGGACAGAACCACGCGCTCGTAGTCCAGGCCCGACATCAAGACCTGCGCTCCACCGTTTTCGACGCCCAGCACGTTTTCGAACGGGACTTCGACATTGTCGAACACCAGTTCGGCTGTGTTTGATCCGCGCATTCCGAGCTTGTCCAGGTGCGACGACACAGAAAAACCATGCATGCCTCGTTCAACGATGAACGCCGTGATGCCGCGCGAACCGGCCTTCGGATCGGTCTTGGCGTAAACGACAATTATGTCGGCTTCCGGAGCATTGGTGATCCAAAACTTGCTTCCGTTCAGCAGGTAGTAGCCGTTGCGCTTTGCCGCGGCCAGGCGCATGGAAACCACATCCGAACCGGCCGCGGTCTCCGACATGGCCAGTGCGCCGACATGTTCACCGGCAACCAGACGGGGCAGGAATCCGCGCTTCTGCTCCTCAGTTCCGTTCAGTCGAATCTGGTTTACGCAAAGGTTTGAATGCGCACCGTACGACAGCGCAACGCTGGCCGACGCGCGGGCGATTTCCTCAACCGCAATGACGTGCGCCAGATATCCCATCTGGCTGCCGCCGTATTCCTCCTCCACCGTGATGCCCAACAGGCCCAGTTCACCCAGTTCGCGCCACAGTTCCAGGGGAAACCTGTTGGTTTCGTCGATCTCCCGCGCCAAGGGCTTGACACGCGTCTGCGCCCATCGGTGAACCATTTCGCGCAGCGATTCGACATCCTCTCCAAGGTCGTATGAAATCGTTGAATCAAACATGAGCGCACCATGACGTCCTTGCCGGGCGGGAACTGCCCTCGCAGGCGAAGGCACTGCAACAATTCCAAGCAACCCTGCAACGCATGAATTCTACCCGGCTGTGCGATTCACCACATCGCGGACTATTGCAACTATCGTCCGGCAATCGGCAATGGAGAACGTCAGAGGAAGCCGCATGTCGAGAAGGCAGGACAATGCATCCTTGGTCTTGGGACAGTCGCGCTCGGGGATGTATCGCCAGTGGTCGGAGCGTGACGTGTATCCCTCCGCCTGTTCGCTGCCGAACCATTTCAGTTCAACCCCGCGCGCCGACGCATCTCGCACGACCCTGCTCACCATCGCCGACGAAAACCCGGGCAGGCGAAACTGGATCGAAGACCCAACAAAGGCCTCCCTTTGCGAGCGGGGAATGGTTTGGACGGCGTCAATCAACTCCAGTCCCTGCTCAACGGTCCGGTAGCGCAAGAGCCACTCGGCGCAGTTTCGCTCAAGGCGACGCAGTTGTGGTCTGAGGATCGCAGCGCGCAGGTTGTCCATTCGACCGGAGCAGTTCGGGTATCCGTACGGAATGGCTCCGAATTCGGCGGCGGCCGGCGCTGCGGCGTGGCGTCCAAACAGCATGTAGCTGCCTGAAAGAACAATGGCTTTGGCCATCAGGTCTGCATCGTCGGTGGTCAGCAGTCCGCCTTCGCCTGAGTTGACATGCTTGTAGGTCTGTGTGGAATAGCAGGCCACGCATCCATGGTTTCCCGACCAGGTATCCGACCAGGCTGCGCCCATTGTGTGTGCACAATCCTCAACGACCGTGACTCCTGACCGGTCACAAAGCTCCATCAGCCTGTCCATGTCGCAGATGTGTCCACGCATGTGCGAAAGCACCAGGATTCGAGCTGATGCGCGTTCCATCTTGCCTTGAAGATCGTCGAGGTCGATTCGCAAGTCCTCGTCGGATTCAACGAGTGCCGGCAAACCGCCCGCGGCAACGATTGCTCCGGGAACAGGTGCGAGCGTGAATGCGTTTGTGAGCACCGTTTCGCCTGGCAAGAGATCCAGCGCTCGCAATGCACAGGTGATTGCATATCCTCCCGTGCAAACGGCGAGGCAGAATCGCCGACCCGCCATGGCCGCGAACTCCTTCTCGAGGAGCGCTGTTTCGGAGAGTTCGTTCGCCACAACATTGTAGCGGTGCAACCTCCCACTGCGCATGACTTCGACAGCGGCGTCGATTGCCTCGTCCGGAATGGCCTCCTGTTGCGTGAAGCTGCCGGAGAAGGTCAACGATGCCGTCTCACGATGATCATTGTCTGGTGGCTCGGCGTTGCCGGTCGACCCGGCATGACTGGCCCTCCGGAACGCATGCCTGCCTCCGTCACGGTTGAACTCGGAATTGCCGCTGGAACGGACGCGGACCTTCGCCTCCATCAATTGTCTCCCGACAAGTCTGCCTCTTCTAAGCCCGATGGCGCCGAGCCGGGCATGAGCACCTGTTGCGCCGGCGGCCGATACAGTTTCCAAGGCTTCGGATGGAGCCGACCCGGCGTCTGCACATTGCTGCCGCCAACGCCAGCGGCCATGGACTGCATTGCCGCTTTGATGCTCGAATGCAAGTGTGCAAGAGGGCGGCGCGTTGTCCGCGGCTGTCCTGCGGTTGTCTTCCGGCCCACCCTTGGCAGGCTGTGCGCAAGCAGTTCGCTCTGGCGATGCCTGTTGCACCTGCAGGGCAAATGGCCGGCACCGAACGAGACAATTCCTTCTGCCGCATTGCGTCGGTTTCGAACCCGACGCCTCCGGCTGGCCGGCCCAGCCAACCCTGCCACTGCAACTGAAATTCGCTTCGTCGCCTGGGACGGGAATGCCGGTGTGAACAACACGAACCTCGACCGTTCAGTTTCGGGGTTCAAATCCATCGACAATTGATTCGGAAATCTCGGCAAGCTTGTCGTAACTGTCCAATACCACGTCTGGCTCAAGCGCGGAGATTGCTCCCCCAAGCGGTCCAAATCCGACGAGCACGGCGGCAACGCCCGCGTTTCGGGCGGTCTGAAGGTCGTACTTTGTGTCGCCAACCATGAATGACCGCGGGACGGGCACACCTGCCAGGCTGGTCGTAAGCTCGTACACCATCGGGTCGGGCTTTCGCATGGTGTAGGTGTCTCCACCCACGACGGCTAGAAACATGTCCAGGACTTCAAGCCGCTCAAGAAGCTTGAGCGCCAGGCGCTCCGGCTTGTTGGTGCACACACACAATCGCCATCCCCGATCGCGAAGATCGTTAAGTGCATCCACCGCACCTGGATAGAGTTGAGTGTGCCGGTCAATGTTGGCGCGATACTTGTCGAGAAACAGCGCATAGTACTTCTCGGCAAGAGCGTCACGGTCAAGAGTTGGGTCCATGCGCTCAATCCCGCACGAAAGCATTGCCCGCGCGCCGTGGAAGGCCACCAATTGGTCTCCCTCGGGATCAAGCATTGGCTTGCCCTCCCCCATTTCAAGAAAACAGGCGTTTGCCGCCGCTATCAGGTCCTTGCTGGTGTCCGCCAATGTGCCGTCGAGATCGAAGACTGCCGCCTTGACGCTTCTGTGGTTCATGAAAGCTCCAATTGAATTGAACTGTGCTGCGACACATCCCGGCGTTTCACAGCAAGACTATGCCCTGTTGGGCCGGGACTACAGCAACACTCAAATCCGATCTGCAAGCAACATTTCCCTTGCATAGGTGGCGGCTCCCACGAATCCCGCCTTGTTTCCGAGAATCGCCTGCCTTGCCTCAAGCCGCCGGAAGTAGTGCGGAACTCCCATGCTGCGGGCATGATGGACGATTCGGTCAATGAACTTCTGGCCGGCAGCGCTCCAGCCTCCTCCAAAAGCCATTGTGTCCGGACCGAAAATCTGAATTACCGAGCTCGCCCACATGCCGATCCAATGGGCTGTGTCTTCCATCTTGTCGATGCAGATCCTGTCACCCTCGCTGGCCCCATCGATTATGTCTCGCGCGGTCAGCTCCAGCTTGCCTCTCTGCACCAGACACCCGAGGTAGCTGTCGGGGCTGTGTGCGGCAAGCCGCCGTGCATCGCGGGACAGGGCCAGTCCGGAAGCCACGGATTCAATGCATCCAAGGCATCCACCTCGGCATCTGAACCTCATCTTCTTGTCCACGATGAGGTGACCGATGTCCCCGAGCGTGCCGTTGGCCGTCACCGTGATCTTGCCGTCGAGAATGAATGACGTTCCTATCCCCGATCCAAGGGTTGCCATGAGGAATCTCGGGGAGTCGCGACCGGCGCCGAACCTGTGTTCGCCGATGCCAGCGGCGTCGGCATCGTTCTCTATCCACACCCGCAGCCCCGTCCTTTGCTCGATGTAGTCCGCGATCGGAAATCCATTCAGGCATTTGAGATTGCAAACGTCGGTCGAGCGATGACTGTCGGTCACGTGGCCTGGAACCCCGACGCCAAGTGCAACAAGTCTGCCCTCGAGGCTGGCTTGCCAGTCGATTATGACGTCGATCTGCGAATCGAGAAGTTCGCTGGGCGAAATGAAGGCCGAAGTCGGAACTGAGGCTTCCCGGACAATTGTGCCGTCTGGCGTGACAATTCCGATTTTGGCAGCGCTCCCGCCGATGTCGATACCTGCGCACAGTTGCCGAACTGCCATGTCAGCGCTTCTCCTGGCGAGAACATGTTGGGCCGTATTGTTGGCCAGTTCGGCTGGCTCCGTTGGAGATGACTGGCCATCTTCGGCATGACTGCACAATTGCTATGCCAGTACCCGAACATTTGCAAATGCCCTGCGATCGTTCCATTGTTGCGGTGGATTGTCCGCTGTGCGGGAACAAGGGAAGGCAAAGCACGAGCATCATTCGCTGGATGGTTGGGTTTGGCCCGTCGGCGGCAGAAATCATTCTTGGCAACATCGGCACAACGATGGGGAGGCCGGGCAGATGACCCATAAATGACGCGCCGCTGGCCACATTCCCATTTGCCTTTGGTCCTTGTTTGGACGAACGGAGCTGCGCCGCTCGTCAGAAGGGCACTTGACCTCGCAATGTCACGTGGAGACCCGGTTGTGGTTGGCAGGCCGTCGATGCGAACTCACCGATCTCCGGAAACGAACAAAGTTAAACCTGGCGGGGCGGCAAGGAACTCCTGGCGATTCAAGTAGAATGGCAGACACTGTAGATCAAAGCACTCGGTCAAGGATAATGGCTCGCATCGGGAGCAAGAACACCAAACCCGAGTTGACGCTCAGAAAGGCGTTGCATGCCCGAGGGTTGCGATATCGCCTCCATTCCCCCAACGTTGCAGGTCGCCCCGATCTGGTCTTCGCGAAGTACCGTGCTGCGGTCTTTGTGCATGGATGCTTTTGGCACCGCCATCCAGGTTGCCCATTCGCCACCACTCCAGCTACTCGCACAGACTATTGGTTGAAGAAGTTCTCTGGCAACGTTCGGCGCGACGCAGAAACCAGGAAGCGGTTGGCAGCGACTGGCTGGAGGGTGGCGGTCATTTGGGAATGTAGCTTGAAGAAACCCGAAACAGTTCGCCGGACTGTGGACACCGTCGTGGAATGGCTGAAATCGAGTGAATCGTACCTTGAAGTCTGAAATGCGCCTCAAGCGTTTCTGCGAAGCCAGCCAATTGCGCAGTTCCCCATGGGCGTCCCTGTTCAAGGTTTGTCTGCCTGTCTCATTGGCGCGCAAAGGAAGCAACAGCCATCCCGTTCCGGTGGGAATCCCTCCACGAGGCAGAGTGTCCTGCCGAAATGACAAGCTGTTCGTAGGCTGACGCCGTATCCTGACAGCTTCGCAGGATTCTGCGGCTTGCAGGCAAGTGGCCTCACGAATTCGCAAGGCCCGAGCTGCATGCCGCGCAGCGCGTCCTTCGACACAAGCAGGCTGAAATTGCGGATTCCATATCGTTCGAGCGTCCCATTCTTGCCAGGTGGCCGGACGACATCCCCACATCCCCGACAGCGGACACGGGTGAATCGCTGCGACAGGAAGGGCTGAATGGCGTGGAGATTGCAAGGAACCTGACTCGGTCAACCCGAATCGCATGACAGTGGCATTGGCTGCAAGCCAGCGCAGAACCTGCCGCCGGTTCGCGAAATCCATGCGCAGGTCCTCGCAAGACTACACTTCGTCCGGACAAGGCTACCCGGTCGAATCAATGGTCGGCGTTGCATCCCGAGGGATGTTGGCGGAAACAGAACTGAATTGCATGCAATGTCGCAGGCTGATGCGCATGGGGCAACACTCGGCAATTGTCCGCGGCAAACTCAATCGTAGAGCAGCATCAAGAGGAGCAACCGAAGCCCACCGGCTCCAAAGTCACAGCGTGCGGAAAACCGCAACCCTTGCACTGTTCAGTCTATCCGTTGTCGGAATCTGATCGTAAATCCTCGCTTCCCGAAACGACAACTGGCAGATGCGGGCAGACGCTTCCGCCGATTCGAAGAAACTTCCGAACCCTGCATTGTCGAAATGCTGTGCGTTTATGCCAATGACACACAGGGCGCCGCTGCGGGCCATGTCAAGGCAGTTTGCCAGAGCGTTTGGACCCAGATGACCCAGCGTGAACGTTCCCGAGCTCAACAATGCGCCATATGAATTGGCCTGATCGGATACTGGAAACTTGAGATTGACGGCGTGAAGATGGCGGTAAACGTCCTTCCGAGCTGCCTCAGACAGCATTGCCTTCGAAAGATCAAAACCGTCGATCGCCAGCGACCGGCCCTTCAGATGGTTTCCGATCAATCCAGTGCCGCATCCCAGATCGGCAATAGGAACATCGTCCCTGCATGCCAATTCTGCATAGCAGCCGGCAATTTGGCGCGGGTAGACATAGCCTTCCCGTTCAACAAAAACCTGATCGTAGCTCAATGCCTGCTCGGCATAGAAGCGCCTGTGGTCTTCCGTGGTGCCAAGCTTGTAGGCCTGATGTGGATCCAGCGAGGCGCTCATTCGCTACCTCGACGCCTTGGAACCAAGGCGAATCGAGCGGCGGAACTTGCCGATGCTGCCGTTCTTCATGGTTTGAACTCCCGCCATTCGCAACGCTGTGGCCAAGTTGACGCGCGCTGATGCGAACTTCCGGCGACGAAATGCCCTGGGCACAGGCCGAATCGCGCTGCAGCTGCGGACAAAGCTAGTTTGCAGGAATCGGACTCTCGTCGCTCCTCAACCAAGCCTCAATGGCCATGGCCGTCTCCTTGCCCAAAACCTCCAGCTGCTGTTGCTTCGAAAAGAAGTACCCGGAGCCAATGACCGAGCCCGTCGAGACAGGCTCCCGCACCAACAGGGAATGCGGCGTCTCGTTCACTATGGCCTTCGTCGCATCGTCCCAGAGCCAAACGTCAACGCTCAATGTTGAGGCCGGCGACGCAATCAATGGAATTCCACGGTTGCCAATGTTGTACGCTGTCACGGTTGCTGCAATATGATAGAATTTTCCACCATCGAATCGCTTGAAGTGCTCGGTGATCGCCGATTTCATCGCTGTTTCCATCTCGGCCGGCTCCGCTTCACGTGAACCGGGAAACCTTTTGGCTTCATGGGCATGCACGACCGCGAACCCCAGCTTGAAGTCGCCGATTGGTTCGGGAGTTGATTCAGCCGAATCGGGCGCGGTGCATCCGGACAGCCCTATTGCCGCCAACAGCGTCAGGGCGCCAAAATGGACCGTTAGCCAACTCCGGCAGTTCACTAGCAGAATGTTTGCCATGTCGCTTGACCACCAATACCAGAGGTTCGAAATTGCCGGTGCATTCAATGCGCCTTAACATATAGCAGCAACGACCGACACTTTGCCAATGCCAATGGGCACATCTGAAACATCGCCGCAGCCCGTCAGCGTCAAGCTGGCGACCGCGCCTCTCGGGCTGTCCGAGGTGGTTCGCCGGGCACGGCAAAACGTTCTCGAAATCATTCCCGAACTAACCACTCGGCAACCGATGGTTTCAGGCAAGATGTGGAAGCGGTGGCACATGGTGATGGATCCGGACGGGCTGAGGCGCATCCTCCAGGAAAAGCCGCTGTCCTACCCAAAATCGCCAATCACCAAGAACGTGCTGCGCCCAGGAATTGGCAACAGCCTGTTCATCGCGGAAGGAAGTCACTGGCGGTGGCAGCGCCGGGCGGCGGCGCCGGTGTTCGCGATGCGCAACATTCGCCTGCTCAGCCCAGTCATGAGCGCCGCGGCAGATCGCGTCAGCGAACGGCTGGAAGAAAATCTCGGCGATTCCATCGACGTTTACGCAGAAATGGTCCAAGCGACATTCGAGGTCATAAGCGATGTGACCTTTTCGGGCGGTCAGGCGTTCGACAGGACGATGATCCATCGTGCCATAGACGACTACCTTGCCGGCACCGCGCAGGTTTCCGCGTTCGACGTTCTGGGACTGCCGGCCTGGGTTCCCCGCCTTGGACGGCTGATATCCGGCAAGGCCACTCGCGACATGAAGCGGGTTGCAACAGACGCGATTGCCGAAAGGCGCACACGTTCGTCGGCATCCAACGCAGACCTGTTCGATTTGCTGTGCGCAGGTCAGGACCCGGACACCGGACGCAGAATGAACGATGCGGAATTGAGGGACAATCTTCTGACCTTCATCGTTGCCGGTCACGAAACGACGGCATTGACGTTGGCCTGGAGCCTGTACCTGCTGTCCATCAGCCCTCGCTGGCAGGAAAAGGTGCGGGCGGAAGCGAATTCGACGCTTGGTCGGCGATGCGCAACGGCAAGCGATCTGGGTTCGCTGGATGTCACCCGGCAGGTCATCGAGGAATCCCTGCGCCTCTACCCGCCCGCTGCATTGCTGCTTAGGGAGGCACAGGAACCGGACACCATCGGTGGCCGGGAAGTCCGCAAGGGCGACACGATGTTCCTGCCGATCTATGCTCTGCACCGAAATCGATGCCTTTGGGAAGATCCCAACCAATTCGACCCGGGGCGATTTGCCGACCGCAGGAAGATCAACCGCTTCGCGTACCTGCCTTTCGGCGGCGGTCCGAGAGTCTGCATCGGCGCAGGCTTCGCCATGCAGGAGGCGACCATTGTCTTGGCAACGCTTGTCTCTCGCTTTCGCTTCAGTCTTGCGGAGGGACGCCAACCCAAGCCCGTGCTCGTGCTGACGCTGCGACCTCAGGGAGGAGTGTGGCTCGACATTAGTCCCGCGCAATAGGCGGTTTGGAGACTGTTGGCCAGCCTCACGGTCATTCGAATCGGTTGCTTCTCGGAAAGCCTCTGGGCACGACCTTTCCAACCGTTCCCCGACGCCCCTTCCATCCATCC
>MKWU01007140.1_pt1 | contig 10882 bp, 6 predicted proteins | sample 809101 | NCBI WGS metagenome assembly MKWU01 (sample SAMN05860141, study PRJNA318959) | sponge metagenome | host: Aplysina aerophoba | place: Slovenia: Piran, Adriatic Sea, Gulf of Piran | collected 2013-05-07
TGCCGAGCGCTCCGGCATCGCCACACAAGGACAACATAGGTCCGCAATTGTGTTTCTATGGATGCGCACCATAAGGAATTTCGCGCATTGCGCTCGCAATACGCCCGAATCCGCGATTCCCAGGCCTCATCTGGCCCCCTGCACCTCTTAAGTGGCTGGCCCTGAACGCTTTTCTTCGGATCCCTGGACCTGTCCTACGCCCTGAGGGCGCTTTCACCGTCACACCTGACGCATCGGTGATGCAGAGGCATATTCGTGCCGTCAGACGCCACACTGGCTACCCTGGGCTACGCTGGCCTGCGATCAGAGCCCGAATCCAAGCGGTGGGATCATGTCACTGTTTCGGGTGACGGCACAACCGTTTGATATCGTGCGTCAATTTGTCCGTGCGCCCTTTTTGCGGCGCATGGCTCATTCGCTATCGAGCCGGACGAATGTCGAACGAGTTTCGCCGCATTGCGCGCGCCATTCGATGTTGGCGCGGCCGTGATCGGCCCGGCCGGGGCTTGCCGACAAGCTGTTCGACCGCCGGGACACTGCGACCATAGCGAGCCGATCTCGCGACAAGGGCCCACTCTGTCATTGACGCTCCGGCGGCCCCCCTGCCGCCGGCACACGACGGCTCCGGACCCACCGACGACGACGGCGAAACTCCCGGGTCAGCGAGCTCGCCAGCGCCCATCTCCATGCCCGGCTGGCGTGCCGTGTCTCGGAAAGGCATCAGTAACGCAAGCACTCCGGCTCAAGCATGACGCGTGCCCTTCGAAGCACATCAGGCCCTCGGACGGCGCGACAGATCGAGTGCCTGCGTGTCGCGCGCAGGCGCGAACTCATGGCCGGGACGAGACGGCTCAAGGAACGTGATCGCCTCGTAGAAGTCGTCCAGGGCCACGAAAACGCCGTTGCTCTGCGCCCATTCCCGCATGCGCTGGTTGCACGAATGCGCCCACTGTTGTCGATCTCGCAAAAGCGCGGGTATTTGATCATTTGGAAGGGATCATCACCCACTACATGTAGCATCGGGCACCTGGGGGGGCTACGGCCCGTCAAGCCGCTTCGCGGCTCCTCCGCTGCGCTTCGGCCCTTCGGGTGACGCGCCGCAACCCCAGGAGCAAGGGGCTTTCCATGGCCGGAAGGGAACTGCCGGCCATTCTGGCCAAGAGCGCGAGATCAACAGAGCGTCGGTTGTCAAGTGCCACATCTAGATGCCATCGAATATGCGCGCATTTCGACCGTCATCAACACGCCCACGACAGAATCTCAACACGCCATCCCCGAGCGTGAAGACGCTCGAGCGCAGCGTGGAATCCCGCTCCGTCGTAGTAGCCCGCGCCGTCCCCCGTGAGCAGCACCATGATGCCCGGATCGTCGAGGTGGTCGAGACCGTCCTCCAGCATGCACTTCTGAAGAAAATAGTCCGGCATCTCCTGCTCGGTCCCGCCGGCCCAGCCACGGTCGAAAAGCCGAACCCTGACGCCCGCAGTCTCAAGCCGGTTCCAGAGTTGACGCATCTCAGGCGGAACCGAGCCTGCCGCAACCGCGTTGCCGACCTCCCGTCCCGCGTGGGCGAGCTGCATCATCGCGTCGAAGTTGATCCGCACGAGATGGCGGGCGCCCGGCGTCCCCTTCCTCTCCTCCGCCAGTCGCTGCGCTTCGTGGAAGATGTTGGAGCTGTCCCAGTAGAAGAATACGCTCTCCATGGACGATCGCTCCTCGTGCACTCGTAGATCGGGCTCTCGGTTGCGGCGATACAGGTCAGGTAGCCCTAGTCCGCAGCAAGGAAGGCGGATATTACCGCGCTCTCCAGCCGCTCCGACAAGCGTCCGTTGACGGGCAATCCGGCAGATTTCTGGAACGCGCGGATTGCGGCACGCGTCTTCGGACCGAGAATGCCGTCGGGATATCCGACGTCATAGCCCAGGCGAATGAGCGCCCACTGCAGCTCGGCCAGGTGAACATCGCCGTCGCCGGCCAACGGCGCCACCAGAACGGACATGCCGAGGAAGAACATGGGCTTCCACTCGCGCGCAAGTCGTTGTGCCTCCGCAAGCTGTGCATCGGCCAGACGGCTCGCCACCCGGTCCCTGCCTTCCCGCGCAATCTCGCGAACCTCCTCGTTCCAGGAGGGGAGGCGCGATACCGCGAGGTTGTACCACTTGTGCGCCTTCACGAAATCCTGAGCGACGCCTTCGCCGTGCTCGTGCATGTACCCGAACAACGCCTGAGCCTGGGTCTGGCCCAGCTCGGCGGAGAGACCCACCCACCTGGCAGCCAACACATGGTCCTGGGGAAGGCCGTCTCCCCTGTAATACATCCTGCCGATCTCGAACTGGGCCTCCGCCTCGCCCCGCGCCGCCGCGCGCCCGAGCCAATTGACGGCCGCAGCTGGGCTCCGGGTCACCCCCTCCCCCAGGAGGTGCATGTACCCAAGATGCTTCGCCGCAAGGCCATCGCCCTTGGCGGCGGCGCGGCGCAGCCACCGCCTCGCCAGCGTGTAGTCATGGGGAATTCCCGCGCCTAAGCGGTATTTGATCCCAAGCATCAGTTGGGAGGGGCGATGGTCTCGCTCGGCGGCGCGATGCCACCACTTCACGGCCTCGGTATCGTTCTCGGCGACGCCCTCGCCGAAATCGTACATGTACCCGAGCTCGAACTGCGCATCGAGGTTGCCCGTCTCGGCGAGACTCAGAAATCCCTCATAGGCCGCGCTGTAATCTCCACGCTCATACGCACTGCGGGCGTCCTCCAGCGTTTGCGCGGAGTCCGCACCCACACCGGCGAGCGGCAACAGAAGGACCGTCGCCACCGCGATCAGCCGAAACCAAAGTCTCACCATGTCATTCATCGAACTTCCGTTTGCCGCAGGCCAGGCACCATCGCCGATGCGCCATACGCGATCAAGATGGCCTCGAAATCTTCGAGCGGTCTTTCTGCGCGCGCCGATCATCGCACCGGCCCAACGGCTGTGCCGGACGCCGTTCACGACCCCGGTGCCGCGCCGCAGGCGTCACCGCCAATCCTGCACTGTGGCAATCGCGGCGATCACGGCAATCGCTCCCGCTTCGGGAACACCGGGACAGGCGCTGCGCGGAGTACTCGGGGCGGCCGCTCCGCCTGCCGCAACCGCTGTCAAGCCGAGACCTCTCCGCCTCACTCCCACAATTGCCACCGCATGGCGACGTGCAGGCCGATGTCAGGCGCGGCGTGCCCGGTGCCGTCGTCTTCCGTCTCGGTACAGCTCCCCATCTTGTCGTAGATCACGCAACGTTCGCCCCGGGCGCGGATCTGCTCGACGAGGTCCGAGATCAGCACGGTCTTTCCGGAGCCCGTGGTCCCGGAGACGATCGTGTGGAGCCTCTCGGCTCCCTTCGGCCAGGGGATGCCGGCGACGGTGTAGGGCGCGGCCTCCGGCCTCCGCAGTGGCCTGCCCCGCCACAACGGCAGGGTGCGTCGCTTGAGCTCCCCTGCCGTGGCAAGCTCGCCGCCGCGCAGGCGCCGGCCCCGCCCCAGTCTTCGCCCCAACAGGCGCAGCCCGAAGAGGGCGGCGACGGCGAGACCCGCACAGGCGCCGCCGCCGAGCAGGGCGGCGTCGAAGGCGTCCTCCAGCATGCGCTCGCGCAGGTCGAGGATCATGGGATGGTGCGCGATGGTGTCGAGGGTCATGACCAGGACGGTTCCGTCGAAATCGCGGATCTTCTTGGTCTTGTCGGGCTTGAAGTCGACAACGAGCATGAACTCGCTCAGCGCGTAGACGCCGAAGACGTGCCAGTCATGGCCGGTGTAATCGCTGGTGGTCTTCCAGGTCGCGGCGCCCAGGCCCGCGAGGATGACGGCGATGGCGATCCACCAGCCGAACCCGAACCAGGTGCGGAAGCCCCGGGTCACCGCGACACCGGTAGCTCTCCAGTGTGCGCGGGCTCCTGAGCGGGCGGCGTATCGGCGGGCCATCATCAGCGCGGCACGGCCCTGGTGCGCCTGTGAGTAGCCAAGCTCGCTCGCGATCTCTCTCCATGCCATCCTGGTGGTGGCCGCGAGCTCGTAAGCTTGGCGGGCTCGGGCGAGGTCGGTGCGCTCGCGGGCGCGAGGCCGGCGGCGGCCATGGGAGTCTCTCTCGCAGGGCATATCGCCTCGCAGCTTCCCTCGCAGCAGCGGCCCCGCCGGGCGGAAAGCCGAGGATGAGAGCGACGGTCTCCCATGTCCTGTCGCTGTTCATCCTGAGCTGATGGGCGCGTTGGGGGCGTTCCGGCGCTGCATCTCGTGCTGCCATGGGTCAGTCGCATCGCTTGGGTCCATGCCGCCGGTTGAGTTCGAACATGCACTTCCCGCAGATCCGGCCTCGCGACTTCGCCCCGCACCGCTGCAACCGGCCTACGCTCTTCCATCGCTTGCGGACCGATCCCTTCGTCTCACCCCGCGACGTTGAGGCGCGGCGCGAATCTTGTCCGCCATCAGAACTGGCGCACGAAGCGCAGCTCGCCCCGGGTGCGATCGTAGTCGTGCGCCTGCGCGTTGCTCTCCCGCTCCTCGTGCACCGCAACCAACTCCGGGCTGAACCCCGCCAGCGTGAACGCACGGTTGTGCACCGACGCCCGCACGTTCCACGTTCGGTCCTCCCGCGCGCCGCCCTCTGGAACCAGGTAGCCCCAGCCCTCGCCGTAGTCCGCCCACCGGTACTCGCCGCCCGTGCCTACCGTGAAGCCCAGAGGCAGGATCACCGTCACCCCCGCTCCAACCCAGCGGCTCCGGTTCCGCTCGCGCATGCTGCGCGGCCGATCCCGCCCGTAGCCCCCGGAAAGCTCCGCCCGAACCGTCGGCGTTACCGCCCACGACCCACGCAAGGCCGTATCCCATACCGGACCGTCAAGATACGTCCGCGTCCGGTAGCGCCGCCCGTGCCACGACGCCTGGCCGGAAAGCGTCACACGGGGCGTCAGACGCCGTCCCACCTCAAGCCGTCCACCCAGGTCGCGATGGTCCGGCACCGTGCCTAGCCAGCGCTGCCGCGCGCTCGCGAGAACGCTCACATCGGTGGCCCCGTCCACCAGAAAGCGCGGGCCGGCGTGGCCCGAAAGGAAGAACTGGTCGAACTCCGAGCGCTCGTACTCCCGCCGCGCGAACTCGGACCCGGCCCTGAGCCGCAGCCACTCGCGCATCGAAACCTGGTACTCCGCCCCGCCCCACACCGAGACCCCGATCCCCGACGTGGTCAGCTCCTCCGCATCACGCTGAAACGGAAGGTTGAAGATGTAGATGGTGCGCTCGTCCGACGTGCCCCCGATGTTGCTGTCCGGCGCGAGCGCCGCGCCCAGCCTGAAGCTCCACCGCCCCCGGCCCCTGATCTCCTTCAGGAAGCGCTGCACGTTGGCCGCCACCGCCTCCGGCACGCCGCCGGCGAGCACCGCCTCGAAATGGCGCTGCGCGAGATCGTCCTCGCCCTGCAGGTAAAACGCCCGTGCAAGCTCAAGCCGCACCCGCACCAGCCCCGGCGCCTCGATCAGCATCGCGTGGAAGGAGGCAATCGCCTGGTCCAGCAGTGCCGCCCTCGTGTCCTCGGGCACATCCGCCTGCTGCGACGCCCCCATGGCCGCAAGGCCGTAGAGAAAGAGGGTGTTGGCCTCGATCTCCTCACCCTGCACCAGTGGCCCCAGGATCGTCACCGCGTCCATGAACCGCCCCGCGTCCATCAGCGCCCGGGCCTCGGCCTCGCCGCCGACCAAGCCGGCGGCATCGGGGCTGTCTAGAGAGATTGGCGGTCCGGACTCGTGCTGGGCGCCCCACGCCGGCAGAGCAAGCAATAGGCACGCCGCAAGCGCCGCGCTGCACCAGAGCGTCATGATGGGAATCGAAAACCCTTGCATTCCGGTCCTCTCCTTGCGGGCGCCCCCGACGGGCCAGCCCGTGCATGTAATCCAATGCCTGCGGCCTCGCCATCCCGCGTCAGCGGGCTCGCGCGCCATTCGCCCAAAAAGGTCACTGTTGCCGCGTCGTGCCGAACGCGCCGATCATCCGGCCGACCTCGCCGTAGGTCGCCTCGAACGTCCCCGTCGCAACCGCCGGCACCCGGTCATCGCCCGCTGCGTGGAAGCGGCCCGCCCAGGCGGGAGCGTCGGAAGCCAACGCCGCCCCCTCCCTCTCGCCGATGGTCCACTCCGTGAGGGCCGCATTCGTGCCGCTGGCCCCGATGGCGCCATGCGCCCCGATCCCGGCCGCCTGCAGCTCGACCGACCACGGCATCGCCGTCCCGTCCACCATGAAGGTGTCGACGGTCCCCTCGACGGTGCCCGCAGCCGTGCCGTCGCCGAAGTCCGCCTCCAGCGCCGCCGTGGCCGTGAAGTCGCCCGACGATGCCTCGCCGATCAGGGGCTCGAGCGCGTACTTGCCCGCCGCAGGGCCGCGGTACCTCACCGTGCCCTGCAGCGCAGGGAGGTTCGCGAACTCGTCCGCTGCGTCGCCCGCGCCTCCATGGAAGGCGCCGATGGCGTAGCCCTCCCCGGTGTCCCGAAGCCACCACCCGAAATACCGGTACTCCGTGTCGGGCTTGGCCACCATGGCGTCCGCCGCAGGCACGAACTTCCATCCGCCCCCGCCGCCCGACAGCGTGAACCCGCCGCCCTGCCTGATCGACGACGTGCAGCCGCTCTCCGCCGCCGGCGTGCAGACGTACCTGCCCTGCGCACCGTCGAAGGTGCCGGCCACGCTTACCGTGCCGTCGTCGCCCGCCTCGTGCGTCCTGATCCCCGGTGCCAAGGGAAACGCGGCAGAGGTGATCAGGCTCGCGTCCGTGGCACTCACGATGGGCAGGTTGCCGTCACCGTCAAGCCCGTTGGCGTTGCCGTACTTGCCGCCGTCACCGCTGAACGGCTGGGTGCCTGTTGGCTCGATGTCGGTGTAGAGCACCACCGTGTCCGTGGTTTCCGCATCCTCGTCGGCGGCGGTGTAGGTGCCGCCGGCCCACTCGCCCACCGCCGCCGCGCTGCCCGCAACGGCGGCGGTCTCAAGCCCGGTGACGGCCGTGGCCGTGGTTCCGGGGACCGTCCCCGCCATCACTGGGGCCGCCCCGTGCTTCACGATGGCGCCGATGGCCGTGATCCTGTCCACGCCCCTCAATGACGCGAGCAGCTGCCCCACCGCTGCAGCCGCAGCCTTCCGCCCCGCGGCGCGGGCCGCCGCGATGACGGCTCTTGCCCGTGCGAGGCTCTCTTCGATCACCGCGAGCGCGGTGCGGTACGCACCCTTCACATCGCCGGAGAGAGCGTCCGCGTCCTCCACCGCCGTATTCGCCGCCGTCACGGCCTTCTCGGTGGCTGCGACCTCGGCGTCGGTGGAAGCGTCGTCCAAGGCGTCCACTGCAGCTCTCGCGGTCTCGACCGCAAGGGTGACCGCCGCCAGCTGCGCGGCGGCCGTGGCCGTCTTGACCGGCTGCCCCGAGGACGTTGCTGCAGGCCCCGAGGCCCAGCGCAAGGGCCATCGCGAGCGCGCAGAGCGCCAGCGTCAGATGCTTGTGCACGGTCATCCCGTCAGCCTCCTCCATCCAGAACCGTCGCCGCCACACCGACACAAGCGACTTCGGGGAGGGCCATCAGCGCCCGGGCTTGGGCCTCGCCGAACGCCTCGGATGCTTCGGGGGAGGATGTCGGTTCGAACTGGTGCTGGGCGCCCCAGGCCCGGAGTGAGAGCAGGAGGCAGCCGCCAAACGCAGCTGCCGTGACCCAGCGGAAGAAATGCGTGAGGGGCATCGTCAAGCCTACCCGTTGTTTGCGGTGGCCAGAAAAAGAAAGGGCGGCCCGAAGGCCGCCCAGATAAACTCGCAGTCTGCCTTGTAACAACTACCGGCGTGCGCCGAAGGCACCGACGTAGCTGCGGGTCATGGCGTCGTCGCCTTCACCCATGGTGCCGGTGACGCCGAAGGTGCCGGCGGCCGCAGGCGGAAGTGTGTCGACGCCCTTCGCATCGTCCTCGGCCTCAGGCCCGTAGAACTGACCGCCCCAGTGGCCGTTGTAGTCATAGGTCGCCACGTTGTCCTTCACCGTGGCAGGGCCCATGCGCGCATTGCCAGCGAAGCCACCGTCCTCTGTGAGGGCAGCAGAGTTCAGCTTGATGACGTCGGACATGGACATGCCGCCCGCGACGATCCTGTCGATCGTCCCGGAGATCATTCCGGCCGAGGTATCGGCCGGCGGGTCGGTCGCCTTCTCCGCATCTGTATCGATGGCTCCGAAATCGGCCATCAGGGTCGCCCGAGCCTGGAAGTAATCGACGCTGCTTCCAGCGGTGTACACGCCCGTCGCGGCGCCGTTGTACGTCGCCTTGCCGGTGAGGGCTGTAGGCGTCGCGAACGTCGTGCCCCCTCCTGCGAAAGCGGCGAACTGTGGATCGCCGGAACCGTCGTTGGCGGCACTGTCATCTTCATCAAGCCAGACACCGAACGCCAGATAGTCCATGTTCTCCATGGCCTCCGCCGCTGCAACGATCGTCTGTGCAGTGGCCGTCGAGAAGCGAACATCCCCTTCGACCTTGACGATCTTGCCGTCGACTACCTGAAGGCTGCAGCCGTCACCCTGGCAAGCGAACGTGCCCGCAATGGCCAGAGTGTCCGGGTTGCCGTCATGGTCGTACAAGACCTGGGTGCCCAGATCGGTCAGAACGCCAGTGACGGGGATAGGAGTGTCGTCCGTTTCACTGGTGGGCCTTGCCTTGATCCGGCTCATCTGCACGGGAAGGTTTGCGACAGTTGTGGTCTTCTGTTCAACCGCCGGCTTCCCCTGCTTCTTGTCGGTGAAGACGATGGCGTGCGTTCCGCGGTCCGAAATCGAGTAGCCGTGCATGAACATGCCCAGCCCGTCGATCTTGGTCGCCGTCACGACGGTCTCGTCGACGTCCGCCGTGTCGGCATCATCCTCTTCCGCGGCCGTCGTCCTGAAGACTAGATTATTGGTCCCGTCGGGGGCGACATTGATCGCCAACATCCCGGCCTCAAACTCGTCGGCATCGGTATCCTCGTCATCCGGCGTGTCCGCCGGCCACATGGCGTTTACCGTGGTCGCGCCGGAACCATCGGTCGTGGAACTGTCGTTGTCGGCATCGGCGGTATCCGCTTCGGGCGTTCCCGCCGCGCGACCAATCGCCATCGCCACGGCCTCAATCGTATCGGCCCTGTCGTCGTCGTCCGTCTCACTGACATCGTTCGCCGCCTTCAACAGGCCCAGGACATGCACGGCACCAGCATCCATCGCCATCTCTGATGCGGTCATGGCTTTGCCCGCCTCGGTTTCAGCGGTCGTCTGACCCGCCTTGGCCTTCGCGAGCTCAGCTTCCGCGGTCCCCTGATGCATCTCTGCATCATCACTGGTGGTCGCAGCCATCGCGGACATGTACGCGGTCTGAGCGTTGTCGCTTGCGGTCTTTGCCGCGTCACGCGCCGCTTCGGCCGCCATCGCAGCCGCCTCAGCCGCCTTCGCCTGCTTGTCGGCCTCGCTGTAGTCCATCCGCGCACGCATGGCCTTGTTCGCGGCCGCCCGCGCTGCATTCGCATCAGCCCGGGCCTCAGTGGCCTCTGCCATCGCAGACTGGTAGGCCGTCATCGCGTCCGTCGCAGCCTTCTTCGCGAAGCTTTGCGCATTCGTGATGGCGACCCTCTCGATCGCATCCGCCGCGACTCTCGCCTCACGCAGAAGCCCCATTGCTCTATCGCGCTCGGCATTTGCCGTCTCCAGCTGCATCTCGGCGGTTGTCTGCTCGGCCGCTGCGTCGTCGGGGTCGGTATCAGCCGCCGCATTGTCTGAAGCCGTTCTGGCAGCTATTGCAGCCGCCCTGGCCGCAGTCGCAGCCTTCTTGACTTCCGCCGTCTGCGTGGCCCCGGCACCCAACAGGGTCTCAACCTCGGCTGCATGCTCATCGGCCTTATCAGCAGCCGCCTCCGCCATATCCGCAGCCGTGTCAGCCGCCGTCTTCGCCGCAGCCAGGTTGTCCGCGTCGGTCTTCCTGCCCTCGGCCGCCATCTTCTCGCTGTCGGCAGTGCCCTGATACATCTGCGCACTATCCCGATGGCCCTCTACCGTCTCCTGATGCGTCTTTGCGTCGGAAGATTTAGTGGCAGCCTGCGCGCTGGTGTTCGCCGTCTCGGCCAGAAGCGCCTGGTCCTCGGCCATGCGCGCAGCCGCAGCCGCATCCATCGCGGCCTGCGAACCGGGCTCAAGCTCCGCGACCCTGTCCGCCGCCATACGGGCGGCGGTCGCCGCCGCACGGGCTTCCTCAGCAGCCGTCATGGCCGCCGACTTGGCCTCGGCCAGGGCCGTATCCTCCGCCTCATTGTCATCGAGCACCTTCTGAGCCGCCGCCACCATGCCGGCGTACTTCATGGCATCCGCCTTCGCGGCCTCGGCCTTCGCCTGTTCTTCCTGTGCAATATCGCGCTGTGCTTCCGCGTCAGCCGAACTGGTCGCCGCCGCTGCCGCCTCACTCGCGGCCTTCGCCGCCATGTAGGCTGCGTCGGCATTTTGCACCGCCATCTGCGCGCTTGCGTATGAGACCGGGTCGGCAGCCTTATTTGCTTCCTGTGCCGAGAGCAGTTCCCCGGCGTCGTTGCGCGCCGTCTTCGCGGCCTCCGCCGCACTCGCCGCCGCAGTTCGCGCGGCCGCCAGCTTCATTTCTTCCTGCTCTTCCGCCTCAATGCCCTGCTGTGCCGTCATCACAAGGCCGGCATACGTCTCGGCATTCGTCATGGCCGTCTTGGCCTTGGCCAGCTCCGCTTCGGCAATCTTCTGCTGCGCCATTGCGTCAGCCGAGTTGTCCGCGTCGGCAGCCGCCTGACTTGCGGCCATCGCAGCCATATAGGCCGCCATGGCCTTGTTCCTCTCGATCACCGCGACCGCGTAGGACGCCG
>MKWU01007141.1_pt1 | contig 10881 bp, 8 predicted proteins | sample 809101 | NCBI WGS metagenome assembly MKWU01 (sample SAMN05860141, study PRJNA318959) | sponge metagenome | host: Aplysina aerophoba | place: Slovenia: Piran, Adriatic Sea, Gulf of Piran | collected 2013-05-07
GGGCGCAGGGAGGACGCGACCCCGGCGTGCATCGGGGACTTCGAGGTCACACGCCGCGAGGGCGGCCATGCGCACGATCTTCCCTTCCTGCCGATTCCCATCGATCCGAAGCGCGTCGCCGCGGAGATTCCGGTGCGCGACCTGAACTTCGACCTCAAGCGCCTGCAGGGGGCGCACAACGACGGCTCCCACGGCACGCGCACGGCGCGCTCCTACGCGCTGGCGCAATTGCGAACGCGCTGCACGTGGTAGGCTACCGTGGCCAGCGCGCGAAGGGCCTCAAGGGCAAGCACATCAAGGCGCTGGTGCGCCACTGGCGGGACCGGCGCCTGTCCGACGCCACCGTGATGAATCGCATGGCGCACGTGCGGTGGTGGGCGAACCAGGTCGGCAAGGCGAACCTGATTATGTCGAACGCGGAGTACGGCATCGGGCCGCGCTCGCACGGCTCGGACGGCACGAAGCGCCGCGACTGCAGGCGGGGTTCGGCCTGCGCCGGGAGGCGGCGATCAAGTTCACGCCATCGTACGCGGACCGCGGCGACCGTCTCGCCGTCAAGGGTTCGACGGCCAAGGGCGGGCACCCGGGCGAGGTGCCGGTGCTCACCGACAGGCAGCGCCGGGTGCTCGACGAGGCGCGGGAGCTGGCGGGCGACGGCGCGCTGATTCCGCCCGGGCGCAACTACCCGGAACACAAGAAGGTCTACGAGGATCAGGCGAAGGCGGCGGGCCTCAACCACATGCACGGTCTGCGCCACTCGTACGCCCTCGACAGGTACGAGGAAATCACGGGCTGGAAGGCGCCGGCCGCAGGCGGGCCGCGGCGGCGGGAGCTGAACGACGCGAGGCGGCGCATCGACATGGCGGCCCGGCTGACGATCGCATTCGAGTTCGGCCATTCGAGGCTTGAAATCGCCCGTGTGTATGTAGGGGCGTAATGTTTGCCGCGTTCGAAGGGCGTCAAGCTCGCAGTCAGTAGCCACGACAATGCAATAGTTCAACGGGCGGTGCGCTTGGTCGTCTTGTTCGAGACACCGAACACGGCACGCTCGTAATGATGGGACACCGGTTAGGGGAAGGATCTCGCGCTGAACTCAGTTCGACGGTATCACTCACAGCACGCCTACCCGGTCATGCAGCCGCGAGAATCGACGACTTGGGATTGGTCCGCGGAACACGAATGCGCTCGGACGCATGAGGGACTTGAGTGAACAAGAAGGACAAACAGCGAGTACTGCGTGAGCTGGTCATACGAGCATTTTCAGATGCCAAGGCCAAGGGTAAGCCAGATTGGCGGACGATGGCGCTGAGCGTACTGAAGAACCGCATTCTCCAGCGCACGAATAGAGGATTCCGGGAAGCCGACTACGGGGTGACCACACTGCGACAACTTGTGGAACTCCTGCCCGACCTTCTTGTCTTGGAACCGGGGCCTCCCCCTTCGGTTTCCATCCTGGTCGCCGTGGAAGACGGGAGGCTCGCAAACCCGATGAATGGGCCGGCGAAGCTCGTCGGGCAAGATGAGCCCGAGTCGGAGGAGGAGGCCGTACGGTTTCAGGAGCTCCTCGACCGGTACAGGTCGATCGGCGACAACCTTGGTGTAGGGGAAGCATACGCGTCGCAGCTGCCCTCAGTCGCCGCCGGCGATGTAGATCGCACGTTCGTCAACATCGTCTCGCTGTGGGCCGCGTCCAACCCCGTCGACGCCGAGATCGACACGATTCGGGATCTCGTTCAAAACGTTGACAAGTTCGTTCCCGACCTCCTTGCGTTGGCGGTGGTCCATGCGACGCTCAGGACCCAGAGTGCCGGCCGGAGACTGCCAACGGAGCTTGGCGACGTGAACTATCGTGTGGCGGACTACCTGCGGTCCCTGCTGGAGCTTTCGCCGAAGGCGAATCCGGCGGCAACGATGCACGCGGCGACCGCCAAGACGAAGGAACTGCAGTCCGCGCTGGAAAAGTCGGTCGAACGATTCTGCCAGTCGACCCCTGTCGCGGCGAAGCTTCCCTCCACCGACGTCATCAAACAGGCCCATGCGTACAGCCCGTACGCGCTCCTCGGTGAACGCCAGACGCTGCGCGATGTTGAGGTGCTCCTCGGAACGTTGTTCCGCAAGTTCTGTGAGAGCTGCGAGAAGCACGAAGCCCAGCAGATCCCCATGCGTGTGCGGGACCTTCGCCGTCAATTGCAACGCACGGTCGATTCGTTCGATGACGACTCGGCTCATTGGATTCGCCGGGTGGTCCTGGAACCGGTGGCGACCCACATGTCACAGCTCATTGAGGAAGGGACGCGGGCGAGCGAAGAGATGGTGACTCCCTCGATTCAGATCGTTGGCGGCACGTTCAGGCTCGACTTGACGAGCGGTGACGGCGATGTCGTGTTCCCTGCCCGCGTGATCAATGACGGCGATGGGACGGCGCACGCAGTGCATGTGCGATCGGGCGGGCCCCTGGGTTCCCCGGCCCTCTCGGCATCAGATCCCTCGAGTCCCTTCGACCTCCCACCCGGCACCGAACGCCTGATCCGCCTCAGGCTGAGCAATCTGTCGGGCGAAGAGACTCTCGGCCTCACAGCTCTGCTGGCGTGCGAGACGATCAATGGCACGCATCTGGAGCGCGAGCAACCACTTGAGTTCAAGCAGCAACGGATTCAGCCCGACTGGGACGAGCTCTTGATGCGCCCGCCGTATGCGATCAATCCAATTCGCGACAAGCGGAACCTGTACGGCCGTGATTCGGTGCTTGCCGACCTGGGGCTCCATGTATCGAACGAGACGTCAACCTTCCTGTGGGGCCAGAAGCGGGTCGGGAAAACCTCCGTCCTCCAGGTACTGGCGGGCAACCTGAACCAACGCGGAGACATCGTGTGCATCGTATTGAGGATGGGCGAGCTCGTGTCCCTCCATGAGGGACAGCTTGCGCACACGCTCGCGACGCGTCTAGTCGGAGCCTTGGACTTGCCGACGGATGTACCCGGGGAGGACGAGTTCCGCGCCGGGCTGGGGCGACTCATACCGTTTGTGGAGGATCTCGCACGTGAGAACGGTACGAAGATGCTGGTCATCATCGACGAGTTCGACGATCTGAACCCCGCCTTCTACCTGGGGGACCGCGGGAAACAGTTCGTCAAGGCGCTACGCTCGCTCTCCGAGGTTGGTCTGACACTGATGTTCGTCGGCAGCGAACGGATGGACAGCATCTATCGTCGGCACTCCGCAGACCTCAACAAGTGGGTCAACAGTTCTCTCGACCGGATCGAGGTGGAGGCGGACTGTGAGGCTCTCATCACGGAGCCCGTGTCGGGAAAGATCGACTATGAGCCTGACGCCGTAAAGCGCATCGTGGAGTATTGCCGGGGCAATCCGTTCTACATGCACCTTGTCGCGGGCAAGGTGTTCCGCCGATGTGCCCAAGAACGGCGGACTTTCGTCGGGAGCAGCGACTTTGAATACGTGCGTCGCAGCCTTGTCCGAGAGCTTGGTCCTACCAACTTTGCTCACTTCTGGGAGGACGTGCCGGTCCTGGATCCCAGCGACAAGCAGCAGTCCGTGGCCGAGAATTGCCTTTTCCTGGCTTGCGTTGCGACGCTGGGATCGGGCGGCTACGAGTCGCTTGACGACCTCGCCGAAGCGCAGAGGCAGCTCGGGTTGGGACCCGATGAACGATTGCCCTTCCAAAACTTCCACGAGGTCGAGAACGGTCTGCAGCGTCGACGCGTCCTGTCCCGGCAGAGGGATGCTGCACGAGGTGTCGAGGTTGAGCTCCCGGTCTTCCGCGATTGGCTGCTTGAGAACGGCGAAGCTGAATTGCTTCCGGTGTGGCGCTCGTTCAAGCAGGAGCTTGCCGCCAAGGGCCCGCTCGAAGAGCCGACGTCGTTTGAGATCGTGGAGCCCTCAGCGTTTCCGATTGACGAGGACGAGCTTCTGTCCGTTTCGGAACGTCTCGTCTACTTGGGGCGGCAGAAGGACGTGGCCGAAGTACGCCGGTGGTTGCGCCAGTTCGACGATGACGGGCGCATCGAGGTTGCATTCTTGCTGTTGAAGCGGCTCGTGGAAAAGGGATTCGTCAGCGAGGGGGCGAACGTAAACGGGCTTGCCAAGATGGAGGAATCGCTGACCGCGAGGCGGCTGGACATCGGAAACGGTGCTTGGCAGATCGTCAGGCGAAGGAAGGATAACCTATACCTCGGACACGTGGATTCGGAAACGAAGAGCGGGGCTGCTACAGCCCGTGAGCTTGCCAAACGCATGAGTCCCGGAAAGTGCGGACACGTTAATGGGATGCGTAGTTGGATACAGGGCCACCTCCACCAAGATCCGGTTCTCGTGGTCGTGGACGACTTCTCGGGAACCGGGACCAACCTTGTCAAGGGCCTCGACCGGCTCTGGTCGCGGGATGAGGCGCTCTTCTCGGAACTCGCCGAGGAAGGTCGCATGGTCTGTTGTCTGCAGACAGCGTTTCCGGAGGCAATTGAGACGCTCAGGCAACGATTCCCCAGGGTGCAAGTGCTCAACATGACGACGTTCGATGACGCGGTCAGGGCCTTCGCTCCCGAGGCCGACATCTTCGAGAACGAGGCGGATAGGAAGTTTGCGGAGGACGTGATGCTCCAGATCGGGCAGCAGCTGGTCCCTCAGAACCCGTTGGGATTCGGAAACATGGGTGCTCTCGTATCGTTCCACAATACAATTCCGAACAACACGCTCCCGGTATTCTGGAGTTCGGGGGTGGCGAACGGTCGAGAGTGGAAGCCGCTCTTCCCGCGTGGTTCGTTCGTGACGTAGCCATCTGGCGGGTGCGGCTTTCGCGACGGCGTGATACGGTGCCGCCACCCTCAGGGCTGCCACAAGCAGTGTAATCGGCTGAAGTCGGCGTGGGCGCCGCAAGACGCACAGTGCCGCTACCGCCGTAGTCGCGGTGTCTCGCAGGCAGACGCCCCGCGGAAGGCACGGTGGACCACATCGAATCCGATGGAGGCTTAGTTGAATCGCGAGGCGATTGCCGCGCGGGGCCTCTCGTGGCCGCGCGGCGACCGGGCGGAAAACTGGGGACTGGCCGCCGAGCCGTGGCGCGAAGCGTTGCAGCGGGGCCGGAGGGGATCTCCCCGGCCGTGCGGACGAAGCGCAACGCTGGCAAGCGCGGCGCGCCGAAACCGTGCTCGCGGCCCCTGTCGGACACCGGCACGTCGCAGCCGCCGCATTGGACGGCAAGCGTAAAGGCGTCAAGGGCACTCTCGCAGCACCTGCTGCGGCTCCGCCCGTCTCGCGTAGCGAGGCGACGGATCGCCCATTAGCACTCAGCTACCCCACGCCCGCCCCGGGGCGGGGTTGATCGAGCTTCGCGCCCGCGCGGACCGGCGGCGCGCACTCCGTCAGGCGACATACGCGGCCCAATCGTTCATCAGGATCCGCCGCCGGTCGAACAGGTCGCTGCGCCGGTAGGCGGCCTCGACACGGTCGCTGTTGACGTGCGCAAGCGCGAGCTCGCACACCTCGCGCGGGGCGTCGGTGCACTCCGCCGCCCAGTCCCGAAAGCTCGATCGGAACCCGTGCGCGACGGCGTCGATGCCGAGTCCGTGCAGCAGGTTGGTCAGGGCGGCGTGGTTCAGCACCCGCCCGGTGGGCGAGGGGAACACGAGCCCCGCTCCGTCGAAGAGCTGCGCCGCGCCGTCGAGCACCGCGAGCGCCCGTGGCGAGAGCGGCACCCGGTGCTCGCGGCCGGTCTTCATGCGCTCGGCCGGAATCGTCCATACCGCCCCGTCGCGGTCGAGCTGCTCCCACCGGGCGTTGCGCACCTCGCCCGAGCGCGCGGCGGTGAGCACCAGGAACTCGAACGCGAGCATGGCGCCGGGATAGGCGCCGGAGCTCCTCACGCGCGCGAGCGCCGCCGCGACCTCCGCGTGGGGCAGCGCCCGCATGTGCTGCTTGCGCACCGCGGCCTTGGGTAGCGCCGCGGAGATGGCGTCGCCCGCCGGGTTATCGTCGCGGTAGCCTTGCGCGACCGCCCACTTCATCACCGCGCCGATGCGCTGGCGCACCCGGCCGGCGGTCACGCGCTTGGTGGACCAGATCGGCAGCAGCACCGCCATGACGTCGGCGGTGGTAACGGCGTCGACGCGCTTGCAGGCGAGACGCGGCAGGACGTAGTCGCGCATGCTGGCGCGCCACTGGCCCTCGGTGCGCTCGCTCTTCCAGTGCCTGGCGTGGATCGCGACTACGGTCTCATTGGCCTTCGCGAAGGTGGGCACCTTCTGCATGAGCCGCCGGGGGTCGCGGCCCTCGGCGATGGCGCGCGCGTTGGCGAGCGCCTTCTCGCGGGCCATGGCGAGGGTGACGACGGGGTAGGATCCTAGGCCGAGGCTGGTCTTGGTGCCGTTGGGGGAGATGGCCTGCGCCCAGGTCTTGGAGAGGCCGCCGGACTTGCGGGGCGTGACCAGCAGGCTCAGTCCGTGACCGCCGTACCCATCCCCGTACCGGCCGGGGACGTTGACGGTCCTGACGAAGGTGGCGCAGAGGCGAACGGAGTGACTTTTTCCGGGAGGGATCATGTATCTTCCTACTCTTCGGTTTACGGGATTTACGCTGAGATGCAGCGTATCGCCGCGACGGGAAGAGAGTCGATAACATGATGTTTATCAGCGTGTTAAGAGAACCTTGCGGCTTCCCCTGACACCCCGAAAAGCACCCGGTAAGCAGGCGTCCCGCCCGCATTGACAACCGTGGGCTTCCGGCCCACTTGCGGGCGGGACGCCCGCGCTCCCAGGGGATCCGGCCTGCGCTCCCGCGTGGCATCGACGCAGGCGCGCCAGCGGCGCGGCGCGGGCAAGCGGGGAGAAGGGGCGGTTCGCCGCGCCCGGCGGCGCCCGCTCAGTCGTCGCCGTGCGTGGCGAGGTACGAATGGCCTTCCGGCGTGAGATACCCTTCCCGGCTGAGCAGGCCCGACTCCACCGCGAGGCCGAAGAGCTTCCGTTCCCCCTCGTCGCGGAAGTAGACCAGGCCGTCGCCGAACCGGTGCGCGAGGAGTCGGGCGATGCCCGAGCTGGTGTCCGGACGTTCGCCGGATCCGGGTTCGTCCGGTGTCGATTCCTTCGCCATTCGCCGATTGCTCCGCTTGCGAGAATCGTGCCCCCGTGACGCACGACGGGATAACTATCATGCAGTTACCGAGGCTATCTCACCACTAGCACCGCACTTTCTTCCATGTCAATGAAACTTCTCGAATTTGTCGTCCATGCATGATCTGTTTGTCGCATTTTTGACACAAGTCAACGAATGCAGGTCGGAAGGCTCTCTCAGGGGATGTGCTCGCGGCCGAGGTAGTCGATCGATTGCATCTCGACGAGGCGCGATCGGGTGCGCTCGAACGGCCCGGCGAGCCGCTGCCCGCGGTACAACCCGTCCGGCGGGACCTCGGCGGAGACGATCAGGTTCACGTTCCGCTCGTAGAGCTCGTCGACGAGGTGGATGAAGCGGCGCACCGGGTCGAGGCGCTCGTCGTCGAGCACGGGAACGCCACCCAGAATCACCGAGTGGAAGTCGCGAGCGATCTCGATGTAGTCGGCGACCGCGCGGGGGCCTCCGCACAGGGTCTCGAAGTCGAACCAGGCGATGCCCTCGGCGTGGCGCACGCACGGCACGGACCGGCCGAGAATCGTGAGGTCCCCACCGTCGACCACGTCCTCGGGCGCGAGCGCGCCGAAGCACTCCGCAAGGCCCCGGTCCGCATCGGGGCCGAGCGGCGCGTACCAGGTCCGGGCCCGCTCCAGCGCGCGCAGCCGGTAGTCGGCGCCGCTCTCGAGGCGAACCACCTTCGTGTGCCGCTCGATGAGCTCGATCGCGGGCAGGAACCGCTCGCGCTGCAGCCCGTCCGCGTAGAGCCGCGACGGCTCGATGTTCGACGTGGCCACCAGGGTCGTGCCGTGCTCGAACAGCCCGGCGAGGAGCCGGCCGAGGATCATCGCGTCGGTAATGTCGGAGACGTGGAACTCGTCGAAGCACAGCACCCGCGCGCGCTTCGCGATCCGGGCGGCGACGATCCCCAGCGGGTCCTCCTGCTCGGAGAGCGCATTGAGCTCTGCGTGCACGAGCTGCATGAAGCGGTGGAAGTGGATGCGCAGCTTCGGGTCGAGCCCGGACGCACGGTAGAACAGGTCGACGAGGTGCGTCTTGCCGCGGCCGACGCCGCCCCACACGTACAGGCCGCGCACGGGCTCGGCCTTTCCGCGTCCGAACCGGCGCGCGAGCCGGGCGAGCACTCCGCCGTCGCGCCGCGCGAGCAGCGAGCGGTGGACCCGGTCGAGCTCCTCGACCAGCGCGGCCTGCGCCGGGTCGGGCAGCAGCACCCCGCGCGCGAGCTCGTCGCGGTACCGCTCGCGGGGGGTCATGCCGGACGGGCGTCCCCGGCCCGCACCCAGCGCCCGGCGTTGCGCCGCATGAGGTTGCGCCATATGTCTCCCGGCGGGGTGTCGAAGATGCTCTCGGCATCGGCGGGAGTCACGATCCAGTCGCCGCGGGCGATCTCGGCGTCGAGCTGGCCGGGGGCCCACCCGGCGTAGCCGGCGTACGCATGCACATCCGCGGCGTATCCGTCGAGCGACAGCGCCCGGCGCAGGGTATCCATGCTTCCGCTCGCGTGCACGTCGCCGAACAGGCGCTCGGCCCCGTCGACCGGGGCCCGGGAGCGCAGCAGCGCGATCATGCGCCGGAGCTCGACCGGGCCCCCGGCGAAGACGGCGTGACCCTCCGAGTTCGGCAGCGGGGCCACGAGCACGTCGTCGAGCGAGGCCTCCGTCGGACGGTTGATCACGAGCCCCAGCGCCCCGGATCCGTCGTACTCCAGCAGCAGCACCACCGTGCGCGCGAACCTCGGGTCGCGGAGGCCCGGAGCGGCCAGGAGGAACATGCCGCGCCCGGGCGGATGGCCGATTCGGGCCACGATCCTGGCCTTCGCGACGGCGGGAGTCCATCGGAACTCGCCCGCTCCGCGCGCCGGAGCACCGGACCCATCATGCGCCGGCGTACTCGCCGTCATTCCCGCAAACGCGGGAATGATAGTCCGCACGGCGTATCCCGGAACGTTACCAACCGTCGTTCCCGCGAACGCGGGAATCCATGCAGCGTCGACCGGACGCGCATGCGGTACCGCGAACAGTGCGGGCATGACCAGGATCACCGGCAGGACAGCCGCGAGCAGGTGTCTGCGGCGCCGGGGCGTCCGCGGGGCGGAATTCGGGCGGCGCCGCCGACATGGCCTTCCGCCCTTCACCACCGATGCGGCCTCGTCGTCACCCATGCGCACCGCCGCCTGCCCGTCCCCGCGATGCCGTTTAAGATACCGCAGTGAACGACACGACCTCCGACTCCTTGTCCGCGGCCCCCTCCTCGGCCCGGTCGGCGCTGCGCTCGCGGGTGGAGCGGGCGGTGCGCGCGCTCGACGATCCGCCGCGCGGCGACGAGCTCGGCGACCGCGACCTCAACCCGTCCATTCCCCGCAAGACCCCCCGGCGTCCCGCCGCGGTGCTCGTGCCGATCGTCGAGCGCCCGGACGGCCACACCGTCCTGCTCACCCGCCGTACCGATCACCTGCACGACCACCCCGGTCAGGTCAGCTTCCCCGGCGGGCGGCTCGACGACACCGACCGCGGGCCGGTCGACGCCGCGCTGCGCGAGACCGCGGAGGAGATCGGCCTCGGACGCGAGTACGTCGCGCTCGCCGGCCTGCTCGACGGGTACGAGACGGTCACCGGCTACGGCGTGACGCCCGTCGTCGGGTTCGTCCGCCCGGGGTTCGCCCTGACCCTGGACGCGTTCGAGGTGGCCGAGGCGTTCGAGGTCCCCCTAGCCTTTTTCCTCGACGAGGCGTCGTGCCGGATCGACAGCGGCGTGCGCGGCGGGATTCGCCGCCGCTACTACGCGTTCGAGTACGCGGAGCGCTACATCTGGGGAGCCACGGCCGGCATGCTCGTGAACCTCCGGCGGCGCATCGCCCGAGGGTGAGCCCGCGGGTGGGCGCGAGGGCCCCGCCCTCGTCGCGGGCGCAGGGGTCGCCCCCGGCCCGCATGTCTCGCCGATTCCCGCCCGCGGCCGCGGTCGCGCATCAGCCGGCAGCAACAAATCTTTACCATCCAGACAAAGCCGGGAAAGACGCGCTCTCTATCCTCCCGTCCCACGGTCGAAGTGCGCTGGCCGGGAGGACGACGGGGGAGAATCGGCGATGGAGAGCACACAGGGAAGTACGGCGGTCGACAGCCGGTCGAAGCGGCACGCCGCGAGACGCTCGCGGCGGCGTTGGGTCATGGCGCTCGCGCTGCTCGGATTCGGCGCGGGTGCGCTCGCGCCGGCCGCGGGCGTTGCTGGCGGAGACGGGGAATGGCGCCACGGAGTCGGCATGCCGGCACCCGATCGACGTCAGGTTTCGCAGCGCCATGTTCCGCCCCCGGCCGGGCCGGAAGCACGGATGCATCCCGGCTCGGAACCCACTGGCGGCGGCGCGGGCGTGCCCGAGGAAGGGAACGCAGGCATGGAGGCCGTTCCCGTACCGGCGATGCATCTCCTGCATTCGCTGAGGGCCGCGCACTACGCGCGTGAGTGCGAGTCCCGGGTGCATCTGTGTGCCCTGATCGCCGCGCATCACGCGCGCACGGGAATCGTCCCCGTCGCATGGAGGCGAACCGAAGCCGCGCAGTCGGCGGGTTCGGAGGCGGACGTTTCCGGGATGCGGGACGCAATCACCGCGAACTACGCCGCGACCGGGGCGCAGGGACGCACGGTGCGAACCCGAAGGCTGGACGGGGGCTGACCCCGAAGCGGCGCCGGCCGCTCTGGCAGACGACCGTGCCGGACCCGCCGGAAGTCGCGCCGGCGGGTCCGGCCAGCGGC
>MKWU01007142.1_pt1 | contig 10878 bp, 9 predicted proteins | sample 809101 | NCBI WGS metagenome assembly MKWU01 (sample SAMN05860141, study PRJNA318959) | sponge metagenome | host: Aplysina aerophoba | place: Slovenia: Piran, Adriatic Sea, Gulf of Piran | collected 2013-05-07
GATACTTCTGGACGTAGTTCCGCTCCACCGTGCGGTCATTGCTGTTGTCTCGCATCGTCGTCTCCAGAATGAACTGCGTTCTCAGACCATTCTGTCAACGAATTACCTAACACCTACAGGAATGACAATACAGGGACAGTCGCCCACCAACCCTGAACCAGTACGCGCCCCCCTGAATCCTCGACGCAAAACCGGAACCGGCGTAACGTAACCCCGTGCGCGATTTCCTTGCCCGACGCTTCGAGTTCTTCGTCGTCCTCCGACGGCGGGACTACCGCCGCTACTGGTTCGGCCTCGTCGGGAGCGTCACGTCCCAGCAGGCGCTCATGACCGCCCAGGGCTGGCTGCTCTACGACATCACCGGCGAGGTCGTCGTCCTCGGGTACGTGGCAGCCGCGCAGGCCGTCCCCGCCATCGTCTTCAACCTCCTTGCCGGTGCGCTCGCCGACCGGCTCGATCCGCGCCGCCTCATCGTGATCGGCGAGGGCGTCGCTACCCTGGTCATCGCGGTGCTGGCGACGCTCGTGCTGATAGGGCGGGTCGAGGTCTGGCACATCGTTGCCTCGGCCTTCCTCATCGGCATCTCGACGTCGCTGGACCAACCCGCGCGCCGCGTCGTCTGGCCCGCCCTCGTCGAACGGCAGCAGTTTATGTTCGCCACAGCCCTGAACCAGGGGGTCTGGAACGGCACCCGCGTCTTCTCGCCGATGGTCGGGGCGATGCCCATCGCCATCGTCGGCGGCATCACCGGCGACTTCCACCTCGGCGCGGCGGTCGCCCTCTACCTCATCGCGGCGGGCTTCGCCACGATGGCCATCGCCATCGTCACCATCACACTGCCGGAGATGCGGCGCGCGACGGGGCGCACCGTCCTGCACGACATCGCGGACGGCCTCGGTTTCGTCGTGCGGCACCGCATCTTCCTGCTCCTGCTCATGATGAGCTTCGCCATCGGCTACTTCGGACTCTCCTACCAGTGGCTGCTGCCTGCATTCGCCGCGGACGTACTGGGACTGGGGCCGGAGGGGCTCGGCCTGCTCCAGACCGCCAGCGGCATCGGCGGGCTCACCGGCATCTTCCTCTCGGCGTCCTTCGGCCAGCAGCAAAGCAAGGCGTGGATGCTCGGCGGCGGCGCCGGACTGCTCGGCCTGTCGGTCCTCCTGTTCGGCGTCAACGGCGAGATGCAGTGGTACTGGTTCGCGCTCGCGATGGCCGCCGCGAGCGGCGGGCTCTACGCCGTCTTCCAGACCGCCTCCAACACGCTCCTCAACCTCCTCGTCCCGACGGAGTTCCGAGGGCGCGTCATGGGCCTCCGAGGCGTGATGTGGAGCCTCGCCCCGCTCGGCGCGCTGCAGGCAGGCTTCGTCGCCCAGTACACCAGCACCCCGTTCGCCATAGCCCTCGGCGGCGGCGCCGTCATCGCCGTCACCATCCTCGCATTCACCTTCAGCGGCCAGATCCGCTCCATCCACCGCCTCGTCGAAGAAGCCAACGCCCGCGAGGCCGTGAACGCATAGTGTCCGTCGTTCTTGTGAATAAGTGTGGCCGTCGTTCCTGCGAAGGCAGGAACCTCGCAGCCCAGCAAGACTCGTGGGACAGAGACTTGTCATGTTGAGCGAAGCCGGAGGCGGAGTCGAAACATCTCTCGGGGAGCGCTCGCGCGGCAAAGCCCCACGCAACCCGGCATAACGCCTCGTTGCCAACCCGCGCCTTCCCATTTTCATTCCCTTACACGGCCTGACAAGGCCCCGAGCCATTCCCGCAGAGGCTCGCGCTTCAGTGCGCAACCTCGCCGCCCACCTCTCCCCATGGGAGAGGTCGCCGCGCAGCGGCGGGTGAGGGTGAACCGGCGGCGGGGTGCGGGGTGCCTGGTCCCCTCTCCTGGGGGAGAGGGTTAGGGTGAGGGCCCTCGGTGGGGTGGATGGGAGGTGCCTGATCCCTTCCCCCTTGATGGGGGAAGGATAGGATGGGGGTGAAGCCCCCCCTCCCGCACACCCACCCCCGCTCGTGGTAAAACAGAGAGGCCGCCGTAGGCGGCACCACCACCAAAGGAGAACGACCACATGATCCTGATCATCGGCGGTATGGGTTTCATCGGACTGAACACCGCGCTGCGCCTGCTGGACACCGGCGAGAGCGTCGTCATCACGCAGCACAGCGCACACCGCGTGCCGGACGCGCTGACCCCGTACCTGAACGACCGCGCGTTCGTCGACCGCATGGACGTCACGAAACTGTACGAGGTGATGGACGTCGCGAGCCGCCACAAGGTGGACAGCATCATCTCGTTCGCCGCGCCGCCCGCGCGCGGCATCAGCCCCCAGGAGGACTACCGCATCTACACCACCGGGCTCCAGAACACCCTGGAGGCGGCGCGCATCCTCGGCATGCGCCGCGTCTCCCTCGCCAGCTCCACCTCCGTCTACGGCAGCATTCCCGAGGGGCCGTTCCGCGAGGACATGCCCCTGCCCATCCACTCCGGCACGCAGGTTGAGGCCTTCAAGAAAGGCATGGAGATACACGCGTTCCACTACGCCGCGCGCGCAGGCGTCAACGTCGTCTCGCTCCGTATCGGCAGCATCTACGGCCCCTACTACTACAGCATGTTCAACCCCATGAGCCGCATGTGCCACGCCGCCCTCAAGGGCGAGGACCCCGACTTCTCCGACAGGCCCGGCGGCACGATCAACGAGGACGATGAGGGTGACTGGACCTACGTCGGTGACCTCGCGCGCGGCATCCAGCTCGTGCACACCGCCGACACCCTACCCCACGACACCTACAACATCGGCTCGGGCGCGGCCACGTCGACGAAGCGCGTCCTGGAGGCCGTGCAGAAGTCCCTGCCGGACGCGGTCTGCTCCGCGCTCAAACCCGGACGCACTCCCTCGAACGCCCACAACCCCGTCATGGACCTCTCCCGCATCGGCGAGGACGTCGGCTACGCCCCCGAGCACGACATAGACTCCGGCATCGCCGCCTACGTCGAACACCTCCGCCACCACGCCCAGTAAGGCGCGCGTCCCCGTCGTTCCCGCGACCTTCCGTCATTCCCGCGAAAGCGGGAATCCCGCCTGCCGTAGGGGCGGTTCGCGAACCGCCCCCCCACCTCTCCCTCGGGGAGAGGTAGACGCGCCTGCGCGTCGGGTGAGGGCCGCGCCCCGCCAATGCCGCGCCCGCCGAACCACGCCCCCTTCCCCCGTCATTCCCGCCTTCCCCCCGTCATTCCCGTGAAAACGGGAATCCAGCCCGGTGTAGGGGCATCCCTTGTGGGTGCCCTGTTCCACTGACATCTGCCCCTTACGCCATGGCGCCTCTCCCGCGTACCCTGTCTGCACGGCCACTGCTGCCCCCTCCGGCGCGGGCCGGCACTGACACGAGGCGCGGTGAGCAGAAATGAGCAGGTAATGAGCAGGTAATGAGCAGGAATGAACAGCGAATGAACAGTTTTGAGCAGCCCAACTGCTCACCCCAGGCCCCGGTTTCAGGAGTGATTCAGGGCCGATGAGCAGAAATGAGCAGAATTTCCCTAAAAAACCTTCCCTCTGCCCCCCTTCGCCCCGTCATTCCCCGCCTCTCCCGCCGTTCCTGCCTTCCCTCGTCATTCCCGTGAAAACGGGAACCCCGCCCGGTGTAGGGGCATCCCTTGTGGGTGCCCTTCGCCCCGCCCAATGTCGCGCCCGCCGAACCACGCCCCCTCCCTCCTCCGTCATTCCCGCACCGGCGGGAATCCAGGGTGCCCGGGCAGGGCACGCGGCGGGGTCGGGCTGAGAGGGGCGCGTTTGCCCTTCGCCCCGTACTGGAGGAAGGCCCGCACGGGCATGAACCGGCGTTGGGGGGTATGGATGGGTTGCCTGCCGTAGGGGCGGTTCGCGAACCGCCCCCCACCTCTCCCCGAGGGAGAGGTAGACGCGCCTGCGCGTCGGGTGAGGCCCCCCTGCCCTGCCCCGTGTCCGGCTCATTGACACAACGCCCAGGAAAGCGTACAAACCCTCTCGCAGCGGGGCGTGCTCCGCTGCTATGCGTAGTTGTGCCTTGGGAGGAAAACATGGCCAGAGGATGGACACTCCGAGCGTTCGCGCTCCTCGCTCTTGCACTCGCCAGCCTCGCGGCGCTCGCGGCATGTTCGTCGGAAGACCCGACAGCGACGCCGACCGCGACGAGCGCCCCCCAGATGGAGGCGACGGAAGAGCCCGCGATGGAGGAAGAGAAGGACGACTCCACGATGGAGGCGACGCAAGAGCCCGCGATGGAGGAAGAGAAGGACGACTCCATGATGGAGAAGCCCGAGGGGCAGTACGGCGGCACGCTGGCGTACTGGATCCGGAGTGACCCCCCCGGCTGGGACCCGTGGGGCCGCACTCGCTTCTGGGACCCCACCCGCAAGATCGCTGAACTCGTGTTCAACCCGCTCTACTCGCCTGCGCCGCAACTCGGCGACAGCTGTGAGATAGACCTCGATCCGGAGATCGCGGAGAGCTGGGAGTACGTCGAACCCACCATCCTGGAGTTCAAACTCCGTGAAGGCATCCAGTGGCACGACAAGGCGCCGCTGAACGGTCGCGAACTCACGGCGGACGACGTCGCCTACACCTACAACGAGCGCTTCGCCACGGGCCTCGCAGGCCAGGCGTACGTCGGCCAGGTCTTCTTCGACCGCGCCGAGGCGGTGGACGACTACACCGTGCGCATCCACCTCAAGCAACCGTTCGACTTCGTGAGGGGCGTCACGTCCGGTAACCGGCAGGGCTGGATCGTGGCCGAGGAGGCGTCCGGCGAGGAAGCCCTCGCAGACCCGAACCTCTCCTGGGTCGGCACCGGACCGTTCATGTTCGTCGAGCACCAGACCGGCACGAAGGTCATCTTCGAGCGGAACCCCAACTACTTCAAGGAAGGGCTCCCCTACGCCGACACGGTGGAGGCGCACATCATTCCGGACGCGGCGACTCGCCTGGCGTCGCTCCGCTCCGGCCTGATCAACGTCTTCCCCGCGGCTGGCCCGCGCGTGCAGGAAGAGATCCAGCGGACGAACCCTGACTTCTTCGTGAAGTCCTGCCCGAGCCTCTTCCACCTCGGCATCCGGATGAGGCTGGACAAGGCGCCGTGGAACGACGTCCGCGTTCGCCGGGCCGTCTCGATGGCGCTTGACCGCCAGGCCATCATCGACACCGCACTGCGCGGCAACGGCGAGATCGTCCTGCAGGGCTGGCCGCTCGACCCGGAGACGCTCCAGCTGGGCGACTACCCGGAGGAGATAGCCGAGTACCAGCAGTACAACCCGGAGAGGGCGAAGGAGTTGCTGGCCGAGGCCGGCTTCCCCGACGGCTTCAGCACCACCGTCGTCTGGACGCCCGCGTACGGCGACCCGTGGCAGGGCGTCGCGGAGATCATGCTCACGATGCTCCGCGCTGTCGGGATCGACGCGCAGTTCAACATCCAGGAGTACGGCCCGTTCCTCGGCATGGGCAGCCAGCAGACCTGGGACGACCTGTACTTCGGGTGGAACAACTCGTTCGACTTCAACGACCTCGCTTCCACCTACTACTGGAGCGGACAGCGGCCGGCCAACGGGCTGACGCTCGCGCCCGACGCGACGCTCGACGGCCTCGTAGCCGACCTCTGGGCCTCCACTCCGGAGACCCGCCCCGGAGTGCTCACGCAGTTGCAGCACTACGTGGCGAGCGCCCAGTACCGCATCACCAGTCCGGTGTGGGGTAACGGCATCGTGACCAGGCCGGAAGTGAAGAACGTCGGCTGGCGCGGCACGAACAAGATGTACCACCAGATATTCGAGAACGCCTGGCTCGAGCAGTAGCCCGGGCAGACTGCACTCATCACAAGAGGCCCCGGAATATTCCGGGGCCTCTTTCGTTACCTCGATGAAGGCGCTGTCGCGCTAGTCCAGCCAGCCGGCGCCCATCATCGAGGTGAACTGCTCCCTGCAGAGGTCGGCGTAGCGCCTGTCCAGCGCCATCAGCTCGGAGTGGGTCCCGCGCTCGACCACCCTGCCCTCCTCAACGTACAGGATCACGTCAGCGGCCCTCACCGTCGAGAGCCGGTGGGCGATCACGATGGTCGTGCGGCCTTCGGTCAGTCTGCCCAGCGCCGACTGCACTGCCCGCTCCGAGTGCGAATCGAGCGACGAAGTAGCCTCATCGAGTATCAGGATGCGCGGGTCTTTGAGCAGCATCCGCGCGATGGCCAGCCGCTGCTTCTCGCCTCCGGAGAGACGGTAGCCCCGCTCCCCGACCACGGTGTCGAAACCCTCGGGGAGGTTCTCCACCACGTCCAGCACTGATGCCGCGCGGCAGGCTTCCACCATCTCATCGTAGGTCGCGTCCGGGCGCGCGATGCGCAGGTTGACGCCCACCGTGTCGTGGAAGAGGAACGTCTCCTGCGAGACATACCCGATCTGCTCCCGCAGCGATTCCAACTTCAGTCCCTTGATGTCGGCTCCGTCGAGCAGCACCCGTCCCTGGGTCGGGTCGTACAGCCGTGGAATGAGGTAGGTGGTGGTCGTCTTTCCCGCCCCGCTGGGTCCCACCAGCGCAGCCACCTGGCCAGGTTCCACGGTAAAGTCCAGCCCGTCCAGCGCCCTCCGCCCGGGCGTGTACTCCATGACCACGTTCTCGAACTCCAGTGCCCCCATGGCGTTCTCTACGTCCACAGCGCCCGGCGCATCCGCGATGTCAGGCTCCAGGTCGAGGTACTCGAAGATGCGCTCGAAGTAGGCGGCGGACGTGACCACGTCCACGTGCAGCGACATCAGGTCCGTCGCAGGCGTATAGAGGCGGCTGAGGAGCGCGACGAACGCCACGATCGTCCCGATGGTCAGTGAGCCGGAGATGACCTGCCCTCCGCCGAACCAGTAGATGACCGCCGGGCCGCCGGTCGTCACGATGAACAGCAGCATGAAGTACCAGCGCCCCACGAGCGCCTCGCGGACCTGCAACTCCATCAACTCCCAGTTCTCGCGTTGGAACCGCGCCAGCACCTCACGCTCGCGGGTGAACGTCTTGATGAGCATGAGCCCGCTGATGCCGAGGCTCTCCGCCATCAGCGAATTGACCGACGCGCTCCGCTGCTGCCGCTCGGTGCGCAGGCGCCGGCGCAGCTTCCCGACGGTCAGCGTCGGGATGATCAGCCAGGGCAGCACCATCAGCGAAACGATGGTCAGCCGCCAGTCGAGCAGGATCATCGTCACCAGCGTGGTCGTCAGGATCAGCACGTTCTGCGAGATGGTGACGAGCGTTCCCGAGATGATGGTGTCGATACCGGCGATGTCGCTCGTCAGCCGGGACATCAGTTCGCCCGTCCGGGCCTCCGTGTAGAACCGGAGGGAGAGCGATTGAAGCCGCCTGAACATGCGCAGCTTGAGGTCGTACATGATGCGCTGGCTGACGACGGTGTTCAGGTAACTCCTGAGCACCCCGACCAGCCCCAGCGCCACCGCAGCCGCGAACAGGCCCGCGGAAAGCCAGAGCAGCAGCGGCTGGTCCGCCCCAGCGATCGCGGAGTCGATGATCCCCCGCACGAGCAACGGCGGCACGAGTCCGATGAAAGCGGCCGCAGCAACCGTCCCGAGGATCAGGAGGAGCCGGGGCCAGTACGGCGCAAGGAAGCCGAAGATACGCCAGAGGTTCCCCTTGCCGAGGGCAGTCTCCGACTTGATGGGCGCGATTCTTCCGTGAAAGCGCATCGGTTCAGTATACGTACTCCACGTCTACGCCATCGCCATAGCGGACTGCGAAACCGTTACAGCCGCGTAACGCCCACGTAACACAGCCGCAACAGACCTCCCCGTAAATGGATATAGCCTCCGTGTGCCGCCATGTGAGATGGAGGAGTGCCGCAGCGGCGTCTGTGGGAGGGGTGTCGGACGCGGCACCCGGCCCTCTCTCACAGACGACCCTTCTCGTATCCGGGGAACCGGCCTGCTCAGCCGCCTGCTGCGAGGTCGACCGGCTTGCCATGCGGCGTATTGAGATACGCCCTGCGCCACGCCTCCTTGCGGTTCCACGCCTCCGGCTCGGACACGAGGCCCCGCTCCCTGCAGAGACGTTCCAGTGCGCGCAGCCAGTGTCGGTAGTACGTATCGCCCAGGTCGGGGTCGCCATCCTGCTGCGCCGCTCGTATCTCCTCGCTCAGCGTCGCGGCCCACTCGTCCCACGTGAAGTGGCCCTCGCCCGAAAGACGCACCGCGAGCGCGAATGCGGACGCCTCCCACGGTTCGGCGAACACCGGCCTTCCGTCGTCCCCCAGCGGAATGTCCCCCAGGTGGCTTACACCCCCGGGCAGCTGCGCGTCCGTCATGGCGCAGGCTCCAGGTAGTCCTCCCAGAGGTCGACGTACACGACGCTGTTGGCGTCGGCAGACTCGCCCCACAACTCGCTCGCATCGAAGCGCACGCTGTAGAGGTGGTGTCCTTCGTCCACGCCTTCCGCGCTCAGGTCCGGGTACACCTGCGACCCGTAGTGCTCGTGCACCGTCCCGACGTGGCCACGAACGTAGCGCGGCTCCCGGGTGTGCCCCCGCGAGTGGCGGTTGAGGGCGCGCACGCGGTCGCCCGGAGCGAACTGGGGCGGCGCGGGCGCCGGACGGACGTAGCTCGTGGTCATGATGGGCACCGCGCGCACCTGCTCGGCGTTCACGACCCGTTCCATGATGCGCTCCGGGACGGGAGACGACGCCCTGCCCGTCTGCAACTCCTCTTCCGAGACGAGGCCGGACTTCACCAACTGCCTCTCCAGGCCCGCGAACCAGCTCTCATAGTAGGAGTAGGCGAGATAGTCGGCGGGAGGCAACTGCTCCCTGTTATAGCGCGACTTGTCCAGGTTCCACAGGCCGAGACGCCCCAGGAGCCGGGTCATGCCGTACACCCGGCTCTCCCACTCCTCGTGGAAGACCGGCTCCTCGGACTCCGGCTCAGGCTGCACCGGCCCGAACCCCTGCATACCGCCGAGATCGTGGACGCCGTTCATGCCATGCCTGCCGTTGCCGGGACTCGCGCCTCCTCGACGCCCACCATGGAGTTACGAGTGACGAGCTCCATGAGCTGCTCCTCGCTCCAGCCTTCCGTGCCTTCGGGGCGCTGCGGGAGCACGAGGTAGCGCATCTCAGACGTGGAGTCCCACACCCGCACTTCCTTCTCCTCCGGTATCTCCGAACCGAACTGCTGCATCACGCCTCGCGGGTCTGCGACGGCCTGCGCGCGGTACGGTGCGGACTTGTACCACACGGGCGGCAGCCCCAGGAGCGGCCACGGATAGCAGGAGCAGAGCGTGCAGACGACGAGGTTGTGCACGTCGTCCGTGTTCGCCACGACACGCACCTGCTCGCCCTGCGAGCCAACGTAGCCCATCGAGGCGATGGCTGCATTCGGGTCGTCCAGCAGCCACTGCTTGAACTCCTCGTCCGCCCAAGCGTGCGCAACGACGTGCTTCCCGTTCGATGGCCCGATCTTGTCCTCGTACAGGTCGATGAGCGCGTCGAGCGCCTCCGGGTCGACGAGCCCCTTCTCCACCAGCAGCGATTCGAGCGCCTTCACGCGCAGCTCGATGTCGGACGGTGGCTCGGTGTGGTCGTGATCGTGGTGGTCGTGATGGCTCATGGTCCTCTCCCTCCGTGTTCTTCGGTGCAAAGTGTGCCAAGCATCGCGCCGCTGGTCAACGTCGCGCCACCGTCTCCACTACGAGCACGCGCTCCCGCCCCGCAAGGTCCCGCACCGCACCGATGCGAGCGCCTGGGAAGCAGGCTGCAGCCGCATGGCTCGCGACAGCGATCTGGCGCGGGTCCATCTCCAGCACGAGCCCGCCTCCTGGCAGCAGGTGCTCGCCCGCCTCCGCCAGCAGACGTCGTATCAGCACGAGTCCGTCCGCGCCGCCGTCCAGTGCCTCGCGCGGTTCGTAGCGCGACACCTCCGGCTCCAGCAGCGGTATCTCCTCCGACATGACGTACGGCAGGTTCGCCGCGACAACATGCACGGGGCGCGGCAGTGCAGCGAGCAGGTCGCTCTCCAGCACGACTACGCTGTTGCTTACGTCGTGCTTCTCGGCGTTGTGCGCAGTAAGCTCCAGCGCGCGCAGCGCGACGTCCAGCGCGTAGACGACTGCGTCGGGACGCTCGGCCGCCAGTGCCACGGCGATCGCCCCGCTGCCGCAGCCCACGTCCGCCAGCACCGGCGATGCCTCGCCCTCGACGAGCCGCAACGTCTCCTCGACGACCGTCTCGGTCTCCGGGCGCGGGATGAGCACGCCGGGTCCGACGGCGATGGGGAGCCCGTAGAACTCACGCGTGCCCATCAGGTAAGCGACGGGTTCGCGGTTCAGCCTGCGCTCGCAGAGCGCCTCCGCCCTGCCGGTCTCCTCAGCCGATGGCGTATCGCGGAACGCGGCGTACAGCGCGGCGCGGTCGATACCGAGTGCCGTCGTCCAGATGAGGTCGGCCTCCAGCCGGGCGTCGCCGATACCCGCCGCTTCGAACCGCCGCGCTGTCTTCTGGACCAGGTGCGCGAGCGTCGGCACGGCTGCGTGCCCTGCCGTCGTTCCTGCGGAGGCAGGAACCTCGTGCGGCGCGTTCGCCTGCATCCCTGGTTCCCCCATCGCTACGGCAGCAGTGCGCGTATCGCGGCGAGGTCCGGCGGGGCGCCGCCACGGTACACGACGACCGCGTCGTCGAAGCCCGCGTCCGCGAGCCGCTGCAGGCGCAACGCCGCATCCGGGCGGGGGCGGCGCCGGGCCCCCCCCACGCAACCGGCCGCCCGCGCGGCCGACGCCCGCGCCCGGGAGCCGCTGCAGGCGCACCGCTGCATCGGGCGGGGCGCAGCGCAGGTGGAAGGCGTTCTCCGTATCGCGCAGGAACTCCGTCGGTGCGTTCAGG
>MKWU01007143.1_pt1 | contig 10878 bp, 7 predicted proteins | sample 809101 | NCBI WGS metagenome assembly MKWU01 (sample SAMN05860141, study PRJNA318959) | sponge metagenome | host: Aplysina aerophoba | place: Slovenia: Piran, Adriatic Sea, Gulf of Piran | collected 2013-05-07
TCGCCTCCCCGATCTCGCGAACCGCGTCTTCCCTGGTGGCGCCGGTGGCGACGCAGCCGGGCAGGTCGGGAACGTAGGCGGCGTAGTTGTTCGGCGATCTCTCGATGACGATGGTGTACCGCATCCCCTTCCTCACTCCTTCGCCCCGGCCTGCTTCATGACGCTCGCCCATGTCCCTCGCGGCAGGTCGTCGCCGGACTTGCCGGCGATGGTCACCGTGCCGGGCTTGTCCGGGTGCCGATACTGGCGATGGCTGCCTCTGACGCGGACCAGCCGCCACCCGTCCCGCTCGACCAGACGAATCGCATCCCTCACTTTGGGCATGGCCCGTCGCCTTCGCTTATCGATCAGCGCCATACCGTAAGCCGGGTCCTGACGCTTCCGGGTTGTCGGCGGCAGCGAAGCCGGAGGCGCGCACGCTCAGCTTGCCGCCTTCGCGGCCCTGCCGCAACCACCCGGACACACATGGGTTGACCATCGTGAACCGCCACCAGCTGGACGCGGGGAACGATCCGCGACAGCAGGATGGTCATGGCCTGGCTGTCCTTGCCGCCTGAGTGATTGAGGACGACGAGCGCGCCTGCCCGAATCATCGCCCGGCACTCGGACGGCAGGGGAAACCTGGCATTGTCGATGGACATGGATCGGTCTCCCCGGCGGCGGCGCGGGGACAGCTCCCAGGCCCCCCGAATCGCCCGGATGACGCCGGCCTCGAACGCCTGAGGCCGCGCCGCGAGGCCTGGCAGAGCGAAACGCCGGTGGCGCCGTTCGGGCAGGAATGGCGCGGAATGACCGCTGCCGGGATCGAAATGGCCGGCGCTTCGTGCTAACCGTGGGCGCAGACCCCGGCTATGGTCTGTCGGGAAAATTCGGCAACGCAGGGAGAGACCGGGTGAACAAGTCGGAGATTGCGGGCCTTGTGGCCGGCCGGACCGGAATCGGAAGGTCGGCGGCCGGGGACGCGGTGGATGCCGTGTTCGGGGCGATCGCGGAAACCCTGGCCAGGGGAGAGGATGTGCGGATCGTCGGGTTCGGGACCTTCGGCACCAGGAGCCGCCCCGCCCGCACGGGACGCAATCCGAGGACCGGCGAGAGCCTGAACATCGCCGCCTCCACCGCGCCGACCTTCAAGGCCGGCAAGCCGTTGCGGGATGCCGTGAACGCAGGCGGGTCGTGATCGGCGTGTCCGGCGATCGAGGACAAGCGGGGACAGGGGTGGCCGCATGTTGAATTCGGCCGCTTACCATTCGAAGACAGCGCCCGCTCCGGCGCGAGCGCCGTGCTGCGACAAGTCCAGCAGGGGTAAGGGCTTGATGCAGGGCAACAGTCGCCGCTACCGCCGAGCTTACGAAACATGCAGAAAAGCGTTTCATGGGCGTGCAGGAACAATTTCGCGCGCAAGCGGGGTCAAGGATTGCTGGACGTCTACGAACCTCGAAACACTCTTGGTCGCGACGACGGACGCCAACGGTGGCCCTGCCTTGAAGTTCAGCCGATGTTGATACGATGACCAAGCCTCACGTAACTGGTCCACTGCGAACCAGAGAGGCCAGCGGAGCCGTGTGCTTGCAGCCTTGCCTGTGCCCGAGGCGGACAATGAATCGAATATGTGGCACGGAGGTCGTAGGAGCGGATCGAATTACTTTAGAGCCAACGCCAAAGGGTCAAAATGATGAATTGTTCGGTGGCGTTGCGTTGACGGCCCCTAATGGAACATCTCTCCTTCGACGGGCATGCAAACTGCTTTGGCGTCTGCCGAAGAATTCGATTGCGGTTGGGAAGGCCCCCAGCAGAGACACCATCCCGTCGATGAGGGGACTATTCAATGCATTGGATATGCGACTTCTATGATCACACCCGAGCGTCAAATTGAAGAGGTCCTTGTCACGAAGCTGCGGGAGCTCAAGTACGAATACCGCCCCGACATCTGCAATCGAGTAACGCTTGAAGCAAACTTCAGGCAAAAGTTCGAAGCGCTGAACCGTGTTAAACTCACGGATAGCGAGTTCGAACGGCTCCTCGATGAGATCGTCACACCGGACGTGTACGAAGCGGCCCAGTCGCTGCGGAACCGGGAAGCATTCGAACGCGACGACGGCACGCCGCTCAACTACACCCTCGTCAACATCAAGGACTGGTGCAAGAACGACTTCGAAGTCGTCAATCAGCTTCGCATCAATACCGACAACAGCTATCACCGCTACGATGTCATACTCCTGATCAACGGCGTCCCCGTCGTTCAGATCGAGCTGAAGGCGCTCGGGATCAGCCCGCGGCGGGCGATGCAGCAGATCGTCGACTACAAGAACGATCCCGGTAACGGATACACCAGGACGCTTCTCTGCTTCGTCCAGCTCTTCATCGTCAGCAACCGCACGGATACGCAGTACTTCGCCAACAACAACGAACGGCACTTCGCCTTCGACGCGGACGAGCGGTTCCTTCCGATCTACCGGTTCGCGGCCGAGGACAACAGCAAGATCGTCCACCTGGACGACTTCGCAGACCGGTTCCTCGCCAAGTGCACGCTCGCTCACATGATCAGCAGGTACATGGTCCTCATCGCGAGCGAGCAGAGGCTCCTGATGATGCGGCCGTACCAAATCTACGCGGTCAAGGCCATCGTCGACTGCATCGATCAGAACTGCGGCAACGGCTATATCTGGCACACGACGGGCTCGGGCAAGACGCTTACCTCCTTCAAGGCCTCGACGCTGCTCAAGAGCAACGAGAGCATCCACAAATGCCTTTTCGTCGTCGACCGCAAGGACCTCGACCGCCAGACCCGCGAGGAGTTCAACCGGTTCCAGAAGGGCTGTGTCGAGGAAAACACCAACACCGCGGCGCTCGTCCGCCGCCTCCTGTCCAACGATTACGCGGACAAGGTCATCGTCACGACCATCCAAAAGCTCGGGCTCGCCCTCGACGAGAACAGCAGGCAAAACAAGCAGAACGCCGCTCAGGGCCGGTCGACGTTCAAGGAACGACTCCACGAGCTCCGCGACAAACGGATGGTCTTCATCTTCGACGAGTGCCATCGGTCGCAGTTCGGTGACAACCACAGGGCCATCAAGGAGTTCTTCCCGAACTCCCAGCTCTTCGGCTTCACGGGCACCCCGATCTTCGAGCAGAACGCGACCGTCAGGCAGATCGAGGGAGACACCGCCACCCTCCGAACCACCAGGGACCTCTTCGAGAAACAGCTCCACGCCTACACCATCACGCACGCGATCGAGGACGGGAACGTCCTCCGCTTCCACGTCGATTACTACAAGCCCAAAGACGCCCCGGCCCGCAAGGGCGATCAACCTCTCGCCAAGCGGGCGGTCGCCGAGGCCATCCTGGACAAGCACGATGCCGCGACGGGCGAGCGACGTTTCAATGCGTTGCTCGCTACCGCCTCGATCAACGACGCCATCGAGTACCATGACGTTTTCAAGGAGCTTCAGGCCGAGCGTCAGGCGGCCCACCCCGAGTTCGTACCCCTCAAGATCGCCGCCGTCTTCTCGCCACCCGCGGAGGGCAACAGGGACGTCCAGCAGATCCAGGAAGACCTCCCCCAGGAGAAGGAGGACAACCGGCACGACCCCGAGGGCAAGAAGACCGCGCTCAAGGCCATCGTCGCCGACTACAACGGGCGGTATGGCACCAGCCACGACATCAACGACTTCGACCTCTACTATCAGGACGTCCAGCGGCGCATCAAGGATCAGCGGTTCCCCAACCGCGACCTGCCCGACAAGGGCGAGGAAAAGATCGACATCGCCATCGTCGTCGACATGTTGCTCACCGGCTTCGACGCCGCGTTCCTCAACACGCTCTACGTCGACAAGAACCTCAGACACCACGGGCTGATCCAGGCCTTCTCCCGCACCAACCGCGTCCTCAACGCGACCAAACCTTACGGCCACATCCTCGACTTCCGCCAGCAGCAGGACGGTGTCGACGCCGCCATCGCTCTCTTCTCCGGCGCCCAGCCCGACAAGGCCCGCGAAATCTGGCTGGTGGACAAGGCGCCCGCGGTCATCGACGGTTTCAAACAGGCCGTCGCCGACCTGGACGAGTTCATGCATTCACAAGGCCTCGAAGCAAAGCCCGACCAGGTGAACAACCTCATGGGCGACGACGCCCGCGCCCGGTTCATCAATCGGTTCAAGGAAGTCCAGCGGCTCCAGACGCAGCTCGACCAGTACACCGACCTCACCGACGCGCAACGGGAGCAGATCGAGCAGACCCTCGCCAAGGACGATCTCCGCGCCTTCCGCGGCGCCTACCTCGACACCGCCCAGCGCCTGAAAGAGCAGCAGGGTATACCCGGCGGGGGCGGCGTGCCGGCCATCCCCGAGGTCGACCAGCTCGACTTCGAGTTCGTCCTCTTCGCTTCCGCCGACATCGACTACGACTACATCATGAAGCTGATCGCCAGGTACTCGGGTCAGGACCCCACGAAGGTCGAGATCAGCCGCGAGCAGCTCATCGGACTGATCCAGTCCGACGCCAAGTTCCTCGACGAGCGGGAGGAGATTGCCGAGTACGTCCGCTCGCTCAAGGAGGGCGAAGGCCTCGACGAGGCCGCGGTCCGCGCCGGTTACGACCGCTTCAAGGCCGCGAAGCAGGTCGAAGAGACCGCCAATCTCGCCCGGACCCACGGGCTGACGGCCAAGTCGCTCGAAACATTCGTCGATACCATCCTGAAGCGCATGATCTTCGACGGCGAGGAACTCACCGACCTGATGGAGCCGCTCGGCCTCGGCTGGCGCGAGCGCCGCGAGCGGGAACTCGCCCTCATGGCCGACCTCGTTCCGCTCCTGAACAAGCGGGCGGACGGCCGCGACATCTCCGGCCTCAACGCCTATGAGGACGGGGGCACGGAGTGATGGCCGACAAGCCATCGCGTCTTGTGCCGAAGCTGCGGTTTCCGGAGTTTGTGCAAGGCCCCGGTTGGGATCACGCTAGGATTGCCGATCTCGTCGAGACAGTCACCCCGCCAAAGAAGCTGACCACCTCCCAATACCTTGCGGATGGTCGTTTTCCTATAATCGACCAGTCGGCGAGCTTCATCTGCGGATGGACAAATGATGACGAAGCGGTAATCACGAGGCCGCTTCCGGTTATCGTCTTTGGTGATCACACGTGCGTACTGAAGTTTATTAATCAGCCATTCGCGCAGGGGGCGGACGGAATCAAGATATTCACGGCAAGGAGTTGCGTGTCGACTGTGTACCTCTATCACCAGTTGTCGCATAGACCGGTGGTGATGGAGCAGTACAAACGGCACTTCTCCGCGTTGAAGAAGAAGGTTGTTTGCTTTCCCGACCCAAAGTCAGGCGAGCAGCAGAGGATCGCCGACTGTCTCGGCTCGCTGGACGACCTGATCGCGTCGGAGGATCGAAAGCTCGACGCCCTGCGGCGGCATAAGCAAGGGCTGATGCAGCAGCTTTTTCCCCAGCCTGGCGAGGCCCAGCCAATCCTCCGATTTCCTGAGTTTCGAGGCGACCCAACCTGGTCGGCTCCGCAATTCTCTGACCTGTATCGCTTCAAGCGCACTAACACACTGTCGAGAGACAAACTCAACTACGAAACCGGAACGATCAGGAATATTCACTACGGCGATATTCACACCAAGTTCAAGCCTCTTTTCCGATTGGATGAGGAGCATGTGCCGTATGTCAATCCAGATGCCTCAGCTAACGGGTTTAATGACGGCACCTTCTGTGAAGAAGGTGACATCGTACTTGCCGACGCGTCTGAAGATCTCGACGACGTCGGAAAAGCAATCGAAGTATTTTCGCTAGACGGAGAACGAGTTGTCGCTGGCACGCACACCATTCTGGCGACTCGGCGAGGGAAAGTCCCTGTCATTGGCTTCGGCGGGCAACTATTTCAATCGGCTGCCGTTCGTGCCGGGATAAAGAAAGAAGCTCAGGGCGCGAAGGTCTACGGCATTTCGGCGAATCGTATTTCGACCGTTCCGGTCCCGATCCCGCCAACGGTAGCCGAGCAGCAAGAGATCGCCAAGTGTTTCTCCGCACTCGACACCTGGATTGGCGCGCAATTGGCCAAGCTGGACGCCCTCCGGACTCACAAACAAGGCTTGTTGCAGCAGCTTTTTCCCTCACTGGATGACAATGAATAATGAACAATATGCCGAAGATCCGTCAGTACAAGAATTTGACGACTCTTGCGCGAAGGCTTCGTAATGATGTAGATAACTTCGATTGTGTTTTGCTTTACGCCTACAACAGGACGGGGAAGACACGTCTGTCGATGGAATTCAAGGATCAAGGGAAACGAAAAGGTAAAGGTGCACCGGACACTCTCTACTTCAATGCTTTTACCGAAGATCTCTTTGTCTGGCACAACGATTTCGATGGCGATACGGATCGACACCTGAGGATCAATGAGAACTCTGCGTTCTTCAATGGGCTCACTGAACTTGCACTTGACGAGGCTATCGCGGGCTACCTGTCACGCTACGCCGATTTCGATTTCGACATCGATTACGAAAAGTGGGTAGTCACCTTTCGCAAGGGTGATGACGAGCGCATCAAGATTTCCCGAGGCGAGGAGAATATTTTCATCTGGTGCATGTTCATGGCGATCTGCGAGCGGGTCGTTGATGGACACCCGTCGTATCGCTGGGTTAAACACCTATACATTGACGATCCAGTCTCGTCGCTGGACGACGACAATGCCATCGCTATCGCCTGTGATCTATCGGCACTTCTTCGCAATGCCACGAACCGCCAAGACGTTAACGGAGAGCGAAACCCGATCAAAACGCTTCTCTCCTCTCACCACGCGTTGTTCTTTAACGTCATGTGCAATGAGCTTGGTAGGACAAGGGAAGGCCAAGAGAAAATAAGGATTAAGAGGTATTTCTTGCATCGACCGGATTCCGAGGGAAAGTTTACGCTACGTACAACCGGAGACACGCCCTACTTTAGCCACGTAGCCACTCTCTCTGAGCTTCACACGCGAGCGCAGACCGGAACACTTTATACATACCATTTCAATGCCCTCCGCAGCATCTTGGAGAAGACGGCTAGTTTTCTCGGCCACGATGACCTCCGAGTCTGCCTATCCGGACTTGAGGACGAAGCCCTCTACAACCGGGCACTGAACCTGCTGAGCCATGGCAAGTACGCGATAAACGAACCGGTTGAGATGGTGGACGACAACAAAAAGCTGTTTCGCAGAATACTCAACGATGTCGTTGACCGTTTTCAGTTTGCACTTCCGGAGCTTGATCCTGAAGCCGCCCTACAGAGTGATACCCATGATTGACCAAGAGCAGCAGCAACTCGGCAAGACACTCTGGGACATCGCCGATACGCTCCGGGGGGCGATGAACGCGGACGATTTCCGCGACTACATGCTCGCGTTCCTGTTCCTCCGCTACCTCTCGGACAATTACGAGCAGGCTGCGAAGAAGGAACTGGGGCGCGACTACCCCGACCCGAACGCCGTTGGCAGTGGCGGGCGGTCCCCTTTGTCCGTCTGGTACGATCAGAACCCCGGCGACGTGCCGTCGTTCGAGAAGCAGATGCGGCTCAAGGCGCATTACGTCATCCACCCCGATTACCTCTGGGCCAGCATCGCCCACATGGCCCGGACCCAGAACGGCGAGCTTCTCAACACGCTCCAACGCGGCTTCAGGCATATCGAGAACGAATCGTTCCAGAGCACGTTCTCGGGTCTGTTCTCGGAGATCAATCTAACCTCCGACCGGCTCGGCAAGTCCTACACGGACCGGAACGCGAGGCTCTGCACGATAATCGCCAAGATCGCCGAGGGCCTCGCGGAGTTCTCCACGGACAGCGACACCCTCGGCGACGCTTACGAGTATCTGATCGGGCAGTTCGCCGCAGGCTCGGGCAAGAAGGCCGGTGAGTTCTACACGCCGCAGCGGATCTCGGCGATCCTCTCCGAGATCGTCACGCTCGACAGCCAGGAGCCGAAGACCGGCAGACGGCCGCACCTTGCCAGCGTGATGGACTTCGCCTGCGGCTCGGGTTCGCTGCTGCTCAACGTCCGCAAGCGCATGGGGCCGCACGGTATCGCCAGGATCCATGGGCAGGAGAAGAACATCACCACCTACAACCTCGCGCGGATGAACATGCTGCTGCACGGGGTGAAGGACTCTGAGTTCGAGATCTACCACGGCGACACGCTGACCAACGACTGGGACATGCTGCGCGAGACCAACCCGGCGAAGAAGCCCAAGTTCGACGCCGTGGTCGCCAACCCACCCTTCAGCTACCGGTGGGATCCGAACGAGGCCCTGGGGGAGGACGTACGCTTCAAGAACTACTGGCTCGCTCCGAAGTCGGCGGCGGACTTCGCGTTCCTGCTGCACGGGTTTCACTACCTCGAAGACGACGGCGTGATGGCGATCATCCTGCCGCACGGCGTGCTGTTCCGCGGCGGCGCGGAGGCGAGGATTCGCAAGAAGCTGCTCGACGACGGGCACATCGACACCGTGATCGGCCTGCCGGCGAACCTGTTCTATTCGACCGGCATTCCGGTCTGCATCCTCGTCCTGAAGAAGTGCAGGAAGCCCGACGATGTGCTGTTCATCAACGCGTCCGAGCATTTCGAGAAGGGCAAGCGGCAGAACTTCCTCTCGGACGGGCATATCGAAAAGATCGTCGACACCTACCGGCAGCGCCCGGAGAGCATCGAGCGCTACGCCCGACGCGTGGGAATGGCGGAGATCGAGGCCAACGACTTCAACCTGAACATCTCCCGCTATGTCAGCACGGCCGAGCCGGAAGTCCAGATCGATCTGAAAGCCACGCACAAGGAGTTGGTCGAGATCGAGAAGCAGATCCAAGAGTCGACGGCGAAACATAATAGGTTTCTTGAGGAACTTGGTCTCCCTCCTTTGCCAACGCCTGCAAAATAATCGAAACGACCCCTACGGCATGGACCTTTACGTGCTGACGGTCCTTTTCGCGCTGATGGTCGATGACGCGGATCGGCTCTGCCGCAAGCTGAAGCGCAGGTTCGGGCACTCACGCGAGGACTGGACCACACTTGCCGCCCAGTGCATGCGGGCTACTCTCCCGAACCAGGAGACGACTCCTTGCACTGAACCAGCTCAAATCACTTATCAACCAATACAACCGCACAGTGCTGCTCCTCCCAAAAAGCTGCCCTATACTTCGAGCGAGCATCACCTGGTTCCTTGGCAGCAATTTGACTTTCCAAGGTTTTCCGAATTGCCTCGAACGATGTCCTACTCAACCTTATTCCACTGTTTATCGACCGACCACCGCGACTCTTGTTCCTTCCCACCAGAAGTGGTCGAAGATATTTGAGCACCCGCGGCGGCACCCACGAATAATGCCGCATACCGGTATGCATGTGGAGATTCGCCCAATGGTTGATGCGCCGGACATGTTCGATAGGAATAGCAAGATCCACTTCACCTGCATGCTCCGCTATAGCGTCAATGATTATTGATACAGCCACGGGGTGTATTGTGCCGTCGTTGACACGCTCCCTTCCGACTATCCCAAATGCGTGTCTAAGTCGAATTTCTATTGCCTGACGTATCGTGGCCATCGCCAAGTCCGAATGATTGCCGGCAAAGCTCAATCCAAACGTTCCATGGCCATAAATTGTCTGCAAGGCTCCGTGGTAGAAATCTACCGAGCGTGTCAATAGGCTCTTCCCGAGGCCGAATGAAACCTGTGGTTCGGAAAGAAATGTACCCCACTCTTGGAAGAGATAGCGACTATCAAAGAATGTGTGTTTCATGAACCGAATTAGATTTCCGTACAGAACCGTTGTAGTTGGATCGTCACTTTCCCGCGGTACCCGCCTCACCACGCTGTCCATTTCCTCGATGAACAGTTCTCCAAGCGCACGATAGTATGCATTGTCTATCAACTTCCTTTCGTAGTCTCGGAAACTCTTTGGTAGCGCGGCCCCCATCCTCTGGTCCGTGCTGGTTTCTACGTTCAGCCTTATTCCTGTCACATCTTCAAACGCTTCAAAATATAGGTCTCGGCCACCTTCATCCTTGTACCAGTGGCTTATGCGCTTCCAAGTTTCGGCGGCGTTTCGACTCTCCGCTTTCCGCCCATCAATCAAATTGACCAGTTCGCTCCTATACCTATTGTACGTCGCGCTGCCTTGGGTTCCATTCAAGTGTTTGCTCCTTCGTCTTTATCCGGAAAGTTCTAATCCCGCCATATATGAACACGCATTCTGTCCAACAATCAGGGCGCGCAAGATTTTAGTGCTCGGCATCGCCATACTCGACTAGCCATTTGCGCGTCTTGGCTGTGCAACCGGTGCCGCCCACCGTCCTCTGCCTTCTCTCGGTGCAGCGCCATGCGACCGGTACTTTCCGACTGAACAGCACCATCCGGGCTCGCGCTGTCGTCGCTTCCGGACGCTAGGAGCGCGAAGATGAAGGGTAGCTGAGGTGCAAGCATGGCGCGAACGAATTCGACTGAGTTTGTCCATTCGAATTCGCCGAATGGCGCATGGAGGGCGACCTGTTGCCAGCGGGGGATGAGCGGCAAGAACTGGCGGATGGCCAGTCGGGGTCCGGAGATTGAACGCAACCGCTTTCGGCACGATGACAGGTGCCGCGCGTATTTCACCGGGCAAATCGTAGAATTAAGGCATTCCGCCGGGTTGCGCGTTCCGTCGCCGCATGGTACTGCGATTCTGACCAAATAAGCGCATGTAGTGACTCTCAGTACGAGATGGCCACCTGCGGTCGGAGAGGGAAAGCGGCATGCAAGGTTGGTTTCTCCTCGGGATCGTGGCCGGCGGCGCGCGACGCCTCTTGGGCCGGCTTCCTCACGGGCATGCGCCTCAACGAGGTCCTGGCGCTGCGCTGGGAGCGTGTCGACAGGA
>MKWU01007144.1_pt1 | contig 10878 bp, 20 predicted proteins | sample 809101 | NCBI WGS metagenome assembly MKWU01 (sample SAMN05860141, study PRJNA318959) | sponge metagenome | host: Aplysina aerophoba | place: Slovenia: Piran, Adriatic Sea, Gulf of Piran | collected 2013-05-07
GGATGCGCAGGCTCAGCTTCCAGGCGTCGCCGCCGGGCTCCTGTCCGCCCGGCATGAACTGCTCGGTCAACTGGAGCGTGTTCTGTTTGAGCCGCCGGACTCCGTTCAGGATGATCCGGCTCCTGATGCGGAACGACTTGCTGATCAGGGTGGAGAAGCCTTCCACGATGGCGCCACCCACAAGCCCGGCGAGGACCATGTCAGAGTTGCGGAGGAAGGCACGGGTGGCCTTCATGGCGAAGTTCGGATCGAACCAGTCGGGTACGAGGGTGGACGACGAGATGAGCTCCCGAAGCGCTTCGGGCGTGTCCTTCGGCGGATCGAAGTAGCGATCGACCGTCTTGGCTATCGTCCGATGGACGTCAGCGGGGGGCACCACCTTTGCCAGTTCTTTGACCGCATGGTCGGCCAGAGGATCGCCCTGGGTCGTGTAGCGGATGTAGCGCTGCGCCAGTTCGGGATCCAGTTCTCGGGCGGCCTCGTAGCCAGCGATGTAGCAGGCGGGGATGTCGAAGGCCGGTGCCGGGTCGGTTCGCGCTCCGCTGTCAACCCTGACCGGTGATGGCGAGACGGACATTTGGACTGCTGGGTTGATGTCTCAGCCCTGGTCTTCGATGAGGTGCGATTCTGTTCCTACTTCGCGCGGCGACCCCGAACCGTTTGAGGGTGCTGGGCTTCCGCCCGGCGTCGAGGTGGCGAGACGGTTGCTGAGCATCAGGACCTCGACGCCACGCGCGCCTGCAACCCGCCCTTCCAGCATCGCTCTCGCGTTCCATCGCCGGCACCGGGCAGCTTCCGACTACTCCGCCGAACGGCACGACGAGGGAAACAGCCTCCCACTTCACGGTCCTGCGCCAATGAAGGAGCACGTCTGTTTCCATCTTCCCGGGGCCGAAGATGGCGTCGCCCATGACTCCGGCTGCCAGCCTCAGGAACTCCTGGTCGACGTCGATCACATCGCCCGGGCGCCACCCGTCCACCAGCTCCCGGCTTCGTTCCACTTCCGCCTCGGATGTCGGCCGGATCCTCGCTGATCCGCCGCCGGTCACGGAGGCTGCGCCTTGCCCGCTGGACACGTGTGCGGTGACATGATCGCTCCTGTTCCGGTGGCGGCGGACCCGTAGACCCACCAGTGGCCGTTGTGGCTGCACCCGTTGATCACCTTAACCAAGCCTCGACGTGGTCTTCCGAGAAGAAATAGTAGGCCGCCGCCCGCGGTCGACTGAAGAGAGTGACGGCTGGTGCCGAAGAACGTCCCCCGGCCCCTTGTGAGTCTGGCTACGGTTGCTCTCCGGACCGAGAAAGTTCAGAACGCGTGCGCCTGGCCTCCAATCCTACAAGTTGATGTATAAGATAGGTGTGTTGATATGAGCTTCCTGCGTGCCGGTTTCATAAAACGGTGCGTTCCGGTTGTCGATACGATGCCTCCAGCTTCGGCGCAACCGCGACTCGTGCCGATCAGTGAGGGAGAATCCGTTGACAGATTCAGCTCGCCCGGCATTGCCTCCCCGTCGAGCCACGCCCGGACCTTCTAGGGCGCAGCGATGCGCCGCCGCGGCGTCGCCGTCGGCAACTTCTTACTCTCCGAGAAGGCCGGCGGCGAGGAGTTCACCGGCGACGACGAAAAGGTGCTGGTCCTGTTCGCGTCCCAGGCCGCGGCGGCAATCGTCAACTCCCGCACGCACTCTCGACCACCGCGGCGGCTCGCCACACGGACCGGCAGCGCGTCCACAAGTCTTGAGTCGCTGCTGCTAACCGCTTACCGATGGTAGGGCCAGAACTCGCCGGCCGTCCGGTCGCGTGGTAAACGGGACTGTCTTGAGGGACAGTTCCCCATTGCGGTCGGCCGCAAAGTACTGCGTCATCTGCTACTTCGCTGGACTCCGAGCGGGAAGAAGTGAGGTCGCTCTAGACTCGGCCACCTGGGTCCTTCCGGCGTCGCGAATGAAGTCCCGCAAGGAGCACAGGGTTCCCCTCTCCAGCGCGACGCTTGTGGTCCTTGAGCGGGCCGATGGACTGCAGGGCCGGGATCGAGGTCTGGTGTTCCTCGTCATTACGGCGAAGATGGTGGGCGTCGCCGTGTTCGGTCGGTCGCTGAACGACCTCAGTATCGATTGCAGCCCGCGCGGGTTTCGCAGTTCGTTCCGGTCGTGGTGCTCGGACAAGGGGGTCGACCGGGAACTGGCGGAGCAGGCCCTGGCCCACGCGGTCGGTAGCCAGGTCGAGCAGTGCTACGCCCGTAGCGACGTGTTGGAGCGGAGGCGCGAGGTCATGGAGACCTGGGGGCGTTCCGGGCCCAGTAAGCGGCTAGCGAGAAGGACGGGCTTCGGGAGGTCGTGCCGGCCCCTGACGGGAAGTCTCGTTCTCTTCCGTGGCCTCCTCCGGGACACATAACCTGGACGTACTCGGTTACGCCACCCAACCTTGTGAGTCGCCAGGACCGCTCTGGACTCATCCTCTCGCCCGGTGGTCTTAGGCTCCGTAGCGCCCCGGCTACTACTCGAGCAAGCGCGCGCGATCGCGGAGGATTGAGTAGGCCTCGGAGCGGGAAAGGTCGTCGTCGATCTGGAGGCTGAAGGACTCGCTCCAGGTGCCGGTCGCCGGGTCGGTCTCGACGTAGGTCATCGAAGACCCGTTCTCCCAGGCGACCACTGCTCCGGTGCCCTCGGGCGAGACGAAGATCGTCGGCTGTCCACTTCCGATGGTCGGCGCCGGACGCTCGGACTTGACCTGCAGCCGGGCGAGGTGCTGGACGTAGTCGTCGCCGACCGGCTGGGCCGCGGCGAGGAGAACATGGCTGTCTCCCGTGACGGTCCGTTCCAGGAGGTCGCCTTCTTGAGATCGAGCGCCGAAAATCACGATGTGATGGCGAGCTGCACTCGACACGCTGGTAAGCCCACCCTCCAGGCAAAGCTCGGGGGCTCCTGCGACTAGGGCGTCCTTGACGTCAGCGGCTAGCTGGCTTCTTACTCGGGCGCGGATTCGCCTTCCAAAGATGACGATGTGGTGGCGCGCCGCCTCCGCAACTGTGGCTAGCGAATTCTCTTCTTCGTCCTCAAGCCGCTGGCAGAGATTGGTGGATTCAAGGTGGTCGGCCAGACTGCCGGCAAGTTCGGACAACTCCGTCGCCGGAGTCGAGAGTTCGAGCTGAACGAGAGCGCCGCTGGCGCTGTCGGCGAAACCGATGACCACCGCGTTGGCCTCGGAGGCCGCGTCGACAGTCGGGGCCTTGAGCAGGCTCGCCGCCACTCCGCCCTCGTACGGGTTGTCGATCAGTTCGGGCGACACGTAGTCGTTTAGCCGGTGCACACGACGCCAGGTAGAGGCCAGCTCCCCGTCGATGAGCACGACCGGCGCATACATGACCTTCTCGCCGTCTGTGGTGTCCTCCGACCAGACGACGTGGAGGACAGTCCGTGTGCTCGACCCGCTGGAACTTCCCTCAACGAGTTCGAAACGGTCGTGGGTGACGGCGAGGCGGGGAGCCGACTTGTTGCTGAAAATGTTGCCGGAAACTTCGATGGTCTCGGACCACTCAGCGCCGTCGAACGTGGCGAGGTTGATGCGAGTCAGGGTCGAGGCGTTGTTGCTCGGCCAGACGACATAGAGCTGGCCAGTGGGGGCGTCAAAGGACAAGGACGGTGTCTTGTCGCTGTCGTCAGCTTCGCTGCCAGGCACGAGGTAGTGCTCGACCGTCCCCGAGCCTCGACGAGCTTCAAGCCGAAGGACTTCGGCATCCGCCGCCGCTTCGGTTCCGGCAGGGAACAGGTCGCTGTAGGTTCCGACGGAAACCTGGTAGATGTCGCCGCTCTTGCCCAGGACCGGAGCGCTGCCGGCGGCGTGTAAGGCGCCAGCACCGAGCAGCAGTCCGAGCAGCGCCCCGACGGCCACATGGCCGAGCCGCAAGTCGTTCCAGAACCTGTTGAACATTACCTTCATCATACCCTCAGATTCACAACTTGACGGAGATCGAGTGACATCAGCACGTTCGCTAGACCCGCGCGACCAGGGTAGAAGCGACGCTCAAGCTCACCGAAGTACTGCTGAGCCCGTTCGGACTCGCCTTCCAGCATGGCCGTTTGGCCTAGCAGGTACAGACAGTTCTTTACCGTGTCGGAGTCCCCGTGCGCTTCCGCCAGCGCTAGGGCTCTCTCTCCGTGACGTTTCGCCGTTCGAGGGCGCTTCAGTTCCAGGTGGGCAAAGCACACATCGAGGTGCGAGATCGCGGCATCGAGGCCAGCCTTTGCTCGCTGGAAGGTCCGAAGACTGCGGTAGAGGAGCCTTAGGCCCTCCCGAACTCGAGCACTGCGGAGGCCTTGGCCACCCGCTCTGGCAACGATGGCGTAACCCAGGTTTCCCTCGACGCCAGCCACCCACGTGGGCCGAGCATCCCTCGACTCGCGAAGGGCTTTCCGGTACTCGGCGGCAGCGTCGGCTTCGCAGCCTTCGGTCAGCAACAGATTGCCCAGCAGGTTGTGTGAGCCGGCCATCGAGCCGGGACGATCAACACACGCGGAGTGGTGTAGGGAAAGTCGAGCGTAGAACAGCGCCTTCTTGACCTGCCCTTCCAACTCGTGGGCACGAGCCAACGCGTAGGAGGCCAGCCAGCAGTTGTATTCAACGGCACTTCGGAGCAGCACCTGGCGCAACTCCGGCATGACCCTGGCGCCGTTCCCGAGTTCGGTTTCGGCGGTGGCCCAGCCACAGACAGCCTCGTCGGATCGAGCGTCATCGCCGGCCGCAGCCGCAACCTGCGCAGCCCGGCGATAAACGACCGCTGCTTCCCGATACGACCCCTTGTTGCCGAGTTCCCGCCCACGGTCTCTGAGCGTCTCGAAGTCCTCCGCCACCTCGACCGCGCGAGGCTCCGCCTCGGACGCGGGAACGCGCTCCGGGACGAACGCCGGCTCAGGCGACGAGTGGAAAGGAACGACGGTGGCGGTCATTGGCTGCGGAGCGACTGATTCAAAGGCAGGCGAAAGGGGGCGAGGGGTCCGCACCGACGAATCGCTCCGCCCCCTGTCAGTCCCCTGTGAAGGCGGACTGCTCGTGTGAAGGCTACTGCCGTGCGGAGGCGTCAGCCTAGCTGCTGGTCCGGTTTTGTCAAGACAGGCAGGGGATCATGAACACACGGGACGTCGCTGTCGTGTGTGTCATCGGGCTACTTGTATGTTGTTTCCGTGCGGGTGTATCTTCTCCTGGTTGCTAGTGCTCTGGCTACTATCCCAACGTGGTCACCGCCGTGACGAAGACCCATCTGGTCCAGTGGCTCCCAATTTCGGCGGCCGGCGCCTCTCGCATCGGGAGATGCCCCGCCGCCGAGGCCGAAGTGGAGCAGCGGCTACGCGAAGCGCTCGAGGCTCAGACCGACGCCGAAGTGGTGGGCCTGCGGACTGGAGACGAGGACTTGTCTCCGAGCGCGAACAACATGGCTTCCGATCGGCCCGCGGCTGGCAGGGCCGGCGGCCGGCATTGCGATTCTGTGAGCTGGAGGCGCGCGCGCGAGAAGGTCGCAGCCGAACTGATGCAGGCCGCAAACACCTTCAGGTTGTCCGATGAGGATAGCGCTAGAGCGCTCTCGAAGCAGCGACTGGCCTGAGCAACACGCACGCGAGGAACTAGGCAACAGGCCTTCTCTGCCAGACGATCACGGTAGCTGTCAATGGCAACCGAAAACTGCACACTTGTGGCAACTGAAAACTGCACACTCGTGCCGGGGCGGTAGAGGCGGGATCAGGCCTCCGGAGCAGGGCCGCAGGGCTCCGGTGTCGGCCGTAGGGTGCGGAGCGACCGGAGGCCGACACCGGCTGCGCGACGAGGCCGGGTTGCCAGTGGATGATCACGAGCCGGAGTCCTGGTGACGCTCTTCGCGGGCAGGGCGCAGGAGGTCCTGGTAGGCCTTCATCGGTAGCTGTTGCCCCGGATGTTGACGATGTGGCAGCGGTGCAGGAGGCGGTCGATGAGGGTCGCGGGCACGTGGAGCGGTGTGGAGGGCCTGGAAGGGCGGTCTTCCGCCCCTGATCTGCCAGTGGCCCTGTGTGGGGAACGGACCGACCAGGGCTGTTCAGCACCCGGGGTCCGGCACTTTCGCGGCTTGCGTCGCCCTGACCCGGGTAAGCGTCAGAAAGTGACAGTTGGCCATGTCAACGGCGCGTCGACACGCCAAGCGGCCGCGGCGCTCAGGCGACTGGCTTCCGCTCGCGGGCGAGGTATGCGGCGATGGTGTCGTCGCCGGTGTTGTAAGGATGGTGGTAGGCGGACTGGCGTTCGGCTGCGACCTGCGCCGGCGAGAGTTCGTAGAGGCGGCGTTCGCCGGTGATCGGGCGTCGCGTGCTCCGGAAGCGGCGGACGTGTCGGGTGGAGCCTGAGCGATCGACGATGTAGATGCCGTTGTCACCGTGGTTGAGCGCGGCGAAGTGATGGGGTTCGAGGGCGCGGACCAACCACCCCTCGGGGAGTCGCGGTGCGCTGAATACGCGAAGGTGGTACGTGCTGTGGTGGTCCTGGTCGAAGAACTCGCCGGCGATCTGGAGGAAGCGCGCCGGCTGGAAGGTTGTGTCGGCGTCGATACCGCGGCGATCGAGCTCGTCGAGAAGAGGGTAGATGCTTTCGGGGCCGCCGTTCCAGTGCAGGTAGGTGGCGCAGCTGATGCTGGTGCGGTTGGCGAAGAGGACTACGGCTCGGTTGCCCATGCGGTGAAGCTCCTTTCGGGGCCGGTGTTGGTGATCTCGTCTCTCACCCCTTCATGGAGACGGAGAGCGCCGGGCGCCGGCATCCGCGGAGCAGGCAAGCTCGACCTGCTCGTCAGAGACGGCGAGCCGCTCCAACTGGGCGCGATCCTCCTGCCCCAGGTCGTCGACTAACGCAGCGAGCGTCGCGGCCATCCAGACCGCCGTGAGTACTGCGATACCGCTGCAACAGCAGGTCGGCAGCTTCCTCACCAGGAGCTTGCATGCTCCGATCGGCCAGGGCCGCTGCTACCCGCAGCCGCCGCGACGTGTCCGGGTCGAGGTAGATCAGCCAAACCTTCTTTGCTCTCCGCGACGGCGCCACCTTCGCGCTGCCGGCCGGCTCCTCCGCGGTGGCCGCCATGAACTCCGTGAGCGGCGTCTCCTTCTTGTTCATGCTCCTCCCCCTCTCTCTTGATCTACTCGTACAGAGGCCCCACCTCCGGCGCGGCGCCGGACCGCGGTTCGAGTTCCTGCGCCGTGCGGCCGGCCATGAACGCGCGGGCGTGAGCCACGCGATAGCCGAGCGTTGCTGGACAGACCTCCGCGCCAACGCTACGCAACGCCTCCGTCGCCCGAGGCGTCCAGTGGCCACGAAGAGGGCAGCCGTTCAGCACCACGGCCGTTTGCGCTCCAGCCACCATCGTCCGCGTCGCCGCCTTCCCGCGGTCCCGTATCGATCACAGCGACGTCGGTCCCGGCAGCTTGTGCCGATTCGAGCCCTTCGGCGCCAAACGGTGTAGTGTCCTGACGTTCACTTGCTCCCCGCTCGCTCCCCGCTCGCTCCCCGCTCGACACACCGCAAGGTCTCGGGCGGGGTAATTTTTGCCGATTGAGCATGAGCAGCGGGCCTCCAGTCAAGCGTGCGGTCGTCTTTGTCGACGGCCAGAACCTGTTTCACGCTGCCCGCGAAGCCTTCGGCTACACGTATCCCAATTCCGACGTTACAGCTCTCGCCAAGCAAGTTTGCGCGGGGCAGGGATGGGAACTTGTCCAGGTGCGCTTCTACACGGGGATCTCTGATGCAGGCGACAACCCCAGATGGCACTTCTTCTGGACTCACAAGCTCGCGGCGATGGGGCGCCAGGGAGTGAATCGTGTACAGCAGGCCACTCCGGTACCGGAACCGCACGGTGCCCTTGCCCGACGGCACGCAGCACTCCCTCCTGATCGGAGAAGAGAAGGGAATCGACGTGCGGATCGGGCTCGATGTGATCGCCCTTGCTCATCGTTGCGACTACGACGTAGCCCTCGTCATGAGCCAGGACCAGGATCTCTCGGAGGTCGCCGGGGAGATCCGGACCGTCGCGCGTGAGCAGCGACGGTGGAACGCTCTACGACCAGTGCCTTGACCCGCGGGACTATCGGAGGAAGCCCTGAAAGGTCTTCTCTAGCCTCCTGGCCACGGGACGCCTGCCCCTTGCAGGCTCATCCGGTGGCGTAGGAAATCCGCTTGAGACTTTCGTTCCCTTCAAGGAGTTGCAAGCCCCGCAGAGAAGCCACAGGTTCTCTGGATGATCAGTGCCGCCCTTCGATACCTGCACGATGTGGTCTACCTTCAGGCTCCGTTTCTCGAAGTGGACGTTGCAGCCGCGGGCATCAGCTGGATGAGCTCGTGCGCGTGTCAGCGGTTGTGACGCAGCCAGGGAGGTCGGGAGCGTAGGCGGAGTAGTTGTTGGCCGCTTTCTCGATGGCGATCGTGTACTTCACGAGGGCCCCTGCAGGGCGCTGAGCGGCTACCGGGTCGAAGTGCTGGTGCGCGGCTGCTGAGGACCTTGGGACGTAGCATCCTGCGAGTCGTCGTCAAGGGGCCGTGGACGTCGCCGGCGATTGTCGGCCACCAGCTTGTCGACGTTGCGGATGATCCGAGCGCGCTGCCCGGCCGAGAAGGTTGCTTCGAAGAGTTGGTTCCAGGGGTGGCGTCCGCTCATCGGCTTGGTCCTCTGCGGGCCGACGGGAGCGATGCGCCTAGACGGCTGCCGGCATGTTGACCTCGACGGTGGCCGGCGGCGCGTCGACTACGACGGCAGTCGTCTGGGGCGGCGGCACCGGATCGCCGTCGCGTCGTAGGCCCTCGAGGTGGAACTCGATGGCTTCGCGCATGAGTTCGAGGACTTCGTCGAGCGTGTCCGCGGCGGCGACACAGCCAGGGAGATCGGGAACGTAGGCCGAGTAGTTGTCGCCGGCTTTTTCGATGATGACTGTCTACTGCATATGGGCACGGTCACCTTGCCTGGCTTGGCGTGAGGCCAGCTCTTAGGAGGTGGTGCGAGCGCCTTCGGCGGTCGGAGCCGGCCGCCCGCGGGGCGGTGCCGCCGTGTCGCGACGAGGCTGGCGAAGGGCTTGTCGGCGGCGGTTGTCGGCGACGATCTTGTCTCCGTCCGCGGAGATCGCGGCGCGCTCTTGCGGGGTGTAGGTGCGTTCTAGGAGGTGGGTGCAGGAGTGGCGTGCGCTCGTCGGGAAGGTCCTCGTCGAGGGTTTGTGGTGGCGGCGGTGTCCGTGGAGGGAGTCGGCTTCGAGCTCCTGAAGGTGCTCCTCGTAGAACTTATCAGCGAGGCGGACGTAGCGTTCGTAGAAGCGCTTCTCGTCGGTCTTGAGGCCGCCGGTGAGGAGGATGACGTTGCGGCGCGGGTCAAAGGCGTAGAAGAGGCGAATGGGAGGTCGCGTGCGAACACGGAGTTCCCGCATGTGAGGGTGGCGGGAGGTCTTGATGGCGGAGGCGTAGGGATGGCGAAGATTGACGCCATCCTTCATCAGGGCGTCGACGAGGCGGTTGGTGGCTTGCTGGTGAGAGACGCTGAGGGCGTTCCACCAGGCGCTGAACTGATCGGTGTACTCGACGGTTACGGGCATCGGGCGGAGAGCCTAGCCGGCGACGGCCGAAGCCGCCGCCGGCTGTTGAGAGGCCGCTAGGCGTCGTCCTCCGCGGGTTGTTCGCGGAGTTGGTGGATGCGTGTGTGGACCTGGTTGGCCAGCTTGCTGAGCACTAACAGGTCGTTGAGGCCGAAGCTCCGGGTGGTCTTCCACTCGCCGTCGTCGGTGCGGTAGAGCCGACCGAAGGTGACGTTGTAGCGGATGGCCCCATCGTCGCCGACCTGGTTCTGCCAGATCGCGGCCTTGACGGATCCGATGCGGACCTCGTCGATGGGAGAGTTGGTGGTCACGGTTCTGATTCCTCCTTGGGTTAGTGGGACTGTGGCTTTCGCCGCTCACCCACCCAGGCGGCGACCAACAGGTCCACCCCAAGGGAGGATGCGGCAGAGGCGCCGACGCGCCGCGGTGAGCCGGCACGAGGCAAGGGGGTGACAGACGGCCCCCTGGGCCGATGCGAAGCGGTCTGGCGGCTTCTTGCGCCGGCCCGCGGCGCGGCGTCGCTGGCGCCGCGTTGAGTGACCGCCTTTCGACCGGGGAGTAGAGAGGTCCGCGCCGGCAAGGGCGTTCGCGCGATCGGGACCAGCTCGGCGAATCGCGGCCAGGGGAGCGGCGCGTCCCAGGCGAAGACGGCCATGGGCCGCGAGTGGAAGATCACGTGGAGGCGAATGTACGGTCGTACATTGCCGGTCCGACAACACACGCCTCGAACGGAGCGGCCCCCGCGGGGGCCGGCGTGGGGCGCGGCGCCACCTGCATAGCGGGTGTCGTCGCCGGCGACGGCCGGAAGGCGGCCGTGGCTCCGGGTCCGGGGTCCAGACCAGGGAACCGGAGGTTCTCGGACCGCTGCGCGGCCGCGTGGGCGGGGCCAGGTGATGGACAAGCGGTTTGGACCGCCGCCGGCGACATGGGTTGAGGGCCGTCTGGCCAGACGACGGCAGGGCTCTTGCTGCGTTTATGACGCGGCCTTCGATGCTTTGGGCCGCTTCCGCTTCGCGGCGGGGGAGGCTTCGGCCGCCGGCAGGGCGGCCGGCACGGCCGTGGGCCGGGAGGCGATCGGATCGATGAGCCATGTTTCGTCGTCGGCGTTCCAGCCTTGGACGGCGATGGCCTCCTCAACGTAGCGCCGGCCCTGGACGCGCGTCATGTGGAGGACGAGGGAGATGCCGTCGACCACGCTACGGCAGACGACCTCCCAGGGCAGTTCCCCGGCCTGCATGGCGCAACTGGCCAGGCGGGAGAGCGCGGCGCGGGCGTTGTTCGCGTGGACGGTCGTCAG
>MKWU01007145.1_pt1 | contig 10876 bp, 11 predicted proteins | sample 809101 | NCBI WGS metagenome assembly MKWU01 (sample SAMN05860141, study PRJNA318959) | sponge metagenome | host: Aplysina aerophoba | place: Slovenia: Piran, Adriatic Sea, Gulf of Piran | collected 2013-05-07
CATTATATCAAATAGATAACAAACAATAAGGCGCTCCCCAACCTCACTCGGCAGTCACCGGACGGCGCACCCGGCGGCTCCACATCCGACGCCAGTCCAGACCCTCGAACAATGCCTCGAACTGCGCCCGCGAAAGGCGCATCACCCCCTCTCGTACCCTCGGCCACGAGAACCGACCTTGCTCAAGGCGCTTGTACAACAGCACCACACCCGTGCCGTCCCAAAGGAGAATCTTCAACCGGTCACCGCTCTTGGAACGGAACACCACTGCGACGCCCGAATGCGGATCCACACCCAGCTCGTGCTCGGCCACCGCCGCCAGACCGTCGTGGCCCTTGCGGAAATCAACCGGACGCATCGCAACCACGATCCGAACCGCCCCAACGGAGCCGATCATCGTACTGAGCGAAGCGCCGAAACCACCTCGGCGACCCGAGCCGCGCTGCTGCCCCGCTCCAGATGCACCACCACCCCGAACGCCTCGATCGAGACCGAGCCCAAATCTTGCTCCGGCTCAACCTCCACCGTGACAAACGCCGGCGTTTGTGAACCGGGCAATGCGAGCTCGCCCCGACGCGCACGGCTACGCCAAACCGATAGCTGCTGCGCCTTCACCCCGTTGCGACGCGCGACGTCGCATACCCGCGCTCCGCTCTCCAGGCTCTCCTGAACGATCCGCGCCTTCTCCGCCTCTGGCCAGCGACGCCGAATCGTCCCTCGTCCTCCCTCGACCCCTCCGTTTGAACCCATCTGTTCGGTCCTCCGCCAAAAGGACCGTTTGACCATCCAACCGTACCGCCCCGCAAGATGACCCGCACACACCGCTTACGCAGCATCCGTCGTCGCGGACCGTGCTCTGCCATACCGGGTTGCGGCCGTGTTGGCGCAGGCATGCTGCCATGGGCAGGATCGCGAGCATGCTGCACGGTTACCTGACGGGCGCGCTGCGGCCGGCGGCTGCGACCAGCCCGGTCGTGACGCTTACCGGCCCCGGCAGTCGGGGAAGACCACCTTGGTGCGCGCCCTCTTTGCGGACCATCGTCATCTCTCGCTTGAAGCACCGGACCTGCGGTCGCTCGCGGATCCACGTGGTTTTCTCGCGACGACGCTCCTTCCCCATCATGCGAACTATTGCAGGCGCCTTCGCCGGCGCCCGCGACTGCACTTCCTGGATATCGGGCTCATTTGCTATCTGCTTGGCATTCGCGGCGCCGGGACGGTCGAGCGCCATCCGCTACGCGGCCCCGTTATCGAACCGTTCGTCGTCTCGGAGCTGATCAAGAGCTTCGCCGCGAGGCGCCTCGACGCGCCCCTCCATTTCTGGCGAGACGACACCGGTCACGAAATTGACGTCACCCTCCAATCGGGGCGGCATCCTGGTTCTCGGCGGAGCCGAGAGCTTCGTCTTCAGGGGCGGCCGCGTCCTCCCGTGGTTCCTGCGCTGGTCCCGGCCCCCGGATTCGTCGCCCTCGTCCCGACGAACCTTGACCTGACCGGCGTCGAGGGCGATGCACGCCCATCCAACCACGGTTCCCGGGGCAGGACGCTGGTGCGACGGACCGATGACGTGTAGACATCGGCCCGCGCGCGGCTGAAACGGGATTGGAAACGAGCACATGAGAATCGGCTTCATCGGCCTCGGCAACGTCGGCGGCAAGCTCGCCGGCTCGCTGCTTCGCAACGGATTCGACCTGACGGTGCGAGACCTCGATCGCGCCGTCGCGCGGCCGTTCCTGGATGCGGGCGCTCGCTGGGGGGAGAGCCCGGCGCGGATGATGGAGGCCGCCGATGCGGTCATCACCTGCCTGCCCACCCCCGCCGCGTCGTCCCGGGTGCTGGAGGCCGGGGACGGGCTGCTCTCCGCGATGGGCGAGGGAAGGATCTGGATGGAGATGTCGACCACCGACGAGGCCGAAGTCCGCCGGCTCGGGGAGAAGGTGAGTGCCCTCGGCGGCGAGCCCGTCGACTGTCCGGTCTCCGGCGGCTGCCATCGCGCGGATACCGGCAACATCTCGATCTTCGCCGGGTGCGAGCGCCCGACGTTCGAGCGCGTCCTCCCGCTGCTGACCGCCATGGGCCGCCGGATCCTGCACACCGGACCCCTCGGATCGGCCTCGATCCTCAAGGTCGTCACCAACTACCTCGCCACCGCCAACCTGGTGTCCTGCTGCGAGGCGATGGTGACCGCGAAGGCAGCGGGACTGGATCTGAACACGACCTGGGAGGCGATGCGGATCTCCTCCGGAAACTCGTTCGTCCACGAGACGGAGAGCCAGGTGATCCTCAACGGCTCGCGCGACATCTCGTTCACGATGGATCTCGTGAGCAAGGACATCGGGCTGTTCCAGGCGCTCGCCGAGCGGTGCGGCGTCCCGGTCGAGCTCAACCCGATCCTGGTCGAGATATTCAAGGACGGCGAGGCGCGCTACGGCTCGCGCGAGTGGTCCCCCAACATCATCCGCCGCCTCGAAGAGGCCACCGGTCTCGCGATCCTCGCCCCCGGCTTTCCGGCGCAGATGATCGACGACGAGCCGGAGGCGCCCGGTCACGAGGTCGTTCCGAAGGGGCGAGGCTGAGAGATCGTACTCCTTGCGCGCGGAGGGCCGCCGCGAACCCGAACGTTGTCGACGCGAGGCAGGTCGTCGAGTCGATGCGTTGGATCACCGTCCCGGCGGGCGTCGTCCCGTCACTTGCGCAAAGCGGTAGACTCGTGAGCGGCAAGCGGTTTCACGGTGGCGAGGGAGGAGTCAGGGGATGGACGTAGCGGGACACGCGGCGCTGGTGACGGGCGGCGGCTCGGGGATGGGGGCGGAGACGGCCCGCGCACTCGCTCAGGCGGGCGCGCGGGTGGCGGTGCTCGACGTGAACGTGGACGGTGCCCGGCAGGTCGCGGCCGAGACGGGCGGCATCGCCCTCGAGTGCGACGTGGTCGACGGCGCGAGTGGGGAGGCGGCGGTCGCCGCGGCGCGCGAGGCGCACGGTGCGGCCCGCATCCTCGTCAACTGCGCCGGGGTCGGGACCCCGGGGCGCATCGTGTCCCGGTCCGGTCCCTTGCCCCTCGAGGACTACGTGCGGGTCGTCAACATCAACCTCGTCGGCACGTTCAACCTCCTTCGGCTCGCCGCGGCCGGGATGACCGGGCTCGATCCGGTCAACGAATCGGGCGAGCGGGGGGTCATCATCAACACCGCGTCCGTCGCCGCCTACGACGGGCAGGTGGGGCAGCCCGCCTACGCGTCGTCCAAGGGCGGGGTGGTCGCCCTGACCCTGCCCGCGGCCCGCGAGCTCGCCCAGTTCGGGGTGCGGGTGCTCACCATCGCGCCCGGCCTCGTCGAGACCCCGATGCTCCGCTCTCTCCCGCCCGAGATCCAGAAGAGCCTCGGCGATTCGGTCCCGTTCCCGCGCCGGCTCGCGCGCGCGGACGAGTTCTCGCGGCTCGTCCTGCACATCATCGACAACACGATCCTGAACGGGGAGACGATCCGGATGGACGGGGCGGTCCGGCTCGCGCCCCGGTAGGGCGAGCGCTCCGACCGGCAGCCGCCGGTGGCCGGGGCGAAGGCCGGCGCCGGATTCCGTTTCCACATGCGGGCCGCACGGGCGCGGCCCGAACGATGCGGCGCAACGGTTCGGCCGCGCGGTCGGAGAGTTCAGCCGCACGCGACGGCATAGACGTCCTTCACCGGTCCGGGAAGCGGGCACGCCTGCCAGGTTTCGCCTCCGTCGACGGTGGCGAAGACCTCTCCGTCGTAGCGGGCGCCGATGCAGACCAGGTCAGGGTCGGAATGGTGGAGGCCGACCGACATGACGGTTCCGTTCACCTGTACCCGGTCGAAGCGCTGCCAGGTCTCGCCCGCGTCCGTGCTCCGGTAGACTCCGCCGTCGCGGCTGTCGGCCGCGACGGAAAGGGCCGTGTAGAGGGTCCCCGGGTCGTGCGGCGAGACCTTGATGTCGCGCGCATACGTCGTCGGCGAGAAGCGCCCGACCTCGAGATCCTCCCAGCGCCGGCCTCCTTCGCGCGCCCGGAAGAGCCCCATCCGAAGCGCGATGATCGGGGTGTCGGGGATCGCCGGGCTGATGGCGATCGCGTGGCCGTCGAGCATGCCTTCGGCATGTGTCTCGCGCTGCACGATGGAGCTTCGCAGGTGGGGCCGGTCCGACAGCCGCACGAGGCCCTCGTTGAGGTCCTCCCAGGTCTCGCCCCCATCGGTCGTTCGCATGGATCCCGCGATCTCGAGGGCGGCGTAGATCTCGTCCGGCCGTCCGGGACGCTGCGCCATCCGCATCACCCGGGGGGAGAAGGGGCACTCGCAGCGCGGCCGGATCTCGGGGGTGGGCAGCCGCTCCCAGCTCGCGCCGCGGTCCTCCGAGCGATAGACGCCGAGCGGCGACCCTCCGGCGTACATTCGGTCGGGGGCATCGTCGATGGCGATGAAGCTCCAGACCTGGGTGCCGCCGTCGGGGAACTTGGCCCGCCGAAAGCTCGCGCCCCGGTCGGGGCTGTGCCACACCCCGTCTGAAGTGCCGGCGAAGACCAGGTCGGGATCCTTGGGGTGCACGAATAACGTATGGACCTCGGACGTGGCGAGCACGTGCTCCCACTCACCACCGTCCGTGCGCCGTCGGAACACGCCGACCGCGCCCGCATCGCGCGGCCGGCCGAAGTAGCCGGCCACGCCGGCGTAAAGGTAGGAATGCGCCATGGCAACCTCCGTCTTCGTTGCGGCCCTGGCGTGCGGGCCGGGAACCGGTCAGTTTCGCCAACCTCCGCTCTTCCCGCGGGTCGCGGCCGGAAACGAGCGCGACGGCTCGACGGCGGGCTGCGCCACCGTTCTCCCCCGGATGCCGGCGGGTGGCGATCGGGAGCTGACCCTCCGCCCCCGAGCGGACGACGGGGTCAGGTCGAGGTGTCGGACAGCGAGCGGATGCGTCCGAGGAAGGCCGATGCGCCGGCCGCCACCCACCGCGGCCAGGGGACCATGAGGCAGCGGGCGCCGGCCGCCACGAACCCCTGCGCGTTCTCGTCGTTGACCAGCGTGCCGGCGACCCGGCCCGCTGCGACAATCGTGTCGATCGCATCCCTGATTGCCTGCTGCACGACCGGGTGGCCGGGGTTCCCGATGTGTCCCATGCTCGCCGCGAGATCCGAGGGCGCGACGTTGAAGACATCCACGCCCTCCACCTGAAGCATCGCGTCCAGGTTGTCGAGCGCCGCCGCGTCCTCGATGAGCGCGATGCACTGCACCTCCTCGTTCGCGCGGTGGAAGTAGTCGCTCGCGCCGTAGCTCCGGCGGTTCCCCGCGACGCCGCGGTTCCCCTCCGGAGGGTAGCGGCACGCCCGGGCCGCCCGCTCCGCCTGCTCCGGGGTGATGCAGTGGGGAACGATGATGCTGCTCGCGCCGAGATCGAGGGCGCGGAGGATCAGGGCCTCGTCGATGTGCGGGACGCGCACCGCGGTGCCCATGTCCCACAGGTCGCACGCGCGGCTGATGTCCGAGAGCTCGCTCCAGTCGACTCCACCGTGCTCGAAGTCCACGAACACCGCGTCGAACCCCATGGGGCCGAGAAAATCGCACATCTCGGCCGAATTGAATCCGAGCGTGACGATTCCGATTTCGCCTGCCGCGAGACGGCGGCGGAGGGGGTTGGATCGATAGTCCGTCATGGCATCTCCCCGTTCGGTTGTGAAGACTTTCTCCACCATTCCATAGCATACGCTCGTGTCGATGCCCGCGGACCGTCCCCGGTCCTCCTTGTGGTCCGCCATCGCGGCATCCCGCCCCCGTCGCGACGAGACCAGGGGACGCATCGCGGCTAGAATTGCACTGTCAGGATCCAAAGGAGACCGTCGATGAGCGCTGTCCTTTCCGCCGTCGAACCCGTTTCGGCCCAACCCGACGAGGTCGAGCGCACGCTTCGGGTCCAACTCGCCGCCGCGTATCGGCTCGCCGAGCACTTCGGCTGGTCCGAGCTCATCTACGGGCACCTGACGGTTCGCCTCCCCGGCGAGACGCCGACCTTCCTCATCAATCCCTACGGCCTCAGCTACGAGGAGATCACCGCCTCGAGCCTCGTGCGGATCGACGTCGACGGGAACGTGGTGGGGGAATCGAACCATCCCGTGAACCGGGCCGGGTTCGTGATCCACTCCGCCGTCCACATGGCGAACTCGGTCAACAAGTGCGTCATGCACACCCATACCCGCGCCGGCATGGCCGCCGCCGCCCTCGAGGACGGCCTCCTCCAGGTGCACATGTACTCGACCGGGTTCCACGGCCGGCTCGCCTACCACGAGTACGAGGGCCCGAGCCTCGACCTCGGCGAGCGCGAGCGCCTCCTCGCCGACCTCGGCGACGCCAAGGCGATGATCCTCCGCAACCACGGGCTCCTCACGGTCGGCCGGACGATTCCCGAGGCGTTCATCTGGCTCTACCGCCTCGAGCGCGCCTGCCAGGTGCAGCTCGACGCGATGGCCGCAGGCCCGCTCCATCTCATCGATCCGAAGGTCGTCGAGCACTCCGTGGCCGAGACCGACCGCTTCCTCGAATCCGAAGCGGGAATCGGCGAGCTCGAATTCCAGGCCCTCATGCGCAAGCTCCACCGGCTCGACCCCTCCTTCCGGGACTGAATCGATCGGGCGAGCCCCCCTCTTGCCCACAATGGAGAATCAAGCCATGTCAGCGACTGAAGACCGCGTCAGAGAACTCTTTCACGAGCACCTGGACCTTGGTCGGGAGCCGGACTTCGACGTCGGACTGGGCGACTCCGGCGTCTCCTCGGTGGATGCGGTCGCGTTCGTCAAGCAGGTCGGAGAAGCGTTCAACGTGACCATCCCACCCGAGGAGTTCGCGCAGTTCCGGAACTTGCGGGACCTCGTGAGCTACCTCGATTCGCACGAAGGGTGACCGGCGGGGGCCGCCGCTCGCCCCCTTGGTATCCATCCTCCGAAGGAGTGTCGGACGGATGCGAAGGCCCCGGCCGTCGGGGCCTTCGCCGGTCACGGAACAACCCTTGGCTCGTTTCTCACCCGGGAAATCCCGAGCACCGCAGCGCGCCGCCTTGCCGTTCGTCGGGAGAGTGTCCGCGACGGGCGCGACGACGTGACATCCGGGGCCGTCTGGAAGATTCCCGAGCCGCTGTCGGTGTGCGACGTCCGCCTCGACGACGAGACGGTCATCGCCGTGCGCCGGCATGGAAATTCCGCGGGCCCGCGGCTCGTCCTGAGTCACGGCAACGGGTTGGCCGTCGATCTCTATCTTCCATTCTGGTCGCTTCTCGCCGACGACTTCGACCTGATGGTCTACGACCTGCGGAATCACGGTTGGAACGGTGTCGGTCGCCAAGGGGAGCACAACATTCCGACCTTGATCCATGACCACGATCGGATTCTCGACGCCGTCGATCGCCACTACGGAAGGAAGCCGACGATCGGCGTCTTTCATTCCGTCTCGACCTTGATCTCCCTGCTGTCGTTCACCGACCGGTACGCCGCGCTCGTTCTCTTCGATCCCCCCATCTGCAAGCCGGGCGCGAACCAGGCGGAGTTCGACTCGGCGGCCGAGCGTGCCGCCGCGGCGACGAGGCGCCGGGGACACCGATTCCGGACGGAAGCCGAATTCGCGGACCTCCTGAGCTACCTGCCGGGATTCCTCCGGGTCGTGCCCGGAGTGCGCGAGCTCATGGCGAGGACCACCCTTCGAGAGACCCCGGAAGGCGGGGACTACGAATTGCGGTGTCCGCGGGAGTACGAAGCCCAGATCACGGACTACGTAAGGAGCTTTTCGCCGCTGCTGGACCTCGCGACCCTACCGTGCCCGACCAAGGTCATCGGAGCCGATCCGACCCTTGCGTATGCTTACCTGCCGGCGTTCGATCTCGGCCACTTCATCAACGTCGACTACGATTTCCTGCCCGAGGCGACCCACCTGCTGCAACTGGAGAAGCCGGCGGAGTGCGCCGCGCTGCTCAGGCACTTTCTCGAGCAGAACGGCCTTTCCTGACCTCGCGGCGGCGCCGGGCGCGGACCGCGCACGGGGTGCGCCTCCACGGCGGACCTTCCAACGGCGACGAGCCTCCCGGTCCGGCTCCGGCGACCGGGCGGCAAGTCCCTGGCGGCCGCCCGGGCGATCCGAGGGGGCGCGGCGAAATTTACCGATCGCGGCCTACATCTTCCCTTTCGGTTCTTCGACCCAGTAGCGCCGGCGCTCGAAGGGATAGCCCGGCAGCGGGACCCGGCGGCGGGCCTCTCCCGCGAACAACCCCGCGAACGAAACCGGGAGCCCCGCTTCATAGGCTCCGCCTACCGCCTCCAGGAATCCGGATTCGTCCATCGGCGAGGGGGCGTCGCCGGCCGGTGGCCGCAGGCTCGCCAGTACCAGTGGCGCGCGCGGTCCGTCCGATGCCGGTGCACCGTTCGAGGAACCCGGCCAGGCGGAGGCGATCGCCGGACCGAGCGTCGCACGCGGACCGATCTCCACGACCACCTCCACCCCCCGGCTCGAAAGTGTCTCCACACTTTGCTCGAGGGCGAACGGTTCGCGCGAGCGCCGGAGCCAACGGCTCGCATCGAGGGCTTCGTCCGGCCCGGTCGCGCGGCCCGACCTGCCGCCGACGAGCGCGACGGAAGGCCTCCTGAACACGGTCCCTTCCAGCGCCGCTTCGAAGCCCGTCACCGCGGTCGCCTGCGCCTGTCCGGCCGGAAGGGTCGCCCGCCGGGCACCCCGTGCCGCGGCAAGGCGAAGCCCGTCCTCGAGGCCGAACACACCGGCCGCCCGGGCCGCCGCGAGCTCCCCCGCATCATGCCCGACGACCACGCTCGGGCGGATTCCGATGCTCGACCAGAGGGCGGTGAGAGCGCACTCGAGCGCGTAGACGGCCAAGTCGGCCCACATCGGGTCGCCCGGATTTCCCGCCGTGTCGGCCGGTCCGAACATCGCGTCGAGGAGCGAGGCATCGCGCTCATCGCGGAGCACCGCGTCGCAGCGGTCGAGCACCGCGCGCACGACCGGCTCGCTCCGGTAGAGCGCCCGGCCGATCCCCGCCCAATGGCTGTCCACTCCCGGGTAGACGAACGCCACCCGGTCCGCATCCCGCGGCTCGGGTCCGTCGTCCCCATCCACGAGCCCCCGCAGTCGCGCTCGCAGCGACGCGGCGTCGCGAAACACGATGCCCGTCCGGTGGGCGAAGTGGCTCCTTCCGGAGCCGGCCGTCCAGGCCATGTCGGCGAGAGCCGGTTCTTCTCCGGTGCCATCCTTCTCCGGTGCGTCGCGCTTCGCGTCGAGCCGGGCGAGGTAGCGCGCGGCGAGCGCGCGGAGCGCTCCGCGCGACTTTCCGGAGAGCGGCAGGAGCCGGGCACGGCGGGAGCCCGGTTCGCATTCCGCGACCGGGAGGTCCGTCATCGAATCGGGGAGAGAGACCGCGACCGGTCGTGAGGCGCCCTCGGGCGCAATCGCGTCGGTGGGCGCCGGGAAGACTTCCCCCGGTGCGCCGTAGCCCTCCACCAGGACGTGCGCGTTCGTGCCCGAGATGCCGAACGCGCTCACCCCCCCGCGCGCGGGTCGTTCGCCATCGAGGGGCCAGCGCGTCGATTCCGAGGTCACCCGGACCGCAAGCCGATCCCAGTCCACATGCGGATTCGGCTCCCTGAAGTGCAGGTGCTTCGGAATGGTCCCGTGCCGCATCGCGAGCACGACCTTGATGATTCCCGCAATGCCCGCCGCCGCCTCGAGGTGGCCGATGTTCGTCTTCGCGGTACCCATGAGCAGCGGTCGGTCGGACTCGCGTCCCTTCCCATAGACCGATGCCGCCGCCTGCACCTCGATCGGATCGCCCAGCCCCGAGCCCGTGCCGTGCGCCTCGAGGTAGTCCACGTCCGCCGGCGAAAGGCCCGCGCGTGCGAGGGCCGCCTCCAGCACCTGCACCTGGGCGGGCCCGTTCGGCACGGTCAATCCGCCGCTCGCCCCGTTCTGGTTTACCGCGGAGCCTCGAATCACGCCCCAGATCCGGTCGCCGTCCGCCTCCGCGTCGCGGAGATGCTTGAGGACGACGAGCCCGCAGCCTTCACCCCGGACATAGCCGTCCGCGGCCGCATCGAAGGTTCGGCAGCGCCCGCTCGGGGACAGCATGCCGAGCTCGGCCATGAACCGCGTGACCGCAGGGGAGAGAATCGCGTTGACGCCCCCGGCGAGGGCCATGTCCACCTCTCCTCGCCGCAGCGCCTCGACCGCCTCGTGCACCGCGACAAGAGACGAAGCGCAGGTCAGGTCCAGGGGCATCGCCGGTCCCATGAGACCCAGGACGAAGGCGACCCGGCCGGCGGCGACGCTCCCGGCGGTTCCGAGATAGGCGACATCGGCCCCGCTCGCGGCCACCACGTCCCGGTACTCGCAGGTGCTGATCCCGGTGTACACGCCAGTGCGGCTGCCCCTCAGTCGGAGCGGGTCCATCCCGGCATCCTCGAGCGCCTGCCAGCTCGTCTCGAGCAGCATCCGTTGCTGCGGGTCCATCGTGCGTGCCTCGATCGGGTGGATTCCGAAGAACCGCGCATCGAACTCGTCGATTCCGGTGACGAACCCGCCGTGCCGGTACGTCGCATCGCGCGGAGCGGACCCGGCGGCCGGATCGCTCCCCGGGTCCCCGTCGGGGCGCCCGGCCGTCACCGCGTCGGCGCCCGTGGCGAGCTGGTCCCAAAACGCGGCGAGGTCCGGCGCACCGGGAAACCGGCAGGCCATGCCGACGATCGCGATCCCGTCGACCGCGCTCGCGGGCGCGGGCGCGGCCGACGGACGGACCGGATACGGTGGCCTCGTCACCCGGGGCGCCGGCACCGGTCGCGGCGGCGGTGACCGCCCCGGCACGCGCTCCGCGTGCACCGGGC